>WNGF01001185.1_pt1 | contig 38328 bp, 39 predicted proteins | sample 5400641 | NCBI WGS metagenome assembly WNGF01 (sample SAMN13153371, study PRJNA577476) | soil metagenome | isolation source: 80 cm soil or saprolite under grassland replicate 2 | place: USA:California | collected 2016-06-15 | reverse complement strand
TTCGGAACGATCATCCCGCAGAACGACAACAAGTTCGCCGCGCTCAACTCGGCCGTCTGGTCGGGTGGCTCGTTCATCTACGTGCCGCCGGGCGTGAAGGTCGAGATGCCGCTCCAAGCCTATTTCCGGATCAACGCCGAGAACATGGGCCAGTTCGAGCGCACGCTGATCATCGTCGACGAGGGCGCCTACGTGCACTACGTCGAGGGTTGCACCGCGCCGATCTACTCGAGCGACTCGCTCCATTCGGCGGTCGTCGAGATCGTCGTCAAGCCGAAGGCGCGCTGCCGCTACACGACGATCCAGAACTGGTCGAACAACGTCTACAACCTCGTCACGAAGCGCGCCGTCGCGTACGAAAACGCGACCATGGAGTGGGTCGACGGGAACCTCGGCTCGAAGCTCACGATGAAGTACCCCGCGATCTGGCTGCTCGGCGAGGGCGCGCACGGCGAGGTCCTTTCGATCGCCTTCGGCGGCGAAGGCCAGCACCAGGACGCGGGCGGCAAGGCCGTCCACATCGCGCCGAACACGACGTCGGTGATCACCTCCAAGTCGATCTCCAAGAACGGTGGCCGCGCCGGCTACCGCGGGCTGCTCGAGGTGGCCAAGGGTGCGAAGGGCTCGAAGTCGAAGGTTGTCTGCGATGCGCTGATCCTCGACGAGGACTCGCGCTCGGACACCTACCCGTACATCAAGATCGACGAGGACGAGGTCGACATCGGGCACGAGGCCACGGTCTCGAAGATCGGCGAGGAGCAGCTCTTCTACCTGATGTCGCGCGGGCTCTCGGAGGCCGAGGCCTCCGCGATGATCGTCTCAGGCTTCGTCGAGCCGATCACGAAGGAGCTGCCGCTCGAGTACGCGGTCGAGATGAACCGCCTGATCCAGCTCCAGATGGAGGGCTCGGTCGGTTGATCCGAGGCGCCGCTTGCGGTGCCGACATCAGGACGTGCGGGCTTTGCCCGTGCGTCCGTCTGAAATGACCGGTCGACACATCAGGAGGTTCACGCAGTGCTAGTTGAACGGACGGACTTCGTGTCCGTGCCGGTGACCGAGATGGAGCGGGCGACGGGCTTTTACCGGGACACGCTCGGGCTCGAGCAGGTGAGCGCGGGCGGCTGGCCCGAGTTCCAGCTCGGCGAGAACGTCAGCCTCTACCTGATCGATCTGAAGAACGTCGGGCGGGAGTTCACGGGGCCGCATACAGCCTACATCGCGCTGCGCGTCCCGGATGTCGAGGAGACCCGCGTCGACCTCGAGGGCAAAGGCGTGGAGTTCCAGGGCGAGACATTGGACACCGGGGTCTGCCACATGGCGTTCTTCCACGATCCCGACGGAAACTCGCTCATGCTCCACCGCCGCTACGCGCCGCACGAATGAACGTCGAGCGCACCGACTACGTCGGAATCCCGACCCAGGACCTCGAGCGCGCGGAGCGCTTCTACGAGGAGGTGCTCGGGCTGCGGCGGAACCCGAACCACACGCCGGGGTGGCCCGAGTTCGAGACCGGGAACGTCACGCTGCTTCTGACGGACGTCGCCAAAACGGGCCAGGAGCTCCGACCGAACGGCGGGGCCGTGGCGCTGCGCGTTTCGGACGTGGCGGCCGCGATGGACGACCTGCGCGCGAAAGGCGTCCAGTTCGAGTACGAGGAGCCCTACGACTCGAGTGTGTGCCACATGGCCTTCTTCCGGGATCCGGACGGAAACGCCCTCGTTCTCCACCGGCGCTACGAGCCGTACCGCGACGGGACGACGCCCTGATGCAGGTCGAGCGCGTCGACTTCGTCAACATCGCGACGCGGGACGCCGAGCGGGCGCGCGCGTGGTACCGGGACATGCTCGGCCTCGAGAGCGACCCGAAGGACCCCGACGAGCTGACCGCGGGCCAGGTGACGCTCACGTTTTGGGAGCCTGAGCGCGAAGGGATCGACTTCCAGCCGAGCATCGCCGGGTTCGCCGCGCGCGTCCCGGACGTCGAGGCCGCGAAGAAGGAGCTCGAGGAGAAAGGCGTGGAGTTCGTCGGCCAGGGCGACACAGGCGTCTGCAACATGGCCGTCTGCCTAGACCCCGACGGCAACGCGGTCATCCTGCACAGGCGGTATGCGCCGTATGAGTAGGGCCGAGGCGCTCGAACGCTACGCCGAGCTCCCGGTGCCGGACACGGCCGAGGAGCACTGGCGCTTCACCGACCTCCGCGAGTTCGATCCCGACTCCTTCGGCCACGACGGGGGTCAGACCCTCGACGTGCCCGCACCGTCGATGCTCGCGCTGGACGTGGCCGCCGAGGCCGTGGTCACCGAGACGGGAATCGAGATCACGCGCGCTCCGGAGGAGATCCGCTTCGAGCCGCTCCAGGACACCCACGAGCGGCTCGGCTCGCTCGTCGGCTGGGCCGACGACAAGTTCGCGGCGCACAACGCCGCAGCCTGGGAGCACGGCCTGCTCGTCCACGTCCCCGGTGGGCTGGAGCTCGAGCGTCCGCTCTTCGTGCGGGTGACCAACGCGATCGAGGGCGGCTCGCTCTTCTGGCGGCTGCTCGTGATCGCCGAGGAAGGGTCGCGCTTCTCCCTCGTCGAGGAGTACGCCTCGCTCTCGCCCGAGCTCGGCGGCTACTTCAACGGCGTTACCGAGCTGTTCGTGGAGCAGGCGGCGAAGCTCGAGTACGTCTCGCTGCAGAACCTCTCCCACGAGACCTGGCATTTTGCCTCCCACCACGCGCGGGTCGAGCGGGACGCCGAGCTCGACTGGGTCAGCGGCGGCTTTGGTTCGAAGAAGGGCAAGGTACGGATCCAGAACGACCTGGCCGGGCCCGGAGCCACGTCACGCGTGACCGGCGCCTACTTCGCCGACGGCGAGCAGCACCTCGACTACGACACCTTCCAGGAGCACATCGCGCCGAACACCGAGTCGGACTTCGCCTTCAAGGGCGCGCTGCGCGACCACGCGACCGCAGTCTGGCGCGGGATGATCCGGGTCGAGGAGGACGCGCAGAAGACGAACGCCTACCAGGAGTGCCGCAACCTGATGCTCTCGCCGACGACGCACGCCGTGCCGATTCCGGGGCTCGAGATCCTGGCGAACGACGTTCGCTGCACCCACGGAGCGACCGTCGGGCGGGTCGATCGCGAGCAGCTCTTCTATCTGATGGCCCGCGGGCTGCCGCGTCCTGACGCCGAGCGCCTGATCGTTCGCGGCTTCTTCCAGGACGTGCTCGACCGGATCGAGCTCGAGCCGGTCCGCGAGGCGGTCACGAGCGCGCTCGAAGCGCGCCTTCCCGAGACCTAGAGAGCTAGAGGACCGCTGCGCCCTGCAGGCAGGCGCGCCGGTAGCGCCTGGGGATGCCGTCGTTGCAGGCCGCTCGACGCCCTGCCTCGTCGCGGTGCAGCGCGCCGAATATCGTGCCGAGCCCCTCGTAGCAACGTGCCTTGAAGCGGGCAGGCGTCGCGGTGCAGGCCGCCAGCGATCTCTTGTCGCCGGCGTAGTTGTTGCCGAAGTCGCGCGCCACACCGTATATGCAGTCGCTCTCGCCGCTCCCGGCGGCACTACAGATGCGAATGGCCTGGGCAGCGTTGTACTGACTGGTGCCCGACGCGTCGCGCCCGAGGGACTGGAAGCAGATGTCGACCCAGCCTTTCTCGCTTCGGCGGCACCAGTCAGACGCCCTCTTCCAGTTGTAGCTGACCTTCGGCAGGATCAGGGAGGTCGCCATCAGGTAGCAGTAGTACTTGTCCTGCCGCGCAACGATGTTGCACGGGTAGAGCGGATTGCTTGGCTTCAGGTACTTCGACCTGCCCATCGTCGTGTCCTGGTTCTGCATGAAGACGCCGCCCGTGCACGAGACGCGGTCGAAGTCGGTCTGCAGCGTGTGGCAGGTCCTGAGCGACCAGGGAAGATCGTCTCCGCTGTAGATCATCAGCCCGTGGCCCAGGCCGTGGACGCACTGGTAGAGGAGGAAGTCGTCGACGTTCACCGCCGGCGTCGTGCAGAGCTTGCGCGCCTTGATCTCGACCGCGCCCTTCGGCAGGCCGGCGAAGGCGGACTGTAGGACCCCGTGGTAGTAGCCGGAGTTGCACGTCATTGCACCGTGCGAGAGTGCCGAGGCGGCGTCGCCCTTGTAGTGGGCGAGCCCTCCGTGCCCGACCCAGTGCGAGATCTGGTGGCAGTCGCCGTGCACCGCCGGCATGGACTGGTCGTCTTGGCCGAGGATCTGCAGGGCCTTCTGGGGCCCTTGCTTGTAGGCGATGTTGCCGAAGGCCTGCCGGTAGCAGAACGGCTTGTTGCTGCGCTGACAGCTTTCGATCGTCGTGTTGTCGGGGTTGAAGACGACGCTCGAGCCGGAGGTCTTCGCCGCTTTCGAGACGAACGAGGCGACCTGCTCGATCTGGCTCCCGGAAAGGCGGCTGACGAACGACGGCATGCCGTTGCCTCCGAGGCGCACCTGGCGCGCAACCGTCGCCTCGTCGGGCTTCAGCTCGTCGAGGTTCGGCCCGACCTGCCCCTTGGCGCCGGCGGCCTTGAGCGTGTGACAGCCTGCGCAGCCGGCTTTCGCGAAGACCTTTGCGCCCGGCGTGTTCGCGGCAGCCTTCTTCGAGCTCGAGCCCGAGCTGCCGCAGCCGGCAGCGAAAACGAGCGCCGTGAGAAGAGCCCCTCCCTGAAGAATGCGTGACTTCATAACCCCGGTACGTGGGTACGATAGCGCCATGGTGGCAACGGCGCGACCCACGTTGGACGCGCAGCGGTTGCGAGCTGACTTTCCGATCTTCGAGCAGGAGATCCACGGCAAGCCGCTGGCGTACCTCGACTCGGCTGTGACCGCGCAGAAGCCGCGGCAGGTGCTCGACGCGATGCGGACGTTCTACGAAACGTCCTACGCGAACGTGCACCGCGGCGTGTACACGCTCTCGGAGCGCGCGACGGCCGAGTTCGAGCGGGCCCGCCAGCTCGTCGCCGAGTTCGTGAACGCACCGTCTCCCCGAGAGGTGATCTTCACGCGGCAGGCCACGGAAGCGCTCAACCTGGTCGCCTACTCGTGGGGGCTGAACAACCTCGGGCCCGGCGATCTCGTGGTCGTGACCGAGCTCGAGCACCACTCGAACTTCGTCCCCTGGCAGTACATCGCGAAGCGGACGGGCGCCGGCTTCCGGATGATCCACGTGAACGACGACGGAGAGCTCGATCTCGGCGATCTCGAGGCGATCGCGGCCGAGGGCAGCGTGAAAGTGGTCGCGAACAACCTCGTCTCGAACGCGCTGGGCACGATCAACCCGGTCGAGAAGCTCGCCGAGTGGGCGCACGGGCAGGGCGCGATCGTGGTCGTCGACGCCGCGCAGGCGGCTCCGCATCACCCGCTCGACGTCCAAGCGCTCGGCTGCGACTTCCTCGCGCTGTCCGCGCACAAGATGTGCGGGCCGACGGGCGTCGGGGCGCTGTGGGGCCGGCGCGAGCTGCTCGAGGAGATGGAGCCGTTCAACCTCGGCGGGCACATGATCAGCAAGGTCCGCTTCGAGGAGACGACCTGGGGCGAGCTTCCGCACAAGTTCGAGGCGGGGACGTCGCCGATCGCGGAGGCCGTCGGCCTCGGTGCCGCGATCGAGTACCTGAACGCGGTCGGCGTCGACGTGATCGAGGCGTACGAGCAGGAGCTGGCCGCGTACGCGCTCGAGCGCCTGGCCGACGTGCCGGGGATCAAGCTCTACGGGCCGCCGCCGGACCGGCGCGCGGGGATCGTGTCGTTCAACGTCGGCGACATCCATCCCCACGACGTCGCCCAGATCCTCGACTCGGAGGGGGTCGCGATCCGCGCGGGGCACCACTGCTGCCAGCCGCTGATGACGAGGTTCGGCGTGGCCGCGACCAACCGCGCGAGCTTCTACCTCTACACGGTGCCGGAGGAGATCGACCGGCTGGTCGAGGGCATCCAGAAGGCGCGCAAGATCTTCGGGTAGTCATGCCGGCCGACGATCTGTACCGGGAGGTCATCCTCGACCACTACAAGAACCCGCGCGGCCACGGGGTGATCGAGGGAGCCGACGCCTCCGCCGAGGGGGTCAACCCGCTGTGCGGCGACGAGGTGTCGATCTTCGTCCAGTTCGCCGAGGACGGCGAGACCGTCGACGACGTGAAGTTCTCGGGGCGTGGTTGCGCGATCAGCCAGGCCTCGACCTCGATGTTGATGGAGATGGTCAAGGGGCGGACCGCCGAGGAGATCGCCGCGCTGCCCAAGGAAGAGCTGCTCGAGGAGGTAGGCATCCCGCTGACGCCGATCCGGCTGAAGTGCGCGTTGCTCGGCCTCGGCGTGCTGAAGGTCGCGCTCCACCGGGCGAAGGGCACGCCGCTGCCGGAGGAGTGGGCAGGCCTGGACGAGCTCGAGCTTCGGTAAGTGCGCGTGCTCACGGCCTGCGGATCGACCGGTCAGTTCAGACGGACGCACTGGCGGAGCCCGCGCGTCCTGGTGGCGGCACCCCAAGCGGTGCCTTAGAGGAGTGGCTGCCGTCGACGTTTGCCCGGTGGAGGACCTGCCGCCGGGGTCAGTCAAGATCGTCCGTGCGGGCGAGATCGCGGTGGGCGTCTACAACCTCGACGGGGAGTACTACGCGATCGAAGACCGCTGCTCGCACGACGATGGGCCGCTGTGCGAGGGCGACTTCGACGTCGAAGAGGGCTACGCCGTCTGTCCTCGGCACGGCGCCCACATCGATATCCGCAGCGGCCGGCCGCTGACCCTTCCGGCGGTGCTGCCGGTCGAGACCTTCCCCGTGCGGGTGGTCGACGCGATGGTCACGGTCGACATCTCGTAGCCACCGTCCCGCCGCCGCCGAAAGTTCCACTTTCGGCACAGTCCCGTGACAGACACGTGCGTCACCCGCCGGTAGGCTGACCGCCATGGCAGGGGGCGGGTCGGGACCCGCAGTTACCCGCGCGCGCGTGAACACGAGAAGGGCCGAGTAGGCTCCCGGCCATGCTCGACGACCGCGTTCGTGCCGTGCTCTCGCGCCTCGAAGAAGAGGACGCTAGGGAGCGAAGCGAGGGCGTCCCGAGGGAGCAGCGCGCCCGTCAGGTAGCGCGCACCACCGGCCAGTACCTGTTCGCGCTCGTCGCCCCCCAGACGGACTGTGAGGTGCTCGAGATCGGCGGCTCACGCGGCTACTCGACGCTCTGGTTGGCGGCCGGCGTGCGCTATCTCGGCGGCCGCGTGCTCTCGCTCGAGAACGACCCCGCCAAGATCGAGGCGTGGCGCCGTAACGTCGCGGAGGCCGGCCTCGAAGAGTGGACAGAGCTCATCCCCGGCGATGCCTTCGAGACACTTCCCGCAGTCGACGACGTTTTCGACGTCGTCTTCCTCGACGCCGAGAAGGAGCAGTACGAGGAGCTCTTCCAGCTGGCGCGCCCGAAGCTCGAGCCCGCGGCGCTGGTTGTGGCCGACAACGTTCTCTCCCACGCGGACCCCCTCGTTGCGTACTCGGCGGCGCGCCAGGCCGACCCCACGCTCGAGAGCGTCACCGTGCCCCTCGACCGCGGGCTCGAGCTGTCGGTGGTCCTTGCCGAGTAGCGAACGTCGGCCACGTCCTTTCGCCAAGGCGAAGGTGTGTTGGACGGCCGCACCGGCAAAGCCGGCACGGCCTCCAAGCGGCATCGCAAGCGACGCCTCAGCTGATCGCTAGGGAGCGCCACCAGAACGTTCGCGGCAGTGTGTACAGTGAGTGATTACCGCGGAAAGGAGGTGGTCCGATAGTGAATTCATCAAGTACGGGCAGTGGAGGTACCAGCGGGTAGAGGCGCGTCCCCGGGACCTACGGGGAATCGCCTAGCCAGCGTAGGGGGCTCGCGAAACCGCGCCGCCGGCTCGTTTCGAGGAGGCCGGCCGGAAGCGCCTCTACCACTTCAGCGCTGGTAACCGGAATAGGGGCCGCCTCGGGCGGCCCCTTTCTTTTCAGGACGCCCGGCGGAGCTGCTCGTCCAGCGGCACGAGGGCAAGACCGAACGTCCGCACCGCATCGTCGTTCGAGACGACGTTGTCGCCGTGCTCCAGCATCGTCAGCAGATCGCGGGTCAGCGGGATGTTCCCGGGGAGGCGCTCGGTCAGCAGGGCGTTCGCCCGCATCAGTCCGATCGGGACGTGCACGGTCGGCCTCCGAATCCTCGAAGCCCGCTTCAGTCGCTCCCAGAACTCGTTCCAGCTGACCACGTCCGGCCCGCCGAGCTCGAAGATCCGGCCCGCCGCCTCCAGCTTGTCGACCCCGGCCGCGAAATACGCGGCCACGTCGTCGATCCAGATGGGCTGGATCCGCTGCGTCCCAGAGCCGATCACGGGCGTCACCGGTGCGAGCTTCGCCAGCCGCCTGAACGTCGGCAGGATCCCGCCGTCAGTGCCGAAGATGAAGCTCGGCCGGAAGATCACGTGCTCCAGGCCCGACCCGGCGACCGCCTGCTCAGTCTCCCACTTTGCGTGGTAGTACGGCACGAGATCCTTGGTTTCCTCGCTCGTGCCGAGCGCGCTCATCAGGACGAAGCGCTTCACGCCGGCCTCGCGCGCCGCCACGAGAAGATCCTTCGTCCCCTGTTCCATGATCCGCTCGAACTGCTCCTTCGACCCCTGCCGGATCGCCACCAGGTGGACGACGACCTCGCAGCCCTCGACCGCGCGCCTGAGGCTGGCGGCGTCCGTCATGTCGCCTTCGACGAGCTTGCAACCCCAGGCCGCGAGCGACTGGGCCGACCGGGCCTTGCGAACGAGACAGCGGACCGGTCGCTCCCGCTCGCGGAGGGCGTGAACGACCTTCGGGCCCACGAAGCCGGTCGCGCCCGTGACGAGGATCACCGTTCCGACTCCTCGAAGTTCTGCCAGTAGCGGCTCGGCGTCGGGCCCATCTGCCCTTGGTACTTCGAGCCGAGCGCGTCCGCACCGTACGGGCGCTCGGCCGGCTCGCTCAGCTGGACGAAGGAGAGCTGCCCGATCTTCATGCCGTAGTAAATCGTGATCGGAAGATTCGCGACGTTGGAGAGCTCGAGCGTCACGTGCCCGTTCCAGCCTGGGTCGACGAATCCGGCAGTCGAGTGAATCAGCAGGCCGAGCCTCCCTAATGAGCTCTTCCCCTCCAATCGGGCCACGAGGTCGTTCGGGAGCTGCAGGCGCTCCAGCGTCGAGCCGAGCACGAACTCGCCGGGGTGGAGGATGAACGGCTGGTCGTCGGCGATCTCGACGAGCTCGGTCAGCTCCTCCTGCGGCTGTTTCACGTCGATGAAGGGGTAGCGGGCGTTGTGGAAGACGCGGAAGAAGCGGTCGACCCGGACGTCGACGCTCGACGGCTGAAGCAGCGCCTCGTCGTAGGGATCGATCTCGATTCGGCCCTCGGCGAGGAGGCGCCGGATCGTCCGGTCTGAGAGGACCACGGTCTCGATTCTAAGCGCCTATGCTTGGCGGCCTTGCCGGTCGATCCTGGTCCGAGCGCGTTGTCTCGTGAACGCCGGCGCCGCCGGCGGCGGCGCCAGATCCGGATCAGGCGGACCGTCGCGGTGGCGGTGCTGTTCGCGCTCGGGGCCGGGATCGCACTCGGGGCCCGCGCGGTCGGGAGCGGGCACAAGAGCAAGCCGACCACGGCCGCGCCGGCGCACGCGAAGAGCAGGGCGAAGCGCCCGGCGCCCCAGACGGTGCCTCAGGAGCTCCGCGGCGTGCACCTGACGATGGGACTTGCCTCGCTCCCGGGCAAGCTCGACCAGTACCTCGTGCTCCCGGGCCTGAACGCGGTCGAGCTCGACGTCAAGGACGAGAACGGCCGCATCGGCTTCTTCCCGGCCGGAGTGCCGCTCGCGCGACGTACCGGCGCGGCAGGCGGCTACTACCGCCCGGAACGCGCCGCGGAGAAGGCGCACGCTCACGGCGTCTACCTGATCGGCCGCGTGGTCACGTTCGAGGACCCGGTGCTGTCCGCCAAACGGCCGGACCTGGCGATCCACACGAGCGACGGCTCCCTCTGGCACAACAACGCCGGCCTCGGCTGGACGAATCCCTACGACCGGAGCGTCTGGCGGTACAACGTCGACGTCGCCGCCGCGGCCGCGCGGGCCGGATTCGACGAGATCCAGTTCGACTACGTGCGCTTCCCGAGTGACGGCGACCTGTCGCTGATCCGCTACCCCGGCGTCCATCCACAGACGGTGGACTGGACGATCCCGGCATTCGTCCACTACGCGGCGCGGCGGCTGCACCCGCTGGGCGTGCGGGTCTCGGTGGACGTCTTCGGCCTCTCTGCGACACGCAACCTCGGGATCGGCCAGCTGCCTCGGCGGATCTCGCGCTACGTGGACGCGGTCTACCCGATGGTCTACCCCTCGCACTTCAACCCCGGCGAGTACGGCATCGCCGTTCCGGACGACTCGCCCGGCACCGTGGTCTCGCGCTCGCTCGCGGACTTCCGGCGGGCGCTCGAAGGCCGTACGACGCGGCTGACGCCGTGGCTACAGGACTTCAGCCTCGGGCGCGCCTATACGCTCGAGGACGTGAAGCTGCAGATCGGCGCTACGGAGGCCTGGGGCACACAGGGTTTCCTGCTCTGGAACCCGGAGGGCGTCTACACGCCGGGCGGCCTAACGCCTTGACGCCTGCCTCTTCTGAGGCGATTGTCTGTTCTACCTAGAAGGTGCGTTGGACGGCCACACGGGCAAGCCCGTGTGGCCTCTTTGGTCGGCGCCGCCGAGTCGGCGCCTTAGCCGCACGTTTCGTTAAGGTCAGCCCGTGGTGGTGACGCGGGCAATCGAGCTGCGGACGGAGGTCCCGGGACCCCGGTCGAAGGAGATCCTGGAGCGGAAGGAGCGCGTCGTCGCGGAGCCGCTCTCCGTCTTCCTCCCGGTCGTCGTGGCGGAGGCGCACGGAGCCACGCTCACCGACGTCGACGGCAACACCTTCCTCGACTTCACCGGCGGCGTCGGCTGCCTCAACGTCGGCCATTCCAACCCCCAGGTCGTCGCGGCCGTGCAGGAGCAGATGGCCCGCTTCAGCCACACCGACTTCACGATCGTCCCGTACGAGGTCTACGTCACGCTCGCCGAGCGGCTGTGCGACCTCGCGCCGGTGCGCAAGCCGGCGAAGGCCGCCTTCTTCAACGCAGGGGCGGAGGCGATCGAGAACGCGATCAAGTTCGCGCGCTCCTCCACCGGCCGGTCGGCCGTCGTGGCCTTCGAAGGGGGCTTCCACGGCCGCACGCTGCTCGCGCTCAGCCTCACCTCGAAGACGCATCCGTACAAGGCAGGCTTGGGGCCGTTCGCGCCGGAGGTGTACCGCGTTCCGTTCCCGAATGGGTACCGCGGGCCCAGCGCGGACGAGGCGCTCGAGGTGCTGGAGCGGGCGCTCGTTACCCAGGTCGCCGCCGAGACTGTCGCCGCGATCGTGATCGAACCGGTCCAGGGCGAGGGCGGGTTCGTGGTCGCTCCCCAGGAGTTCCTCCAGGGCGTGCGACGGATCTGCGACGAGCACGGGATCGTGCTGGTCGTCGACGAGGTGCAGACCGGCTTCGGCCGCACCGGCCGGATGTGGGGGATCGAGCACTCGGGTGTCGAGCCCGACCTGGTGACGCTTGCGAAGTCGATCGCGGCTGGGCTCCCGCTCTCGGCGGTCGTCGGGAGCGCGGAGATCATGGACGCCCCCGGCGACTCGGCGATCGGCGGGACGTACGTCGGCAACCCCGTCGCGCAGGCCGCTGCACTCGCGGTCCTGGACGTTTTCGAGGAGGAGGGCCTGAGCGCCCGCGCCGATGCGATCGGGGACACCATCCGGTCGCGGATGCTCGCCTGGCAGGAGCGCTGGGACGCGATCGGCGACGTGCGCGGCCTCGGCGCGATGCTCGCGATCGAGCTGGTCGAGGACCGCGGCTCGAAGAAGCCGGCCGCCGACCTCGCGAGCCGGGTGGTCGAGGAGGCGGCGGCACGGGGGCTGCTGCTGCTCAAATCAGGCATCTACTCGAACTGCATCCGGGTCCTGACCCCGCTCGTGATCTCGGACTCGGAGCTCGACGAAGCGCTGAGCGTCTGGGAGCAGGCGCTCGACACCTCTTTCCAAGGCGCCGACTAGGCGGCGCCGACATCGAGGCCATGTGGGCTCTGCCCGCGCGGCCGTCTAACGCACCTTCTGGGAGTCTGAGACAGGTGCACCACGACACCTCTTTGGCTTAGCTCGCAGCCGGACGGGCACTATTCGAGGGTGGTCGGCGAGCTGATCGCGGAACGCTACGAGCTCGAAGAGCTTGTCGGAACCGGCGGAATGTCGAGCGTCTACCGGGCGCACGACAGGCTGCTCGAGCGCGACGTCGCGCTCAAGATCCTGCACGAGCAGCTCATGGAAGACGGCGACCACGTCGAGCGCTTCCGCGAGGAGGCGCGGTCCGTGGCGCAGCTCTCACATCCGAACATCGTCACCGTGATCGACCGCGGCGAGCAGGACGGCCGGCAGTTCATCGTCTTCGAGTACGTCGCCGGGGAGAATCTGAAGGCGCTGGTGCAGCGCGAGGCTCCGCTGTCGGAGCGCGACGCCCTCGAGCTCGCGCTGCAGGTCGCGCAGGCGCTTGCCTTCGCCCACGAGAACGGTCTCGTCCACCGCGACGTCAAGCCTCAGAACGTCCTCCTCGGCAACGGCGGCGAGGCCAAGGTGACCGACTTCGGGATCGCCCGTTCGCTCGACGTCCAGCGCGGCATCACGCAGACCGGGACGGTGATGGGCACGAGCGACTACATCGCCCCTGAGCAGGCGCGTGGGGCCAAGGCGAGCGTGCAGAGCGACGTCTACTCGCTCGGCGCGGTGCTCTACGAGCTGCTGACGGGTGAGGTGCCGTTCCGCGGCGACAACTTCGTCGCGGTCGCGATGAGGCACATCAACGAGCCCGTGCCGAGCGTGCGCGAGCGGCGGCCGGACGTGTCGCCTCGTCTCGACGCCGCGATCCGCACGGCGATGGCGAAGGACCCCCGCGACCGGTTCCCTTCGATGGACGTCTTCGCCGCCGAGCTGCGCGGCTGCCTGGGGGAGACGGCTCTCACCGGAGAAGGCCCGGCCGACGAGACCCTGGTGGTCGCGCCACAGGCGCCGCGGCCAGAGGCTCCGACCGTCGTCCGTCAGAGGGAGCGGCCGTCGGTCTGGCCGCTGATCCTGCTGCTCGCGGGGCTTGCCGTGCTCGCGGGAATCTTCGCCGCGGTCTTCGCTTTCACGGGCTCGACGCCGGCGATCATCAAGGACGTCGTTCCCGGCGTGGGCGCCAAGCCGAAGCCGGTCCGGCTCTCGGGCGTCAACGGTTATGACCCGTATGGAGACGGCAGTGAGCACGACGACGCGGCCTCGCTCGCGACCGACGGCCAGGCCTTGACGTACTGGCGGACGGAGCAGTACAGGAGCAGCCTCGCGAGCCTCGGAAAGCAGGGCGTCGGGCTGCTCCTCGACGTCGGCCGGACGCGGAAGCTCTCGCAGGTGACCGTGACCTCGGACACGCCCGGGTTCACGGCGAAAATCGAGGCCGGCTCAGCACTCGTCGGACCGTTCAAGCCGGTGTCCGATTCGGAGACGGTCGCAGATCGCACGACGTTGTCGCTGCACGGCGCCAACGCGCGCTACTACGTGGTCTGGATCACCGACCTCGGGCCCAACGATTCTGTACACGTCAACGAGGTCACGGCGAAGGGCTCTTGAGCGGCTTCGCGAAGCGCCGGCCGGTTTCCTCGTAGCCGAGCCGCCGGTAGAACGCGTGGGCATCGGCTCGCCGCTCGGCAGTCGTCATGAAGACGAGGCAGCAGCCCTGCCGCGCCGCCTCCTCCTCCACCGCGGCCACGAGCGCCTCGCCGACCCGCCGCCGCCGGTGGCCCTCGTCCACGACGATCGCGCTCAGCTTCGCCGCCGGCTCGTCGTACTCGAGCGTAAGGCTGACGTGAACGCTTGCAGCACCGACGATCTCCCCGTCGAGCTCGGCGACGAAGACGCGGTCCGCCGGACTCTCCGCGAGCCGTCGCAGGCGGGCCGCGACCGCCTCCGCCGAGGTGGGGTAGCCGAGCTGGTCGACGAGGCGCGCCACCGCCGGTGCGTCCTCCTGCCGAGCATCGCGGATCACTAGAAGCGGAGCCGCGAGCGGCGCTCGTGCCGCTCCAACGCGAGCTGGACGAGGCGGTCGACGAGCTCCGGGTACGGGATCCCGGAGGCTTCGAAGAGCTTCGCGTACACGCTCGTCGCGGTGAACCCCGGAATCGTGTTCAGCTCGTTCAGGACCACGTCGCCGTTCTCGCGAACGAAGAAGTCGATCCGCGCCATCCCCTCGCACTCGCCCGCGACGAACGATCGCACCGCGAGCTCCTGGATCCGCTCGATCGTCTCCTGCGGCAGGCGCGGCGGGACCACCAGGTCCATGCCACCCTCGTCGTACTTGGCGGAGTAGTCGTACCAGTCGACGCCGCTGAAGCCGTGGGAGACGATCTCGCCCGGGAGCGACGCTTCCGGGCGGTCGTTGCCGAGCACGCCGCACTCGACCTCGACGCCGTCCACGAACTCCTCGACGAGCACCTTCTCGTCGTGTCCCAATGCGAGCTCGACCGCTGCCGGCAACTCGTCCTCCGACATGACCTTGGTGATTCCGACCGACGAGCCGAGCCGCGCCGGCTTCACGAAGACGGGATAGCCGAACGGGTTCTCGGGCGCCTGGCCGTGCCGCAGCGTGATGTTTCGCGTAACCGGAATCCCTCGGTCGCGCATCACGGCCTTGAAGACGTCCTTGTCCATGGCGAGCGCAGAGCCGAGGACGCCCGCTCCGACGTAGGGAACGCCCGCGAGCTCGAGCAGCCCTTGAACCGTGCCGTCCTCGCCGAATGGGCCGTGGAGCACCGGGAAGACCACGTCCACCTCGCCCAGCGTGGCCGGAACCTTCGCCGTCGGTACCGGGAGCGTCTCGGCGACGGAGCCGTCGTCGGAGCCGGTGCCCAGCTCCCAGCGGCCGTCGCGTCCGATCTCGACGGTGACCGTGTCGTACCGCTCCGGGTCGAGGGCCTCCAGCACCGAGCGCGCGGAGGCGAGTGAGACCTCGTGTTCCGACGAGCGTCCTCCGAGGAGTACGGCGACTCGGACGCGCGGGCTCACGGCGCCGGCGGCACGAGGTGGCCGACGACGATCGTCACGGTGGAGCCTTCGGGTTCCTGTTCCCCGCCGCCGGGATCCTGCGAGAGCACGATCCCGTCGAGAGCCGGGTCGTTCACGTCCTGGCGTTGTACCTCGACCTTGAAGCCGGCGCTCCTGAGCGTCTGGCGAGCGGAATGCTCGTCGAGGTTCGTGACGTCGGGCACCGTCGACTCCTTCGGGCCCTTCGAGACGCTGAGCTTGATGGTGGCGCCCGGTGAGGCGCTGCCGGTCGGCTGCTGATCGATGACCGTGTCCTTCGGCTGGTTGCTGTCCACGTTCTTACGGGCGACGGCGAAGCCGGCGTTCTGGAGTTGCGCGCTCGCCTGGTCGAACAAGAGGCCGACGACGTACGGGACGCTGACGGGTCTCGGCCCGCTGGAGACGTTGATCTGGACCGGCGAGCCCCTGGTGACGGTGGTTCCAGGATGCGGGAACTGCCCGGTGACGGTGTCCACAGGCTTCTTGGAGTGGAGCGACACCACCTTCGCCTTGAGGCCGGCGCTCGCAAGCGTGCTGACCGCGTCGTCGCGGTTCTTGCCGATCACATCCGGAACCTCCACCTTCGGCTTGCCGCTCGAGACGGTTAGGCCGATGCTTGTGTTCTTCGCGACGCGTGTCCCCGGGTCGATGCTCTGAGCGATCACGTAGCCCTTCTGCACGTCCTCGCTCTCCTCGCGTTTCACGTGCGGGACGAGGTCGTGGGCGCGAAGCTTGCTCACCGCGAGCGACTCGCGAATCCCACTGACTTTCGGCACGGAGACGGGCTTGCTGGCGTTGAGCTGGTCCTGGATCTTCGTGTACGCGAACCACGCTGCGGCTCCGGCCGCCGCGAGCAGGAGCACGGCCAGCACCCACGGCCAGATCGGACGGCGCCGCCTCGGCGGCCCCTCGTAGCCGTAGTAGCCGGCGGGCGGTGTCGCGCCGGGAGGTGCTGGGCGGGCCGGTGCGACCTGGGTCGGACGAGTGATCACGGACGTCGGCGCAGTAGCCATCGCCCCCGAGCCCGCCAGGACTGCGGTCGCCGCGTTCGCGGTCTCCTCGCCGACCGGCAGGCCCTCGAGCACGCGTGCCAGGTCGGCGTCCATCTCGTCGGCCGTCCGGTAGCGATCGGCGGGGTCCTTCGCGAGCGCGCGCAGCACCACGAGGTCGAGGTCGTGCGGTACCTCCGGGCGGAGCTCGGAAGGCGGCTTCGGAACCTCGGAGAGGTGCTTCATCGCGATCTCGAGCGGCGTGTCGCCCGTGAACGGGACCTGGCCCGTCAACAACTCGAAGAGGACGACGCCGACCGAGTAGACGTCTGAGGTCTGGTCGACCGGCGACCCGCGTGCCTGCTCGGGCGAAAGGTACTGCGCAGTCCCGATGATCGAGCCGACCTCGGTCATCTGGCTGGCGCCGGAACGCGCGATTCCGAAGTCCGTCACCTTGACCCGCCCCTCCGGCCCCACGAGGACGTTGTGCGGCTTGATGTCGCGGTGGACGATCCCGTGCCGGTGCGCGAACCCGATCGCCGCCAGGATCTGGCCCGCGTACTCGATCGCCAGCCTGATCGGCGCCTGCCCGCGGCTGACGATCAGCTCCTTGAGCGAGCGCCCGTCGAGGTACTCCATCGCGATGTAGTAGGTGCCCTCGGCCTCGCCGCGGTCGTAGATAGAAACGATGTTCGGATGCGAGAGCCCGGCCGCGTTCTTGGCCTCACGGCGGAAGCGCTCGACGAACTGGTCGTCGGCGGCGTGGCGGTCGTTCAGGATCTTGATTGCGACCCGCCGGCCGAGCTCCTGGTCCTCGGCCAGGTAGACGTCGGCCATCCCACCGGTGCCGAGCTTCCGCTCGATCCGATACCGGCCGTCGAAGACCGTCCCGATCAGCGTGTCAGAGACCGCCATGTCTCCATCTCAGGTTAGGGACCGGACCTGCCGAGGATCGACTGCATGATCGCCTTGGCGATCGGTGCCGCGGTCGTGCCGCCCGCGCCCGTCTGGTTCTGGAGCACGACCGCTACGGCCACCCGAGGTGCGTCTGCCGGCGCAAAGGCGATGAACCACGTCGTGTTCGGAGTGCCGGGGCCGCCTGTCTCGGCCGTTCCCGTCTTGCCGGCGACGCGGATGCCCGGGATCTGCGCAGCCGTCCCGGTGCCGCCGGTGACGACCGCCTGCATCATCTGGTTGAGCGCCTGCGCCGTACTGGTCCGCATCGCGCGGCGGTACTTGTGCGGCTTCGTCCGCTCGATCACGCTCCCGCCGGGAGCGGTGATGCGTCCGACCACGTAGGGCCGCATGACCACGCCCGAGTTCGCCACCCCGGCCGCGACCATCGCCATCTGCAGCGGAGTCACGAGCATCCGCTCCTGCCCGAAGGCGAGGCGTCCCGGGTCGACCTTGTTCGGATCGGTCGGGTCGAAGAGGCGGCTGTGGTCGTAGAGGCCGCTCGGCGAGCGCTCGTTCGACGGCGTCTCCAGCGGCGGGTCCTTGTAGAAGCCGAAGCGCTTGGAGGCGTTCAGGACCGCGCGCGCGCCGATCGTCTTCCCGATCTCGCAGAAGACTGCATTGATCGAGTGCTCGAGCGCCTGCAGGAAATTGACCGCGCCGAAGACCTCGACGTTCCCCTGGTCGGCGAAGTTGTTCACCCGCTTGCCGTACTCGATGCAGTAGCCCTTGTCGACGAAGCTCGAGTCGATCGTGTAGCGGCCGGAGTCGAGCGCAGCCGCTGAGGTCACGACCTTGAAGCTCGAGCCGGGCGTGAAGAGGCCGTCGGTGGCGCGGTTCAGGAGCGGCGCAGGCGACTGGCAGGCGGCGCGCACGCGCGAGATGAGGCCGAAGTTCTTCTCGACGAGGTTCGGGTTGTACGTCGGCCGCGAGGCCATCACGAGCACGGCCCCGCTGCGCGGGTCGAGCGCGACCGCCGCGCCGCACTTCCCGGCGAGCTGCGCCATCGCGACCTGCTGCGGGCCGGGCCGGAGCGTCAGCCAGAGGTCGTTGCCCTTGATCGTCGCGCCGCGGAGCTGGTCGAGCGTCTTGTCGATCACGCTCTTCAGGTTCGTGTTGGAGCCTGTGAGGAAGTCGTTCTCGGAGGCCTCGAGCCCGGCCCGCGAGCGTGACTGCGTCGAGTAGCCGACGACGTGCGCAAAGAGGCCGCCGGTGGGGGAGCGACGGAAGTAGAGCGTCTGCCCGGCGACGTGCTTGCGGCGGTTGGTCGCCAGGATCATCCCGTTCGCGGCGCGGATCTTGCCGCGCTTGACGGAGAACTGAGCGACGCGCTGGATCGCGTTGTCCTGCCGGTCGGCGAGCCCGGCCGCGGCCCAGGTCTGCCAGTAGGTCGTCCCGACGATCAGCGCGGCGAGCAGCGCGAGCGCCGCGATGGCGAGGCGTGCGATCTGACGGTTCATCCCCGCTCCGCCCCGGCGCGGTTGGACACGAGCAGTAGGCCTGCGAGCAGGACGAAGTTCGCGACCACGCTCGATCCCCCGTAGCTGACGAACGGGAGCGTGATCCCGGTCAGCGGGATCAGGCGCAGGATCCCGCCGACGATGATGAACGTCTGCAGCGCGAACGCGAACGTCAGCCCGGTGGCGAGCAGCTTCGAGAAGCCGTCGTCTGCGAGCATCGCGAGCTTCATCCCCCGCGTGACGAAGAGCATGTAGACGAGCAGGAGTGCGGCAGACCCGACGAGCCCGAGCTCCTGGGCCAGCGCCGAGTAGATGAAGTCCGTGTTCAGGTACGGGATCAGCTCGTGGCCGCTCGTCGTCTCGAAGGTCCCTTTGCCGAGCCCGGTGCCGACCCAGTTGCCGTGCGCGAGGGAGTAGAGCGACTTGACGAGCTGGTAGCTGGCGCAGTCCTGCCGCAGCTCCATCTTCCCGTTCAGCGCGCAGTGGACCGGCTTGTCGGTCCACGGGTGGAGCCAGATCGTGATCCGCTCGCGGACGTGCTCGACGTAGTGGTAGACGGCGGCCGCGCCGCCGACGAAGAGGGCCGCTCCGAGGCCGACGTACAGTGCCCGCCCGGTCGCGACGTAGAGCATCGCCAGGAAGATCCCGAAGTAGAGGAGAGCCGAGCCGAGGTCGTTGGTCTCGATCAGGACGAGCATCGCGCCGCCCCAGATCAGGAGCAGCGGCCCGAAGTCCTTCAGGCGCCCCTGGGCCAGCACCTCGCGCTTCTCGCGCAGGTAGCCGGCGAGGAAGACGATCAGCATGATCTTCGCCAGCTCACCCGGCTGAAACTGGAGCGAGCCGAAGTGGATCCAGAGACGGGCGCCGTTCACCGACTGCCCGATAACCGGCAGCGCCGGCAGCACGAGCAGCCCGATCGCGCCCAGCCCGAAGAGGTACTTGTAGCTCTCGAGCCTGCGGTAGTCGCGGCGCAGGAACCACAGCGTCACGGCTAGGGCGCCCAGCGCGACGACGATCCAGAGCCCCTGGCGGAAGGCGTCGGTCGGGTCGAGCCGGTAGATCTCGGTGACGCCGACCGCGGTCAGGAGCGCAGCCATCGGCAGCAGGTACGGGTCGGCTGTCGGGACAGTGAGGCGGCAGACGATGTGGGCGGCGAGGTAGAGCGCGAAAAAGAAGCCGGCGTAGGCGAGCGAGCCGGTGGAAACGATCGCCTGGCGGGCGATGTAGACGCTCGCGAACCCGATCGCCGTCAGCAGCCCGACCGCGACGAGGTTCGCGAGCTCGCGGTTTCGTAGAGTCATCGCCCGATCTGCTCCTCGTAGCGGCGCAGCTCGGCGCGGGCGGACGACTTGCTGCGGAGGCTGTGGTCGAAGAGCTTCTTCCTCTCCCCCTGGCTCAGCTGAGCGGAGAGAAGCGGGCTGACGTAGACGGTGCGGTAGAGCTTGACGTGGCCGACCACGTTCCACGGGATGCCCTGATAGACGGCCACGTGGCCGTCCGACTCGGCCCCGACGAAGTGCGACCGCCAGAGCACCCAGCCGCCGAAGGCGCATGCGAGCAGGAAGAGCAGCGCCGCCAGAGTCGCGAGCAGCACCTTCCGGCGCACCGGGTGGCGCTGCGGGACCCTGCGGGGCTCACCGTCGACCCGGATCGGCTCGACGCGGTCGAGCTCGTCGAGCGTGTCGTCGTCCTCGGCGGGCCCTTCCTGGGCGGGCGGAAGCGTGACCGTCCGCTCGTCCGCGCGCTCGCCGCTCTCGAGCTCGAAGAAGACGACCGTGATGTTGTCCTCGCCGCCGCCGCGGTTGGCCGCGCGCACGAGTGCCTTCGCTGCGGCGCGGAGGTCGTCGCGGTGGCGGTCGATCTCCTCGAGGATCGTCGAGTCGTCGACCATGGTCGTGAGGCCGTCCGAGCAGAGCAGGAACAGGTCGCCCGGCTTGGCCTCGACCGAGAACGTGTCCACGTCGACGTCCGGATCGGTGCCGAGCGCCCGCGTGACGACCGAGCGCTGCGGGTGAGACTCCGCCTCCTCGGGCGAGAGCTTCCCGCTGCGGACGAGCTCGGCGACGAGGGAGTGGTCCTCGGTGAGCTGTTCCAGCCTGCCGTCCCGGACCAGGTACGCGCGCGAGTCGCCGACGTGCCCAATCCAGACGAAGCCGTCTTCGACCAGCGCGACCGTGATCGTCGTCCCCATGCCGGAGACTGCGGCGTCCTGCGTCTGGCGCTCGTACACGCGGCGGTTCGCCTGCTGGATCAGCGAGTCGACGCGCTGCCGGCCGTCGCCTCCGTCGGAGCCGGCGTCGTCTCGCAGAGTCGCCGCGGCGAGCTCGGACGCGACTTCGCCCGCCTGGGCGCCGCCGATCCCGTCGGCGACTGCAAACAGCGGCGGCTCGCAGACGTATGCGTCCTCGTTCAGCCTCCGCCGCCGGCCCGGGTCGGTTGCGGCCGCGCTCTTGCCGAGCTTCACGTCTCGTACCTCAGCTCAGTCTCACCGATGCGGACGACGTCGCCCGCGGTCAGCCGCTTCGGCCGCGTCAGCCGGATCCCGTTCAAGTACGTCCCGTTCGTCGACCCGACATCCTCTAGCCAGACCCCGTCCCGGCGCGGCTCGACCCGCGCGTGCGACGACGACGCGAACTCGTCCCGTTCCAGCTGGACGTCGTTCCCGGAGCTGCGTCCGAGCGTCAGCGCGGAGGAGTCGAGCTCCCACTCCTCGCCCTCGCGGAGTGCCGGGCTCTTGATCACGACGAGCTTCCCGGCCTCGACGCGCGGCGCCTCGCCGAGGCCCGGGATCGACCCCGGCGCGAGCACGAAGCTCTCCTGCGGCAAGGAGACGTCTCGCGCGGCCGCGCGGACGATTCGCCAGATGAACAGGTAGAGGAGGACGAGAAACAGGATCTTGAGGACGAGCAGCGCCTCCTCGACTGCGATCGAGGCGATGGTCACTCGGTCTCCCGCCGGAAGAGGAGCTCGGTCGAGCCGAGCGTGATGCGGTCTCCCTGGCGTAGCTTCGCCCGCTTGAGGCGGCGCCCGTTCACCTCCATCCCGTTCGTGGAGTCGAGGTCGACGGCCCAGTAGGCGGCGCCCTCCTGACGCACTTCGGCGTGGCGGCGCGAGACGTTCGGGTCCGCGAGCTGGATGTCGCAGTCCCGCGAGCGGCCGATCGTGGTCTGCACCTGGTCGAGCTCGTGCTTCTTCCCGTTCACCTCGAGGATGACGGTCTCCCGGCCGAGGCCGAGCTCCTCCGGCGAGACCGACTCGGTCTCGACCGGCTTGCGGTAGACCATGGTGGCGCCGGGCGCGGGCTCCGAGGGTGGCGCTCCGGGCTGCGGGACCGGCCCCTGGACCATCCGCGTCGCGATCCCGAACTCGCCCATCTCGAGGTCGTCGTCGGTCTCGAACTTCACCGTCGGCGGTGAGAGCAGCTCGTAGCGCTCGCGGCGCGCGTTCTCGGCGACGTACTCCTGCAGCTCGCTGCGCAGCGAGTCCTCGTAGCTTTCGAACTGGGCGCGATCGGTCGGCCCCAGGTAGACGACGTACTCGTTCGGCGCGTAGACCCGCGAGACGGAGATCACGCGGTGGTCCTCCATCTCCTTGACGAGCTTGCGGGCCAGCTCGACGGGCTGGACATGGGTTCGGAAGGCCCGCCCGAAGACGCCTTCGAACAGACCTTCGATCCGGTGCTCGATGTTCCTGAGGACGCTCATAGCGGGGTTATGCCCCCGGACCGGAACTCTAGCTCTGGGTCTTGAACGCCAGGACGGTGCACGTCGCCCAGGCGGCAACCACCAGGGGTGCTGCGGTGACCGTCGGAGCGGGGAGGAGCGTCACCGCGATCAGGGCGCTGCCAAGGCCTGCGATCCCCCAGAGGCCGAGCCTGCGCGCGAACGGCAGGGCGACCGCGGCCGCCGAGAGGGCGACGGCCTCGAGCAGGAGCGCCGGGTGGTCGAGAAGGGCGCGCCAGAGCGCGAAGGCCACGGCGAGCGGGTCGTCGCTGCCGGCGATTCCGAGGCCCTTCGGCGGCGAGGCGCCGGTGAAGGGCAGGGCGACGTGTCGCAGGCCGGCGACGAGTGCGGCGAGCAGCACCGCCGCGGCCACCTGCAGCGCGCGGCGCGGTGCGCTGCGGACGCCCTGGGCGGCGAGGGGAAGGAGGCCGAGAGCCGAGATCGGGGCGAGCAGCGGGCCGAGCGCGAGGAAGAGCCCCTCCCGCGGAGCGCGCCACGAGAGCAGGAGCCAAACGCAGGCGAGTGCGCCGTACGCAACCGCCAGGCCCAAGGAAACGTTCCCGAGCGGAAAGACCGGCACTGCCAGCGCAAACGCCAGCCCCAGGCGCGGCCAGACGAAGGCGAGCGCGAACGCGAGCAGGCCGAGCAGCGGGGCGAGCGCAGGCGGGTAGAAGGGCAGCGCCGCCGCGGTCCAGCCGGCGGAGAGGCCTGCGGCGGCGGGTCCTGCGAACCGGAGCGGCACCTGCCACGGCAGGCTGGGCCCCCTCGTCCGTCGCCGGATGCGCTCGGCGAACGCGTCACGGAGCTCGTGCGCGAGCCGAAGCGCGGGCGGACGGGCCGAGGGGTCGAGGGCGAGCATGCGCTGGACCAGCGCGCACAGCGGCTTCGGCAGGTCGGGTCGCAGGTCCGTGAGCGGCGGGGCGCCCTGCTCGATCTGCTGCGCGGTCTCGAGGAGCGACCCGTTCCAGAAGGGGTGCCGGCCCGCGAGCGCCTCCCAGAGCAGGACGCCGACCGCCCAGATGTCCGCCGCCGCCGAGCCCGGCTCGCCCCGCAGCCGTTCCGGCGAGACGTAGGCCAGCGTGCCGGGCACGTCGCCGGTCGCCGTCAGCGGCTCCTCCTCGGCGAGCTGCGCGAGCCCGAAGTCGAGCAGGCGAACCGAAACCGCCTCCCCCTCGGCGACGAGCACGTTCGACGGCTTGACGTCGCGGTGGACGATCCCGCGCCCGTGTGCGTGCGCGAGTGCCTCGAGCACCTGTGCGGCGATCTCGACCGCGGCGGCGTCGTTCAGCTCGCCGGCCCGGAGCGCCTCGCGCATCGTCTGGCCCGGCACGTACTCGTAGGCGATGTAGACGTTGCGCGAGTCCCGCTCGAGCGCGTAGGCGCGCAGGCAGCGCTCGTGCCGCAGGCGCGCCGCCGCGAGCGCCTCCCGCTCGGCCCTGGTCGCCGCCCTGCCCTCGCGCGGGACGATCTTCAGCGCGACGTCGAGGCCCGTGCGCTCGTCGCGCGCGAGCCAGACCGACCCCGATCCGCCGCTGCCGAGTGGGCGCAGAGGCCGGTAGCGCCCGGCAACGAGCTCACTGGGCGCGAGCGCAAGAGCGGCCTCCGACACGGTTTCCCGGATTTCGCGCCCAGGGTCCGAATCCTGCGCCCGCCGGGCAAGTCTGTAGAGTGAGCCGGCTTTTTCCTGCAAAAGCCCCTCATGAGCGAGAACGATCTCGACATCGACTTCGATTTCTTCGACGAGGAGCCGCCGACCGAGGAGGCGTCGCGCACGCAGCGGATCATCCGCCGCCCCGGCCCCCGCGGCCCTGAACGCCCTCCGCGCGCGCCCCAGAACCTGACTCCGCTGCTCCGCCTCGTCGGGCTGATCGCGTTCGCGATCCTGATCATCGTCCTGCTCGTCTTCTGGATCCAGAGCTGCCAGGAGGCAGGCAAGACGAAGACGTACAAGGGCTACATGGCGAAGGTCTCCGACGTCGCCACCGCCTCGCAGCAGATCGGCCGCCAACTCAGCCAGGCGCTGCTCACGCCGTCCAAACGTGCCGAGCTCCAGCAGAAGGTCTCCGGCCTCGCGCGGCAGGAGCAGCAAGACGTGGAGCAGGCGCGCAACATCACGCCGCCGGGGCCGCTGCGCGAGGAGCAGCAGGCGGTCATCCAGGCGCTGCAGTTCCGGGTCAGCGGTCTGACCGGGCTCGCGAATGCGATCGGCGCGGTCGCGAACACCAAGAACTCGACCAGGGCGGCGGGGCTGCTCGCCTCGCAGATGCAGCGCCTGCTGGCGAGCGACGTCATCTGGGAGGACTCGTTCAGGGCCCCGGCGCAGGCGGAGCTCGAGCGCCAAGGGGTGACCGGGACGAACGATGCGGGCGGGGCGCTCGTGCCCTCGTCGTCGTTCCTCCAGAACGCTGAGCTGGCGACGACCACCACGATGACGCCGATCGTCGCGCGGCTGCGCGGCGCTTCGACCGCGGGCCAGGGCTGCCCGTGCGGGACGGGCCTCATCTCGACGAAGGTGCTGCCGTCGGGCAGCGATCTCAGCACGACGACCCAGACCAGCATCGTCGTCACGACCGACATGTCGTTCGAGGTGACCGTCAAGAACTCCGGCAACTCGCAGGTCTTCTCCGTCCCCGTCAAGCTGACGATCCAGCAGCCCAAGGGCGGCAACATCACGAAGACGGCCAGGATCGACTTCCTCAACCCCGGCGACGAGACGAAGGTGACGTTCCGTAACTTCCCGACCGTCAACTTCACGTCGCCCGAGACGATCAAGGTCGAGGTCCAGCCGGTCGCCGGCGAGGCGAACAAGACCAACAACTCCGCCGACTACCCCGTGATTTTCTCCGTCGCCTAGGTGGACGTCTCCAGCGCGACTGCCGCCTGGATCGCAGTTGGCGCCGCGGCTGGAGCGGTCGTCGCACTCCTGCTCGCGATTTGGATCTGGACGCGGATCGGCCGCGTGCGGGCAACGCAGTCGGTCCTGCTCGGCGGCGGGAAGTCCGACCTCGTCGACTTCGCAGTCTCGCTCCAGGGGCGGATCGACGATCTGCACCGCGCCGTCGACGAGGTCGCGGCGGGGCTCGTCCGGGTCGACCGCCGCGTCGACGAGTCGGTCCGAAACGTCTCGATCGTTCGCTACGACGCGTACGAGGAGACAAGCGGGCACCAATCCGCGTCGCTGGCGGTGCTCGACTCGGAGCGCACCGGCGTCGTCGTGAGCGCGATCCAGGGCCGTGACTACGCCCGGATCTACATGAAGGAGCTCGACCGCGGCCGCCCATCTGTTGCGCTCTCGCCCGAGGAAGCCGAGGCCGTTGAGCGCGCGATGTCTCGCTAAAGTTTCCCGCGTGCAGCAGGTCTTGGTGCTGAATGCGAGCTACGAGCCACTGAACGTCACCACCGTTCGGCGTGCTCACGTGCTCGTGTTCAAGGGCAAGGCCGAGGTGATCGAGGAGCTCGAGCACCCCCTCAGATCCGCGACCGACACGTACCCGCGCCCGCACGTGATCCGGCTCGTCCAGTACGTGCGGGTCCCGCGGACGCTGCAGCGGAAGATCTCACGGCGGGCGCTGTTCGCGCGCGACGGCTGGCGCTGCATGTACTGCGGCACGAACGGCGGACGGCTGACGCTCGACCACGTCGTCCCCCGCAGCCGGGGAGGCGAGTCCGTCTGGGAGAACGTCGTCACCTCGTGCGCGCCCTGCAACATGCGCAAGGGCAACCGGCTTCCGGAGGAGGTCTCGATGGCGTTGCGCGTGAAGCCGCGGCCCCCGGCGCCGGTGCTCTTCATCCACCTCGCGACGCCGCGGATCCCGCACGGCTGGCAGCCGTACCTCACCGGTCTCTCCAAGGCCGCGACGGCGACGGCGTGACGTAGCGTCGCGCCCGCGGCGTAGGTCCTCCGTTACGCGAACCAGGAGGACAACGATGAAGATCCTGTCGATTGCCGCGCTGGCGGTAGCACTCGCGACCGTCGTCGCGTTTGCCGGCGTCGGCCGGCCCGGAGCCGCCCACGGCTCCAGCACTCCGGCCGGACGCACGATCACCGTCAACGGCTCGGGAACGGCCCGAGGCGCCCCCGACACCGCGGCCTTCACGTTCGGTGTCGAGACGCAGGGCGCAACCGCGAAGTCCGCGCTCGCCGCGAATGCCGCCCAGATGAGGAGCGTGATCGCGGCGCTGCGGCGGGAGGGCCTCGCAAGAGCCGATCTCCGCACGCAGGACATCTCGGTCTATCCCCGCCGGAACGACTCGGGCGTGCTCGAGGGCTTCTCCGCCGGCGGCTCTGTCTCGGCGACGGTGCACCGCCTCTCGAAAGCAGGGGCAGTCGTCGACGCCGCCGTTGCCGCCGGGGCGGACGAGACCTCCGGCCCGCAGTTCGACCGCTCGAGTCGGGCCGGACTCACGCGGCTCGCTCTGCGTGAGGCGTTCGCCGACGCGCGTGCGAAGGCCGAGACCCTGGCCGAGCAGGCCGGCGCCCGGCTTGGCGAGGTGCAGCGGATCGACGAGCAGGGCTCGCCGCCGCAACCTCAGCCGTACTTCGACGCCGTTGCGCTCAGGGCGGCGGAAACGCCGGTCGAGCCTGGGACGCAGAACGTGCAGGCGAGCGTGACGGTGACGTTCAGCCTGTCTTGACCGGCAGCCCGAGCTGCTCCCACTCGCTCCAGGAGCCGGGGTAGAGCTTTCCTTCACGGCCCGCGAGGGCGAGCCGGTGCAGGACGACGCAGGCGGTCACGCCGGAGCCGCAGTAGGCGAGGAGCTCCCCGTCCGGAAGGTCGGGGAGCGGCTCGTTCCAGGGGGCGTTGAGGGCGCCGGGGATCCGTCCGGGGACGCGGTCGATCGGGTTTGGCTCGCCGCGGTAGCGCTCCGGCAGGCGTGCGTCGACGAGGACGAGCTCGTCCAGCCGCCGCGCCAGCTCGTTGGCCGCGATCGTGTCGTCGCCGCGCGGTCGCGGCTCGAACTCGGCCGGCTCGATCTGCTCCTCGCCGGGCCGCAGGGGCCCGAGCCAGCCGTCGAGCTCGAGCACCGCGCAGCCGTCATGGCCAAAGTGTCGCAGCAGCCACCAGAGCCGCTCGGGACCCCCCATGTTCCCGTACGCGACGACGAAGATGCCGGTGCCGATCCCGGCGCGCGAGGCAGCACGGGCGAAGTCAGCAGGGTCAGGGAGCGGGTGGCGCCCGCCGGCTCCCGGCGGGGCGGAGAGATCCTCGTCCACGTCGAGGAAGGACGCTCCTGGAATGTGACCGTCGAGGTAGAGCTCGCGCCCGCGTCCGGGCTTGCCTAACTCCCAGCGGCAGTCGACGAACTGGTAGCGCACTCCCGCCTAGGCTAGGCGAATGCGCTGCGGAAGAGCGCGACCCGTAGCGAGAGCGGTCTCTTGCAGCGGCCGCACCAGCTTGTGCTGGAGCCCTTCTGGTCGGAATGCTCCTGCAGGACAGGCTTCGCGCACGTGCACTTGTCGGCGGGCTTCACTCGCTACAAGATGGCGTCGCGGGCGGACGGCTACGCGAGGTCGGGAGGCGGCTCGAGCGCGACGCTGCCGGACGACGACGACGGCAGCGGCCGCCGCGGCTCGCGCACGAACGAGTCGGGCGGCAAGTCCTCGAACCACTCGCCGCAGCGCGCGTCGTGGCGGATGAGCCTGAGAAGCGCACGCACCCGATCGAGCAGGCTGCGGCGCCGGCAACGTGGTTTGTCCAGGCTACGCCTGAGCATCGAGACCGAGGGTACATCCTGGCCTAGGCTGCCTCGGGCTCGGCTTCGGGGAGGACGGGCACCGGCGGGTGCGCGTGCCCGTGTCCGAGCAGGTGGCCGTGCGCCTCGGTTCCGTAGTCGCCGGGGAAGAATCGGTGAATAACAACTCGGCGGATACGATCGCCTGCAGGAGGTGGAGAGGTGCTGACGGCCGACGGGGGTCGCGCAGAAGATCGGATCGACATTGAGGATGCGACGGTGAAGTTGCCCGGCGGAACCGTCACGCTGCTTTTCACCGACGTCGACCGCTCGACCGAGCTCGTCAAGAGATTGCAAGAGCGGTATGCCGACATGCTCAATAGGCACCGCGAGTTGCTTCGCGCGGCGTTCGCCGAACACGGTGGCACTGAGGTCGATACGCAGGGCGATGCCTTCTTCGTCGCCTTCAGCCACGCGCGGGATGCGGTGGAGGCCGCGATCGCAGGTCAGCGTGCTCTTGCCGACGAGCACTGGCCGGACGACACTCCGCTCACGGTCCGCATGGGTCTCCACACAGGCGAGCCGTTCCTCGCGGAACATGGCTATGCCGGTGTGGCCGTCCATCGCGCAGCCCGCGTCTGCACCCTCGCGCACGGCGGCCAGGTTCTGCTCTCGCGCTCGACCGCGGGGATTCTCGACGACGAGGAGATTTCAGGCCTCGCCTTGCGCGACCTCGGCGACCACCGCCTCAAGGACTTCGATCGACCCGAGCGAATCTTCCAGCTCGTCGTCGAGGGCCTCCCGGCTGACTTCCCGCCGCCTCGGGGAGTCGATCGCCAGATCCCGCTGAGCGGCACGGTGACGATCGTGATGACGGAAGGGAGGCGGATGATGCGCCTCTTCCAGGAAATTCCGCAAGAGCAGTTCGCTGCGCTTCTAAACGAGTACCAACGGCTTATCCCACGTGTCCTCGAAGAGAAGGGCGCCGGCATGGTGGACGTGACGTCCGACGCTGTCATTGCGGCCTTCCCGAGCCCGAAGCAAGCCGCCCACGCGGCGATCGCGGCACAGCGGGCGGTTAGAAGCCACGAATGGCCGTACGGGCACAGGCCGGAGGTGAGTGTCGGTATGCATTCCGGAGAGGCGGCGATCGGCTGGATCGGCCCTGCGGCAATGCGATGCGAGGAGCTCTGCGACGCCGCTGAGGGCGGGCAGACCTTCGTGTCGCCGGTTACAGCCGGCCTGCTCGAAGACGTGAATCTCGGCGAGCTGTCGCTCCGCGACCTCGGCGAGCAAAAGACGCGACGGAGCGGACGCTCCATCTACGCGTACGAGCTCGTCGACGGTGGTTCAGAGAGCTCTTAAGCGGCTTCCGGCTCGACGTCCCCAGCGGGGAGTTGGGCTAGTCGGTGCCGGTGGCCGTGCCCCAGTAGGTGACTGTGCGACTCAGTTCCATAACCGCCGGGCACCGGGATATAGAACTCGGGGTAGCCCCACATGCCGTGCTCGGAGACGTCGAGGCCGGCGGTTTCCGTCTCCTCCTCCACGCGGATGCCCCAGAGCCGCTTAAGCGTCCAGAGGCAGCCGAACGAGGCGCTGAACGTGAACGCGCCGACGGCCGCAAGCCCGAGCAGCTGGATCCAGACCTGATGGAGCGAGCCGGTGTACACGAAGCCGCCGCGGCCGGTGTTGAGCGTGGCGGCCAGCGCCGGCACGGCGAAGAGGCCGGTCGCGATCGTGCCCCAGACGCCGGAGATCCCGTGCACGGCGACGGCCCCGATCGGGTCGTCGATGCCGATTCGCTCGACCGCCAGCACGCCGACGACGGCGATGACGCCCGAGACGAGCCCGATAACGACCGCGGCCCACGGCGCGACGAACCCCGAGGCCGCGGTCACGGCGACGAGGGCGGCGAGAACCCCGTTCAGCATCATCGAGATGTCCGGCTTGCGCAGCACGAGCCACGCTGTGACCGCGCCGCTCAGCGCGCCTGCGGCGGCGGCGAGGTTCGTCGTCAGCGCGACGTAGGCGAAGAAGCCGACCCGGTCGCCGGTGACGACGCCGAGCGTCGAGCCGGGGTTGAAGCCGAACCAGCCGAACCAGAGGATGAACGTCCCGAGGACGGCGTACGGGATGTTGTGGCCCGGGATCGGATTGCCGCGCCGCCCGTCGAACTTGCCGATGCGCGGCCCGAGCAGGAGCGCCCCGGCGAGCGCTGCGAGGGCGCCCTGGTAGTGGACGACGGTCGAGCCGGCGAAATCCTGCATCCCGAGCCCGAACAGCCAGCCGCCGCCCCAGACCCAATGCGAGGTCACCGAGTAGATGAGCGTGAAAGCGGCGCCGAAGACGAAGTAGACCCAGAGCTTCGCGCGCTCGGCCATCGCGCCCCAGACGATCGCGAGCGAGACCCCGGCGAAGACGACCTCGAACATGTAGCCCGCGGCGCCCGGGACGGTCGTGAAGAACGAGTACGGCGCCTTGCCGACCGCGAGCAGCGAGTCGACCGAGGGCACGAAGCCGTGCGTGCCGATCAGCTTGTTGCCGTCGCCGAAGGCGATCCCGAAGCCGACCGCCCAGTAGACGAGCGAGCAGACGCCGAAGATGAGGACGTTCTTGCCGGCGATGTGCGCCGCGTTCTTCATCCGTGTGAGGCCCGCCTCGAGGAAAGCGAAGCCGGCCTGCATGAACATCACGAGCACCGCGGCCACGACGACCCAGAGGGTGTTGGCGGCGAGGAGGAGGTCGGAGTTCTTCATGCCGCCTCCTCCAGGGGCTTGCCGGTGCGGTGGTGGGTGACGTGCTGGACGGGCATCGTCCAGACAAGGCCGTCGCCGGACTCATTCCCGCTGCGCGCGGCGTCCGCCACAGTTGCGGCCACCAGTTGAACGAGCTGATCGTCGACGATGAACGTCAGCAGCGCCTTCGGCAGGAAGCGCGACTCGAACACGCGGCCGCGGTACTCGTGCGTGATCCCGCGTTCGCGCCCGTGCCCGACCGCCTCGACCACCGTGACGCCAACGTGCCCGGTCTGCTCCTCGACCGCGTCGATCACGATCTCGACGCGCTCTCGCAGGACGACGGCCTCGACCTTCGTCATGTCACCACCTCGCTTCGTCGTTCCAGCAGGACCACGTCGCGCCAGACGCCGTGCAGGCGCCCGATCTGCTCCTGCGTGCCGACGGCCCGGAAGCCGAACCGCTGCAGGAGGCGAATGCTCACCTCGTTCTCGGGGAAGACGCCGGTCTGCAGCGTCCAGATGCCCGCACGCTCAGAGCTGTCGATGACGGTTGTCAGGAGCGAGGCGCCGACTCCCTCGCCGCGGGCCTCCTCGCCGACGTAGGCGCTGACCTCGGCGACGCCCGCGTAGCAGCAGCGGGAGGAAACCGGCGCGAGCGCGATCCAACCGACGACGCCCCCGTCCCGCTCCGCCACGAACCGGTGCTCGGAGAGGTGTGCCGCGTCCCAGCCGTCCCAGGACGGCACCTCGGTCTCGAAGGTCGCGTTCCCGGTCGCGATCCCCTCGGCGAAGATCCGCGAGACCTCCGGCCAGTCCTCGGGCCGAAGTTCTCGCAGATCCACGCTCAGCAGTCGTGGCGCAGCGAGCATCTACGCCGCGAACGCGTCCTCGATCAGCGCCTGCGCGGTGACCGACTCGATCGTCTGCACGATGCGGCCGGTGATGAGGTACGGATCGGCCATCGAGTTCGGCCGGCGATCTTCGAGGTAGCCACGGTGGCCGCTGTTGACGAAGCTGTGCGGGATGCGGACCGACGCTCCGCGATCGGCGACGCCGTACGTGAACTCGTCGATCGCCGCCGTCTCGTGGAGGCCGGTCAGGCGCAACTCGTTCTCCGGCCCGTAGCAAGCGATGTGCTCGTCGCGCGCCTCGGAGAACGCACTCATCAGCGCGGCGAAGTACTCCTCGCCGCCGATCTCGCGCATGTGCTTCGTCGAGAAGTTCGTGTGCAGCCCCGAGCCGTTCCAGTCGACGTCGACGCCGAGCGGCTTCGGATGGAAGTTGATGTCGACGCCGTAGCGCTCGCAGAGGCGGAGCATCAGGTACCGCGCGATCCAGAGCTCGTCGGCCGCGCGCTTGGCGCCCTTGCCGAAGATCTGGAACTCCCACTGGCCCTTCGCGACCTCGGGGTTGATGCCCTCGATCGCGATGCCGGCCTCGATGCAGAGGTCGATGTGCTCGTCGACGATCTGCCGCGCGACGTCGCCCACGTTCTTGAAGCCGACGCCGGTGTAGTACTCGCCCTGCGGCGCGGGAAAGCCTTCCTTCGGGAACCCGAGCGGCGCGCCGTCCTTGTAGAGGAAGTACTCCTGCTCGAAGCCGAACCAGGCGTCGGGGTCGTCGGCGATCGCAGCGCGGCTGTTCGACGGATGCGGCGTTCCGTCGGGGAGCAGCACCTCGCACATGACGAGGTAGGCGTGGTTACGCGCGGGGTCGGGGAAGAGGGCGACAGGCTGGAGGAAGCAGTCCGAGTTCGAGCCGTCGGCCTGGCGCGTCGAGCTCCCGTCGAAGTTCCAGAGTGGCAGCTGGTCGAGGGCCGGCTCCGTGTCGAAGTCGGCGATCTTCGTCTTGCTGCGCAGGTTCGGAACGGGCTCGTAGCCGTCGAGCCAGATGTACTCGAGCTTGAACTTCATCCTGGTTCCTCCTCGTCTCGGACCAACAAAAAAGCCCCACGACTCTCTGGTCGTGAGGCCCCAATGCCTGCGCGCCCGCCATCGGCGACAGCCGCGTGCAGTCACTGTAGGGCAGTGGCCGGACGACTTCAAGCTTCGCGCGGTTTTGTAACCTCCGCTACATGTACAGGCTCTGGGAATCGGGCTAGTGATGGCGCTCGCACTCGTCATGGCTGGGTCAAGTAGTGCGGCGGAAGGCGCGGCAGGGTCCTGGCGCAGCGCCCGAGGGCAGGCAGGCGGCTCGCGCTCGGCGGGCGGGTGAACCTAGTCGTCGGCCGGCGCCGCTAGCAGCGGCGGAGCTTCTTACAGGCCAGTCGGATCGGGACGGCGAAGTTGATGTTCTCGCCGCCGCCCGCCACGAGCACCCCGACGACGTGGCCGTGCTTGTCGAGCGCCGGGCCGCCAGAGTTGCCGGGGTTCGCCGCGGCGTCGGTCTGGATCGTCTTCCACGAGACGCGGCTGACGACGCCGGTCGTGACCGTGCCGTAGAGACCGTAGGGGCTGCCGACCAGCAGGAGCTCGTCGCCGGTCCGGGGCAGCCTCCGGCGAGCGGTCTGCCAGAGCGGCTCAGCGCCGGCGGGATGGCCCTCGATGCGGATGATCGCCAGGTCGTGCTTCGGGTCGACGCCCGCGACCTCGCCCGACCACGTTCCGCCCTTTCGCGAGATCTGCACGCCGGTGCCCATCTGGCCCGCGACCACGTGGGCCGCGGTCACGAGAAAGCTGCCGCCGCCGTCCGTCCAGGCGACGAACCCGCTGCCGAGGCCCCGCTCCGTCTCGACGGTGAAGACGCTTCTCAGCACGCGCTTGGCGAGCGGCGCGATCCCGGTCTCGCGGCGCTTGAGCGTCTTCTCCGCCGACCCGAGACGGCCCGTCAGGCTGGCGTTGTGCGCCTCGAGCGCCGCCAGGCGCTCCTTGAGCTTTCCGACCTCCGCCTCCCGCGTAGAGTGCTCCGAGCCCATGATGCCGGACTGCCGCACGAGCACGAAGACCGCGACCAAGAGCGCGGTTGCCGCAACAACCGCGGCGACGGCCGCCAGCGGAAGGCGGCGGCTCGGAACGTCGTCCCAGGTCTCGTCGTAGGTCATCGGCGGCGAACTCTCACCGCAGCTATCGGCAGAACTTGCCCGCGTCCGTAGCCGCAGGTAAGGTGAAACGAATGCTGCTCCCGGGCTGACTCAGCGGTTTTCGGGCGCCTCCTGAACCTCAGGCGGGCGCCGTTCTTCCCGTCCCCCGAGCTAGGAGCAGCATGCAGGCCCTCGAAGTCCACAACTTGCGCAAGGAGTTCGTCCGCCGGGACGGCGGTCGCGGTCGCGGGCGCCGGCGCCGGGTCGAAGCTCTCCGCGGCGTCAGTTTCGACGTCGCGCGCGGCGAGTGCGTGGCGATCCTGGGCCCGAACGGCTCCGGCAAGTCGACGCTGGTCCGGCTGCTGGCGACGCTGCTGCTCCCCGACGGCGGCAGCGCGACGGTCTTCGGCCACGACGCATTCCGCGAGACACGCGCTGTCCGGCGGCTCGTGAACCGCGTCTCGGTCGAGGCCTCGTTCTTCAAGAAGATGTCGGCGGTCGAGAACCTGAGCTACGCCGCGCGTTTCTACGGCCTGCGCTCGTCGGCGACGAAAGACAAGATCCCCGAGATCCTGCGACGGGTCGGCTTCCCCGCGGATCGCCGCGGCGACCCGATGGAGCACCTATCGCGCGGGATGCAGCAGAAGGTCGCGCTCGCGCGCGCTCTCCTGACCGCGCCGGTCCTGGTTCTGCTCGACGAGCCGACGACGGGGCTCGACCCGCGCTCGAAGCAGGAGGTGCAGAAGTTCATCACCGAGGTGCGCGCCGAGCACGACGCGACCGTTCTGCTCTGCACGCACGACCTGGCCGAAGCCGAAAGTCTCGCCGACCGCGTCGGGATCCTGGACGACGGCAACCTGCTCTGCCTCGAGCCGGCGGACCAGCTGAAGGCGCGCTACGGTGCCGCGACCCTCGAGGAGGCGTTCTTCGCCGCGAGCGGCCATGCCTTCGAGAACGGCGACGGAGGTGAGGACTGATGCGAGCGATGAGCCTTGCGCTGCGCCACGAGCTCGTCGGGCTCAGCGGCGTGATCGAGCGCAACATCTACCTCGTCAAGCGCTACATCTGGTGGGACATCGCGTTCTTCATCTGGACGGTCGCGAACACGCTCACGATCGTCTTCATCGCGAAGGGGATTCCCGCCGTCGGCGGCCACATCGATGTCAACCGCGTGACGACGGTGCTGCTCGTCGGCGCCGTGATCTGGGCCTACCTCGGGATCATCTTCGAGATCCTCACCGAGACCGTCGCCTGGGAGCGGTGGGAGGGGACGATCGAGTACACGTTCATGGCGCCCCTGTCTCGCCCGGTCCACCTGTTCGGGATGGGCGCCTTCGCGATCGTCTACGGGGTGGTCCGCGCGGTGCTCCTATTCGGCGTCGTAGCGGCGTTCTTCACGCTGCACCTGCCGAACGCTGACTACGTGGCGGCGCTCGTGCTGCTCATCATCGCCTCGATCTCGTTCATCGGGATCGGAATGATGACGGCGGTCCTGCCGCTGATCTCGCCCGAGAAGGGGACGCAGCTCGGCTTCGTGGCTCAGGGTGTCCTGCTCGTCGTCTCGGGCGTCTACTACCCGGTCTCGGTGCTGCCCGGCTGGATGCAGCTGCTGGCGAAGATCTCGCCCGCGACCTACGCCCTCCGCGGCTGCCGTAACGCGATCCTCGAGGGCGCCGGGGTGACCGCACTCTGGCGGGACATCTGGCCGCTGCTCGTGATCGGCGCCGTGTCGGTGCCGCTCGGCCTCTGGGTCTTCCATACCGGCGAGCGCTACGCGAAGAAGCACGGAAAGCTGAAGCGGTCCGGATGATCGACGTCCGCCCCTGCGAGACGGATTCCGACTACGAAGCGTGGCTCGCGGTCCGCCGCGCCGTCCTGCCGAACGAGCGTACGCCGAGCCTCCAGGAGCTGCGGAGCTTCAGCGAGCCCGGCGACCTGCACGTGCTCGCCGAGCTGGACGGCGAGCTTGCGGGCAGCGGGCTGGTGAACCGTTCGGACACCGGAGACGCGCACGTCGCTCCGCGCGTGCTGCCGGACAAGCGCGGCCGAGGCGTCGGCACCGCCCTCCTCGAGCGCCTCGCGGCGCACGCGGTCGGGCAAGGCCACACACGCGCGCGGGCGTACGTTCCCGGCGACGACGAGCGTTCGCTCGCGTTCGCGCACCGCTTCGGCTTCGAGGAGACACGGCGCGACGTCCAGCAGGTGCTCGACGTCAGAACCGCCAAGCCGCGGGGGATCGGGGGTGTCGAGTTCGTCTCGCTCGAGGAGCGCCCGGACCTCCTCGACGCTGCGTATCCGCTGGCGCAAGAGGGCTACGGGGACATGCCGATCGAGGGAATCGACATCTCGCTCGACACCTGGCTGGTCGAGGGTGCGACGCTTCCGGCGGGCTCCTTCGCCGCGCTCGCCGACGGGGAAGTGGTCGGCTACGCCGGACTGCTTCGCTGGGCTGACGATCCGACGAAGGCGGAGCACGGACTCACCGTCGTTCGGCGCGACTGGCGCCGGCGCGGGCTCGCTTCCGCGCTGAAGGGGCGCCAGATCGCGTGGGCCGCGGCGAATGGCATCCGCCGCCTCGTCACCTACACCCAGACCGGCAACGAAAGCATGCAGGCCGTCAACGCCCGACTCGGCTACGTCACCACGGACGTGACCGTCGCCTTCACGCGGAGCCTGCCGCTGTGATGAAGCCGTTAGACGACGGAGCGCGCGTGTTCGAGCTCGGCTGTGGGAACGGGACGAAGACGAAACGGCTGTGGTTACTGGCCCATGCGTGAGGACTGGTTCGCCGGCCCTGTCGCCCAGCGATACGACTCGACGCTCGGCGAGCGGGGCGATCCCGCCGTCGTCGGCCAGACCGTCGAATTCCTCGCCGAGCTCGCTGGTGAAGGGCCGGCGCTCGAGCTCGGGATCGGAACCGGGCGCATCGCGTTACCACTTGCGGCGCGGGTGCGAGTCCACGGCGTCGATCTCTCTCACGACATGGTCGCCCAGCTGCGCGCCAAGCCGGGCGGCGACGAGATCCCCGTCACCATCGGCGATTTCGCGACGACGAAGGTGGGCGAGACGTTCTCGCTGGTCTACCTCGTCTTCAACACCATCAACAACCTGACGACCCAGGACGCCCAGGTGGCGTGCTTCGAGAATGCCGCCGCGCACCTCGAGCCCGGCGGCTGCTTCGTTATCGAGGTCGGCATTCGGCCCCGCGAGGCGCTGAGTGTGTTCGACCTGAGCGATACGCACGTCGGCGTCGACGAATACGACGCCGACACGCAGCGCCTCGTCTCGCACCACTTCACGCTCGTCGACGGCCGGTGGGAGCGGCTCTCGATGCCGTTCCGCGCGGTCTCACCGGCCGAGCTCGACCTGATGGCGCACGTCGCAGGCTTGAAGCTGCGCGAGCGCTGGAGCGGCTGGAAGCGCGAGCCGTTCACGAGTGAGAGCACGAGGCACGTCTCGGTGTGGGAGAAGCCGTCGTGAGACGCCTGCCGGCGACAACCGTCTATTACGGAATCGAGTTCGTGGACCGGCTCCCGACCTGGGTCGTCATGGCGGTCTATCTCGTCCGCGAGCTGCATTTCTCGCCGCTGCAGCTCGTGCTGATGGGGACGGCGATGGAGGCCGCCGTCTTCCTGTTCGAGGTTCCGACCGGCGTCGTCGCCGACACGTACAGCCGCCGGCTGTCGCTGATCATCGGCTTCCTCGGGATGGGGCTCGCGTGGATGCTGGTCGGCGTCTTCTCGTCCGCCTGGGTGATCGTCGCGCTCTGGGCGTTCTGGGGGTTCTCGTACACCTTCACGAGCGGTGCCTACCAGGCCTGGATCACGGACGAGGTGGGAGTCGAGAAGGTCGGGACCCTCTTCCTGCGCGGCGCTCGGATCGGCTACCTAGGCGCGGTCGTCGGCCTGGTCCTGCAGGTCGCCGTCGGCACCTTCTCCCTGCGGGCGGGGGTGATTCTCGGCGGCGCGTTCACGTTCGCGTGCGGGGTCGCGTGCATCTTCCTGATGCCGGAGACGGGCTTCCGGCGGGGACCGCGCGGCGAGCGGGCCACTGCGCTGGGCGAGCTCAGGACGACCGCGCTCGGCGGCGCGCGGTTCGCGTGGGCGCAGCCGATCATCCTCCTGCTCGTTGGGGTGGAGCTCTTCATCGGGATGTCGAGCGAGGCGTTCGACCGCCTGAAGGAGGCGCACTTCCTCCGGGACATTGGGCTGCCCGCAGTCGGGCACCTCGACCCGGTGATCTGGTTCGGGACCTTCTGGCTCGCCGGGATGGTGCTGGGCTTCTCGGCGATTGGCCGCCTGATCAAGCGGGTCGAGCAAGGGGGGCGCGCGGCGGTAACGCAGTCGCTGTTCGCGTTCACGACGCTGGAGCTAGCGGCCATGCTCCTGTTTGCTCTGACGGGCTCGACCTGGGTCGCGATCGCCGCCCTGCTCGGCGTCTTCTTCGCCCGTGACCTCGCCGGGCCGCTGTACACGACCTGGCTGAACGAGCAGATCACCGACTCGAGCGTGCGAGCGACGGTGCTCTCGATCAGCGGCCAGGCGAACGCGATCGGGCAGGCCGGCGGCGGGCCGGTTCTGGGCGCGATCGGGAACGTCTGGGGGATCCGCAGCGCGCTGGCGACCGGCGCGCTCGCGATTGCGCCTGCACTCGG
>WNGF01001183.1_pt1 | contig 38334 bp, 37 predicted proteins | sample 5400641 | NCBI WGS metagenome assembly WNGF01 (sample SAMN13153371, study PRJNA577476) | soil metagenome | isolation source: 80 cm soil or saprolite under grassland replicate 2 | place: USA:California | collected 2016-06-15 | reverse complement strand
CAGGCGGCCATGCACCAGTCGTTGAGCAGGTTGTGGTCGCTGTCCTTGGAGAACGCGGGCCTGCTGCGAAAGTCCTCCCAGAAACGCTCGAAGGAGCCGTCGTAGTGGTCGCGCAGCGCTCGCACCGAGCGACGGAAGTCGGGCAGGTAGCACATCTCGAACAGCGCGTCCCCGGCGTGCGTTGCAAGCCCCCCGAAGACGTCCGGCCGCAGCATCGGGTTGACCATCGCGCCGTAACCGCCGCTCGACTTGCCGGCGATCCCGCGGTGCCCGGCCTCCGCGAGCGTCCGGTAGCGCGAGTCGACGAACGCCACCACCTCGTCGCACAGGTACGTGTGGTAGCGCCCGGTCCCCGGCGAGTCGACGAACTGGCTCCCGCCGAGCGACGTCCACGCGTCGACGTAGACGAGCACGCACGGGGGCGAGCCGCCGCTCGCGAACAGCTCGTCCGCCAGCTCCGGGAAGTTCCGGCGGTAGGGCGTGCGGTTGCGCCACATGTCGATCTGGCCGGTCAGCCCCTGGATCACGTAGACGCTCGGGAAGCGCCGGTCCGGCTCGTCGTCGTAGCCCGGCGGCAGGTAGACCCAGACCGGCCGAACGTGCGGGTCGCCGAGCGGGTTGTCCTTCAGGACCTCGCTCTCGAGTGCGTGCTCCTCGAACCGGCCCGAGAGCTCGTACGACCAGGGCTCCACCGCCGGGATGCTAGTGCAGCCAGGGAGCCAGGAACCGCTCGATCGCGGCGCAGCCGCCCCGATCGGCGAGCCGGCCACGAACGCGGCTGCCCTCGATCACGATCAGCGTCGGCAGCGTGTCGATCCCGAAGCGCTCGTGCAGATCGGGGCGCTCGGACAAGACGAGCCGGGACCGCGACGGCCTGGCTCTGGACGAAGCCTCCGCCGTTGCCACGGCGCGAAGCTTCCCGGCCGGGACGGCCGAGAAACCCCGAATGCAGCTACTTGTCGTTCGGTCGCGCGGGTGGCCAGTCCGACAGCCTCGTCAGCAGCTCCACCATCGCGTCGTCGAGCGACGCGAACCAGCGCAAGCCGGGGAGGGAGGTGTCGCCGACGAAGGGCTCCACCGTCGCGTTGCCGTCGGCCACGAGGACCAGCTCGCCTCCGTGCTCGCGGAAGCGTTCTGCGCTCGCCGCGAGAAGCGTCAGCGGCCAGGAGTCGTAGAGCGTCGCTTCGCTGAGGTCGATGACCACGCGGGTCGACGCCAGGCCGGGGTCCTCGAGCCGCTGCTCGAGGTCGGCCCGGGCGGACTCCTCGACGCGACCGAGCACCGACAGCACCGTGACGAACGGCCCCGCGCCCACGCTCTCGATCCTGAATGAGCCGTTCCCCGGCAATTGCAGCCCCGCGCACTAGCCTACGTCCACCCCGTCGGGGAGACAAGCCAGGTTTTCCGCTAGTTGTGTGTTGGAATGCTCACGGCCGGAAGGAGGGTGTAGCCGACCCCCCGGACCGTTACGAGCCGATCCGGGTTGCGCGGATCGAGCTCGATCTTCCGGCGCAGGTTCGAGACGTGGATGTCGCAGGCCCGCTCGTCGCCGACGTAGGGGCTTTGCCACAAGTGCTCCATGATCTCCCGCCGGCTGAAGACCCGCTCCGGCTGTTCCGCGAGGAGCACGAGCAACCCGAACTCGGAGCGCGTCAGGTGGACGAGCTCGCCGGCGACCGTGACCCGGTGTCGGGCGAAGTCGATCCTGATGTCCCCGACCTGGCGGATCCCGCCGGCGGCCGCTCGGTCGAGCTCGCGCCTGCGCAGGATTGTCCGCGCCCGGCTGACGAGCTCGGCCATCGAGAACGGCTTCGTGACGTAGTCGTCGGCGCCCAGCTCGAGCCCGAGCACCCGGTCGATCTCGGCGTCGCGCGCGCTCAGGAGGATGATCGGGACGTCGCTCTCAGCCCGCAGCGTCCGGCAGACGTCCGTGCCGAACAGCCTCGGCATCATCACGTTCATGATCACGAGGTCGAAGTCGCCCCGGCGTGCGCGCTCGAGGGCCGTCTCACCGTCCCCGACCGTCTCGATCTCGAACCGTTCGCGCTCGAGCGCGTGCTGGATCGCGTCGAGCACGGCCTGGTCGTCGTCGGCGAGGAGAATTCTCGCGGCTTCCGGTTCCATCCGCTAAGCGTGGCCTCTCTCGGCGGCCGGCAACGTGACGCGCGCGGTGGTGCCGTCGCCCGCCGGCGACTCGATCTCGACGGAACCGCCGAGGGCGCTTACCGCCTGCCGAACGATCGTCAGGCGGATGCCGAGCCCGTCGATCTCGGGCGACTCGCGACGAGCCAGCTCGCGGGCGATCAGCTCGCGGCGCCGGGGCTCGAGGCCGTGGCCCGTGTCACGGACCTCGATCGTCACGTCCGCGCCGTCGCGCTCCACGACCAGGCGGATGCTCCCCGAGTCGGTGTGCTGAGCGGCGTTCGCGGCGAGGTTGGCCAGCAGCTGCTCGACCAGGCGGGGGTTCGATGCGACCGCGGTCCCAGGGGAGCACTCGATCTCGATGTCGACCCCTGCCGCCGGTACGACTCCGGTGGCGACGTTCTCGAGGATCGGTTTCAGCTCCACCGAGGAGACGGGCGGTTCTTCGTCGCCGGACTGCGCCCGCGCCAGCACGAGCAGGGCCTCGAGCAGGCGATGGAGCCGTTGCGTCGCCCGCTCGATGTGGGCCAGAAACAGGTCGCGCTTGGCAGGGTCCTCCTTCGCGCCCGACTGGAGCACCTCGATCGCGCTCGTGATCGCAGAGAGCGGCGTGCGCAGCTCGTGGGCGGCGCCCTTGACGAAGTTCCCGTCGGAGGGGTGCGCTGCAGGGACGGCACGCGGCGGCCGCGGAGCGGTTCTCTGCGTCGTCAAACGTCCTCCCTTCACGGGGCTTCCAGCGCCCAACAGAGGACGCATGTGGAGCCGCGTCGCGACTCCTTCGAGCGTAGCACCGGCCATGAGCGCTTGACGAGCAACGGGTGAAGGTTCAGACGCAGTGGCGGGGAGACGGAATGCCGTGCCTACAGTGGTAGGCCGTGGCGGAGGAAGAGCAGGAGCGGCTTGGCATCGATGCGGTGACGCGGCGCTGCATCGAGGCCGCGTCGGACTGCTACACGAGCTGCACCGAGACGCTGACGTACTGTCTCGACGCCGGCGGTGAGCTCGCGGAGCCGGAGCACCTGCGTCTCCTGCTCGACTGCGCGGAGATCTGCCAGACGTCCCAGAACACCCTGCTCCGGGGCTCGGGCCTCTCTCAGCTCCTGGCGACCGTGAGCATCGAGGCGTGCGAGAAGTGCGCGGAAAGCTGCCGCGCGCTCGTCGGATCGGGCGAGCAGCTCGCGGGGTGCGCCGAGGTGTGCATGCACTGCGCCGAGTGCTGCCGCGAGCTCGTGGTCAGCTAGAGCTGAGCGCGCCGACCGGCAGCTTCGCCTCCTGGAGCAGCGCCCGCAGCATCTGCGCGTTCACCGGCGCCTGCGCGACCGTCTCTCCCTCCGCGTACTCGCCGAGGCCCGGAGACGGGATCGTCGAGCGCCCGTTGTTGTTGAACATCGCGTAGACGGTCTCGGAGCGCTCCGCCAGCTCGCCCAGCGGCGCGACCCACTCGCGGAGCTCCTCCTCCGAGTAGAGGTAGTCGAAGCGCTCGGCGGCGCTGCGGACGCGCTTGTTCCAGGTCTCCGCGTTGCGCCCGTGGAAGCGGACGTAGGCGGTCGGGCTGGTGGTGGCGACGACCGTGGGCAGGACGTTACGGCCCTCGAGCCGGGGCGCGTCGACGATCACGTACGTCATCCCACGGCGCTCGAGGAAGGCGAGCGTCTCGGCCCGCTTCTCCTCCTCGAGCCAGCTCGCGTGCCGGAACTCGACGAGCATCTCGTCGCCGGCGAGCTGCTCCTGCGCCCACTCCAGGTACTCGAACGACGCCGGCTTGACGACGACGTAGGACGGGAACTGCATCAGGATCCCGCCCAGCTTGCCGGTCTCCCGTAGCGGCTCGAGCGCCTCGTGGAAGCGGCGGAAGATCTCGGCGCGGAACTCGCGCGGCGGACGATCGATCCGCCCGCGCTCGTCCGTCGGGGCGCCCTCCCGCAGATCGGTCGGGAGCTGCTCGAGCTTGACCGGATGGCGCGTCATCACGCCGAAGGCCTTCACGTGCATGACGAACCCGTCTGGAGTGCGCTCGGCCCAGCGCTCGACCGTCTCGCGGGCGGGGAGCCGGTAGTAGGTCGAGTTCGCCTCGACCGTGTCGAAGCGCTCCGTGTAGTAACGCAGCCGCTCCTCGGCGCCCTTGATCGACGGCGGGTAGAAGTAGCGGGTCAGCGACTCGTCGGCCCACGAGCAGGTGCCGATCCGGATCGGGGCGGCCACGACGCCGAGGCTACGCGGTTTCGGTGACCGGCGCCCGTCGAGCGCTCACCGGCGCGGGTGCGAGTGGAAGGTCGACGAAGAACGTCGACCCCTCCCCCTCGCGCGAGACGACCCAGATCCGTCCCTGCATCCGGCGGACGAGCTCGCGGCAGATGTAGAGGCCGAGGCCGGTCCCGCCGACGCCGCGGCTCTGCTGGGGGTCGACGCGGTAGAACTTGCCGAAGATCCGCTGCTGCTCGCTGCGTGGAATCCCGATTCCCTCGTCCCGGACGCCGACGCGGACACAGTGCTCGCGCGTCTCGACCTCGACCTCGACGCGACCTCCGTCCGGAGAGTACTTGACCGCGTTGTCGATCAGGTTGATCAGGAGCTGGCGCAGCTTGTCGGCATCGCCGGCGACGGAAGCGACGAGTCCGCCGCCCGCGAGCTCGATCGAGACGTCGTCGCGCTGTGCGAAGCAGACCCGCATCTCGTCCACCACCTCGCGTGCGAGCGCACCGAAGTCGACCCGCTCCCTGGCCAGCCGGAGCCGTCCCGAGTCGATCGTGCTCGCGAGGAGGATGTCTCCTGCGATCCTCGTCAGCCGCTCCGACTCTTGCGCGATCACGTCGAGGAGGCGCCTCCTGCTGGTCTCGTCGAGCTGGACGTCGGCGCGCAGGAGCGTTTGCGCCGATCCGTAGATGGCGGCGAGCGGCGTCCGCAGCTCGTGCGAGACCGTCGCGACGAACTCGCCCTTGAGCTCGTCGAGAGCGCGCTCTTCGGTGACGTTGCGAAAGGCGTAGACGACGCCGTCGGCGAACCTGACGCCGGAGATCGAAAGCCACAGCTCGCGCCCGTCGATCTCCAGGGGCAGCGTCTTGGCCTCGCGACTCCCCGGCCCGGGCTCGGCCGCGACGGGGATGAGTGCCCGCAGGGTCTGCCAGCCGGGAAGCGCGTGGTCAGCCCGCCGGCCGAGGACCCCGTCCGCGGAGAGTCCGGTGATCGCCTGCGCGGCCGGGTTCCAGTGCTGGATCAGGCCGGCGTCGTCGACGAGGAAGACGCCGTCGTCGACGTGCTCGAGGACGCGCGCGTGCCGCTCGAGCGCCAGTCGTTGCTGCTCGACCTGACGGTCGAGCCGGCGCATCCTGATCGCCCGTTCGAGCGAGGCGACGAAGTAGTCGCGGTCGATCGGCTTCTGCACGAAGTCGTAGGCACCGCCGCGAAGGGCCTGCACTGCGAGGTCGTGCTCGCCGTGTCCCGTGATCAGTAGCGTTGGCGTCCTCGGCCGAAGACGCCGAATCTCGCCCAGAAGGGCGAGCCCGTCCATCCCCGGCATCTTGATGTCGGTCACGACGGCGTCGTAGTCCATGGCCTCGATGCGCTCGAGGGCGTCCGCGGCGGTCTCGGACGTGTCGATCTGGATCCCGTTCAGGCGGAGCTTGAGCGCGCGCGGGAGCGCCTCGAGCAGCGCCGCGTCGTCGTCGACGATCAGGATGCGCGTCGCGCTCACAGCAGCGGCTCCTCGTGCAGCTCCTCCCCCGCGACGGGCAACTCGATCAGGAAGCCGGCGCCGCGACCACGGTTCGGGCTGACGGCGATCTGCCCGCCGTGCTCCTTGACGATGCTGTACGTGATCGAGAGGCCCAGGCCGGTTCCGGTCCCGACCTCCTTCGTGGTGAAGAACGGGTCGAAGATCCGCTGCTCGAGCTCGCGCGGGATCCCGGGGCCGCTATCGGCGAAGGTGATCCTGATCCACTCGCCGTCGAGGCTGGATGCGATCCGGACCGTCTTCCGTCGTGAGTCGGTCAGGGCGTCGCGGGCGTTGGTGAGCAGGTTGATGAAGACCTGCTCGAGCTGAATCGGGTTTCCCAGCACGATCAGCTCGTCTGCGCAGAGATCGAGCTCCACGTCGATCCCGCGCAGCCGCAGCTGCTCGTGCATGAGCGACAGCGACTGCTCGATCACCTCATCGATATCGACCCGCTCGACGCTCACCGGCGCCGCGCGCCCGAACGTCCGCAGGTGCGAGATGATCGCCGTCGCCTTGAGCACCTGGTCCATCGTCTTCTCGAGATCGCCGACGAGGTTCTCGGGGTCGAAGCGGCCCAACCGGATCTGATCGATCATGTTGCCCACGAAGAGCCCGATGTTGTTCAGCGGGTTGTTGAGCTCGTGCGCCACGCCGGTGGTGAGCTCGCCCAGCGTGGCGAGCTTGCCCGCCTGAACGAGCTGTTCCTGCTTGTCTCGCAGCTCGTGCTCGCGGCGCTCCATCTCCTGCGTTGTCTCACGCAGGTCGCCCATGATGTGGATCATCGCCTTGCGGCTGTCGCCGAGCTTGAGGTTGGACTCGTGCGAGTCCTTCAGGATGTGGAGCAGGGCCCGGCGCGAGTTGTCGAGGCGCTCGGTCTGGCGCGCGAGACGGCTCCTGTCGTCCTCGTAGTCGCCGAGGATGTGCAGCATCGCCTTGCGCTGGTCGCCGAGGCGGCGGTTCGACTCATTGAGGTCGCCCATGATGTGCAGCAGCGCCCGCCGGCGCTCCTCCGCGAGCCGAACGCGAAGCTCGAGGCGCTCGATCGTCTCCAGGAGCGAGGCGGGGTCGAGCTCGCTCTCGCGGTCCCCGTCGCCGACCGGCGCGTCCGGAAGACGTGCGGGCTCCGCGGACATCAGGCCGAGGCGCGCTCGCTCTTGAGCTTCTGGTTCTCGCGCTGAAGGCCCTCGAGCTCCTTTTCGAGCGCGATCATCTTCAGCTCGCGCCCGACGACGACCTCCTCGAACTTCTCGAGGTCGAGGATCTTCTCCTGGAGCTCGGTCTTCGACTGCTCGAGATCACGCACGACCTCCTCGTAGGCGCGCATGTCGCGCAGGATCCCGATCGCGCCGATCACCTTTCCGTCGGAGTCCCGCAGGGCGGAGGCGTTCAACGTCGTCGGGATCACCTCGCCGGAGGCGCTGCGCGGATTGAGCCGGGCGTTGCGGGTGACTCCGCGCTCGACCACCTCGCGCAGGGCGGCCGTGAACTCCTGGGTCTCCTCGGCGCTGATGAAGCGGGAGAGGGACTGCTCGACGACCTCGTCGGTGCGGAAGCCGAGCAGCTCGGAGACGGCGTCGTTGGCCTGGAGGATCTTTCCTTCCAGGTCGGAGACGAACACCGGGTCGGGGGCGTTCTCGATCAGGCTCTCGGCATAGGCGCGGGCCTTGTCCAGCTCGCGCATGTCGCGGAGGACGCCGATCGCCCCGATCACGTTGCCCTCCGAGTCACGCAATGCGGAGGCATTCAGGCTGGTCGGGATCACCTCGCCCGAGGCGCTGCGCGGGTTCAGCACCGCGTCTCTCGTCACTCCGTGCGCGACTACCTCGCGCAGGGCCGCGGTGAACTCCTGGGTCTCCTCGGCGCTGATGAACCGCGCGACCGACTGCTCGACCACCTCGTCGGTGCGGAAGCCGAGCAGCTGCGAGACCGCCTCGTTCGCCTGGAGGATCTTGCCTTCGAGGTCGGAGACGAACACCGGGTCCGGTGCGTTCTCGATCAGACTCTCGGCGTAGGCGCGGGCCTTGTCGAGCTCGCGCATGTCGCGGAGGACGCCGATCGCCCCGATCACTTTTCCGTCGGAATCGCGCAGGGCGGCGGCGTTGAGGCTGGTCGGGATCACCTCGCCCGAGGCGCTGCGCGGGTTGAGGACCGCGTTCCGGGTGACGCCCCGCTCGACCACCTCGCGCAGCGCGGCGGTGAACTCCTTCGTCTCCTCTGGGCTGATGAAGCGGGAGAGGGACTGCTCGAGCACCTCGTCCTGCCGGAAGCCGAGCAGCTGCGAGACCGCGTCGTTGGCCTGGAGGATCTTCCCCTCGAGGTCGGAGACGAACACCGGGTCCGGTGCGTTCTTGATCAGGCTCTCGGCGTAGGCGCGGGCCTTGTCGAGCTCGCGCATGTCGCGCAGGACGCCGATCGCCCCGATCACCTTCCCGTCGGGGTCGCGCAAGGCGGAGGCGTTGAGGCTGGTCGGGATCACCTCGCCCGAGGCGCTACGAGGGTTGAGGACGACGTTGCGCGTGACGCCGCGCTCCACGACCTCGTCGAGCGCGGCCACGAACTCGCGGGTCTCCTCGGGGCTGATGAAGCGGGAGAGGGACTGCTCGAGCACCTCGTCCTTGCGGAAGCCGAGCAGCTCCGAGACGGCGTCGTTGGCCTGGAGGATCTTCCCCTCGAGGTCCGAGACGAACACCGGGTCGGGCGCGTTCGCGATGATGATGTCGGCGACGAGAGCCCCGGGAGAAGGGGCGCCGTCGGTCTGCGAGACGGCGGCCTTCGCCGAAGCTCCGTCGCGCCTCGTCTTCGCAGGGGGATTCAGAACCTTCTTAGCCACTGACGTCCTCCAAGTACGGTCTGGGCAGAGCGCTGGCGTGCGCTTGTAATTGTGCTCTTTCTCACTCGCGCAGGCAATCCCTCGGCCCGAGGGTCGCCTGGACGATCGGAATCGATCGTCTAGCGGCGGATTCGGAAGGCAGCAAAGATGGTCTTGCCGGTGTTTCCGGCCGGGTCGCGCGGGATTGCGTCGAGTCGGTACGCGCCGGCCGCGAGCTGCCTGCCCGCAAGCCGTGCGTCGAAGCGGAAGCTGTTCGGGCCGGCGTGGCCGTCCTGGCTGACGCTGCCGCGGACCGGGACGTAGCGCGTGCAGGGCCGTAGGCGGCGGCGCCTCGGCCCGGGGACGCACCTTCCGCCGCGGCGAACCCCGCGGAGGACCCGGTCGGCCTTGAACGTGACGGCGGCGTCCTCCGAGAGCCTGAACGAGATCGTCGTCCCCTTCGCGGCGCGGAAGATCGCCGGTGCGACCCTGAGCAGGCTGAGGACGGGCTTCGTCCGGTCGAGGGTGGTGAAGGCCTGATCGGTGCCGGCCGCGGTCCCGTCGGCGTTGCTCGCAACCAGCCGGAAGTGGTAGGTCGTGCCGGCGCTCAACCCGCCGAGAAGAGCGGAGACGGAGATCGCCCCGTTCCCGGCGCCGCCCCACTGGAGCGGCGTGAGCGAGCCGTACGCGGTCGTCGTCCCGTACTCGAAGCGGAAGCTCGTCTCGCGCAGGCTCGGATCGACCGTTCCGGCGAGCACCGCGCTCGTGAGGCCGATGCTCCCCGCGGCCGAGGTGGCGACTGCGGGAGCGGCGAGCTCGTAGGCGCCGATCTCGCACGCCCCTCCGCGAGGGCGGGAGACGCCGCGCTGATCGAGGCCCGGGCAGTCGGCTCCGGCGTCCGCCGCGGGGCTGCCGGCGAGTGGCGCCTCGGTGTCGGTCGGGCCGCCGTTGTCGCCGAGCGCGCCGAGGCGCGGGTCGACGCCCTGCCAGTCCCCGGTACCGGTCAGCCCGCAGTCGCTCCCGTTCGAGAGATTGTGGCCCTGCGAGGTCAGCGTGGCGACGGAGCAGTTGTCCGTGAAGGTTGCGGTCTGGTCGGGCGCATGCGAGACGTTGTTGGCGACGATCGTGTTGTCGAGGGTGGCTGACGGAGCGCTGATCCCGCCGCCGGAGCGGACGCCGTTGAAGGCCACGTTGTCGACGATCGTGCTGCTGTTCGCGGTGAGCGTGGCGCCCATGGTCCCGCGGATCCCGCCGCCGCCGCCGTTCGAGCCCGGGCCGCCGGCGACGTTGCCGCCGATCGTGCTGTTCGTGAGCGAGAGAGCGCCGGCGAAGTCGATCCCGCCGCCGTTGTAGGCTCGGTTGCCCGCGATTGTCGCCTGCGTCACCACCAGTGTCCCGCTCGACGCGATCCCGCCGCCGTTCCGGTTCGTGCCCGCACGCGCCTCGTTCTCCGAGACGGTGGCGCGGAGGAGCGTGAGCGTGCCGGCGTTCTGGATCCCGCCGCCGTCGCCGTCGACGAACCCGCCCGTGACCGTGAGGTCGGCGAGCAGCGCCGTCACCCCGGGCTCGACCTGGAAGACGCGGTCCAGGCCGGCGGCGTCCACGATCGTCGCGCGGGCCCCGGCGCCGGTGAGCAGCACGCTCTTCGTCAGGTCGAGATCGCCCGTCGCGGCCGCATCCTCGTTCGGCCCCGAACGGGCCAGGCGGACGCGACCGGCGGGGACCTCGATCGTGTCGCCGCCCGGGCCCCCATTTGCGGCCATCACCGCCTCGCGCAGCGAGCAGTCGGAGTCGCAGGCGCCGGGCGCCGGGTCGTCTGCGCGCGTGACGACGTAGGTGGCGGCCTGCGCGTTCGCGGTGGCGGCGAAGGCGACGGCCAACACAAGAGCGACCCCGGTTCGAGCCCTCATCGGCCTGAGCCGAACGTAGCGCCCGCCGGGGACCCGGTCAAGCGTCGCGCCTGCGCTCGCTCTGCCACGAACGTGCCGGGACCGGCCTCGGCGGCTGAACGTCGCCGGCGGCCGGTCTCGGCGCGTCTGGAGAGGGCATGAGGAGAAGTCGACTTCGGCTTCTCCCGGACCGGGTGACGAACCTACGCCTTTCGCACCCGGGCCGGGGCAAGTGTGAGTCGGATCAGGACGAAATGCCCACAAGCGAAGAGCGGCGCGACCTTGTGCCGTTTATCTTGGTGGGGATGGCCGTCCCCTCCACTGCCCAGCCGGTGCTAGCCAAGCCCCTGCTGCGCGGAGTGCTGCACCAGGCGGCGTTCGCGGTCTCGCTCGTGGTTGGAACGCTGCTAGTCATCGGGGCAGACGGCGCACGCCGGCACGCCTCGGCCGCCGTGTTCGCGAGCTCGGTTGCAGCCTGCTTTGGCGCGAGCGCGCTGTACCACCGCGTGACCTGGACGCCGCGCGTGCGGCTCTGGATGCGGCGAATCGATCATGCGGGCGTCTACCTCCTAATCGCCGGCACGTACACGCCGGTCTGCCTGCTCGTGCTCAACGGTGCCTGGCGGCTCGCCGTGCTCGCGATCGTCTGGGCCGGAGCTGCCGTTGCGACCCTGCTCAAGGTCGTTTGGGTCGCCGCACCGAAATGGCTCGCAGCGCTGATCGGGATCGCGCTCGGCTGGGTCGGAGTAGCTGTCCTGCCACAGCTCGCCGCGCGCCTGAACCCAACGGCCCTCGTCCTGCTGGGTATCGGCGGGATCGCCTACACCGCCGGGGCGATCATCTACGCACGGCGCCGGCCAAACCCGGCACCAGCGGTGTTTGGCTACCACGAGCTCTTCCATGCGCTCACGATCGTGGCCGTTGCCTGCCAGTACGTCGCAATCGCCTTCTTCGTGATCCGCGCCGGGTAGTAGGGCCGTCGATCGAGCGGAGCGGCGCAGGAGTCGAACCTACCGAGCCGTGGGTTGCACGACCGCACCGGTTTTGAAGACCGGCTGGGCCACCGGGCCCATGCCGCTCCGCGTTCAGGCTAGCGCTTGCTCGCGGCGCGTCTGAGGACGCGCTCGTCACCCACTCTGCGGGTAAGGGCATCCGCGTCGTAGCGCTCGAGCAGGAACTGGGCGGTCCGGCGCGAGACGCCGAGGGCGTCGCGGAAGGCGGCGAGCGTGATCGGAGCCAGCGTGCCGAGCGTCTCGCGCCCGCGCTCGTAGAGTTCTGCGGAGACGGCGAGCCCGTCGCCGACCCGCTTCAGTTTGCCGCCGTCTTCGAGGAACGCCGCGAGCTCGCGGTCGTCGACGCGTACGACGTTGCCGGTCGCGAGCTCCTCCTCGAGCCGCGCGGCCGCCTCGGCCCGATCGCCGAGCTGCGGTGCGGCACCGGGCGCGTAGGCCTTCGCGCCGCGGCGCTCGACGCGGAGGAGCGGCACGATCGCCGGCGCCCAGGGCTCGGGCGGCAGCAGCTCGGCGACGGGGAGGCCCGGGTCGAGCGGCGAGGTGCGCGCCCGCTCGGCCAGCCGCTCGCGGACGGAGGCGCGGAGCTCCTCCAGCCAGTCGCCCGCGAAGTACCAGTCTCCGGCCTGCTCGAACGCCGCCAGGCCTTCTGCGAGCTCGGCTGGACTGAGCAGCGCCCGGGCCTGGAGCGCCGCGCCGGTCACCGGCTCGCGGACGCTCGCGCGGAGGATCGACTCGGCGTTTCCGCGCCCGAGCAGCTCGAGGCGCTCCGGGTCGAGCCTCCGGGGCGGTGCCGGATCGAGCACGGTGCCGCCGCCGACGGTGGTGTTCGTGCGAAGGACGACGCGGTCGCCGCGGGCCGCCACGACCGGCTCTCGTAACCGCAGCTGCGCGTAGCCGCCGGAACGGATCACCCGCGCCGGGACGTCGCTCGTCCCGATGTGGACGGTGACGGCGGCGGGCACCGGAGCGAGCTCCTCCAGCACGACGTCGAGCCTCCAGCTGACCGGGTAGTGGCCCGGGGCCACGAGCGCGTCGCCGCGGCGGAGCTTCGAGCGGTGGACGGCCGGAAGGTTCACAGCGACCCGCTGCCCGGCACCCGCCCGCAGCACCGGGAGGTCGTGCACCTGCACGCTCCGCGCCCGAGTCGCCAGGCCGGCCGGCTCGACACGGAGCGCGTCGTCGGGGGCGATCGATCCGGACCAGAGCGTCCCGGTGACGACGGTCCCGACGCCTTTGAGCGTGAAGGCGCGGTCGATGTAGAGGCGCGTTGCGCCGCCCGCGCGATGAGGGCGGGCGATCCCAGGCTCCGTAGGAGGCTCGACCGCCGCCGCGGCGCGGCCGAGCGCCGCGCGCAGCTCCTCCAAGCCGGCGCCCGTCTTGGCGCTGACGGCGACGACCTCGGCCTCCGGGACGAGCTCCCGCGCCTCCTCGAGCGCGAGCTCGAGCGTCTCGGCGTCCACGGCATCTGCTTTCGTGACCGCGACGACGCCGCGCTCGATCCGGAGCAGCCGCAGAATCGCCAGGTGCTCGTGTGTCTGGGGCCGGGCGCCCTCCGCGGCGTCGATCACGAGCAGGAAGAGGTCGATCCCGGTCGCGCCGGCGACCATTGTGCGCACGAAGCGCTCGTGCCCCGGAACGTCGACCAGCGAGAGCCGGCGCCCGTCAGCGAGCTCGAGCGGCGCGTAGCCGAGCTCGATCGAGATCCCGCGCGCCTGCTCCTCGGGAAGCCGGTCGGTGTCCTTGCCGGTGAGCGCCCGGACGAGCCAGGTCTTCCCGTGGTCGATGTGACCGGCAGTCCCGACCGTCAGTCCCATCGGACCCCGAGTAGTAACAGTCTGTTACTTGGTCGAAGGAGCGCCCGAAACCGCGCAGATTCGTAGCGAACACGCGGGTTCGAGCTACCAAGTAACAGTCTGTTACTTGGCACGGGCGGCTCGGATGGCCGTGGCGGCTTCGTCGGCTTCCGCGTCCGAGAGGGTGCGGCAGTCGAGCAGGCAGCGGCCGTCGCGGACGACCGTCACCACCGGCGGCTCGCCCTCCCGCAGGTGCGGCGCGAGCTCCTCCTCGATCGCGCAGGCGAAGCTCGGCAGCTCGGCGAGGGGCAGCGCCCCGCCGCCGACGCGGCCGACCGTTTGCTCGACCTCACCGCCGACAGCCGCCGCGAGCCGCTCGGCCCGCGCGCGCACCGCCTCCAGAGGCTCGTTCAGCATGCGCAACACCGGGACCTCGCGCGCCGCCCGCTCCGGATCGAGGTAGAGCGCGAGCGTCCCCTCCAGAGCGGCCAGCGTCAGCTTGTCCGCCCGCAGCGCCCGCTGGAGCGGGTGCCGGCGCAGCCGCTCGACGAGCTCGGCCCGGCCCACCACGATCCCCGCCTGCGGCCCGCCGAGCAGCTTGTCGCCCGAAAAGCAGACGAGGTCGGCGCCGGCCGCGAGACTCTCCCTCGCGGAGGGCTCGTCCTCGAGCCCCACCAGGACACCCGAGCCCAGGTCGTCCACCAGCGGCAGCTCGTGCCGGCGCGCGACCGCCGCCAGCTCCTCCAGCGACGGCTGCTCGGTAAAGCCGACGAGGCGGAAGTTCGACTGGTGCACGCGCAGGAGCACCGCCGTTTCGGGACCGACCGCTCGTTCGTAGTCGCCCGCGCGCGTCCGGTTCGTCGTGCCGACCTCGCGCAGCTGCGCTCCGGAGCGGACGAGCACCTCGGGGATGCGAAAGCCGTCGCCGATCTCGATCAGCTCCCCGCGTGAGACCAGCACCTCCCGTCCCTCGGCGAGCACGGCCAGGGCCAGCATCACCGCGGCCGCGTTGTTGTTGACAACCAGCGCGCCCTCGGCCCCCGTCAATCGGCGCAGGATCGCGGAGACGTGGTCCTGGCGCGAGCCCCGGCCGCCCGCGGAGAGGTCGTACTCGAGGTTCGAGTAGCCGCGCCCGACCTCGAGCGCCCGCTCGAGAGCGGCTTCCGCGAGCGGCGCCCGGCCGAGGTTCGTGTGGACGATCACGCCGGTCGCGTTCAGCGCCCGTCGCAGCCTCGGGCGCCGGGTAGCCGAGAGCTCCCGGGCCGCCCGCTCGGCCAGGTCGCCGGGATCGTGGCCCGCCCTGATCTCTTCACGCGCGCGGGCGAGGGCGGCCCGCGCCGCCTCGACCGCGAGCGCGGCCGGCTCTCCCGCGAGCCGCTCGTCGCCGGCGAGCTCGTCCACCGAAGGCAGGTCGCGAAGCCGCATTTCTCGCCCAGTGTAGGCGGCAGACGGCCGCAGTACACTCGTGGGCCGATGCGGTACTCGGTGCTCACGCAGGTCGAGCGGAGGCGCCGTCCCAGGCGGCGCCGGCCGGTCGCGCTGCTGGCGCTCGCAGCGGCGCTCGGCTCGGGCGGCTACTGGGGCGTCCAGCACTTCCGGGCCCATCCCGAGCCGGCCGCGGCCGCTCCGAAGCCGGCGGCTGCGTCACGCCGGGAGCACGTCACCGCGCGGCCCACCCGGGTGGCGCTGCTCTCGACGCCGGCCCGGCCGCGCAGCGGGGCGCCGAAGGTTGCCGCCGCCTCGGCGATCCTCGTCGACGCGTCGAGCGGCGCCGTGCTCTGGCAGAAGCGCCCGCATCGCCGGAAGCCGATCGCCTCGACCACGAAGATCATGACCGCGACGCTGGCGCTCGAGCGGCTCCGGCTCGGCCACGTCGTCATCGTGGCGCCCGGCGTTCCCCGCACGCCGCTCGTGCGCGAGGGCCTGCGGGCCCGCGAGCGCGTCCCGGTCTGGAAGCTGCTCGACGGTCTCCTGATCTTCTCCGGCAACGACGACGCCCTCGCCCTCGCGGTCGCCGCCGGAAGCTCCCGCCGGCACTTCCTCGGGCTGATGAACGACAAGGCGAGAGAGCTGGGCCTGAACGACACCCACTTCGCCTCCGTCAGCGGTGTGATCGACAAGGACAACTACTCGAGCGCGTGGGACCTGGCCGCGCTCACCCGCTACGCGAGAAGGGACCCGCGCTTCCGCAAGATCGTCGCCACCCGGATCGCGCGCGTCCCCTGGGTCGCGCCCACCTACGGCAAGGTCTACGTCAACAAGAACGCCCTCCTCGGCACCTACCGCGGCGCCGACGGCGTCAAGACCGGGTGGACGACGGTCGCCGGCCACTGCCTCGTTGCCTCGGCACACCGGAACGGCGTTCGCCTGATCGCGGTGCTGCTCCGCTCGCCAGATCCTTACGGCGACGCGCGCCGCCTGCTCAACTTCGGGTTCGCGCTTGCGCGCTGAGGGGTCGATCGTGAAAGAGAAAACCGCAAGAAGACTGCTGCCGGCGCTTGCCGCCCTGCTCGGGCTGCTCGTGGTCGCCGGCTCCTCGGGCGCCGCCGGCCGGATCGGGGCCGGGAAGATGACGGTGACGCCGAACCGCGTCAGCGCCGGCTCGACGGGCAACGACCTGACGTTCACGTTCACCGCAGACTCGGGCGCGTTCTCGGGCCAGACGGTCGTCGACGTCCCCCCGGGCTGGTCGCCGCCCCAGCGGGCAAATTCCGGCGCGCCCGGCTACGTCGAGGTCCAGCCCGCAGGCTGTCGCAGCTCGACGCGGCTGCTCGCGATCGCGCGGCGGCGGATCACGATCGCGACCGCATGCGGGCGTCGCCAGCTCTACCGGCTCCTGTACCACGGGGCGACCGCCCCACGTCTCTCGGCGGACGGCTACGTCTTCCTGACGCAAACCCGGGCCTCCGCGAGCTCGGGGAGGAAGGTCGCCTTCCGCCCGCTCGGCCCGCGCAAGCAGCCCGTCGTCCGCGTGCGCGGCGCCGCGGCCGCCGGGCTGTTCATGACGACCACCAGCATTGCCACCTCGGGCGCCCCGTTCAACGCCACCGTCCGGGCGATCGACCCGTACGGAAACAACGCCGCCGACTACGCCGGCACGGTCACGCTGACGAGCACGGATCCCGCGGCGACGCTGCCGCCGCCGTACGCCTACGGCCCGACCGACGTCGCCCAGCACACGTTCACCGGCGTGATCCTGCGCACGCCGGGGATGCAGCGGATCACGGCCACGGACTCGAACGGCTTCTCGATCACGAGCGGGCCGATCACGGTTTCGCTGCTTTCCGCCGCCGCGCGCTGAGCTACGGCGCGTCGGCCTTCTCGGGCTCGGCCCGCACGTCCGCACAGCGCCGCTCGTAGCAGTCGACGATCGTCTCGACCGCCTCGGCCGGATCGTCGGTGAGGAGGAGAAGGTCGAGATCGCCCGGCGAGATCATCCCCTGCGGCAGCAGCCGCCCCTTGATCCAGTCGACGAGCGGGCGCCAGTAGCCGCTGTCGAACAGGACGACTGGGAAGTGCAGCACCTTGCCGGTCTGGATCAGGGTCAGCGCCTCGAACAGCTCGTCGAGCGTGCCGAAGCCGCCGGGGAAGATGACGAAGCCCTCGGCCGCCTTCACGAACATCGTCTTGCGTGCGTAGAAGTGCTTGAACGTGACCGAGATGTCGAGATAGCGGTTCTCGTGCTGCTCGTGCGGGAGCTCGATGTTGAAGCCGACCGAGACGCCGCCGGCCTCGCGTGCGCCGCGGTTCGCCGCCTCCATCGCGCCGGGGCCGCCGCCGGTGACGACCGCGAACCCGGCCTCCGCCAGGCGGCGTCCGACCTCCCGGGCTTCCGCGTAGGCGGGATGGCCCTCGCGCACGCGCGCGGAGCCGAAGACGGACACCGCGGGCCGGCCGATCCGCTCGACTGCGACGAGGCCTTCCAGGAACTCGTCCGCGATCCGCGCGACGTGCCCGGCGAGGTCGCCGTCGCGGCGCTCGAGGAGCCGGCGGTCCTCCATCAGAGACGGTGCTGCGGCACATGCGCGCCGAGCATTCCGATCACGAGCAGCGCGGCCAGGCCGAGATAGAGCACGAGGATGAGGGTGGCCCGGTCGCGCCCCGAGCCGGGAAGGGCGACCGCGGCGCCGCCGAACTGGTCCGGCACGACCGGCTCCAGGCGCGCGAGCTTGAACGCGTGCCAGATCGCCCCGCCGTCGAGGATCCCGACCGGCGCCAGGTTGATCAGGTTGATCAGGAAGCCGGCGTAGGCGAGCGCGAGCAGGAGCCGCGAGTCGTAGGCCTCGCCGATCCCCCAGCAGACGGCGGAGGCCACCCCTCCCGCGGCGGGCCCGGCCAGCGCGACGAGCGCGTTCCGCCACGGGTTCAGCGGCGAGTTCTTGATCAGCACGTAGGCGCCGAGGAACGGGACGAAGGTCGGCAGCGTCACCTCGAGCCCCTGTCGCCTCGCCTCGACGAAGTGCCCCATCTCGTGGATCAGGATCAGCAGGACGAAGCCGACGCCGAACTTCCAGCCCCAGATCAGCGCGTAGGCGCCGACGGAGATGAAGATCCCGAAGAACTTCAGGAAGACGAAGCCGAACTTGACCGCCAGCCCGATCACGACCGCGATCGGCGCCCAGATCTTCTGGAGCAGGCCCCGCCAGTCGGTGCCGCGCGGCTGAATCGGGTCGTAATTCCGAAGATCGGGCTCGAGCTCAGGCCTGGGCGAGAACTCGCTCATCGGCAAATCGTAGCGACGGGCCTCGGCCCTCTTGAAAAACGTCGCCGAAGGCCCTACGGTCGGTCGGACCGAGGAGACGCCGCAGGTCCGCCGAGCTTCGCGGCCGAGCCCGCCTCCTGATGACCCTCCTCGGAAGCGAAGACACGCCGCCGCTAGCCCGTCCGTCGGGCGCAATAGGCTCGCGTGCAGTCACGACGACAGGACCGGGAGGCACGGACATGATTAGGAAGGTTGGAAGGTATTTGCGCCAGCACCACCTCGCGCTGCTGGCGCTGTTCATCTTGCTCGGCGGCGGCTCAGCCTACGCCGCGGCAACCTTGGTGCCGAGGAACAGCGTCGGCTCGGCGCAGGTGATCAACGGCTCGCTGCAGACGAAGGACCTGAGCAAGAAGGCGCGGAGAGCGCTCAAGGGAAACAGAGGTCCGCGAGGCTTCACCGGCGCGCAGGGGGCGCAGGGCGCCCAAGGCGCCCAAGGCGCGCAGGGCGCCCAAGGCGCCCAAGGCGCGCAGGGCGCACGCGGCCCGACGGGCGCTCAGGGCGTAGCCGGGGCGCCGGGGACGGCGCGAGCCTATGCGCGTGTCGGTGCGAACGCCGCATTGGATGCAGCTCACTCGAAGGGCATCGTCAGCGTCTCCACCGCCGGTAGCAGCCTCCTGTGCTTCAGGCTCGGGTTCGTCCCCAATAGCATCGTCGCCACGATCGAGGCGTATTCGCTCGACACCGGGCACACGAACAGCGCCTACGGCACCATCGTCTCGGGAAGATTCTCGAACAGCGCCGCTGCTTGTCCGGCTGGGACAGACGCGTATACGGCCACCTCAGACCTAGCCGGCGCCAGCGTGCGATATCCGGTCTACGTAGTCTTCAATTAGCAGTTACTCAAAGAGGAGGGGCGCCAGAGCTCGCCCCTCCTCTTGGTTCTCGAGAGCAGGAGAAGGGGTCGAGATGAGAACCGGTGTTTTGATAATGGCGGTACTGACGCTCGCTTCCAGTACCTGGGCTTCTTCCTCAACGGAGCAGCGGCAGCTCCTGGCAGCGGTCGGTCCCGGCCACACGATTCAGCTCACCAGGAACGGGCGGAAGGTCTCCAGGCTTCCGGTCGGCCGATACACGATCGTCGTGCGGGACCGCTCGACACGCGACAACTTCCACCTGTTCGCCGCGGGCGGCAATGCCTCGGTGAGAAAGACCGGAATCAGGTGGGTCGGAAGGACGACATGGCGTGTCCAGCTCGCGCGGGGAACGTATCGTTATTCCTCTGACCGCAAGCCTCTGATCGGCGGAGTTTTCAAGGTGGCTTGAGAGGCGTCGGCTTGGGGCTCATCGGGAGGAACCTCGAGTTCCAGCCTCTGAGAAACGGTGTCTGAGAAACGGTGGACCCCGTGTCGGACACCCAGTGCTGTCAATGGGCGTTTGCGCCGAATGTGTGACATTCGCCACCCGCCGGGAGTGTCAGACACGTTTTCGTGTCACCGGGGCAGCAACTCGAGGGCGTCGACGTGGCGGGGCGGATCGTTTCGAAGTGCCGACGGTCGAGCGTCGCGAGCCTGCGCTCCCGCAGTCCCTCGGCGATCGCGACGATCGCGGCGTCGACGAAGCCGAGCTTCAGGTCGGCGTAGCGGGCGATTCGGCTCGCGCACGCGGACGTAGTCGCCGCGCACCAGGTCGAGGACCCGGTGTCGAACACCCAGTGAGTGAGATCTGACCCCGCACAAACGGGCACCAGCCCCTAATAGCCGCGGCCGATCCACTCCTCGGCGCCCTCGCAGATCTCCTTCTTCCAGAGCGGATCGCTCCTTGAGCCGGTCGATCGCCCTCGCGGTAGGCGGTGACCGCCCGCCCGTCAGGCCGGAGCGAGCACGTGAAGGCCCGCGCTCTCGGCCGCGGTCGTCATCCGATCGTCATAGGTCACAAGGGCCCCGAGATCGGCGCCGAGCGACAGCGCTGATGCGAGGTGAATTGCGTCGAGCGATCGAAGGGCAGGCGGCTCGGCCGCCACGGCTCGCTCGATCACATCGTTGGAGAGCTCCAACAGGACAATCCCGCGAAGCACCTCCTGCGCTCGCGCCTCACCTCGCCGTCCAGATGAGCGACGGGCCGCGCGCGGCACCTCTACTCCGGCCACGACGCTGGATGCAAGACCTGCTGAACTCGATGCGAGGAGCCGATGAAGCGCGTCGCTTTCGTCCTCCTCGAGGACGAGCTTCACGAGAGCCGATGAGTCCAGGTAGACGGCGGGTTCTCGCGCGCTCAGATCCGATCCTCGCGTTGCTCTTGGAGCGCATCGCTGATCGAGACGTCTGTCTTCAGCTTGAGGGGTGGCCCGAGCTTTCGCAGGTCGCCGACTGCCGGCCGCGCGCGTCCCTCGGCAACGATACGTGCCAACGGATCTGCACGGTCAGGAAGAGGTGTCAAGACCGCGACTGGACGACCGCGGTCAGTAACCTCGAACGTCTCCCCGCGAAGAACGCGGCGCAGGTAGACGCTCAGATTCTGACGCAGTTCGCGCACCCCGACTCTCGCTCGATCCGCCATGACGCACAATGTAGCACATCACGACCCGGGGATCCGGTGTCGGACACCCAGTACTGTCAATGGGCGTTTGCGCCGAATGTGTGACATTCGCCACCCGCCGGGAGCAGCGTTAGACACGTCTTCGTGTCACCGGGGCAGCAACTCGAGGGCGTCGACGTGGCGGGGCGGATCGTTTCGAAGTGCCGGCGGTCGAGCGTCGCGAGCCTGCGCTCCCGCAGTCGCTCGGCGATCGCGACGATCGCGGCGTCGATGAAGCCGAGCTTCAGGTCGGCGTAGCGGGCGATTCGGCTCGCGCACGCCGACGTAGTCGTCGCGCACGGGTCGAAAATCCGGTGTCAGGTCTTGCGCTGCCACACGCGCGGCGGTGCAAGGCCTGATCCGCGGTTCCTCCCCGCCGCTACGAGCCGCGGCCGACCCACTCCTCGCCGCCCTCGTAGACCTCCTTCTTCCAGAGTGGCACCGTCTCCTTGAGCCGGTCGATCGCCTCGTGGCAGGCGGCGAGCGCGTCCTGCCGGTGCGGGGCCGAGACGGCGATCACGACGCTCGCCTCGCCGATCTCGAGCCGGCCGACCCGGTGGTGGATCGCCACGGCGCAGAGATCGTGGGCGGCTTCGAGGTCGGCCGCGAGCTGCGCCATCACGTCCTCCGCCATCTCCGCGTAGGCCTCGTACTCGAGGTGGACCACCTCGCGCCCGCGTGACCGCCGCCGCACCGTGCCCGTGAAGGTGGCGGTCCCGCCGGCGCGCTCGTCCGTGACCTCCGCCACGACCGCCTCGAGCGAGAGCGGCTGCTCCGTCACGCGGAAGGCCCCGCCCGAGACCGGCGGGATCAGCGCCACCTCGTCGCCGTCGCGCAGTTCCTGCTCTCGTCCTGCGTACTCGCGGTTGACCGCGTAGAGCAGGCCCTCCGGTTCCTCGCCGAGGCCGAGCTCCGGCCACACGTCCGCGACGCGCGAAACGTCCTCGAGCGTGCGCTCGGACCAGCCGGCTCGTTCTCGCAGGCCCGCGAAGAGCTTGACGGTGACGGCTACTGATGCCAGTCCGCCGCGTCCCACCAGTCGTGATGACCGTAGTAGCCGAGCTCTCGACCAAGCGGCGCGATCGGCCCGACGACGCGCCCGCCGCGCCGGAGCATGAGGGAGCCGCGGAGCTTGCGCGTGCGGTCGAACAGGATTGTGCGGCCGTCTCGCGACCACCGCGGTGACTCGTCGGTGCTTCCCATCGGCGGCGTGGTCAGCCGACGCTGCGATCCGTCGAGCCCGAGGAGCCAGAGCGACCAGTGGGTGTGCGCGAAGTTGTAGTCGTGGCTGACGCGCTGCGAGAGCACGACGACCTTCCGCCGATCCGGGGCGCAGGCGAGCGAGCCCCACGCTCGGGCGGGCGCGCGTGTGAGGCGCCGCGCATGCCAGTCCGGAGACGTCGCGACTGCCACCCACTTGTTCTCGGTCGCGAGCCTGGAACCGCCCGCCGTGACGAGCAGACGCCTGCCGCACCAGGTCATGTAGTCCGGGTAGAGCAGCATGCCTGCAATCTGCCTCGGTCGGCCGCCGCGTACTGCGACTGCCTGGAGCTCGAGCCCGTCGGCTGCGAGCGACTGCGAGCCCATCGGGTCGATGTAGAAGAGGAGCCAGCGGCTGTCCGGCGACCAGCCGACGAGGCCGATTGGCCCGGGGGCCCCCGCGGGAATCCTTCGGTACGACTCGTGAACGGTGTAGGCGGCATGGCCGCGACCACTGCTGCGCTCGGTCACCCAGATGATCTGCTTCCCACGGAGCGATCCAGGGGCTCGGCGCACCCGCACCTCTGCCAGCAGGCGCCGGTTCGGCGAGATCAAGGCTTCCGGCGCGGCCACGCGCCGCGGCTTCCCGCCCGCGACGTGGACGACCCAGCGGTTCCCGTACCGGATCGAGCGGCCGTCCGGCGTGAAGCGAACCGGTGGCTGAACGCCCCGCGCGACGAGGACCCGGTCGCGACAGGTGCCGAGGTTCAGGAGATGCAGGGCGCCGCCGCGGGCAAACGCGACCGCGCCCAGATGCGCGTCACGTGGACATGCCGACCGGGCCGAAGGAGCCGCCTGGTGCACGCCGAGAACGGCGGCGAGCGCAAGAGCGGCGAGCGCGAGGCGCGGCATGGGATTCGGGCGGAGCTTATGCCCGCGGACGTACGATTGCCACGTGGCGACGACCGAGGATCGGCGGGAGACCGACTCCGGGATCGAGATCAAGCCGGTCTACACGAGCGACGACGTCGAGGGCGAGCTCGAGGCTCCCGGCGACTTCCCGTTCACGCGCGGCCCGCACCCGGACATGTACCGCGGCCGGCCCTGGACGATCCGCCAGTACGCGGGCTTCGCCTCGGCCGAGGAGACGAACCAGCGCTTCCGCTACCTGCTCGAGCGCGGCCAGACGGGGCTTTCGGTCGCCTTCGACCTGCCGACGCAGCTCGGCTACGACTCGGACGATGCGCATGCGCTCGGCGAGGTGGGGAGGACCGGCGTTGCGATCGACTCGCTCGCCGACATGGAGCTGCTCTTCGACGGGATCCCGCTCGACCGCGTCTCGACCTCGATGACGATCAACGCGCCGGCAGGGCTGCTGCTGCTGCTCTACGAGCTCGTCGCCGAGGAGCAGGGCGTGAGCGGCGAGAGGCTCCGCGGCACCGTCCAGAACGACATTCTCAAGGAGTACATCGCGCGGGGAAACTACATCTTCCCGCCCCGGCCTTCGATGCGGCTGACGACCGATCTCTTCGCCTACTGCGCGGAGCGGTTGCCTCACTGGAACACGATCTCCATCTCCGGCTACCACATCCGCGAGGCGGGCTCGACGGCGGTGCAGGAGCTCGCGTTCACGCTCGCCAACGGGATCGCCTACTGCGAGGCGGCGATCGAGGCCGGGCTCTCGCCGGACGAGTTCGGCGAGCGGCTCTCCTTCTTCTTCAACGCGCACAACCACTTCTTCCAGGAGGTGGCGAAGTTCCGGGCGGCGAGGCGTCTGTGGGCCGGGATCATGCGCGACCGCTTCGGCTCGACGAACCCGCGCGCGCAGGCCCTCCGCTTCCACGCGCAGACGGGCGGCTCGACCCTGACCGCCCAGCAGCCGGAGAACAACGTCGTCCGTGTGGCGGTGCAGGCGCTCTCCGCGGTCTGCGGCGGGGCGCAGTCGATCCACACGAACTCGTTCGACGAGGCCTTGGCGCTGCCCACCGAGCGCGCCGCTCGGATCGCGCTGCGCACTCAGCAGCTCCTCGCGCACGAGGCCGGCGGAACCGACACGGCCGACCCGTTCGGCGGGGCGTACTTCATCGAGGCGCTGACGGACGAGCTCGAGGCGCAGGCGCGTGAGCTGATCGAGCGCGTGGACGAGCTTGGCGGAGCCGTCGCTGCGATCGAGCAAGGCTTCGTCCAGCGCGAGATCGAGGAGGCGGCCTTCCGCTACTCGGCGCAGGTCGAGTCGGGCGAGCGGGTGATCGTGGGCGTCAACCGCTACGCGGAGGAGGAGCCCGAGCCGATCGAGCTGCACCGGATCGATCCCGAGGCGGAGCGGCGGCAGCTCGCGCGAACCGCGAAGGTGCGCGCGGAGCGGGACGCCGGGCCGGCCGAGTCGGCGCTCGGACGGGTGCGTGAGGCCGCGCGCGGCGCCGAGAACCTGCTCCCGCCCCTGCGCGAGGCGCTGCGCGCCCGCTGCACGATCGGCGAGCTCTGCAACGTCCTGCGCGACGAGTTCGGCATGTACGACGCCCAGGTGGGCCCGTCGTGAAGCGGGTCGCGCGGATTTCGGTGTCGCCGGTAAAGGGCTTTCGCCTTGCGCATCCTGAGGTGGTCGAGCTCGGTCCGCACGGCGTCGCCGAGAATCGCCGCTTCTTCCTCGTCGGCCCGGACGGCCAGCGGCTTCGCAGCTCCAAGACGCCGTGGCCGGTGCTCGTGCGAGCGGAGTACGACGCGGACGCCGAGCGGCTCAGGATGTCCTTTCCGGACGGCACCGACGTGGAGGGCGACGTCGTCGCTCTCGGCGATCCAGTCCATTCCAGCGCCGGAACGCTCGACGTGACGGGGTGGGTGGTCGAGGGGCCTTGGGAAGCCCCGCTCTCGGAGCTGGCGGGTCATCGCGTCCGGCTCGTGCGGGCAGACCGGGTCGGCGCCGGCCTGAACGAGCCGGTGACGCTCGTCTCGGACGGGTCGCTCGCGCGCCTCGGGGAGGAGGCCGAGCGCGACGTGGTGGACGCGCGGCGATTCCGGATGCTCTTCGAGCTGACCGGCTGCGAGCCGCACGAGGAGGACACCTGGGACGGCCGGCTCTTCTCGATCGGCGAGGCCGTCGTCCGGGTCGGCGGTCCCGTCGACCGGTGCGCCGTGACGACCCGCGACCCGGACACCGGCGAGCGCGATCTCGACACGCTCCGCCTGCTCAAGGGCTACCGCGGCCAGCGCGAGAGCGACGGCGCCGTCCTCTTCGGCGTCTACGCCACCGTCGCGCAGCCCGGCCTCGTCCGGGTGGGAGACCCGGTCGAGCCGCTCGCCTGAGCGGATCCCGCGGCAAGCCTCGGCCGTCGCCGGTCGCGTTCGTCGCCCCCGCCGGGCGCGGCGGCGTTCTCCGCCGGCCGTCCCGTAATTCGGTTCGCCCGACCTCCTCCCCGAGGCGAGCGTAACGACGAAAACCGCACCGGTGTGTCACGGAACCGTGTCGGAAGCGTCAAGCTTCCGGCCCGTGCGGATCCTGCTCGTCTCGCAGATGTATCCCGGGCCGGACGACCCCGATCTGGGCGTCTTCGTCGCCCAGCTCGAGCGCGAGCTCGTGGCACGCGGGCACGAGCTCGAGCGCGCGGTGCTCGACCGGCGTGCGGGAGGAAAGCGGCGCTACGCGACCCTCGCCGCGCGGACGGCGGCGGCCGCGCGCCGCTTCCGGCCCGACGTCGTCTACGCGCACTTCCTCGTCCCCGCCGGCCTCGCCGCCGCTCTCGCAACCCGCGCCCCGCTCGTCGTCACCGCGCACGGGCGCGACGTCCGCAACGTGGGGTCGCTCCCGGGAATCCGCGCGCTTACGCGACTCACCATCCGCCGCGCGGCCGCGGTGATCGCCGTCTCCGACTACCTCCTGCGGGAGCTCGAGACCAAGGTGCCAGAGGCCCGCGGGAAGACCGAGGTGATCGACTCCGGCGTCGACCTCGAGCGCTTTCGAGTCGAGCCCGCGCCGCCCGCCGGCGAAGAGCCCGCCTTCCTCTGCCTCGGCGCGTTGACGGAACGCAAGAACCCGGTACGCCTCGCCGAGGCCTTCGAGCGGCTCGGGGCCGGCTCGCTCACCTTCGTCGGCGAGGGCCCGCTGAGACCGCGGCTCGAAGGACGCGACCGGATCGACCTCGTCTCGAGCGTCCCCCACGACCAGGTGCCCGCCCGAATCGCGCAGGCCCGCGTCGTCTGCCAGCCGAGCCTGATCGAGCCCTTCGGCCAGGCCGTCCTCGAGGCGATGGCCTGCGGCCGCTCCGTGGTCGCCACCCGGATCGGCGGGCCGCCGGAGTTCGTTCCGCCGGAGGCCGGCGTTCTGGTAGATCCGCTCGACGTGGACGCTCTGGCGGAGGCGCTTCGGGTCGCCGCGGCATTGCCGTGCCCGAATCCTGCCGCCCGCGAGGCCGCGGAACGCCATGACGTCAAGGAGCAGGCGCGCCGGGTCGAGCAGGTTCTGGAGCGCGCGGCCGGCGCCCGGCTTGCCCGCTCCCGGCCGGCCGCCTGACGGACCCGAAGCCGAACGCGGCGGAAGATCGTTTCCTCTACGACGGAGTCGCGAAGAATGTCCCCCAGGATCCGCGTTCTCATCGCCGACGACCATCGCCTGTTCGCCGAGGCGCTCGAGGCGATCCTCGCCGCAGAGCCGCGGATCGAGGTCGTCGGCCGCGCCTACGACGGCGAGGGCGCGGTCGAGCAGGCGCTCTCTCTCGAGCCGGACGTGATCCTGATGGACATCGCGATGCCGATCGTCGACGGCGTGGAGGCCACCAAGCGGATCCGCGGGAAGCGCAGCGACGCCTGCGTCGTGATCCTGACCGGATCGAACTCGCGGGCGGACGTCGCCCGTTCGCGCGAGGCCGGTGCGTCGGCCTACGTGACCAAGGACCGGATCGCCTCGCACCTGATCCAGGCCATCCTGGAGCTGGCTCCGGCGTCGAAATGAGCGCTGGTATCCTGGCCGCGCTGTGCTCCAGATCGACGCGGTTATCCATGTGCTGCTCGCAGCCTCCCTCGTCATCCTGATCCTGCTCCACTCGGGCCGGGACACCGGCCTCGGCGGGATGGGCTTCACGCCGGCCTCTCAGGGCGGGACGCACATCGTCGAGCGCAACCTGACGCGCCTGACCGTCGTGGTTGCACTCTTCTTCGTCGCGAACACCGTCCTGCTCTTCCACCTGCTCAAGTAGCCGAATGAGGAGCCGCCGGGCCGCGGCTCTCGCCGTGCTCGTGCTGCTCGCGGCCGGCTGCGGCTCGCAGCGCTCGGAGCGCCACGCGCGTCCAGCGACCGGGCCGCCGGGAGTCGTCCGGATCGGGCTCGCGCACCTGCTGTCGCCCCTCGACCCCGCGCACGCGCACGGGCGAGACGAGATCGCCGTCGGGCGCGCGCTCTTCTCGACTCCGCTGCGAACGGATCCCGAGACCGGTGCGTTGCGCCCGGGCCTCTGCGACGACTGGCGTGCCTCGGCCGACCGCCGCACGTGGCGCTTCCGCTGCCGCCATGCACGCGCGATCGCGGCCGAGCTACGCCGCACCCACCTCGCCGCCAGGCGGGTCGAAGCTTCCGATGAGCGCCGTCTCGTCGTCTCCCTGCCCACGCCCGACCCGCAGCTTCCGTATGCCCTCACCGAGGTCGCAGCGGCACCGCCCGGCGTCCCCGGGCCGTTCCGCCTGGTCTTCGCCGGCCAGCGGCGGATCGTCGCAGAGCGGCCCGGACTTCGGCTCGAGTTCCGGAAGCTGGAGCCGCATGCGGCCCTGCGCCTCTACCGCCGGGGCCGGCTCGACGAGGCGCCGGCACCGCTCGGCGACCTGCGCGCGCTCCAGCGTGACCCGCGCCTCGGCGACGAGGTCCGCGTCCGGCGGCTCCTCGCGGTCGATCTCGTCGTCTTCGCCCCGCGCGGGTCGCTCGCCCGCCGGCCCGAGCTGCGCCGCGTCTACGACGAGACCGCCGACCGCGCCGACTACCAGGCGCTCGTGCCGGAGTTCGCGGCGCCTCCGGCGGAGAACCTGACCGAGCGCGGCGAGCCGAACGCGCGCCCGGCGGTCCTCGCCGCCCGCCGGGCGCGCCACCGGATCAAGACGCTGCCCCGGGTGGCAGTACGGTTCGCGATCCCGTCCGATCCCGACCTCGCCTACGGCGCGGCGCTGCTCGTCGCGTCCTGGCGCGACCTCGGGCTCGGCGCCGTCCTCGGCCGCGGCCGCCCGGACGCCCGCTTCGAGCGCGTGCTCGCGCCCTACCCCAGGCTCGAAGCGCTCCGGGCCGCGGTCCGCAGAGAGGAGATCGTCCCGATCGCATGGGTCGCCGACGCCCGCCTGGTGTCACCGCGCCTGCGCGGCTGGCGCGAAGACGAGCTCGGCGCCGTCGACTACCGCGACCTGACGGCGCCCTAGCGCGAGATCGCGAGACCGGCGAGCGCGTTGTTCGCCTGCCCGATCATCCCCGGCGTCGGCTCGTTTCTGCCGAGCCAGACCGAGACATTCAGGACATCCCCGTCGATCCACCCGTCGATGAAGTCGGCGGACACGTTCGGCGCGGGTTGACCGTCGTAGTCTCTTGCTACGAAGTGACCGTCCGAGAGCTTGAGCGGAAGGCTCAGCCTCGGAAAGTCTGCGTCGCCCGCGTAAGGCCTCGGCCCGGTGGCCTCGATCACGATCCCGTCGGGGGGCAGCCTCCGGACGGTGGCGTCCGTGAAGGCCCGATCGGCCGGATCGTCGACGAATGGCACGTTGCCGATCGACCGTTGATGACGAGGTTGCGAAGCGCGAAGGCGGGCGTCGCCACGCCCTCGAACGTCCCAAGGTCGGACCGCAGTATCTCTACGGGCAGAGTCGCCCGAACCCATCCCTCCCGAGATGAATTCGGCACCGGTAGTTCGAGGTCCGCCAACTCGATGAAGATGCCGCCATTCGGCATCTCCGCGCTCACGTTGCTACGCGAAAGGGACCAGATTCCGAGATAGGTCGGGAAGTTCGCTGCGCGTAACACCGGCGCCGATTCGACATCGCGTTTGAAGATGCGTCCAGCCCAGCCGCTCGGCAGGTCGATGCTCATCCCGTAGCCGCTGATCGTCTTCCGCTCGGCTTGGCAGTCGTCCGCTCTGATGTCGGTCGGGTGGCCGCGCCGCACGCCGCCGAGCTCGCGGCGACGATCGCGAGCAGCGCGGCTATGACCGGACGCGCCATTTCGGATTCCTCCGTCTGTTCTACGCCCGAGCCGGGTCGGACGGTCCCTCCGCCGACGCTCCCTCTAAACGCCGGGACCTGACCCGACACCGGTGACGTCGAACCGACCGGTAGCGACGCCCGGCACGAGGATTCCGGTCGGATAGCGCTCGTCGTAGTAGGCGTTCTGGTTCACGAGCACGGGCTCACGGGTGAGCCCGGGCAGCTCCGCCAGGAACTCGGGCACCGTCACGGTGAAGCGCAGGTTGACCAGCGGGTCGGCGATCTTCCCCCCGCGGATCCGGAACGTCCCGTCGCGCGTCATGCCGGTGACCACGCCTTCGCGCGGGTTGACGATGCCGAGGTAGTGCAGGCGGGTGATGTAGATCCCGTCGCCGACCAGCTCGGCCAGCTCCTCCGTCGACTCCGCCTCGCCGCCCGCCACGGAGAGCGCGAACGGCAGCGGCCCCCAGTGCCGCGCCGAGCTCGGCGGCGCGTGCCCGGTCGTCTCCTGCCCGCCGCCCGCGCGCTTCGCCGTCATCCGGTCCCAGACGACCCCGCGGAGGACGCCGTCTTCCACGAGCTGCACCCGCTGCTTCGGCGAGCCCTCGAAGTCGAAGGCCTTCGGCAGCCCGCGCGGGTCCAGCGCGTCGTCCGCGAACGAAAGACGCCGGTCGAACACGCGCTCGCCAAGCCTCCCGAACGCGTAGCTGCGCTCCTCGAGCAGGCCGAGCGCGCCGAAGGCGTCGTAGCCGAAGTAGAGGAGCAGCTCGGCGAAGGCGTACGGCTCGAGGACGGCGCGGTAGGAGCCCGGTTCGAGCTCGACTGCGCCCTGGGTGTGCTTTGCCCTCTCGACCGCCTCGGCGGCCGACTGCCCGGGGTCGACCTCGCTCCGCCGCCAGGACGTGCGCTCCGCGTAGCCGGAAGCACCGTCGACGGCCGCGAGCGTGAGGACGGCGACGTCTGTCATCGGCTGGGAGGCGACGAGACCAGTGCTGGAGGCGAGCGCGAGCTCGGTCGTGCCGCTGGTGAAGAACCCGTAGAGGTCGAGCTCGGAGGAGTCGATCGCCGCCGCCGCGAGTCTCGCCTGATCCTCGGCCCCGAGCGAGGCGGTCTCCTCGTCGTAGCCCTCGACCTCGGGCAAGTCGGCCGGCGGGGCCAGGCCCGGGAAGTCGGGGTCGGCCGGAGCGCTCTCCGCCGCCTCCGCGGCCCGCTCGGCGAGCGCGCGCAGCCCCTCGTCGTCCGTCCGGTTGCCCCCGGCGACGCCGAGGCGGCCGTCGCGCACGACCTGGAGCTCGACGACCTCGTTCTCGATCAGCGTCGGCTGGTGAACCTCCAAGCCGGCGAACCGCGCCATCCCGGAGCTCTCCCGGTGGACGAGCGCCAGGGCCTCGTCGCCCTCGGCTGCCCGCAGCGCTCGCTCGGCGAGCTCGAGCGCCTCGCTCACGGCCGGAAACCGACCTGGACGTTGCGGAAGCGACCCGGCGAGGCTCCGTGCGAGACGTGCGCGTGCTGGCCCGGCTGCCCCTTGCCGCAGTTCGTGAGGCCGTACAGCCGCCACTCGTCCGGTCCGGCGACCGCGTCGAGCGAGCTCCAGAAGACCGGCGTCTGCCCGGTGTAGGTCGCGTCGCGCAGCATCCGCCCGAGCTTGCCGTCCTTGATCTCCCAGGCGATCTGGGTGCCGAACTGGAAGTTCAGGCGCTTGTCGTCGATCGACCAGCTCTTGTTCGTCTCGAGGTAGACGCCGTCGTCCACGCCGGCGATCAGGTCCTCGAGTGACCCCTCGCCCGGCTCGAGGTGGAGGTTGGTCATCCGCACGAGCGGCATCCGGCTCCAGCTATCGGCGCGCATCGACCCACCCGAGCCGCTGCCGATCCGCGCCGCCGTCTCCCGTGAGCTGAGAAAGCCGCGCAGCACGCCCTCGGCCACGATCGGCTCCCGCCGCGCGGGGACGCCCTCGTCGTCGAAGCCGAAGGTGCCGAGCCCGCCGGGCGTGGTCGGGTCGGCCGTCACGTTCATATGCTCGGAGCCGTACCGGAGCGAGCCGAGGTCGTCCGGCTTGATGAAGCTCGTTCCCGCGTAGGCCGCTTCGGTCAGGTAGACGCGGTCGAGCTCGGTCGGGTGGCCGACCGACTCGTGCACCTGGAGCTCCATCTGCTCGGAGTCCAGCACGACCGTCGTCACGAGCGAGGGGCACGGTTCGGCGCGGAGCAACGCCGCAGCTTGTTCACCGACCCGGGGCGCCTCTCGCTCGAGCCCGAGCGACTCGACGAACTCCCAGCCGGCCTGCGAGCTCGAGCCCCCGTGCGCGCTCGGATAGCTCCGGATCTGCGTGATCCCGTCGCGTACGGCCATCGCGTCGATCCCGCCGCCGCACTCGACCAGCTCCTGCTCGGTCGCCGCTCCCTCCGACGAGACGAAGACCTTGTGCTCCCATTGGGCCCGCACCGCGGCGGCGGTGACCTTCAGGTCCTCGTGCTCCAGGGCGCGTTCCGCCCGGAGGCAGTGCTCGACCTTGTCGGCGAGCGAGATCGAGAACGGGTCGCGCTCGACCGCCGTACGGAATTCGCCCTGCGCCGGCTCGACCGGCGCGAGCGCCCGTTCGTGCCCGCCGGGGGCGGCGCGCGCGAAGGCGGCGGCCTTCTGGGCGGCGGCGCGCGCACCGTCCGCGCTCAGCCGGCGGTCGCAGGCGAAGCCCCAGGCGCCGCCGACGAGAACGCGCACGCCGATCCCCTCGCTCTCGGTGTCGTCGAGCCGCTCGACCCGCTGGTTTCGGGTCCCCACGACCTGCGCGCGCCGGACGACTGCGCGCGCATCCGCGTACGAAGCCCCCGCGCCGAGAGCCGCGGCCACCGCTTCCTCGCAAAGCTCCCGCACGGCGCCAGCCTATCGCCTGATAGCGCTTCCGAAATCCCGTGGAGGCGAAACGTCGCCGCTACAATCCGCTCCGCGCGCTGGTGGCGGAATTGGTAGACGCGCAAGGTTGAGGGCCTTGTGGGGTTAACACCCCGTGGAGGTTCAAGTCCTCTCCAGCGCACTCTCCCCGGAAGTCCGACCCGCTCTCGCGGGTCATTGCTCCGGGGGTTTCTGCGAGGCTCCGGAGGATGGAGCAGCGGATCAGCCTGGTCACGCTCGGCGTTGACGATCTCGCGCGAGCGCGGCGGTTCTACGAGGGGCTCGGCTGGCACACGAATGCGCGTCCCCGAGGACGACGTCGTCTTCTTCCAGGCCGGCGGGATGATTCTCGCGCTCTGGGGCCGCGAGCAGCTCGCCGCCGACAGCGGCGTCGAGGATCGCGGCGGGTTCGGCGGTGTCACCCTTGCGCACAATGTCCGCTCGCCGGCCGAGCTCGACCGCGTGATGGAAAGAGGCTCGGGCGGTGGGAGCGAGCATCACCCGTGAAGCGGGGGAGACCTTCTGGGGCGGCTACTCGGGCGCGTTCGCGGATCCAGACGGGCACCCGTGGGAGGTCGCGCACAACCCGCGCTGGACGCTCGAGCCCGACGGCTCCGTCCGGCTCGCCCCAAATCCTTGACGTCGTCCGGGAGGAGGGCTACCCTCTGCGTCGAACGTACGTTCGTTCCGCTTCCTATCCTGGAGACGCGATGCTGACCGGACGACAGCAGGAGATCTGGACGTTTCTCACCCGGTACGTCGACGAGCACGGCTACCCGCCAACCGTCCGCGAGATCGGCGAGGCGGTCGGGCTCGCCTCCCCGAGCACCGTGCACGCGCATCTTGCGAACCTCGAGCGGGCGGGGCTGATCAAGCGCGACCCGAGCAAGCCGCGGGCGCTCGAGCTGCGCCGCGATCCGAAGCCTGAGCCGGCGCCGGCCGACGTCCACCGGCTGCCGCTGGTCGGCGAGATCGCCGCCGGCGGCCCCCTCCTGGCGGAGCAGAACGTGGAGGACTACGTCGCGGTGCCGGAGCCGCTCGCGCGCGGGGGCGACGAGTTCCTGCTGCGGGTGAAGGGCGACTCGATGGTGAACGCCGGAATTCTCGAGGGCGACATCGTCGTCGTCCGCCGCCAGCAGACCGCCCAGAACGGCGAGATCGTCGTCGCGCTCGCGGGCGACGACGAGGCGGCCGACGAGGCGACGGTGAAGCGGTTCTTCAGGGAGGATGGCCGCGTCCGGCTCCAGCCGGAGAACGATGCGCTGGAGCCGATCTACGCCGACCACGTCCAGATCCTGGGGAGGGTGACGGGGGTGTTCAGAAGCCTGTGACCTCGGTGGCCCCGCTCAACCGCACACTCGACCAGGAGCTGAACGCGCTCCTGCGCGGTGCGAGCCTCGAGTGTCTCGTGTGCGGCGAGTTCGTCCTGCATCGCAGCGACGGGATCGCCTGCCCCGAGTGCGGGACCGAGTACGGGGAAGCGGCCGAACCGCGGCTACAATTGAGCTCGCAGGCCGGGTGACCGCGGGGCGCCGCAAGGCGTCTCGAGGAAAGTCCGGACACCGCAGGGCAGGACGCTGGGGCGACCCAGGCGGCGAAAGCTGACGGAAAGTGGCACAGAAAGGAGACCGCCGGCAGCGATTCTCCGGAGACGCTGAAGGTAAGGGTGAAAGGGTGGGGTAAGAGCCCACCAGCGCCGTGGCGACACGGCGGCTAGCCAAACCCCGTCCGGTGCAAGGCGAACAGGCTCCGACGACGCGGCCCGCCGAGGAGCCGGGTAAGCCGCAAAGAAGGATGGTCACCCGCGACAGAATCCGGCTTACAGGCCTGCTACGGAAAAAGCCCTGGTAACGGGGCTTTTTCTATGGACCCGATTCGCCGGCGACTCGTCAGGCTCGCCCCGCGGCGGGCTGACTGCGGTCTCCGTGGAACCGCTCGGCGCGGTCGCCCGGCGTGGCTTCCTGAGCCGTGTCGGCTACGAGCCGCTCCGCCACACGGACGCTAGCACGACCAGCGGCGGCCTCGCGATCGCCGTTGCGTTCGGACGGCACCCGGCCGGCCTGGGCGTCAAGGGGGCTGCGCGAAGCAGCCCCCTTGACGCTTGGATTCAGTTCACCGGTTGGAAGTAGTGGTTCGTCATGTAGTGGACGACCTTCTTGCCGAGGACGGCTCCCTGCACGTCGGCGGTACGGAAGTGGATCCCGCCCCAGACGCGGGCGTCGACGATCTCCTTGAGCGCATCTGAGAAGCGGCCGAAGCTCCTCGGCGGACAAGGCGAGGGCGAGCACTTGTTGCTGGTCGCCGTGAAGGGGACCTTGTCGCTGCCGAAGAAGGCCTGCAGCGCGTGCACGGTCGCTCCGCTGATGCAGGTGTGGCCCGCCGGATGGTCGGGGAACCCGGGCGTCACAAGCGGCGCTCCTGAGACGGGAACGGATGGGTCGAAGAGCGGCACCCAGTTGGGGTCGGCGACGGTCGCCGGGTTCCCGTCGCTCGCCGCCTCCCGGATCGCGGTGATCGGCCGCCAGAAGCTCCAGTAAGCCTTGTCGTTCCAGCAGCCGATCGAGCCGTCGGCCGCGGCCAGGTTGGTCATCGCGAAGAGGCGGGCGCTGTCAGCGATGTCGAGCCCCCGGCTCGTCGCCAGCGAGCGGTAGACACGGTTCCAGATCGCGGGGCCGCTGTCCTGCCAGAAGATCGCGGCTGCCGTCTGGTCGGCGGTGCGCCTCGTGCTCGTGAGCGAGCCGAGCTCCTTGACCTCGTTGAAGTCCTCCGCGTAGGCGGCGCTGGTGAGCGGGTTCGGGCCGTCGCTGCGCAGCATCTCCACATGCGGAACGAGGAACGGATCCACGAACCCCACCCATGGGGCCGGATCACGAGCGACGATTCCCGTCGGTCCCTGCGGCGGTGCGAGCCGCCACTCGCCCGGATCGAAGCCCTCAACGAACGTGAACGGACCAAAGCGGCCGTCGTTCGCGCGCGCGGTCAGCATCGCCGTCGCCGCCGCCTTGCCGACCTCGACTCCATCATCCTTTGCGGATCCGTCGGGGATGCTGGCTAGCGATGCGTCGTAGACGGGCTTCAGCACCGAGAGCTGCCCTGGGAAGAGGCCCGGAAGCTCGCAAGGAACCGAAGGGTCATCATCAGAGAAGCCCACGAGCACGCAGAAGGCAGCCGTCGCGGCCGCGGCGTCCTTCGAGGCCCCTGGGTTCGCAGGCGGCGCGATCAGGTACGGCTGGTGGCCCCCATCGATCGCATTGACGGCGTCGTAAACGGCACCTTGCACCATCGCCAAGCTGAGCGGCGCGGCGTGCGGTGGCTGCCCGGCGCCCTGTGGCGGCGCTGCCATGATGGCTGTCGATGCGATCGCATTCCAGTCGATCGCCATGTTCCCCGCGGGCTCCGCGCGCGCCGAGGCCGATAGCCCCGCGACGGCCAAGAGCACCACAACGGCCGCCATCGCGATCGGAAAAGCAGGGATCCTTGGTCTCCGGATCATGGTCGTTCACCTCCTCGTTGGATCCCACGACGCTAGGAGGTGGCGGCCGCCGAGACCACAGTGCGAGCAGGCGAGTGCGCCGGGAAGCTGCCATCCCGTCACTTGGGGATGCTCGGCTACTTGACGCCGCCGGAGCGATCACGGACAACTTCGTTCTCGAGCAGGAGGCGATCGCCCTGGAAGTACCGCACGTCGAGACGCCGCAGGAATCGCTCGACCGGCTGCGCCTCGAAGTCGAGGAGTTACGCGCGTCCCGAGAGCGACTCGTCCTGGCCGCCGATGCCGAACGTCGCAGGATCGAGCGCGACCTCCACGACGGTCCGCAGCAGCACTTGGTCGCGCTCGCGGCCAACCTGCAGCGCGCGCGCCTGCTGGGGGATGCCGATCCCGCCGCGGCGAAGGCGCTCCTCGACGAGATCGGACGCGACGTCACGCAGGCGCTCAACGAGACGACGAAGCTCGCCCACCGGATCTACCCACCGCTGCTCGAGGCGGGTGGCCTGCGCGCGGCGCTGCGCGCGGCGGCGGTCAGCGTCGGTGTCGCGACGCAGATCGAGGCTCCCGCGGGCGGGGGCTACCCGCCCGAGGTCGCGGGCGCGGTGTACTTCTGCTGCCTCGACGCGCTCGAGCGCGCCGGCGACGGCGCGCGGGCGACGGTCACGGTGCGGGACGAGGAGGGCGCGCTCACGTTCGAGGTCGTCGCGAACGGCGTCCGCTCGGATGTGGAGCTCGTGCCGTTGCGCGACCGTATCGAGGCCCTCCGCGGCCAGGTGACAGTCCAGTCCGAGCCCGGCGGCGGCACCCGCGTCTCAGGCTCGCTCCCGCTGTCGCGATGAAGCTAGCCGCTCTCGGCCAGGTAGAGGATCACAGCCTTGACGCGTTTGTGGACCGCCGCCTCCCACGTGAGCCCGAGCTTGAGGAAGATCGAGTGAATCACCTTCTCGACCGACCGCTCAGTCAGGAAGAGCGCCTCGGCGATCGCCGCGTTGTTCTTTCCCTCGGCCATCTCGCGCAGCACGTCGCGCTCGCGCACCGTCAGCTGCTTGAGCGGCGACTCCTCGTCGCGCGCGCGCTGGGCGACCAGCGCCTCGACCACCTTGGGGTCGATCACCGAGCCGCCCTCGGCGACGGCGCGGATCGCGGCGACGAGCTGTTCGAGATCCTCCACGCGCTCCTTCAGGAGGTACGCGCGCCTTGCGCTCCCGCCCTCGAGCAGCGCGAGCACGTACGTCGGGTTCGTGTACTGGCTGAGCACGACCACGCCGACGTCTGGATTCGTGTCGCGCAGCCGCACCGCGGCCTGGATCCCCTCGTCCGAGCCGCCCGGGGGCATGCGGATGTCCGTGACGACCACGTCCGGCCGCTCTGCGTCGACTGCGGCGAGCAGCGAGTCGAGGTCGCCGCACGCGGCCGCGACCTCGAGGTCCGACCGGGTCTCGAGCAGCCGCCGGACGCCTTCGCGGACGAGGTAGTTGTCCTCCGCGAGCACGAGGCGGATCGGCATGAGATGAGGATACGCCGGTGACGCTCGTCCTGATCGTCGACGACAACGAGAAGAATCGGAAGCTCGCCCGGGACCTTCTGCGCACCGCCGGGTTCGAGACGCTCGAAGCGGCGACTGGCGCCAAGGGGATCGCCCTCGCGACCGAGCACGTTCCGGACGTGATCTTGATGGACGTCCGGCTTCCGGACATCGATGGGACGGAGGCCACTCGGAAGCTCCAGGACGACGCGCGCACGGAGCGCATTCCCGTGCTCGCATTGACAGCTCTGCCGCTCGAGGGAAGCGATTGGCTCAAAGCGGCAGGCTTCGCGGGGTGGCTTGAGAAGCCCATTCGAGTCCGCGATTTTCCGGACCAGGTGCGCCGCTACTGCGCCGAGGAGCGAACCTGATGATCGCAGACGGGTTGCCGTGCTAGCACCCCGTGAATCCGCCAGCGGGCACGGTTGGCACAGCGACATGCTCCTTCTACCTTCCGCTCTGGCGTTGGACGGATCAGCGCCGACATGTGAACATTGTTACGCGCCGACAGCCCAGGCGAGTCTGAGCGGAAAGGAGGCTCAAATGCGGACGCTCTTGATCGGAGGCGCACTGGGGGCCCTGGTTGTTTCGCTCGCGGCCTGCGGGGGCTCGAGCTCGGCTTCCGAGGAGGCCATGCAACGGCAGGCAGACCTTTACGCGATCGACCAGATCGAGAAGAACTTCCACAAGGCGACGTCGAAGAAAGACATCGACCTGATGATGAGTCTGTGGGCCCTGAACGCGACCTTCACCACCAAGCCGGGGGAGACCCTGACAGGAAAGAAGCAGATCCGGCGCTTCTGGCTGGCGGCGCCAGCCTTCCAGTCCGACAACCACTGGGTCTCGGACACTCCTGCCTACAAGATCCGCATAACTGTCAACGGCGATCGGGGCACGCTCCACTTCGAGTGCCACTACGTCGATAGCAAGACGAACAAGCTCGGTCCGGTGACCGCCGCCGATCAACAAGTCGCGCGGATCAACGGAAGCTGGTTGATCACGGACATGGTCGGAGGGTCTGCGACGCTGACTCCGTGAGCCTTGTCGGAAGCTCGGCCAGTGAACCCGCGAACGCTTGCCGTCGAGAAGCGGCGGCCGCTGAGCCGTGGCGACAATGCTCTTGTGCGCGCGGTCGGCCGTCTGCCGGCCAAGCTTCACACCAAGCTGCTCATCGCGTTCATCGGGACTGCGGTCCTGGTCGTCGTGGTCGGTGTGCTCGGCCTCCGCGTCCTCGGAGAGTCACAGGACAGGGTCACGCGGCTGGGCGCGCTGCAGCAACGAGCCTTCGCGTACGGCAAGCTCCAGAGCGACGCCTCGAACGTTCGCCTGCTGCTGGCTGAGAACGTCGCGAGCGACTTCTACAGGGTCAACCAACCGAATCCGCCGCATCCGAATCCGCGCGAAGCGGCCGCACGCGACAAGGCGGTCG
>WNGF01001180.1_pt1 | contig 38349 bp, 36 predicted proteins | sample 5400641 | NCBI WGS metagenome assembly WNGF01 (sample SAMN13153371, study PRJNA577476) | soil metagenome | isolation source: 80 cm soil or saprolite under grassland replicate 2 | place: USA:California | collected 2016-06-15 | reverse complement strand
CTCAAAATCATTTTCGTCATGTGGAAACGCCAAGTGCCCTACAGCGAAACGCATCACCTGGCCACCATGGCACGCCAACACCTACACCAGACGGCGGCCTAAACTTTTCACTTGACACCCCATAGGAAGTCTCTCCCCCACTGGGGGAGAGGGATCAGAATGAAGAAAGCATCGTGGCGAGAGCGTGATCTCCCCTCTCCCCCGCGGCGGGGGAGAGGGCAGGGTGAGGGGGCCGTCCAACGAGGACTCTCCTTCATGAATAGTCCGGGCTAGGGCTTGTACTCCCGCGCCTGCTTGGCGATCGCGGCCCGGTCGAACTTGTTGATCTGATCGACGAGCGCGCTCGTGTACAGGTCCGCCGCCGGGGTCGCGCCCTCGATGATCTTCTGGTCCTTGAAGATGCTCTTGAGCCTCTCCCACTGGGCGAGGGTGCCGATGCCGAACCGCGGGTCCGGGCGATTGTCCACGCGCTGCAGCATGAACCGCGCGTTGAAGACGTTCAGCGCGTCCTTCAGCGCCTTGGCCTCGTCGCCGGTCTGCGGCCGCGTCTCCGGGTACAGCTTCCAGTGGATGCGCACCGCCGCTTCCGGATTCGCGAGCCCGAAGACCGTCGCCTTCGCCACGCCGCGCGCGAAGCCGATCAGCATCGCGGCGTTCTCGGTCACGCTGTCGTCGCGGGTGGCGAGCGTCTGGCCCAGCATCTCGTGCACCATCGGCAGGTCCAGACGGCGCACCTGCATGCCGCTGTTCTCGAGCGAGGCCTGGAGCGTGTCCCAGAGGGCGAGGGCATCGACCTGCTTCTGCTGGAGCGCGAGCCGGCCCGGCGCGCCCACGCCCACCGCCAGGAACTTCACGTCCTTGTCGGGATCGATGCCGACCGATGCCACCAGCGCCTTCGTGAACGGCACCGAGCCGGAGGCCAGCGCCGGGACGCCGATCGTCTTGCCCCGCAGATCGGCCACCTTCTGCAGCGGGCTGTCCGCGGGCACCACGACGCGGTAGATCGTCTCGCGCGCCTGGACGTAGAACCCCTTGATCTTCACGCCCTTCTCGCGCCCGATGACGATCTCCTCGGGGCCGATCGAGACCACCTGTATGTTGCCGGCCCCGAGCTGCTGCAGGCCCGCCGCGGATCCTTCCACGCTCGCCACCGTGACGTCGAGCCCCTCCTCCTTCCAGTAGCCGAGCGCCCGGGGCAGCGACGAATGCGCCGCGTGCCCCACCGAGATGTCCTTGGTGGTCACCGCGAAGACCACCTTCCTGAGCGGCTTGTCTTGCGCTAGAGCCGCGCCGCCCCAGGCCACCAGCACGACACCCATGATCGCTGCCGCCATCGCGCGCCGCATAGCACATCCCCTCTTTCCGGGCCGTCGGCCCACGCTGCCGTCACGCACCGATGATCTCGTCCGGCTCCGCCCAGAAGATGACGTGCTTCTGCACGGCCTGCATGACGAGGTGAAGAGCCACGCCCATCACCGACAGCAGGATGAGGACCGCGAAGACGCCGGCGATGTCCAATGAGAAGTTGAACTGGAGAATCAGGTTGCCGAGCCCGCGCTGCGCGCCGACGAACTCGCCGACGATCGCCCCGAGGACGCTGAAGACGATGGCGATGTCGAGGCCGGCGAAGACGAAGGGCAGCGCGTTGGGAAAGGTCACGAGCCGGAAGGTCTGCCAGCGGCTCGCCCGGAGCGACCGCATGAGGTCCAGCTTCGCCGGATCGATCGTCTTCAGCCCCACGATCACGTTGACCAGCACCGGAAAGAAGGCCACCGTCGCGGCCACGATGATCTTGGAGGAGATGCCGAAGCCGAACCACACGATGATCAGCGGCGCGATGGCGATCTTGGGCAGCGTCTGGAGCGCCACGAGATAGGGATAGAACGTCTGCTCCACCACGCGGAACTGGGCGATGATCGCGCCCAGGATGATCCCTGCCGCGCCCGCGATGAGGAAGCCGAGGAGCGCCTCGGACAGGGTGACCCAGAAGTGCGCGAGATAGAGCCCGCTCCGCACGCCGCGCACGAGAGCCCCGGCGACGATGCTGGGCGCCGGCACCAGGTAGCTGGGCACGCCGAGCGCCCGGACGGCCCACTCCCAGCATCCCACGAAGAGCACGAACACGAGGGGGATGAGGAGGACCGGCGGCCGGTTGCGGACGTAGAGCGCGGGCGCCTCACGGAGCTCGGCCCAGGCGGAGCGCGCCGCCGGCGCCGTCGGACCCGCCGCCTCGCGCGGTGGCGCGCTCAATCGAGCCATCCTTTCGCGTCGAAGAGATGCCGGATCCTGCGCGTGTACACGCCGAACTCGTCGGAGGCCATCATGTCGAGGTCGCGCGGGCGCGGCAGCCGCACGTCCACGATCTCCTGGATCCGCCCGGGCCGCGCCGACATCACGACGACCCGATCGGCGAGAAAGGCCGCCTCCGGAATCGAGTGGGTGATGAACACGATCGTCTTGCCGGACTCTTCCCAGATCCGCAGGAGCTCGAGGTTCATGAACTCGCGGGTCATGGCATCGAGCGCGCCGAAGGGCTCGTCCATCAGGAGCAGCGAGGGGTCGTGCACCAGCGCGCGCGCGATGGCCACCCGCTGCCGCATGCCACCCGACAGCTCGTGGGGGTACGTGGCCTCGAACCCCTCGAGGCCGACCAGCGCGAGCAGGTCCCTGGCGCGGCCCGCGGAGCTCTTGCGGTCGAGCCCGAGCACCTCCACGGGCAGCATCACGTTGTCGAAGACCGTGCGCCAGGGCAGGAGCACCGGATCCTGGAACACGATGCCGATGTCCCGGCTCGGGCCATCGACCGGCCGGCCGCGCAAGGTGACGCTGCCGGCCGAGCGCTGGAGCAGGCCCGCCAGGATCTTCAGCAGGGTGGTCTTCCCGCACCCGGACTGGCCGACGATCGTGACGAACTCGCCGGCGACGATCTCGACCGAGATGCCGGCCAGGGCGTGCACCTGCGCGCGCCCGCGGGTCGCGTACGTCTTCTCGAGGCTCGACACCACGATCAGCGGGGCGATCCCGGCGGTCGGGGCGCTGCTCAAACGAGTTCCGGGATCACCCACCGTGGCCGGTCGCCAGCGGCCACGCGCTGGATATTGTCGAAGCCGTTGCGGAATCGCGCGGTCCAGTTCTCCCACGTGGGCCCCGCGGAATGCGGCGTGAGGGTCACGTTCGGCAGCGCGAAGAGGGGATGATTCGTCACGGGGGGCTCGTCGACCAGGACGTCGAGCCCGGCCCCGGCGATCTGGCCCTGCGTCAGCGCCCGGTGCAGGGCGTCTTCGTCCATCACCGGCCCACGGCACGTGTTGACGAGGATGGCGCTGCGCTTCATCGTCGCGAGCTCGTCCGCGCCCATGAGGTTCCGCGTCCGATCGGTGAGCGGCACGTGCAGGCTCACGACGTCCGAGGTGCGGAGGAGCTCCTCGAAGAGGACGAAGCGGGCGCCCAGCGCGTCCTCCTGGTCCTCGGTGAGCCGGGCGATGTCGTAGTACTGCACGGTCATGTCGAAGGCCGCCGCGCGCCGGGCCACCTTCTTGCCGATGTTGCCGAGGCCCACGATGCCGAGCGTCTTGCCCGCGAGCTCGTAGACCCGAGCCTCGGGCTGGCCTGGCGCGCGCCACTTGCCCGCGACGACGTCGTTGTGGAACCGGACGACCCGCTTCAGGACGGCCAGCATGAGCATGAGCGTGTGCTCGGCGACAGCGATGGCGTTGGCGCCGCCGTTGTTGGCCACCGGGACGGCCGCCTTCCGGGCCGCCTCCACATCGACGCGGTCGTAGCCGGCGCTGAGAAGCTGGACGAGCCGCAGCTTCGGCGCCGCCCGGAAGAACTCGCCGCCCATCTGGCGGGCGAGGCCCAGGAAGTACTCGGCCTCCGCGGCCGCTTCGTAGAACTGGGGCGTGCCGGGATCCGCCACCAGGAGCTCGAAGCCGTGGGGTGTCAGGGACCTGGCGATGTCCAGGATCACGTCGGGCTGCCGCGGAGAGAAGAGAATCTTCACCGCCATGCTGGGCTCCTTTGGATCACGCGCACCACTCGCGCGGCCCGTCATCCGTGTAGCCGCACTGCTCGCAGGAGCTGAAGTAATGCGTCGCCGGTGGCATCGCCACGGCCAGACGCATCGACACTCCCTCGCCGACGTTCCGGATGTGGTGGACGGTGCCGCGCGGCACCCACACGATGTCGTCCTTGGCCGCCTGGAGGACCACGCCGCCGGTCAGCTCCCACTCGAGATGCCCCTCGAGTACCACCCACCACTCGTCGAACTCCCGGTGCCAGTGGGGGCGATTGCCGCCCCCCGGCGCGCTCGCGATCAGCGTCACGAGCTGCCGCTCGTCGGCGATGATCCGCTTCGACCAGGGCGCGGGTCCCATCTGGGCGGTGACGTCGGCGATGCGCGTGTGCAGGATATTGGGCCACGCCGGCCCGGCGGCCGAGGGCGAGCTCGGCCCGGCCGCCAGCCTGCCGATGACGATGGTGACGGGCACCTCGGGGGCCTGCATGGACCCTGGTCTCCTCCCAGATCAGCTGCGGTACGAGGGATCGATGCGGTCGAGGCGCCGGAGCAGCCCCGGCCACACCAGGGCGCCTCGACCGCCGCCCGGCCGCTCCGACGCCTTCATCTGGCCGGCGGCGCTGTCCAGGACTTCCTTCGGGACCGGAATCAGCTCGCCGCCGCCCGACTGCGCCCGCACCTGGATCGCGCAGGACGTCTCGAGGTAGTACATCGAGACGAACGCCTCGGCGGCCGTCTCCCCCACGGTCAGGAGCCCGTGGTTCCGCAAGATCAGCGAGCGCTTGTCTCCGAGGTCCGCCACGAGACGCGGCTTCTCGTCGTCGCGGAGGGCCGGGCCTTCGAAATCATGGTAGCCGAGGCTCGCGAGGACCGAGATCGAGTGCTGGGAGATGGGGAGCAGCCCCGCCCGCTGCGTCGAGACGGCCACGCCGTTCAGCGTGTGCGTGTGCAGCACGAACCTGGCATCGTGGCGGGCGGCATGGATGGCGCTGTGAATGATGAAGCCGGCGGGATTGACCGGAAACGGCGAGTCGTCGAGCTTGTGGCCCTGCTGGTCGATCCTGACCAGGCTCGACGCCGTGATCTCGTCGAAGAACACGCCGTACGGGTTGATCAGAAACTGGTCTCCGGTGCCCGGCAGCCGGGCCGTGATGTGCGTGAACACCAGGTCCTCCCAGCCGTGATGCGCGACGAGCCGGTAACAGGCGGCGAGATCCACCCGCACGGCCCACTCCTCGGGCGAGACCCTGTCCCGCAGAGACCGAATCTCGAAAGCCGACTCCGCCATGGGGACATCCTCCTCTGGATGGCTCGGATCAATCAGTCCAGGTGCAGCGCGCAGTACTGTAGCATGAAAGCGGATTGCTCAGGTTTCGCCCAACGTGCCGTGAGGGCCTGTGCCCGGTCCCCGATCAGGAGAGGACAGAGGATGACCATGAAGAGAACGATGGCCTGGATGGCGACCCTGCTGGCGGCTTCCGTCTCCTGCGCCGACGCGGACGACGCGGAGAAGATCGCGATGGGCCGCGTGCGCTTGACCACGGAGGCCTCGCTGACAACCGGATGCACCCGCATCGGCTCCGTGAATGACGACTCCGTCAAGGACCTGAGACGAAAGATCGTGAAGGCCGGCGGTGATACGGGGCTTCTCTCGTTCAGGACGGACGACATGTCCACGATTCACGCGGACATCTTCCGGTGCCCATCGGCCAGGACGGCGCCGCCGAATGTGCCGCTCCCGCCCCCGGGGCCTCCCCCTCCGCCGCCACCGCCGACGCAACCGCCGCGGTAGAGCCCGGATCAGCTTCCCATCACGATGCCGCCGTCGACGTTGAGGGCTTGCCCCGTCATGTAGTCGGAGTCGGGACCGGCCAGGAAGGCCACCACGCTGGCCACGTCCTCGGGCCGCTCGGGCCGTCCGAGCGGGATGCCGCGGATCCGGCGCTTCCACGCCTCGCCGGCTCCGAGGCCCTCGAGGGCGCCCCACTCACGGTCGATCTGCTCCCACATCGGCGTCTCGACCGCGCCCGGGCAGACGCAATTGGACGTGATCCGGTGCGGCGCCAGCGCCTGGGCGGCCGAGCGGGTGAGGCTCACGACGCCGGCCTTGGAGGCCGAGTAGGGCGTCATGAGGTGGTTGCCGCCTCGATACGAGGCGATGGACGCGGTCTGGATCAGCTTGCCGCGCAGCTCCGACTCCGCCATCAGCTCCTGCCGGAGCATGCGCCGCGCCACGGCCTGCAGCACGAAGAAGACGGCGCGGAGATTGACCTCCATCACCCGGTCCCATTCCGCGCGCTCCACCTCGAGCATGGGCTGCAGCCGGATGACGCCGGCATTGTTGAACAGCACGTCGAGCCTTCCCCAGCGCCGGTAGGGCTCCTCCACCATCCGCTCGATGTCCTGCTCCCGGGTGACGTCCGCGCGGACCGCCACCTGGCCGAGCTCGCCGGCCAGCTTCTCCACGCCCGGGCCGTCGAGGTCGGCCAGCACGAGCTTCGCGCCCTCGGCCGCCAGGCGGCGCGCGCACGCCGCGCCGATCCCGCTCGCCGCGCCGGTGATGAGGGCGGTCCGTTCGGTCAGTCGTGCCATCAGATGCCTCCAGTCACGTCGATCGTCACGCCGGTGACGAAGTCCGCGTCGGTCGAGGCCAGGAAGCAGATCACCCGCGCCTGGTCGCGGGCCTCGGCCATGCGGCGGAGCGGCGTGCGGGCGATCTCCTGCGCCTGCTCGTCCGCCGGCCGCTTCTCCCACCGGGGCCGGATGCGCTCGGTCAGCGTCATGCTGGGCGCGATGGCATTGACCGTGACGCCGTATGGCCCCAGCTCGTGCCCGAGCTTTCTCGTGAAGGCGATGATGCCGCCCTTGGCGGCCGCGTAGGCGCTGCTGCTCGTCGCGCTGATGCCCCGGCCGGCAATGGACGAGATGTTCACGATCTTGCCGCTCCGCTGGCGCTTCATGACCGGCGCGACCGTGTTGCAGAAGAGAAAGGTCCCCTCGAGATTGAAGGCGATCAGGCGCTGCCACTCGGCCAGCGTGAGCTCGTCGACCGTGGCCGCGGACCGGGCGATGATGGTGCTCCCGCCGACCGCGTTGACCAGGATGTCGATGCGTCCATGCTCGCGGACGGTCCCCTCCACCACCTGCCCGACCTCGGCCGGGTCGAGCGCATCGGCTCGGCGGGCATGCGCCCGCCCACCCGCGGCCCGGATCGCCGACACCGTCGCCTCGAGCCTCGCCTCGTCGGTGTCCACGGCAACGATGACGCCGCCTTCGGCGCTCATGAGCTCGGCGGTGGCCCGGCCGATCCCGCTCGCCGCCGCCGTGATGAGCGCCACCCGGCCATCGAATCGCATGCCGATCCCCTCCTCAGACCGTGACCGGTGCCGGCCCTGCCGCGTAGGCGATGCTCACCGGCGCATTGGCCTCGAACGGGCTCCAGAGCCCGAGCTCCTTGCCCATCTCGCGGACCGCGGGAAGCACCTCCTGTCCGAGCAGCCGGATGCAGGTCCTGGCGTCCTCATTGCTCACGAAGCCGTCGCTGGCCCAGAAGCCCACGATGGAGGGACGGGTCTCCTCGAGCAGCCGGCGGAGCTTCGCGATGACGGTCTTGGGCGTCCCGGCGATGATCTGCTGATTGTGAATCTGGTCCTCGAACGTGGCAGCCCGAGGATTCGCGCCGCGGCCCACTGCGAACTCGACGAAGGCTTTGCGGTACGACGGCGAGAAGTACCCCGACGGCGTCGACCACACTGGATGAGCCAGGCCGGTGAACTCGCCTTGCATCCACATGAATTGCCGGGCATTGGCCATGGCCTTCTCTTCCGTCTCGGCCACGTGGCACCGCTGGAGATAGCCTCGATTTTCCGGCCCGGCCGTGTACCCGGCCTCCGCGGCGACCGCATCGTAGAGCTCCCAGATCTTCTTCGTCGCGTCGATGGCGGTGCTGAGCGCGATGTACGGGTACCGCTGGCGCGCCGCCCAGATGATGGTCTCCTTGCTCAGGACACCCGGGACCCACACGCGCGGGTGCGGCTTCTGGAGCGGCACGGCCCACGGATTCACCACCCGGTGCTGGTAATGCGTGCCTTCCCAGCGGAAGGGACCCCGCTGCGTCCACGCGCGGACGATCAGCTCGTGCGCCTCCTCGAAGCGCTCGCGATTGTAGGCGGGATTCACCCCGGCGGCGAGCTGCTCCTGGCCGCCGCCGCGGACGAAGCCCGACACGAGCCGGCCGCGGGAGATCATGTCGATCATGGACAGCTCTTCGGCGAGACGCACCGGGTTGTCGGCCAGGGGCAGCGGGTTGCCGAGCAGCACGAGCTTCACCCGCTGGGTCATCGCGGCCAGGATGGACGCGAAGACATTGCACTTGGCCTGCATGCAGAACGGCGCGTTGTGGTGCTCGTTCAGCATGATGCCGTCGAAGCCCATCTCCTCGGCCAGCCGATAGTGCTCGAGGTACTCGTTGTACAGGCGGCTGCCGGCGACGGGATCGAAGAACCTGTTCGAGAACATCAGCGCCGTGGCGCCGAACTTCAGCCCCTCGTCCGCCGGATAGGCCGACATGGGCTGCTCGGTGAAATACATGAGGTGCATGCTGGTCTCCCGGTCAGGATCGAACCGCGCTGGGCCCGTGCCGCCTCACGACTCGGCGGCGAAGCCGGCGATGAGCGTGGCGAGCGCTTCGGGCTTCTCCATGTCCACAAGATGCCCGGCCCCCTCGACGACGGCGAGGCGGCTCCGGGGCAGGAGCCGCGCGTACGCCTCGCCGCACTCGAGCGGGACCACCTTGTCGCCGCGTCCCCACACGATGAGCGCCGGGGTCCGCACGCCGCCGAGCAGGTGCGGCAGCGTCGGGTTGTACATGTACGGCTTCCATGCGATCCGGAACGTCATCTCCCGGTTCAGGTCCCACTGCTCGAGCAAGGCCGTCGGCGGGTCGGCACCGAACAGGCGGTCGAACGCGCCCTGGTCCTCGAAGCCGGCGCGGACATAGTCGATGTAGCTCACGAGGGCCTGGTCGAGGATCTCGCCGTGGACCGGCTTCACCCCCATCGCGCCGACCAGGACGAGCCGGCGAAACGCCTGCGGGGACATGGTTGCCATCTCGGCGGCAATCCAGCCGCCGAAGCCGAGGCCGACCAGCGTGACCTTCGCGAGGTCGAGCGACGCGAGGAGCGACTGATAGAGGACCGCGACGTCACGGACGCTGCGCATCCAGCCCGGGCGCTCCGAGCCGTCGTACCCCGGCTGCGACGGCACATGGACAGTGAAGCGCCGCGCCAGGGCATCGTAGAAGGGCAGGTCATCCAGGCTGCCGATGTCGTGGTGCAGCACGAGCACTGGCTCACCCGCGCCGCCCTTCCGCAGGCGAAGCGTCGATCCGGCAGCCCGAATGTCTTCCGTGGTCCACACCGATCCGGTCGTGAGTGTCACTGGTCTGAGGGGACGCTATCAGATTCCCTCGAGGGGGCGCAAGTCACGCGCGCTCGAGGATGTGGAGCCCGCGTCCCCGGTCGACTAGATACAGGAGCCCGCGCTCGTCCACGTCCACGTCGTTGCTGGACACGCGGGCGTGTCCCTCCGGCGCCTCGGGAAGGAAGTGGGCGACCTCCGTCGGCGCGTGCGGATCGGCGATGTCCACGATGCGGAGCCCGTGAGCGAACCACGCCACGGGGATCTCGGTCCCCACGACCCGCTCGCACGGCTGGTGGCAGCCGGTGAACTCGGGCTCCGGCAGGCCCGCGACGCCGTCGAGCTGAAAGCTCGAGAAGGGCATCGGCCGGCGCTCATCGGTGATGTCCACCAGCCACAGGAAGGACGGCGGGCCGGGCTCGAGCTTCGCCACGTCCTCGTCCGCCACCACCATCACATGCCGTCCACGCAGGGGAAACGGCACCGGCAGCGCCGTGTGCGTCGGCGTGATGAACGGAGGGCTCCAGTCGAGCCCCGAGACGAAGCGCGGCCGCGCCATGTCCTCGATGTCGAGGATGACGAAGCCGCCGTGCCAGTAGCTCACGTGGAGGCGATTCCCGAGGCGGATCGGGTGATGGCAGCGGTGCTGGCGCCCCGACCACGTCGGGGTCTCGCCGCCCGCCGTCCACTGCCCCGGCATCCACCAGCGTCCCACCTCCTGCGGCCGGCTCGGGTCGGCCAGATCGAGGATCATGACGATGTTGCCGACGTAGCCGTCCATCTCGGGCGAGATGTAGGCATAGCGGCCGTCGAAGGTGAAGCGGTGGACCCCCGCGCCGCCGCAGCGCCAGAAGGTGATCTCCCGCGGCCTGGCGGGATTGGACACGTCATAGATGCCCAGCCCGCCGACTGCGCCGGGCGGCGGCTGGTTCGCCGGCTGGGCCTCGCGGTTCACGAGCATGAGGCCGTTGGCCACGCGGACCTTGTGGGAATGCGTACCGGAGGGGACTTCCAGCGTGGCGAGGCTCCTGGACGCGGCCGGATCGCTCACGTCCACGAGCGTCGTGCCGTGGGGCGCCCGCATGTGCGCGATGTAGGCGACCGTGCCGTCGACGACCACCTGCCCGCCACCTGGGCAGTCGAAGTAGGCGACCTCCTTGAGTCCGCGAGCGCTCGCAGCACCGGCTCCGCTCACGGTGCTTAGCCACCCAGCTCCCGCTCGATCGTTTCGCGGAGCCGCGTCTCCTCGACGCGGACCTGGACGCCGGCGCGCTCCTCCTGCAGGACCATGGCAACGCGCGAGTCGCGCTCGCCCCAGCCGCGGTTGAGCGCCTCCGTCAGGTCGGCCAGGGCGAGATTGGCCACGCGCATGGGCACGTGCTGCTCGCGGCCGAGCGCGGTGGCGAGGGTGACGTCCTTGTGCGCCAGGCGCAGCGCGAAGTTCGGCGGGTCGTACTTGCCGCGGAAGAACTGATGGGGCAGCCGGTCGAAGGTGCGCTGGCGGCCGAGGGCGCCCTGGCGGACCGCTTCCCAGAGCGCCAGCGGCTCCACGCCGGCCTTCACGCCCAGCGTGAAGACCTCGGCCAGGGCGGTCTGGATCGCGTACCCCGCGCAGTTGTGCACGAGCTTGGTCACGGAGCCCGCGCCGATAGGCCCCACGTGGACCGCCTGGTCTCCGATGGCGTCCAGGACGGGCTTGTAGCGGAGGAACACCTGCTCGTCGCCGCCGACCCAGAGCGCGAGCTTGCGGCTCCGGGCCCCGGCCGGGCCTCCGCTCACGGGCGCGTCCAGCAGATGCACGCCCTTCTCCGCGAAGAGGCCGTGAACCCGCCGCACGACGGCCGGTGAGTTGGTGGTGAGGTCGAAGTAGACCTTGCCCGCGGCCATCCCGCCGAGCAGGCCGTCCTGGCCGAGTGCGACCGACTCCATCTCGGGCGGACCCGGCAGCGAGGTGAGCACCACGTCGACGGCCTCGGCCAGCTTGCGCGGCGTGTCCGCCCACGCGGCGCCCGCCGCGAGGTGGGGCGCCGCCGCGTCGCGCCGGATGTCGTGGACGACCAGCTCGTGGCCGCCCTTCTGCAGGTTGGACGCCATGCTGGCGCCCATGATGCCCAGCCCGATGAACCCGACTTTCATCACGCCCTCCTACTTCGTGCCGTCGAAGACGTTCTTTGCGATGCGCGCCGCCGTCATGGCGGTGGGCCAGCCCGCGTAGAAAGCCATGTGGGTGATCACCTCGCCGATCTCATCCCTGGTCACGCCGTTGGCGAGAGCGCGCTCGATGTGGCCCTTGAGCTGGTCGCCGCGGTACATCGCCGTGAGCGCGGCGACCGTGATGAGGCTCCTGTCGCGCTTGGACAATCCGGGGCGCTCCCAGACGTCGGCGTAGAGCACCTTCTCGCTGAGGTCGATGAGCTTGGGGACGACCCCACGGACCTCGTCCCTGGCCGAGGTTGCGGATGCTTGTGTGGTCATGTCTTCTCTCCTGGCGTTGACAGCCGTTCAGGCGATCTTGATGATGCCGGGCTCGACCTGCTGGAAGCGGTCGGCGACCTGCGGGTCGTGGCCCGCGACGATCAGCTTCCCGTCGCCGGCCAGCGCGTCAATGGTCTCGAAGGCGTCCAGCATCTCGGGCAGGCTCGTGATGATCTGCACGGGCTGGCGCGTCTCCACGTTGTGGTAGAAGTGCGACGCGTCGGAGGTGAGGACGACCGTGCCGCGCCTGGTCTCGACGCTGACGATCTGGAGCCCCGCCGTGTGGCCGCCGACGCGGTGCACGCGGAGCCCGGGCAAGACCTCGCGGTCGCCGTCGATGATCCGGACGCGGTTGGCGTAGTTCAGCCTCACGAGCCCGGCCATCGCGTCCACGTTGGCCGATCCGCGGAAGGCCGGGGTCCGCCCGTAGGGCCCGGTCCAGAACGCGACCTCGTCCTGCTGGATCCAGAACTCCGCGCCGGGAAACAGGCTGTGCCCCGCCCAGTGATCGTAGTGGAGATGCGTGATCAGCGCGATGGGCACGTCGGCCGCCTTGAGCCCGGCGCGCTCGACCATCGAGGCCGGCGTGACGTAGTTCCGCATCCCGCGCGACCTGGCCTCGTCGTCGAGGAATCCCGTGTCGACGAGGACGGGCTGGGGGCCGCCCAGGATCAGCCACACGAAGTAGTGGAGCGTGAGCGTGTCGTGCGACGCCTCGCGGTAGAAGAACTGGCACTTCGTCGTGTCCCGCTCCGAGTACTTGAGCGCGTAGACCTCGTACATGATCTCCCTCCCGACCCGGGAGTCTACCCCACGGGGTACGGTCTTGCATTCCAACATTCTCGACCGGGCCTCTGCTCCGCCCACATGGACCCGCTTGACTGGAAAAGCGGAGCGCAATTCGGAATCAGCCGCGCTAAGACTGCCCTTGTCGGTGACCGTCGTCATCCCACACGGGAGCGCGTCTTTCGGCTCATCTGACGTTGGTATTTTGCGCGGCAACTACCGCCCATTTGCCATCCCCCTTCATGAGCACCTGCATCATCACGCCGTTGCGAGGCTGCCGTGGGGTGCCATCAGGGTCTTTGTCTCCCCTCATTCCCCATCTGACGTGAGCAACAAAGAAGCCACTCATTGGACGCGGCTCTCCCGTCACCGCTTCCGGGCCAACGAGGTGCGGTTGCTCCTCGGGGTCATCGCCTACAACCTCGACAATCTTCTGCGCCGGCTCGTCCTGCCCCCTGCCATCCAGAGCTGGTCGCTGACGAGCCTGCAACAGCGCCTGTTCAAGACCGGCGGGCGTCTCATTCGGCACGCCCGGTACTTCGTCCTCCAGTTGGCCGAAGGCCATTGACACGGAACCTTTTTTGGCGGATCCTCCGGCGCATCGAGCGACTCGCGGGGGCATTCGACTTGATCGAGCGGACGGGACACGCAGGGAGGGAAACGCGGAGCGGCTCAATCCCGGCGGGGGTGTCTCTGCGGTGGGGTGGGCACAGATGGCGCGCCGCGGAGCACGCGGGGCCAGCAGGGCAGCAGGAATCCGGAGAAGGCCCGCCTGTCATCTATTCCGTACCGGCGGAACGGCAGCTTGGAGAGCGTGCGACGCGCTTAGCAATGTAAAAGGAGTAGAAAATGGGTTCCTATCGGAAATCCCGGCTCAATATAGGTGATCACTTCATCGCTGTCCTATTGTTCTTTAGGGAAGATAACTTCATCGCAAGTTCAGGTTTACCTCTATGAGGATTTACCCGGAATACTGTAGTATTTTGAATACTGTGGCATTTTACACACTCCTTTCAATTGGCCGCACTTTCTTTGATTTGGATCAACGCGACTGGGATGAATAACATACAAAAGCCGTGGCGGCCCCCAAATAATGACGAGCAGCCATCTGGGAAATGTTGAATGAAGAAGCCGGACGACGATTAACCTGGAGAACTGCGATGACGAGAAGCTCAATCGGCCGTGCGATCATTCTCACAATGGCGGTCGGCCTTGCCAGTCCGGCTGCCGCCGTCGATCCGCAGAGCATCGACTGGACGAAAATCACGGCGACGTCGGTCACGCTGTTCTATCCGGGACAATCAACCTACGACTGGCTGGTCAGCCCGGCCCACCCGGGCGCCAAGCTGGTGGAGCAAGGACAGGCGTGTCTCACCTGCCACAAGGGCAGCGAGAAGGATCGCGGCGGCAAGATCGTCAAAGGCGGCAGCCTCGAGCCGACGCCGATTCCCGGCAAGAACGGCTTCATCGACGTTGCCGTGCAGGCCGCGCACGACGCCGAGTACGTTTATTTCCGCTTCCAATGGAAGACCCACCTGAACCGCGAGGGACGCATGCACGATTACGTGCGCTTCGACGGCAAGGAGTGGAAATGGTACGGCCACGACCGCAACGACAAGGCGGTGCGGGCGGGCGAACAGCCGGCGCTCTACGAGGACCGCTTCTCGATCATGCTGGATGACGGCAAGGTTGCGCGCTTCGCCCAGCAGGGCTGCTGGCTGACCTGCCACGACGGAATGCGCGACACCCGCAATCAGGTGGTCGGCGACCCGGTCAAGAAGCACCCGATTTTCGGCGATGCCGGTTTGAAGGAGTCCGACATCCGCAAATATCTCGCCTCGACCCGCACCGACGCGGCAGCAAGCTGGGACAAGACCAAATCGCGCGAGGAGATCGACAAGATCAAGGCCGCGGGCAACTTCCTCGACCTGATGCAATGGCGCGTAGCGCGCTCCGGCCCGGTCGGGATGGCCGACGACGGCTATGTGCTCGAGTACCGCAATTTCGACGAGGGCAAGAACCCGTTCTCCTGGAACATCGACCGCAAGACCATGACGCCGCTCCACATGTTCGACGCCGCCAAGGTCGGCGCTAAGGCGCTCAGAGCCGAGGACATCGGCAATGCGGCGAAGCCCGCGGCGATCATCAAGGAGACCAATGCGGTGCCGTTCGATCCGAATGCCGGCTGGAAAGAAGGCGACATCCTGCCCGGGCGTCTGTTGAGCCGGACCGATGCGAAAGGCTCGGCCGCCGACAACGACGCTTCCTTCGGCACCTGGAAGGACGGCACCTACACGCTGGTGTGGCGGCGCAAGCTCGATACCGGCCATCCGGCCGACGACAAGATCATGAAGGTGGGCGGCAAGTACACGGTCGGTCTCGCCGTTCACGACGACAACGTGACCACCCGGTTCCATCACGTGTCGTTCCCGCTGACGCTCGGGATCGGCGTCGATGCCGACATCAAGGCGGTGACGCTCAAATAGCAACGGAGTGTTTCAGGCGGTCCCCCCCGTCGGACGGGGCTGCATCTGCTATTCGATGGAGTCCATGGACCTCGACAAGATGAATTGTCGCGGACTATCTCCGGCGTCAATTGTCCTCTAGACCTTCGGGAGGCCCCTCCTCTTCAAGGGGGGCAGCCGTAGGCTGCGAATTGAGCCTCAAAGCCTTGACGCCGTGCCGATTCCACGCATCGTCCCAACGCGCCTGTATTTCCCTTATGGCGTTCTCCTCGTCGGTCTGGGTCGCCGAGAGGGGACTGACCGCAAGCGCCAGAACGGCTAATGCCAAGAGGATCCTCATTGCCGGTCCTCCTTCTCTGTCATGACGTTGAGCGCCGAGCGCCGCCAGTGGGTCGCGCACTTCCACACGCTCGGGACGCCACCTCCAAATGGGTAGGCTGGTGTCTAATGTTGGAATGTGAGACCTGACCCCGGAGGCGCCCCGGGGGCGCTCCCGACCCGGGAGTCTGAGCGCGCCAGAGGCGCGCTCAGATCTGCCCGAAGAAGGTCAGGTACTCCGTGCGCAGCACACGCTCGAGGAGCAGCAGCAGCACGGCTCCCGGCACCATCAGGACGAGCGCCGTCACCGAGGCGATCTGCAGCTCATAGCCCTGGCTCGCCGTGTACATGTACACGGGCAGCGTCGTCACGAAAGGCGCGCCAACCAGCAGCGTGCCCGTGAACTCGTCGAGCGAGTAGAGGAAGACCAGGAGCGCGCTGGCCACGATGCCCGGCACGGCCAGCGGCAGCGACACCGTCAGGAACGCCCGCGTGGTGGAGGCGCCCAGGTTATGCGCCGCCTCCTCGAGGAACGGATCGATGGACCGGAACACGGCAGCCATGGTCCAGACGGCGAAGACGAGACCGCCCACCAGATGCACCAGCACGACGCCCGCCACCGTGCCCGCCAGGCCCCACCGGTAGAACTCGCGCGTCGCCGCCGCGAAGACCGGCAGCTGCGGGAAGGCCTGAGGCAGGAGGAAGGCCAGCAGGACCAGGGTCCGGCCCGGAAACGACAGCCGCGCCAGGGCATAGCCCAGCGGCACCGCGCAGAGAAGCGCCGCCGTGGTGACGATCACGGCGATGCCGAGGCCGGTCTTCAGCGGATCGAGGAAGTCGCCGGTCAGCATCCGCGACCAGTACCGGACACCCAGGCGCTGCGGCCACGCGGCGGGATACGTCCAGCGCTCGGCAAGCGACCACACGGCCAGGCTCAGCAGAGGCCCGACGATGACGAAGGCCGCGAGCCCGAGCGCCACGAGCCGCGCCGTGAGCCCGCCCAGCGTGCGGCTAGCGCGTGAGGCGCCGGACATAGACGAGTGCCGCGCCCATCGCCAGGAGGTAGGAGACCACCCCCAGCGCCGAGGCCGTCTCGAAGTCGCCGTGCTGGCCGAACCGATAGTAGACGTCGATCATCAGCATCTGCGGGCCGCTCCCTCGCCCGAGCATGAGGGGGATGGAAAACGAGGCCAGCATGGAGGAGAAGATCAAGACGGCGCTCACCGCGAGGGCCGGGGCCGCCATGGGCACGAGGATGTCCCGCGTCACGCGCGCGGTGCCGCTGCCGAGCTGGCGGGCGGCCTCGAGGAAGCTCTCGTCGACGCCGCGGAAGGCTCCGAGCAGCAGGAGCGCCGCGAGCCCGAGGTGCTTCCAGGCCAGCGCCGTGGCGATCCCCAGCCACGACGTGGCGAAACCGGGCAGATAGGGGCTCCAGTACACCCGCAGCGCATGACCCACGACGACGAACGGCACGAAGAGCGGCACCTTCAGGAGGAACTCGACGGGGCCAAAGGCCCGCGCGCGCAGCCACCCGCAGAGCGGGATGGCCGCGGCGAAGGTCAAGACCGATCCCGCCGCCGCCACCGCGACCGTGTAGAGCACGTCACGCGCATAGAGCCGCCAGACGGTTCCGTAGTTCGCGAGCGTCCACTGCCCGTCCCGCGAGAAGCTGGCGACGAGCGAGACGCCCACCGGCCACAGGAAGACGGCCCCGAGGACAGCCAGGGGCGGGCTGCACGCGAGAGCCCAGACGATGCGCTCGCGCGTCGTTATCGGACCAGCTCCTCGTAGGCCAGCGTGATCATGTCGTGATACTCCTTGATCGGCATCTGGCGCGAGTAGCGCGCGAGGTCCTGGGCCGACACGCCCTTGAAGAGGAGCTCGCGGCTCTTGGCGCTGATGAGCGGCAGCACCTTGTCGGGATCGACGCCGGGGTACCAGCCGAAGCGCTCCACGATGGCCCGCGCCTGCACCTCGGGCGTGGCGACGTAGTCGATGTAGCGCACCGCCAGATCGCGGCTCGCGGCCTCGCGCGGGACGACCAGGTAGAGCGGGTAGATCGGCAGGCCCGGCGCCGGCAGCGTCGGCGTCACCGCCTGATCCATGCGCCCCTCGTTCTTCCAGGCCACGAGCTGATCGATCCAGACCACGCCCATCCAGATCTCGCCCCGGTTGAGGGCATCCAGCGTCCCCGCGTTGCCGTTGGTGATCACCACGTTCTTGTTGAAATCGCGAAGGGCGGTGATGGCCTCGCGGATAGCGCCGTCCTTGCTCTTGTCCACCGGGCCCTGCGTCAGCTGCTGATAGAGGCCGGTCTTCCAGTACACCCAGCCCATCGTGAAGCCCACGCCCGAGACCCCGCCCTTGATCCCGTTGTACCCGAAGCGACCCGGGTTGGCCCTCACCCACGCCACCAGCTCGTCGAACGTCCTGGGCGGATTGGCGACCTTCGCGGGGTGATAGGCGATCGCGATCTGATTGTGGAACATCGGCACGACGTAGCCGTCCACGTTGACGCCGAAGGCCTCCTTGACCTCGGCCCCCTTGACCAGCCCGGCGTTCTTCATCTGCGGGACGAAGCGCCAGAGCAGCCCCTCCCTCACCATCTGGGAGGCCACGGCCATGCTCACGAGCGCCACGTCCAGGTCCCAGGGCTTCCGGCCCGTATCGGCCTGGGCCTTGATCTTGGTGTAGATGGCGCGGCTCGCGGGCTCGCCGGTGCCCGTGCCGACCACATTGAGATCGACCTCGGGCGCCAGCGCCTTGAATCCGGGGCCGAGCAGGCTCTTGTGGACCTCGACCACGTTGACGTCGGCGCCGATGGCGACGTTGAGACGCGTCTGCGCCGCCGCGGGCGCCACGAGGGCGAGGGCGGCGGTGAGAACGGCCACGAATCGAACCAGCATGGTGAGCCTCCTTTCAGGAATGGCCGACATTCATCGATGACCGGCTGAAGACCCGCACCCGGCCGACGGGAACTCGTATCTCCACGGCGCCGGGCTTCGCGGGGGCGGGCCCGTCCACCATCAGCACCGCGTCACCCACCCGCACGTAGTGGCGGTAGTGCGCGCCCAGGAACAGGCTCTCCTCGAGAACACCCCTGAGCGTCGTCACCGCTCCCTGCTCGGGCGCGGCGTCGAGCGAGAGATCGGACGAGCGCAGGATCAGGAGCACCGGCCCGCGAAGCGGACCCTCGTACGACAGCGCCTGATCGCCTGCGCGCAGGAGGCCGGCCTCGGCCGTCGCGTCGAGCCGGTTCGACACGCCGAGGAAGTCCGCGGCGAAGGCGCTCGCCGGCTCCAGATAGATCTCCTCGGGCGAGCCCTCCTGCACCACGCCGCCCGCGTGCATCAGCACCACGCGGTCGGCGATGGCGAGCGCCTCCTCCTGATCGTGCGTCACGTAGATCATGGTCGTGCCGATGCGGCGCTGGAGCCGGCGGACCTCGACGCGCAGTCGCTGGCGCACCTTGGCGTCCAGATTGGAGAGCGGCTCGTCCAGCAGCAGGACGCGGGGCTCCACGACCAGCGCGCGCGCCAGCGCCACGCGCTGCTGCTGGCCGCCCGAGAGCGCGCCGGGCTTTCGCTGCGCGATGCCGGCGGCATCGCCGATCTCGACCAGGTCGAGGGCCGCCAGGACCCGCCGGCGGATGTCCTCGGACGCCAGGCGCTTGCGCCGGAGGCCGTAGGCGACGTTGTCGAAGACAGTCATGTGGGGCCACAGGGCGTAGCTCTGGAAGACCATCGCCGTCCCACGCGCCTGCGGCGGCAGCGCCGTGACGTCGTCCCGGGCGAAGAGGATACGGCCCGCGTCGACGGCCGCGAAGCCCGCGATGGCCCGGAGCAGCGTGGTCTTCCCGCACCCCGACGGCCCGAGGATGGCGGTCAGCTTGCCCGCGCCGAACTCGATGGTCACCCCGCGGAGGGCCTCGACCGGCCCGAAGCGCTTCGCCACCGCTTCGACACGGACGGGGATCACGGCAGCCAGCCGCGGGCGCCGCGGGCGGTCCTGGCGGCGCGGATCGCGCGCGCCACCGCGGCTCCTGGCGTCGCGACGCGGATGATGGGCGCGCGCCGGCCCTGCGGCTGGCGCAGGCGCCACGTGCCCAGGCCCACGACAGGCCGGCCCAGCTTGAGCGCGAGCGCGATCTCGGAAAGGGTGCCGTACCTGCCGCCGACGGCGATCAGCGCGTCGCACGATCGGACCAGGATCACGTTCCGCGCCTGATCCATCCCGGTGACGATCGGCACCGTCACCCAGCGATTGGCGTCCTGGCGCCTGAAGCCAGGCAGGATACCCACCACGACTCCGCCGGCCTCCGCCGCGCCCCGCGAGGCCGCCTCCATCACGCCCCCGAGCCCGCCGGAGCAGAGCACCGCGCCGGCGCGGGCGACGGCGGCGCCCACGCGCCGGGCGAGGGCCGCCGTGCGCCTGGAGCACGTACCCTCGCCGATCACGCCGATGTGCAGCCGGGCCGGCATCAGCGAGGCGCCGCTACGACGGCGGCGAGCTCGCCGCGTCACGAGCGGACGGGAGCGCGCCGAATGCCTCCTCCACGACCACGCGGGCGCTCGCGGCGTCCACGTGGTTCGCCTGCTGGCAGGGCGTGGTCTCGGCGAGCACGCGCTCCGGATCCTGCCAGAGACGGTACTTCTTGAACTTGTCCTCGAACTCGATGCCGAGCCCGCGGGCAAAGACGGAGAGATAGTGCTCGATGGCGATCGGGCGCTCCGGCTCGAAGACGCAGAGGTAGCGCTGGCAGCCGTGATAGATGGTCGCGAGGATGTCGGCTCCCGCCGCACCGGCGCGATCGATCTCGTCCCGCACCATGCGGTTCCATGCCTCGAGGCCGACCTGCTGCTGGACGGCCGGCGTGCAGCTCCGGCCGAAGCGCGCATCGGGCTCGATCGCCACGTAGCGAAGACCGGGTACGGCCTCGAGCAGCCGCTCTCCCGCCAGCCCCTCGCGCCGCCGGGGCTCACTCGCGCTGTGGTAGTGCAGCGCGACCGAGGCGTTCATGGGGTACGTGAGCGTGAGCTCCGCCAGCCGCGAGACCAGGAACTCCGCGGCATGACTGACCTTGAAGGGAAGTCGGGCCTGGCGGACCTCGTCGTAGAAGTAGATGCAGGACGGGCACCACATCACGACCTCCTCGGGCCCGTAGCGCTCGAGGAGCTTGATGGTGTGATCGGCCATGCCTCCGCCCGCCAGCGTGTCGCCCTGCTGGTGGTGGACGATGCCGCAGCAGTACGTGGGCCCGCCGACCGCGACGTAATCGAGGCCCAGGCGGTCGAAGATCGCGGTGATGGTCTGCGCCATGTGCGAGGTGCGCAAGACGTTGCAGCCGAGATAGAGCACGATGGCGTGCCGCCCGGCGCGTGGTCCCGGGGCTGCGGTGCGCCACCTCGTCTCCTCGGGCATGGTGGTGAGGTCACGAACGACCGCGATCTCGCCGAAGTAACGCTTGTAGTCGTATGCCATCTCGCCCTCTCCTCGGGGATGCTAGGCCCGAGGGCGACACAAGTCAACCGAGATCAGGAACTTTATGAGTCCAATCCGACTGGTCAGCTCTCTTGTGTGGGCTATCGGGACCACGCCATCCAGCGCGTGGTGAGCTTCCTAATGAATGGAGTGAGGCGCGTCCGGGTGTAAGCGTCGGCAGCTTTCCGGATCGCCTCGGCCTGCGTCGGATAGGAATGAATCACTCGCGAGATGGTCTGCAGACCGATTCCCGCCACCATGGCCAAGGATATCTCGTTGATCATGTCCCCTGCGTGGCGCGCGACAATCGTTGCGCCCAAGATCGTGTCGGTGCCCTCCCTGATATGGATCTTTACGAAACCCTCCTCCTCGCTGTCGGTCATCGCGCGATCCACGTCGCTCATCGGCACGGTAAACGTCTTGACCGGAATGCCCTGTTCGCGAGCTTCTCGGACGTAGATGCCGACGTGGGCGATCTCTGGGTCGGTGTACGTGCACCATGGAACGGTCAAGGCGCTGAGCTTCTTCCTGCCCAGGAAGAGCGCATTCTGGATGACGATGCGCGCGGTCGCATCCGCCATATGAGTGTACCGGTGTTCGAGCGCCACATCGCCCGCCGCATAAATTCGACGGTTGCTCGTTTGCATGTAATCGTTTACATGGACGCCTTTCTCCTCGTCATACGTCACGCCGGCCGCTGTCAGATTCAACGCTTCGACATTTGGAACACGCCCGCAGCCAACCAGAACTTCGTTCACGGTCACCGTTGATTCTTGGTCATAGGTGATGAGGTGAACGCGTTTCTCGCCGCCGTATGTGGTGACCTTCTTCACGTCAGTATTGAGGCGCACGTGGATACCATCGCGTGCCAGCGCGTGCGCCAGGATCTCCGCGGCGTCCCGTTCCTCTTTGGGAAGAAACTGCGGCTCCTTCTGCACGATCGTGACCTCGCATCCGAGACGCGCGAATGCCTGGGCGAGCTCGCAACCCAAGGGCCCGCCGCCGATCACCATCAGCCGTGCGGGACGCTCGGTGAGGTTGAACACCGTTTCATTGGTCAGGTAGCCTGCTTCCTCCAAACCGTCGATGGCCGGCCTGGCCGCACGGGTGCCGGTGGCGATTACTGCCTTTCTGAACTTCAGTGTTGCGCCTTCAACGTTCACGGTATGGGAATCGGCGAAGACCGCTTCACCGAAAAACACGTCCACACCCATTTCGCGGAACCGTGTCGCTGAATCGTCATGACTGATATGGGCGCGGATGCCCCGCATGCGTGCCATGGCTTTGCCGAAATCGATGTGTACGCGCTCCGGTACCTGGCCGCCAAAGTCCGTGGCGTTGTGGAGGTCGGCATAAAACCGGGCCGAGCGAAGGATCGTCTTTGAAGGCACACAGCCGGTGTTGAGGCAGTCGCCACCCATGAGGTTCTTCTCCACCAATGCCACCTTGGCGCCGAGTGCCACCGCTCCGGCAGCGGTCACCAATCCCGCTGAACCCGCACCGATGACCACGAGATTGTAGACAGCGGCGGGTTCTGGATTCCTCCAATCTCCCGGCCGCGCGTTGGCGATGAGGTCGGCGTTGTGCTCGTCCTTTGGCCACGGTTCCGCGAATGCTTCGTGTTCCTCTCGCTTGATCATAGCCCAGCCGATTTCAACCACCCGTTGCGAAAACCCGCCCGCCGCAGCCCGGTAACCATGACGCCACACTGGCGCATCAATCGCCACAGGAGTCCAGAGCGGTAGTTCTCGATCATCAGGACCACCGGACCTTGATCCAGTCCGTACCGCACCTCGCACACCCAACTCCGTTTCGTGCTGTCGCTCGTGTTGAACGTTGGATTGAAGCTGCTCAGAGATCCGGATTCGTCCGTGATCTCAGGATACGTGTCGAGGACATGTTGCAGCGTGGGCAACACGATTTCAGGCGCGAAAGGCAGCGACGCGATGGCCGCCCAGGGTGCAATGGTCCCGTCATCCGGTCCGTATGGAATGCCACGAGCCCAGTAGCCGAAAAACTGTCGCTCGATCCCATCCACGCATTGCTTTGCGAATCCAGGGCCGTCACCGGCAGTGATTCCCCAACAATGGCTGTTGTAGCCCCTGAACCGCCTCGGATTGCGACTGGCATACTGCTGCTGGATGTAGGTTGCTCGCCGGCTGTTCTCAAAGTAGTCAGACCGCTTCTCCCGCATAAATGCATCCTGGATGCCGCGAAAGTCGACCCAGACATGCGAGAGCTGGTGGATGAACAACGGCGCCGCGAACAGGACATCATGACCGTACAGATTCTCCCATTGGTACGTCGAGGTCCAGGCAGAGTAGCTCTCTGGGGGGAGCGGATGCGTGGGGGAACCGAGTCCAAGAACATAGAGCAGGCTCGCTTCGCTGTATCCCCCCCACCCATACCGAAGGAACCCGCACCCCGGCTTCCATCCATGCGCCACCGTGGGTCCCTCGTTCATGGCCCATGTCCAGTTGATCCGTTCGTACAGGAACGTGACGAGCTGTCGGATTTCCTTTTCTCCCTCCCCGTCGCCTTCGAAATACATCATGCTTGCCAACGCGCCGGCGATGAGCAGTGTGGTGTCGATGATCGACAGTTCACAGTTCCAGGCGCGTCGGCCGGTCCTCATATCGAGGAAATGGTAATAGAAACCCTGATACCCCGTGGCGTTCTGGTCCTCGCTCTGCAGACTCCCGCGGAAGAACCGTAACGCCGTCAGCGTCCGCCCAATCGCGTCGTCGCGCGTGATGAAGCCCCGCTCTGTACCGACGGCATAGGCGGCGAGGCCGAGCCCAGTCGCCGCGATGCTGCAGTGCGCGTCCTCGCGAGTATTGTCCGCGATTAAGCCGTTGTCGGGATTCGTTTCCTTGAGAAAATACGTAAAGGTGTTGCGTTGGAGTGCCTCGAGACGCTCATCGATCTCTGACTGCTTGCTCAGGTCCACCCATGCACCGTCCTGCGACGCGTCGTACGCTTGGCCGACACCCTATGGAACCCTCATGGCAGCGACGCTGTGTGGCGGCATTGTGATGTCCAGAGCCAGAGTTCCGTTCTGGTGAACGCAGGGGCATCGTTGCCCGCGCATTTCTGAGGCCGCCTGCAACCGCTCCACCGAGGACGAACCGAGGTATTCCGGTTCGCCCATGCGTCGCCACAGCCGTTTCGGATTTGCATGTGCCTCATCGATCCGATACACGGTTGCCGCCGACACCCGGGCGCCGTGCGTCAATTCGATACGGCACCTCTCCGTTCCCACACGATGGCGCGGCAACGCGTGATTTGCCAGCAATACCGTGAGGCCAGCATTATCCCGGACGACCCACGCGTCTACCGTTGTGTGGGTGCCGTGAACGGAGAGCAATTCCGTGCCGACGTGATGCAGCAACTCAAAGACGCGATACGTAGGTTTGGGAATGCCATGCAGATTCAGCAGGCCGAACCCGCCATGAAACGGGGCCGAGGGAAAATAGTCTTCCCCAAAAATATCGCTGACCGCCCAGAAGCTATAGCCCTCCACCAGACCGGTTGCTTCCATCACGGTCTTCAATACGAAGGCCGCCGCGTATGGCTCATCATGCAAGGGATCACGCGGATTCGATGACGTGTTCCACTCCGTGTAATAGACGGGCTTGCCGCGGGCCTGCCGGCGAGTCTCCTGAGCCTGCTTGCGGAGAAGACTGCGCTCATTCTTGGCCAGTCGTGTGTCCGTGTCTTGGAGTTCGTTGCCACACGAGTCAGTTGGGTAATGATGCGTGGACACGAAGTCCACCGGCACGTTGTGGCCGTCGCAGAAGTCGAGGAATTCCTCGATCCACGCGTTCTTCGCCGTGGCAGGACCGCCAACTTGAAGCGAAGACTCCACGCGTTTGATGGCTCGCGCAGTGTTCTCATAAAACCGGAAGTATTCGTGCCGGGTGCCGGTCCAGAACTCTTTCAGGTTCGGTTCGTTCCAGACTTCGAAGAACCATTGCTGTACTTCGCGCACACCGTAGCGTTCAACCCAATGTGCGATCAGCCGGCGAATGAATGCTTCCCATGCCCTCGGATCGGCCGGGGGAGTGACATTGCCGGCGTAGCGGAACACTGTTTGCCGACCCGACGCAAGCGCCATCGGCATGAAGCTGAGCTCCACAAACGGCTTCATGCCGATGGAGAGCAGAAAGTCGAACACCTGGTCGGCGTTGAAGAACGACGCGAAAAGCTTTCCGTCATGAGAGATCAACGTCCCCATGTCGTCAGACAGCAGTCCATGGAAGCGGACGTAGCGGAAACCGAGTTCGTTGTGACACCGCTGCAACTGCCGCTGCCAATCCGCCCGCAAGGCCACCGGCGCGTGGTCACTGCCTACCGTGTGCGCCCACACGTGCGGGAGAGGCGCACCCGTCTGTGAAAGATCGCAACGGAACACTACTGCCATGCACCGTGTCTCCTCAACCGGTCCGGAACACCGGGGTCGCTGCCGGGATTCCCCCCCGAGCCCGCGACCCACCGGCGCAACTCGGCCTCGGCCGCCTTGCCCGTGGTGTCCGATATTAATTGTCGTGTAGAGGGCCGGTGTCAACTGGTAGGCGTTCCCGGGTGTGGCCGCGATCCGCGCCTACGGAATACGTTGCGCGGTGATCAGCTCTAGCGCGCCCCTCACCCTACTCTCCCCCTCCAGGGGCGAGGGGATCAGGATCGCGGGGTGATTACAAACCGGAAGCGCGCCTCCGGGCGGTCGTACCGGGCGAAAGCGTCCTGGATCTCCTGGGCCGTGAACCGCTGATACTGGGCCGGGGCGTCGAGCAGGTCGTCGAGGCTGAGGCCGCGGTAGTCGAGCGTCGACAGGCGGCTCCGCCAGAAGTCCGGCGTCTTGAACAGCTCGTCGAGGAGGTTCGCGATCTGCTTCTTGGCCACGACGAGCTCCTCGGGCGTCGGCCCGTCCTTGGCGAAGTCGGCATACATCGCCTCCACCGCCGCCGCCAGCGCCGGCGCCTTGGCGGGCTCTGTCGGGGCCATCGCCGAGAAGATTCCGAACCCCGGGTAGACGATGGCCGGATCGGATGAGGCGTCGATGCTGTAGACGAGCTGCCGGTCCTCGCGGATGCTCTTCGTCATGCGAGTGCTGAGAACGCGAGCGGCCAGGTTGAGAAGCCGCGTGTCGCGAACCTCGCGGACGTCGGCGCCGAAGAAGCCGGCGAGGACCGCAGCCTGAGGCGTCAGCACCTCCACCGACTCCCCGACGCTGATGGGCCCCTGCGGTCGCGCGATGGTCCTGAGATGCGAGAGCGTCTTGTCATCGATGCGGGGCCGCGCGGGCAGCGCGCCCACGTACCGCGCCACGAGACGCGTGGCCGTCTCACGGTCGATGTCGCCGACCACGGCAACCTCGACCGGTGCCTCGGTGATGAGCCACCGCAGCCAGGCCTGGGCCGCCACCCGCGTGATGGCGCGGACCTGTTCGGCCGTCAGCGACTTGGGCCGCCATTCATCCAGCGGGTAGATGGCCGCCGTGCTCCTGTCCACCAGCACCTGCATCGGCCGACGCTTCCGCTCGACGAGCCGCTGCACCTCCGCGTCCCTCCACTGCTCCAGCGCCGGCTCCTCGATGAGCGGATCCGTGAGCAAGAGATACGCGAGCTGGAGCCCGCGCTCGAGCTCCACCGGATCGCCGGAGACGGTCAACGCCACGGTGTCGCCGCCCATCCCGCCGCGCACGCGCACCTTGGCCCCGGTCATCAGGTCCCGGATCTGCGTGCTGGACAGCCGGCTCGTCGCCGGGCGCTCCCAGGCGCGCAGGGCCGCCTCGGTGATGCCGCGGTTCGCGAGCGTCTCCTGAATCTGCCCCCCGGCGAGCGTGATCACGATGCTCGCCTCATGCTTGCGCTGATCCATGAACCGGTGGTGAACGCGGACGCCGTTGTCGAGCCACATCGACGTCACGCCGCTCGCGACATGCGGGAGGCTCTCCACGACGGTGCCGCTCGTGGGCAGCGTTGCCAGGAGGCCGGCGGCCCGCGCGACGTCGGCAGGCTTGCCGGGGTTCACGCTGACGGAGGCCCGGCCGAGCGCCAGCAAGTCGGCCTCGCTCGGCACGTCGTCGCCCGCGGGCAGCTCGGCGATGAAGATGGCGCGGCTCGGATCGAAGGCGATGGCGAAGGCGTCCGAGACCTCGCGGGCCGTGATGCCGGGAAGCAGGCGCTGGAAGAGGGCGAGCCGCTGGACCGCCGACATCGGCGGGCTCTGGCGGGTGACATCCGCGTTGATCTGGCGTAGCACCTCGCGCGCCGGTCGCGTCGCCTCGCGGCGCACGGCCTCCTCCGCGTCGGAGATGAACACCGTGCGCGCGTCCTGGATCTCGCGCTCGGTGAAGCCGTGGAGACGGGCGCGCTGCAGCGCGATCCCCAGATCCGTGAGCATAGCGCGCCACGTTCCCGGCCGGCCCGACGCCTCGAAGGCGATCATCCGCAGGGTGCCCGTCCACTCCTGGACCGAGGCGTCCGCATGGAGGAACGAGGCGCGGCCCGCCGCCAGCTCCGCGCTCATGCGACGGTTGGAGACCCACGTGCCGATCCTCTCGATCAGGTCACGTCGCATCTGCTCCACCGTCGTCGTCGGGCCCCGCGGCGGCTCGAGCCGCAGGATCGAGACCTCGGCCCGGGTCAGCTCGGGGTCGGTCACGACGATAGCCCGCGGTCCCGCGGTAGTCTTGACCCCCACGTCACGAGGCGTCGGCCGCGGGGTCGCGGGGCCACCGCCAAACGCTCGCATGATGACGTCCGCGACCATGGCGGGATCCGTGTCACCCACGACGATGACCGTCATGTTGCTCGGCACGTACCAGCGCGAGTAGTAGTCCTGGAAGTCGTCGCGCGTCACCGACGTGATCGTCTGCTCGATGCCGATGGGAAGCCGCCGGCCGAGCGTCGACTCGGGGGCCAGCCGCTCGAAGATCTGGTCCTGCGCCCGCTGCTGGGCACTGGCGCGCGCGCGCTTCTCCTCGAGGATGATCTGGCGCTCGCTGTCGATCTCGCGGGCATCCAGACTCATGCGCAGGGCCACGTCCGACATGTACAACATCCCCTTCTCGAGCATCTCGCGCCCTCCGCCCGGCAGCGTCAGCTGATAGGTCGTCTGGTCGAAGCTCGTGAAGGCGTTCTGGTCCCGCCCGAAGGCGAGCCCGAGCGACTGGAAGAAGGGCACGACCGAGCCGGGCGGGAAGTTGGCGGTCCCGTTGAACGCCATGTGCTCGAGATAGTGCGCGAGGCCCCGCGTCGGGTCGGTCTCGTTGAGCGAGCCGGAGGCGACATGCAGCCAGATGCCCACGCGGTCTTCGGGGTTCTGGTGCCGGCGGATGATGTACCCGAGCCCGTTGGGCAGCGTCCCGGTCACGAGCGCAGGGTCGGTCGGCAGCGGCTCGTCGGCGAGCGAAGCGGCGCCGGCCGGGACCATCGGTGTGGACAGCAGCAGCCCCATCATCAACAGGCCCAGAAATGCCCGCATGCCGCCTCCTCGAGAGTGTTGAATGGATCCAGCCCGTTTCACCAGGGTTCGCGTCGCCTCACTCGTCGGGCCGGCCAGTCGCTTCATAGTATCGCTGGATGACCAGAAGCGCCCCATCGAGTTGGTCATGGGTCCGCCTGACCTCATCCAGGCGTGCCTTGAACGTCGTCTCGTCGCCGCCTGCGGCCTCTAGCGCTGCGAGCGCCTGCTGGGCCCGCCGGTACTGCCGCGCGGCACGCCGTACCGCTCTGAGCAGCGCCCACTCCAGCTCGGGCGGCATCGTCTCCGGCTCCGTGGCCCGCTGCGCCGTCGTCGCGCGGCCCTGGTATCCGGCGAGCCGGCTCCTCAGGCACCCGAGCGCGCGCGTGAGCCTCACCGACGGCTCCTGGCGGAGCACGGAATACACAGTCACGATGCCCTCTTTCCACGCACTCACGCTTCAGAGAGTACCGACCTGGGATGAGAGGCGGATGAGAGGGGCATGAGAACCGTCACAGGGACATCGCGGGCGCCTCGAGGCGCCCAGACAGGGTAGAATGGCGGACCGGCTCTCGATCTCCCAGGAGGATCTCGATGCAGACTCGCCGTGACCTGCTCAAGCATGCCGGGGCCGCCGCCCTCCTCGCCACCGTCGCGCCCCGCGCCGCACACGCGCAGGCGCGGAAGCCCACGCTGACCATCGCCCTGCCCTCGCCGCCCGAGACCATCGACCCGCACCAGTTCCGGTCCGTCCTGAGCGGATCGATCATCGGGCTCATGGGCGAAGGGCTGCTGACGCGCGATCCGGCCACCATGGACCTCAAGCCGCTCCTGGCGGAGTCGTGGCGCAATCTCAATCCCAACACGTGGGAGATCAGGCTGCGCCGCGGCGTCAAGTTCCACAGCGGCGAGGACTTCACGGCCGAGTCGGTCAAGTTCACGATCGAGCGGGCCATCCTCTCGAAGCTCAACACGCTGGCCAAGCTCACCTGGCCGCCGTCGTTCGGCCAGGACGTGCAGATCGTGGATCCCTACACCGTCCGCATCACGACCAAGATCCCCGATCCCATGGTCCCCGCGCGGCTCGCCGCCGAGTCCATGAACATGGCCCCCGCCAAGGGGCTCGCCGAGTACAAAGACAAGTTCGTCACCGACCGCTTCATCGGCACGGGCCCCTATCGCCTCGTCGAGGTGGTCGGCACCGATCGCGTGGTGCTCGAGGCCAACCCGACCTACTGGGGCCCCAAGCCCGCCTCGCCCCGCATCGTCTGGCAGGTCATCCCCGACTCCGCCACGCGCGTGGCGGCGCTCCAGCGCGGCGACATCGACGTGATGCTCAACCTCCCGATCCCGCTCGTGCCGACGGTCGAGGGCGATCCGAACCTGCGCGTGTACTCGGAGCTGTCCTCGCTCACCCACGGCATCCTGCTCAACGGACGCGAGTCGCCTCAGCTCAAGGACCGGCGCGTGCGCCAGGCGCTCAACATGGCGGTGGACCGCCAGGCCATCTTGAAGAACCTCTTCAACGGCCGCGGCCAGCTTCTGAACACCGTCACCGGCCGGAACGTCGCGAACACCTTCGACCCGGGGCCGTATCCCTATGATCCGCCGCGCGCCCGGCAGCTCCTGGCCGAGGCGGGCTACGCCAGCGGTCTCGAGATCCAGCTCTGGCAGTCGATCGGGCGCTGGACGCTGGCCGAGGAGATGGCCCAGGTCATCGCCGGCTACTGGGAGAAGGTCGGCATCAAGACCAAGCTCCAGGTCCTCGAGTGGGCGGAGTACAACAAGCGCGCGGGCGGCTCGTTGTTCAAGGATGCCTTCTACTACGCCTTCATCAACGGCACGTGGGACGCCTCCTACACGGTGCAGCGCTTCAAGCCGGAGTTCGCGAGCTTCCGCTACTTCGACGCCTCGGGCGATCTGCTGAAGGCGATCCGGGACTACGAGTCGACCTTCGATCCGAAGCGGCGCAAAGAGCTGGCCGCCCAGGCGCTCAAGGGGCTCCGCGACGAGGCGGTGTGGGTCTTCCTCTGGCAGCTCGAGGAGCTCATGGGCGTCTCGAAGAAGGTCAAGGGCTTCAAGATGCGCCCGGACAACGTCATCTGGGCGCGCGACGCCTACGTGGAGGCCTGAGGCGCTTCCGTTCGTTCTCCGCCGTCTCGGCCAGGCCGCCGTCGTCGGCCTCGGCGTGTCGGTCGTGGTGTTCGCGCTCGTCCACCTCTCCGGCGACCCGGTCCTGCTCATGGTCTCCCCGGACGCCCCGCCGGACGTGGTGACGGCCACACGCCATGCGCTGGGGTTCGACAGGCCGATCCACCAGCAGTTCGCGCGCTATCTCTCGAGCGCGGCCCGGGGCGACCTCGGCATCTCGCTCCGGATCAACCGCCCCGTGACCACGCTCATCCTCGAGCGCCTGCCCGCGACCATGGAGCTGACCATCGCGGCCTTCGTCATCGCGGTGCTGATCGCCATCCCGGCCGGCATCGTCTCGGCGGTGAAGCGCGGGACGGCGGTGGACCGCCTCGCCATGATGGGCGCCGTGGCGGGGCAGGCCATCCCGATCTTCTGGCTGGCGCTGCTGCTGATCTCGCTCTTCGGCGTGCGCCTCCGCTGGCTTCCCGTCTACGGCAGCGGCACGCTCGCCCATCTCGTGCTGCCGGCCGTGAGCCTGTCGACGATCATCCTCGGCCGCCTGGCGAGGCTGGTGCGCTCGAGCATGCTCGAGGTGCTGGGCCAGGACTACGTGCGCACCGCGCGGGCCAAGGGCCTGGGCGAGCCGCGCGTGCTCGCCGCGCACGCGCTCAAGAACGCGGCCATCCCCATCGTCACCCTGCTGGGACTGCAGTTCGCCCAGCTCCTGGGCGGCGCGGTGGTGACGGAGACCATCTTCGCGTGGCCGGGCATCGGGCGCCTCGTCGTCGAGGCCATCTTCAACCGCGACTTCCCCGTGGTGCAGGGCGTGGTGCTCGTGGTCTCGCTCATCTTCGTGGCCGTCAACGTCCTCGTGGACCTGACCTATGCCGTCCTCGACCCCCGCATACGCACGGAGGCCGCGTGAAGCGCCCCGGGCCGGCATTCTGGCTCTCGGCCGCCTGCGTCGGCGCCATCATCATCGCCGCGCTCTGTGCCGAGTGGGTGGCCCCGTACACGGCGACCGACCAGGACATCGCCAAGCGGCTGCAGCCGCCCGATCTCGGCGCGCACGTGCTGGGCACCGACGAGGTCGGCCGCGACGTGCTGAGCCGGCTCATCTACGGCGCGCGCATCTCCATGCTGGTCGGCGTGGTGGCGGTGGCGCTCTCCTGCCCCATCGGCGTGCTCGTCGGACTCGTCGCGGGCTACGCGGGGCGCCGCACGGACGACGTGCTGATGCGCGTCACCGAGATCCAGCTCGCGATCCCGACCATCCTCCTGGCCATCGCCGTGGTCGCGGTGCTGGGCCCGGGCATCCGCAATGTCATCCTCACGCTCTCGGTGACCGGCTGGACGCTCTATGCGCGCCTCACGCGCGGCGAGACGCTCGGGGTCAAGGAGCGTGACTTCGTGCAGGCGGCGCGGGCAACCGGGGCGGGCGACCTGCGGATCATGGCCCGCCACGTGCTGCCGAACGTCCTCTCACCGGTGATCGTGGTCGCCGTCTTCGCCGTCGCGAACATGATCATCCTCGAGGCGACGCTGTCCTTCCTGGGGCTAGGCGTGGAGCCCGACGTCGTCACCTGGGGACGGATGCTGAATGGCGGGCGCCTCTATCTCAGCTCGGCGTGGTGGATCACGGCCTTCCCCGGTCTCGCCATCTTCGTGACGGTGCTCGCCGTGAACCTGCTCGGCGACTACCTGCGCGACTGGCTCGACCCGCGCCTGCGCACGACGCTGCGCGGCGACCAGATCTAGCCTGCCGGGGTTTTCAGCATCCTCCGAGCGCGTCCCAGCAGAGGCGGGACATCGCGCCGATGAGCTGGTACGCGGCCGTGAACCCGGGCGTCCCGTCGGGAAGCGCGGCCGGGACATGCTCGGTGTAAGCGGTCAAGATGAAGAGTGGCTGCTCGTCCTTGTAGATGATGCCGGCGTCCATGAAGCCGCGCGAGCCCGTGCCCGTCTTGTGGGCCACCTTGGTGCCGAGCGGCAGCTGCGATGGCAGGCGCGTCTTGAGCTTCTGCCAGCTCAGGATGTCGAGGCCCAGGCGGCAGAGCTCGGGCGTGGAGCCGAGCCGGGCGGCCGCCGCCGTGTCCGATGCGCCCTGCAGGATCATCTCGAGCAGCCTCCCCTGGTCACCGGGCGTCGTCGTCGTGACCTGCTCCAGCGTGTGCTCGGGGCCGAGGCGCGGCGGGATGCCGAAGCGGTGGATGGTGCGCGTCATCCCCACCGACTCGCAGAAGCCCTGGACGTTCTCGAGCCCCACCAGATCCACCACCGTGCCCGTGCAGGTATTGTCGCTGACGATGATCATCATCACGAGCGCGTCGCGAAAGGTGATCCAGAAGCCGGGCGTCAGGTGCTGGAACGTGCCCGAGTCGTTGTCCTGGTACCTGTCCTCTATGGTCACCTTCTGGTCGAGAGCCAGCTTGCCGTCGTGCACGGCCTTGAGCGCGGCCATCATGATCGAGATCTTGCGCGTGCTGGCCGAGGGCACGGGCACATCGCCGAGCCGGTTCGCCGTCTTCCCCGTCTTCAGGTCCTTCAGGTACCAGCTCGTCTGGAACGGCAAGGCATCGCAGAGCTCGTTCATCCGTGTGACCAGTTCACGCATCGCGGTGGCTCCTTGGGTTCGTCACGCCCCCACCCTCACCCTGCCCTCTCCCTCCCAGGAGGGAGAGGGGGCCTCTTCGATCCCCTCGCCCCCGGAGGGGGAGAGGGTAAGGGTGAGGGGGAGAGGCGCCATCACACTTCCCGGGCGGCGCGCCAGCGGGATTCAGCTTCCTCGAAGCCCGGGCCGCGGTCGATGAGCGGCAGGTCACGGGCGCGGCGGCGGCGCTCCTCGCCCGTGGCGGTCTTGTCGATGTCGAGCGTCGCCGGATCGAGCGTGACGCCGTAGTCCTCGAAGGCGCCGTGCGCGGTGATGAAGCCGCGCGCCACGTCCTGCCGCACGCGCTCGGGATCGCGCTCGAGCGGATCGCCCCAGCCCCCGCCGCCGCAGGTCTCGAAGCGGAGAAGGTCGCCGCGCTTGAGCGTGATGCCGTCCCCCAGCGGCAGGAGCAGGCGCTCCTCCGGCGTGCCGGGATTCAGCAGGATGCGCCCCGTCCGCCCCGCGCGGCCGCCCGCGACGCCGTAGGGGGCGACCAGCGTGTTCTCCATGCGTGTGGCAAGCTCCGCCTTCTCGCAGAGCACGCGCACGTCGCGGACGACGCCGCAGCCGCCCCGGTGCAGCCCCGGCCCGCCCGAATCCGGGCGCACGGCATAGCGCTCCACGCGCAGGGGGAAGTCGCGCTCCACGTACTCGACGGGGTAGTTCTCCTGGGCGATGTAATAGATCACGTCGACGCCGTCGGCAAAGGGCCGCGCGCCCAGTCCCACGCCGAGCCCCTCGATGCAGAGGATGGGGCGCCGGCGCATCTCGTCCCACGCGCGGAAGTAGTAGAGGACGTAGACGGGCGAGCCCGCGGGGACGCGCCCGCCATTGGCCTGCGCCAGGCTGCCGAAGATGCACGACATGACGCGAAAGCGCGTGTTGGCGCGCATTCCGAGCGGCGCCGGGAAGCGCGGCTTGAGGATGCTGCCCTCCCGCGCTATCCACTCGTCGAGGTTCCGCAGGAGGCCCTCGTTGACGTCGAGATCGGCATCGAGCGATTGCAGGTACCGCCCGAAGGCGATGCGGAGCAGGCCAGGATTGGTCGTGAAGTTGATGGGCCCGCGCGCCTGATCGTCCGACCGTGAGCCGTCGAGGCGCACATGGTCCCCGCGCCGGCTCAGCTCGAGCTCGACGCGGTAGGGCCGCGCGTCCGCGCCGCCGTCGCTGTCGAGAAAGTCGTGGAAGCTCCACTGCCCCTGCGGGACCATCTCGAGGAAGAGCTCGCGCGCCCGCGCGGCCGTCTGGGCGATGCACTCGTCGAAGGCCGCCAGGACCGTGTCGGCGCCGTAGCGCCGGCAGAGCTCGGCCAGGCGGGTCTCGGCCAGTCGGCACGAGGCCATCATGGCCCGCGTGTCACCCTCCACCAGATCGGGCAGGCGCGAGTTTCGCAGGAAGATGCGGTAGGCCTCCTCGTTGAGCTGGCCCTCGCGGACGATCCGCACCGGCGGGACGAGGACGCCCTCGTGGTAGATCTCCGTGGCATGCGGCGAGATGCTCCCGGCCCGCAGGCCGCCGATGTCCTGGTAGTGCCCGAAGGTCGTCGCGAAGCCGATCAGGCGGCCGTCGTGGAACACCGGCGCCATGAACACCATGTCCTGGTGGTGCTGGACGGCGCCGTCGGAGATATACGGGTCATTGAACCAGTAGACGTCGCCGGGCCGCATGGTCTCGAGCGGATAGGTCTTGAGGATGGGCGCCAGCATGCCGGGGCCGCTGCCCGAGATGTGGCAGGCGACAATGCGCCCGCGCGTGTCGAAGAGCCCGACGAAGTAGTCCTTCTTCTCCTTGATGAAGGGCGACATCGCGCACCGCTCCATCAGCAATTCCATATCGCGAATGGTGGACGCCAGGCTCCCGCGAATGATCTCGAGCGTGACCGGATCCACCGTCTTCCCCGCCCCACCCTCCCCCCGGTCCTCTCCCTCCCGGGAGGGAGAGGAGGTCTTGTCGAATCCCTCGCCCCCAGCGGGGGAGACGGTCGGGTCGGGGGGCCTCATACGCGCTCCAGCAAGATGTTCCGCGCCTCATCCACCCACGCGCGGAACCCAGGCGCCACCATCGGCGTCGCATCGCTCTGCTCGATGATCGCCGGCCCCTCGAAGCTCATTCCCGGATTGAGCCCATCCCGCGCATAGCAGGCCGTATCAAGGAAGCCCACCCCCCGGAAATACACCTGCCGATTGCTCGCCGTCACCCTGCCCGCTCCCCCTCCGGGGGAGAGGGATTTCCCCGCCGACGGCCAGGACATCGCCGCGCGCCTCGGCAGCGCCCCGATGGCCGTCACCCGCAGCGTCACCAGCTCGATGGGCGCATCCGGCAGATCGTACGTGTAGAGCCGCCGGTGCTCGGCGTGGAAGGTCGAGACCAGCGCCTCCAGCCGCTCCGTCGTGAACGTCCCCTCCCCCAGCGCGCAGGTCAGCTCGAAGCTCTGATGCTCGTAGCGGAGGTCCGCGGCGCGCTCGAAGCGCTGGCGATCGCGCGGCACCTGCTCGGCATCCAGCCATGCCCGCGCCTGCGCTTCGAGCTCGACCCACGCCGCCTCGAGCGCGGGCACCGCGCGGGCACCATCCGCCACTCGACGCTCTGCCGTGCCCACGGTGCGGACGAAGGTGGCGCGCATGTCCGTGTCGAGCAGTCCCCACGTCGAGAGCACGCCCGGCCGCGGCGGCACGATGACGGTCGGGATCTCGAGCAGCTCGGCAAGCCGGCAGGCGTGCAGCGGCCCCGCACCGCCGAAGGCGACCAGGGCGAAGCGCCGGGGATCATGGCCACGCCCCACCGATACCGTCCGGATGGCGCGCGCCATGGCGTTGTCGATGATCTCGACGATGCCGGCCGCGGCCTCCTCCACGCCGAGCCCCAGAGGCCGCCCCACGCGCAGGTCGATGGCGGCCCGTGCCGCATTCACGTCCAGCGGCAGCTCGCCGCCGAGCAGGGCCGGCGGGATGCGCCCCAGCACGAGATGCGCGTCCGTGAGAGTCGGCTCGCGGCCGCCGCGGCGATAGCATACAGGCCCGGGCTCGGCGCCCGCGCTCCGCGGGCCCACGGTGAGCCGCCCGGAGCCCGTCACCGCCGCGATGCTGCCGCCGCCGGCGCCGATGGTGTGGATGTCCACGATCGGGAGCTTCATCGGAAACGGCCCGATCATCCCGTCCTTGGTGATCTCCGGCCGGCCGTCGCGGATCAGGCAGATGTCCGCGCTGGTGCCGCCCACGTCGATCGAGATGATGTCGCCGTAGCCGGCCGAGCGGCCCACGCTGACCGCGCCGACGACGCCGGCGGCGGGCCCCGAGAGCACCGTCTGGACGGGCTGGCGGATGCAGGTGGCCGCGCTCGTCACGCCGCCGTCGGACTTCATGATGAGCAGCGGGGCCTGCACTCCCTCGGCATCGAGGGCCTCGCGCAGCACGCCCACGTAGCGGCTCACCGGCGGCATCACGGCGGCATTGAGCGCCGTCGCCATGCTCCGCTCGAACTCGCGGAACTGCGGCAGCACCTCGGAGGAGAGAGACACGAGCCCGCCGGGATACTCCTCCTCCAGGATCTGCCGCATCCGCTGCTCGTGCGCCGGGTTCGCATAGGCATGCAGGAAGACGACCGCCACGGCGGGCACCCCGAGCTGGGCCAGGTGCCGCGCCACGACGCGCGCCTCGGTCTCGTCCAGCGGCGTGAGCACCGAGCCGTCCACGTCGAGGCGCTCCGTCACCTCGAAGACGCGCTCGGGCGTGATCGGGCGCGTCGGCTTGCTCCAGCCGTAGAGATTGCCGTGGCGCGGGATGTCGTGACGGCCGATCTCGAGCACGTACTTGAAGCCCGCCGTCGTCACGAGCGCCGTCGGCGGCGTCTTGCCCTCGAGGATGACATTGGTGGCCGTGGTCGTGCCGTGAAAGACGCGCAGCACGTCCGCGGGCCCGCGCCCCGCCAGGGCCAGCACCTTGTGGACGGCGGTGATGAACCCCGCGGAGAGGTCGCCCGGCGTGGACGGCGTCTTGGCCACCCAGGTCGCCCCGGTGGCGGCGTCGGCGAACGTGATGTCGGTGAAGGTGCCGCCGACGTCGACAGCGAGCGTGCAGGTCCTGGCCATGGCGCCCCGCCATTGTAGGGCCGCGGGCGGGTGGAGGGAAGGGCGGGATCAGCGCGAGGCGATGTCGCCCACGACCCGCACGCGCGTGCGCAGCGAGTTGCCGGGCAGGTACGCCAGGGGCAGATCCTCGACCTCGACGACCTTGAGACTCGCCGGCTCGGCTCCGGCCCGGATGGCGCGCTCCTCGGCCAGCCCCCGGGCCCGGGCGATCGCCTCCTCGCGCGAGAGCCCCTGGAAGATCTGGTCGACCTCGCCGCTGACCTGGGCGATGGCGGCCCCCACGGCATTGGCGACGGCCTGGTGGGGCACGTGCACCACCTCCGACACGCCGGCCAGGCGCTCGGGGATCACGAAGCAGCCGCCGCCGACCGCGACGAGCGGCACCGGCGCCGCCTCCGTCTTCATCCTGTCGACGCCTTCCTCGATCATGGCGCGGATCCGCTCGAGCGTCCGCTCGACGAGCGCCTTCGGAAGATGCGCGACGCGCGCGGGCGCGCCCAGCTCGACGAGGCCGGCCGCCACGCCGATGTCGGTGACGGTCAGCTCGGGGCCGCCGAAGACGATCGCCCGGTCGATCAGACGATACCCGACGCTCGTCGGGCCCACGGCGAGGGGCTCGGGGACGACCAGGCTGCCGCCGCCGAGCCCGAGCGAGAGCAGGTCCGGCATCCGGAAGAGCGTCCGGACGCCGCCGACCTCGACGACGTTGTTGGCCTCGCGCGGGAAGCCGTGGCGCAGCGCGCCGATGTCCGTCGTGGTCCCACCCACGTCCACGACGAGGGCATCTTCGCGCTTCGACAGGAAGGCGGCGCCGCGCATGCTGTTGGTCGGTCCCGACGCGAAGCTGTAGACGGGGAACTGCCGCGCCTGCTCGGCCGGCAGCACCGTGCCGTCGTTCTGGGTGATGTACAGCGGCGCGCGGATGCCGCTCCGCTCGAGGGCGTCGATGAACCCGCGGGTCGTCCGGCCGGCCAGGTCCACCAGGCACGCGTTCAGCAGCGTCGCGTTCTCGCGCTCGAGCAGGCCGATCCGCCCGAGCTCGTGCGAGCAG
>WNGF01001179.1_pt1 | contig 38352 bp, 38 predicted proteins | sample 5400641 | NCBI WGS metagenome assembly WNGF01 (sample SAMN13153371, study PRJNA577476) | soil metagenome | isolation source: 80 cm soil or saprolite under grassland replicate 2 | place: USA:California | collected 2016-06-15 | reverse complement strand
GACCTTGAAGATCGCGTCCGCGGACATCGGTACGCTCGAGCCGTTTCAAGCGCCGCCTCCCGAGACGAAGTGGCTTCCGGGAAAGGCGCCTCTCGCGACTCGGATGTCGAACTGGCTACGGGGAAAACGCTAGAGGCACCTTCAGCGCGCCTCGTCAGCCTTCTGGTGACGGTAAGACTCGCCGGGTCGGTCTGTCTGGGGCCGTCGCCAGCCTGGTGTCTCCGTGCCGCCTGCGACTCGTCTGGTGACTGGCCGCCTCGCGTGCCTTGGGAATGATCCGTCCGAGCGGCGCGGCGGCGCCGGTCTGGCGCCCGCTGCTGGCTTGATCAGGAGCTTGTCCGCCTGCTCGGCGTGACTCATCACAGTCCTGCCGCCGCGGTTTCTCCGCACTCAGACCGGCGTCACCGGACCCTACGAGCGAAGCCGGAGGATCGATCGGGATGGTTGCAGACGAGCTGGATTACGTGGTCGGCGTCGATACGCACCGGGACGAGCACGTGCTGGCGGTGGTGGCGGCGCCGGTCGGCACGGTCGTCGCGCGGCGGAGGGTGGCGGCAAACGCGCGCGGCCACCGGGAGGCGCTCAACTTCGCTGCGCAGTACGCCGCCGGCGCACGAGCCTGGGCCGTCGAGGGCGCTGGCCACTACGGGGCGGGAGCCGTCGCAGGCCTAGACGGCGCGCCGCAGCTAGCGGTGGCTTGCTTCGATCAGGCGGCCGGCCAGCCGCCTGGCCAGTCCCGTTTGGCAGTCGCACGGTTGGTTGACATAGCCGATCTTGATCGCCGCCAGCCCGCGGTCTTGTCGAAGGAACACGACCGTCTGGTACCAGTCCACCGGCCTGTGTCCACTGAACCAGACGCGGGTGATCGTTCGGAATGCGGCGGCGCGCTCTGCGCCGGTCGCCCCTATCCGGATCTGCCTGGCCATCAGCGTCTTCATCTTCACGCTGGCGGATCGGGTCGACGCGTAGGCCTCAGCGTTGCAGGTCGCGAAGCGCCGGCGCACGGTCCGCGCCCAGTAGCGGTCGAGATCCCCATAGCTCTTGAAGACGATCGAGCTCGAAGCAATCACGTCCGTGCTGTCGGTGAACGAGGACTTGGCAAGGCCGGTGATGGTGATGCTGGATCGGTCACCCGGGAAGCCGGCACATCGAGGGATCGGTACGCCGGATCCGCGGGAGTCGACTCGGAAGGTCGAGATCAGATCCGACTTGCGAAGCAGGGTCGACTTGGCGCGGCGATTGTCCGCCGCGCGCAGCTGCAAGCGCGGCATGCCTGCGGGGCCGGCGGGACGCGCAATCGCCGGTGTTGCGACCAGCATTGCAAATGCCGCGACTCCAAGAGCACACTGAGCGCGGCCGAGCCTCATGGCGAACAGGCGGGCGAAGACTTCGTGGCAGCGACCCACGTCCCAGGCTTCGAACGTGGACGCCGGAAGGCTGCACCCTCCTCTGAGGGATACGGGCGAGGATCCGGGGATCGACCGCGACTCGCCGGACGCACGGCACGCCGAACGGGCAGACGTGCGCAATTACTTTCGACCTATATGAGAGGGGCCGTGGTTGTCGCGCTGCGGTGGCGGGGCGCGCAGGGTTTGCGTGCGAGGTTGGTGGCCTATCCCTATATCGGCGCTCGCGGTGCGGCGCGGGAGGTCTGATCGGGGCTGCCGCAGCTCATTCCAGTCCAGGACAGGCAGGTACGCGCTGTCGAAAGTGGGAGCATGCGGCAAGCTTCTCCGTGCGGTGGGGCCTTGATGTCTCGCACGATCGTCACGGGGATTCCGTTCAAGCGGCTTGCGTCTCGAGTTCGTCGAGGACGTGGTAGGCGCGGCGGCCGATCTTGCGCGCGACGGTAAGCACGGCGCGCTTGCTGCCGGCGCGTGTCGCAGCCTGCGTGTAGAGGCCGCGATCGGGGCTGTTGGCACGCTGGGCGTGCTGAGCGGCTTCGACGAGCGCCCACCGCAGCACGGGTGCGTCGTGCTTGGCGAGGTGGCCGCGGCGTCTTGTCTCGCCCGACTCGTCGACGACCGGATCGAGGCCCGCAGCACGGACCGCCTGACGGGGCGCGGCGGAAGCGCGCGGCTTCGCCGAGTTCGGCGAGCAGGTGACAGGCGAGGATCGGCCCGACACCGTAGATCGTCTGCAAGGCGATGCAACGCCGATCGCTGCGGGCGAAGCGCCGCAGCTCTGTCTCGAGCGCGCGCAGTTCGCTCTCGAGCGCCTCGATCAATCGCAGGAGACGATCCAACCTGCGCTCGTGCCGCCGGCGACAGCGACAGCGACATCACCCAGCGGCGTCCTTCGACGGTCAACAGCCGCGCGCGCTGGCACGGCCACCCCTCGTGCGTCAGTAGCGCATGCAGCCGTTGCGCCCAGCGGATGCGATCCTCCGCGAGCGCCTTCCGCAATCGTGTCTGATCGCGCAGCGTCTGGATCTCGGCCGGCGGCAGCCACGATTCGGGCAGCATCTCCTTCGCCAGCAACACACACAGCCAACGCGCATCGAGACGGTCGGTCTTCGCGCGTTTGATCCGGCCGCGCAACGCCTTCGCCTGCGCCGGGTCGACCAGGCGCACGTCGAAGCCGCGCGCGCTCAGCTCCCGCCACACCCACCGCCAGCCGTTCGTTGCCTCGATCGCGACCGCCGCGAGCGTGCCTTGCAACGGCATCGCCCAGTCCATGAGCTCTTCCCGCGTCGCGCCGCTCGCTCGTCTCGCCGCTCTCGACGTCCAAGACCGCGGCGTGGAACGTGCGCTTGTGAATATCGATCGCTGCGTACAACATCACCTCGGGGCCTCCCTTCTGCTCGGAAGATGGGCCGCGACCGTAACGCGACCCGTGCAGGCCCCTCTCATGAAATCCAGTCTTGCCGGCTCTTCGAGATCTAAAGGCAAGCCCGCCTCGCGCGCGCGCGTCTAGCAGTAAGGAGAAGCTGCGGGGGTGGCCGTGCGAGCCGTTCGAGTCCGCCTCGCTGGGCGGTACTGGGCTCAAACCAGTGAGTTCTGAGGAGTCGCCGGGCCTTGGACCCGTACGGGCTCATCGTTTTGTGACCCCGCACATGCTCGTTCGTGCTTCTTTCGGCCCCGGCGAGCCTTGGTGTAGCGAACGCTGAGCTGAGGCTGCGTCCCTACGACAGTCGCCGCGTGGTTCGGATTATGTGAGGCTGGGTGTATTCCGATCGGCTGAGATCGTCGGAGATGCCTGGGCGCGATCGTCTCATCCGAGCGCCGATTCGGTGCCTGACGATCACTCGCGAGGAAGGCAAGGGCTCGGGCGGTGCCCGAGCCCTTGGCCGTAGTCGTTACTTGTGCCCGCTTCCGCCGAGGCAGAGCGGGCAGACGACCGAAAGCTGCTTCCTCACGGTGCCTCCTCGGTCGCTTGCCGTACTCAGTCTAGTCGTCGGCCTGCGCCTGCGGTCCGGCTGCGCCGCCTTTCAGGCTCGGGGATGATGCGGTCAAGGACGAGGATGATCGAGAGTTGGCGCGGTCGCAGCATCCGCGGGTTCGGGCTCGGCAGCGGTGTGCCGGGGCCGCTGATCGAGGCGGGCGTCGGGGACACCGTCCGTGCCCGACTGACGAACGAGCTTCCCCAGGCGACGACGATCCACTGGCACGGCTTCCGTGTTCCCGCCGCGATGGACGGGACCGAGGCGGTGCAGCCGCCGGTCGAGCCGGGCGCGACGTTCGACTACGCGTTCGTCGTCCCGGACGCGGGAACATTCTGGTACCACGCGCACGTCAACGAGACCGAGCAGCTCGAGCACGGCCTGTACGGCGCCTTGATCGTACGCGGTGGCCGGGCGAGCGCGTAGATCTTGCGGTCGGGCCGTTCGTCGAGGGCGAGACGCTCGAGATCGAGACGCTTCCCTACGACCGGGGAAAGGGGGAGTTGCCGAGAGAGCGGTTCGCCACGCTTCGCGTCGGGGCCGCTGCTCCGTCACGAGCGGAGCTCCCTCCCGCGCTGCGCCGCATCGACCCGCTCGTCGCCGGCGATGCCCGGCCGACCCGAACCGTCAGCATGAAGGCGCTGATGCACGGCGGCCAGCATCAGCGCGACGAGCCGGTCGGCGTGGGTGAGCTCCAGGTGTGGGAGCTCGTCGACGAGACCGGCCAGGACCACCCGTTCCATCTCCACGGGTTCTTGTTCCAGGTCGTCGAGCAGAACGGCTCGCCGCCGCCGGTGCTTGCCTGGAAGGACATTGTGAACGTGCCGCGGAAGGAGCAAGTCCGGATCGCGTGGCTACCGGACGATCGTCCGGGCGAGTGGATGTACCACTGCCACATCCTCGAGCACCACGCGATGGGGATGATGGCGCACTTCGAAGTCGTCGCCTGAGACGCCGCCCGAGGCCCTGCTCGCACAGCCTTTTAAACCGCGTGCGCGGATTCGATCCCGGCGGACGGCGCCGTCCCTAGCCGGCGGCGAGCCGGAGGACGACCTCGAGCGAACGCTGCGGCCCCGGCCAGTGGGCTCGAACCGGTTCTTCCCCGGCTGCCTTCAGGAACGCCCGCAGGACGAGCGCCGTCACCAGCACGTCGTCCAGCTGCCCCGCCACGGGGATGAAGTCCGGCACGAGGTCGAACGGGAGCGCGAGATACGCGAGCAGGCCCGCGAGCAGGAGCTTGTGTCGCCGCGGAACGCCGCGGTCGCGAAGCAGGCGAGCCGTCAGAACGGCGCAGTCGGGGATGAAGCCCGCAAGGGCCCGCGCATCCTCGCGGCGACCGACGCCAACGAGGAAGGCGACGAAGGCGGCGTAGAGCAGCAAGGCGACGCCGAACGAGACGAGCAGCCAGGCCCACCAGGCCACGGCCGCAAGCTACAGCGCCCGCGCGCTGCGGACGGCTCGCGCGTGCCGGCGAGGGCGACGAAACAGGGGGCGCATCCAGGTATCCTCCCTCCCCCTTTGATGGTCGTGGGTCTCCTGCGGTTCTCGCTTGCTGCGGTCCTGCTGGCCGCGGCGGCCGCGAAGCTCGTCTCGGGACGGTCGAGCCGCGACGCTCTGCGCTCCTATGGGATTACGAAGCCGGGACTGCGGGCGGTCCTCTGGGCAGCGACGATCGTGGCCGAGGGCGGGCTTGCGATCGCCGTCGCCGCAGGAGTGCCGGGCGCAGCGGAAGCGACCGCGGGGCTGCTCGCGTTCTTCGCGCTGGCGCTTGCGGTCGCGATCGCTCGGGGCCGGACGGGAGCGCTCTGCGGTTGCCTGGGCGGCCGCTCGAGGATCGGCTGGCCCGGCGTCGCCCGGGCGGCCCTGCTCGCCGCCGCCTTTGCGGCCCTGCCGTTCCTCCCCGACGCGACGCCCTCGACGCAGGCGTGGCTCGCGATCGGTCTCGCCGTGGCTCTCGCGGGGGTGGGCGTCCTCGCCGTCGCGCTCCTGGCTCTTGCCCGGGAGCTCGGCGAGCTGCGGCTCGCGGTCCGGCCCCAGGCCGCGCTCTCGCTCGAGCACGAAGGTCCCGAGGTCGGCAGCCGGCTCGCCCTGGTCGAGCGGTTCGAGCGGCGCGCCCCGATCCTGCTCGCCGTCTTCACCTCGCCGGGCTGCGCGCTCTGCCGTGCGCTCGAGCCTTCGCTGCGGCTCGTGGCGAGCGATCCCGAGGTCGAGCTCGAAGCCTTCGACGAGGAGGCCGACGCCGAGGTCTGGGAGTCGCTGGCAATCCCCGGCAGCCCCTACGGCGTCGTCCTTGCTCCGGACGGCGAGGTGCTGGCGAAGGGGACGTTCAACACGCTCTTTCAGCTCGAGAGCCTGATCGCCGACGCGATGCAACCGATTCGTGCTTAGAGCGGTTTCGTAATGAGCTCGAAGTGGGTCGACCGGTCATTGCAGACGGACGTCCGGGATTCCGACTGCCACGCCGGCAAAGCCGGCATGGCCTCTCACGGCATCGCAAGCGATGCCTCGGCCGCAGGGCCTGACGGCGGCGCCGCAAGCGGCGCCTTCAGCGACGCAGTCGCGGGAGCGACCTCGCGGCGCGGCTTCCTCGCCCGCGTCGGCCGGCTCGTGCTCGCCGTCGGCGGCGGCGGCCTCGTCGCCGGTGCCCTTCGTGTCCAGAAGGCCGAGGCGTACCACTTCTGCGGGCACATCTACACGACCGGCTCGTGCCCGCATCCGACCGGCCTCCCCCGGATCGACCGAAAGGGCTTCCCGGTGCGCGCGGTGGACGGCAAGCCGGTGGACGACCTCGGCCGCGTGATCGACGCGCTCGGCCGGCCGGTCGACGTCGAAGGCGAATTGCTCCGCGACCCCGACGGCCGGCCGCTCCCCGTCGCGCCGCGCACTCGCGTCTGTCAGGCCGCCGCCCGGGAGTCCGGCTTCCGCGCTCACATCGACGGGGCCTGGTACCGCTGCTGCGGCGGCCACGTACGGAAGCTCGTCGACTGCTGCGGCTACGTGCGCAGCCGGATCAACGGCGATGCCGCGCTGACCGGCTACTGCTACCAGGGACGGAAGGTCTTCTGCGTCATGTACTACGACACGAAGGTCTCGTGCTGACCGCTGCGCTCGCGCTGACCGGGCTGCTGGTCGGGCTGGCCGGCGCCTGGTCGCCCTGAAGCCTGTCCATGGTCGGCACCGTGGGTGCCGCGCGCAGGCTGGGAGGACGGAGGGCCCTGGTCGCGGGCGAGGTGGCGTTCGCGCTCGGCCTCGTCCTCGGCGCCGCGCTCGTGTTCGGCGTGCTCGGGCTCGCGGGAGCGGCGCTGCATCCGGGCCGCGCCGCCGTCGTCCTCGCCGTCGCCGTGGCCGCCTTCGCCGCCGCGATCGACGCCGGGGGCCGGCGCGTCCGGCCGCAGATCCGATTCCAGGTACCCGAGAGCTGGCGCAGGACGATGCAGCTGCCACGAGCGCTCTTCCTCTACGGCCTCCTGCTCGGGACCGGGCTGACGACCTACGTCCCCGCGGCCACAGCCTGGGCGCTGCTCCCGCTCGTCCTCGTGCTCGGGAACGTGAGCGGACCCCTCGCGATCGGGCTCAGCCTCGCCGCCGGCCGCGCGCTGCCGGTGCTGATCCTCGCGTGGCGCGGCGAAGAGACGGTGCTCGCAGAGCGGCCGCAGGGGCTCCGCGTCCTCCGCACGCTCGCGGCTCTGTCGCTCGTGCTCGGGCTCGCAGCGCTCTTGGTCGGCGAGGTTCGCGCGGCGACCACGGTCGCAACGCCGGCCGGAGACCCGAGCGTGGCGGCGACCGACCTCGCATGGCAGCGTCCGGGGATCGGCGGCTTTCTCTCCCGCAACGGGCAGGTGGAGCAGCTTCCGGGAAGCCACCCCGCGATCGGCGGCGCGCTCGTCGCGTGGCACGTGGGCGCCGCGGTGACCGTCGCCGCCCGCGACACGCTGACGCCGGTCGCCCAGGTGAGCGTCACCGGGGTGCAGTCGCTGGCGGTCTCGGACACATGGCTCGTCGAGCGCGTCGAGCGCTTCGACACCGGCACGCAGATCGTCGTTCAGCCGCTGACCGACACGACCAAGAGCACGGTGATCGCATCGGCAAAGCGGTCCGGAGAGCTCGGGCGCCCGTCGCTGAGCGGCAACCTCGTCCTCTTCCACCGCGCGACCGCGAAGGGGAGCTGGATCACGGCGTACGACATCGCCACCGGCGCTCGCCGCAAGCTCCGCACCTCGGACGACGCCCAGCTCCTGAACCCGTCGCTCCTCGGCACGAAGCTCCTCTACGTGCGCGCCTCGCGCTGCTCGCAGGAGCTCCGGGTCGGCCCGGTGGGCGGCGGGCCCGAGCGCGTGCTCTACCGGCTGCCGCCGCTCGCCGGCCAGGACGCCGGCCACGAGCGGCGCCACACGAGCCAGGGAGCGCGCCTGCCCTGCGCGCACCGGGCGCACCCGACGACGAAGACCCTCTGGACGACCGCGCTGGCCGGCAGCGTCGCCTACGTCACTGTCCTGCGCCCTGTGCGCGGGGGCGGGACGGTGCCGACGCTGCTTCAGATCCCACGGCCACCGCGCTGATCGTGATTCGCGCCTCCAGGAGGCGCGTCTCCACGGTGTCCGGGAACAGCTCGAGCAGGTCGCGGGCGCCGAGCAGCTCCACCCCGCGCCACTCGTCACGCCCGAGCGCGGCGAAGATCCGCTCGCGCGGCCCGCGCGGGAGCCAGTGGACGAGGGGGACGAGCGTGTGCGTCTCGACCGGGAACCAGCGGTTCGGCGTCGAGACGAAGACGCGCCTGGCGACGCGGCAGAGCTCGTGCACGAAGCGGCGCTGGTCCCGGCGGCCGCCCACGTGCTCGACGACCGCGTTCGAGAAGGCGACGTCGAATGCGCCGTCAGGAAACGGAAGCTCGCGGCCGTCCGCGGTCACCGTCTCGACCTGCGGGAACTCCTGCGCGAAGTGCGGCAGCGGGACGTCGCTGACGGCGGTGATGCGCTCCGGCCAGGGGTACATCGCCTCGAAGAAGTTGTGGCTCGCCGCGACGCCGGGCTCGGTCGCAAAGCCCGTGTCGCCGGCGCCGACGTCGAGCACGCGGGTCTCCGACGTCGGCGAGATCGCGCGCAGGAAGAGCTCCATCTTCCTGGCGCGATTCCAGAGCGAGACCCTCGCGGCGAGTCGTCCCATCGGTGGCGCAGAGCTTACGGACGTGTAACGCCGGCCTCCTCGCCGGGACTGACGGAAACACACCAAGGGGTCGCGAAGGGAACGAGATGAACGAATGCGTTTACGTCCAGACGAACGACGCCGCCGGGAACGAGGTCATCGCCTTCGGCCGCTCGGCGGACGGGAGGCTCGAGGCGCTCGGACGGTACGAGACCGGCGGACACGGCACCGGCAAGCCGCACCTCGCCTCGCAGAGCTCCGTCGTCCTGAGCGACGGCGGCAGTTGGCTCCTCGTCGCCAACGCGGGCAGCGAGCGCCTCTCGCTGTTCGCGGTCGAGGACGACGGCCTACGCCTGGTCGACGTCGCCGGCTCCGGCGGCAGCGTGCCGACGAGCATCGCCGTCCACGGCGACCTGGTCTACGCGCTCAACAACGGCGGCGAGCCGAGCATCAGCGGCTTCTCGCTCGCCGGCGGGAGGCTGACGCCGCTCGAGGGCTCGACGAGGCCGCTCAGCGACGGCGACGCCGATCCAGCGCAGATCTCCTTCAGCCCGGACGGCCGGACGCTGGTGGTCACCGAGCGCGGAACCAACAGCATCAGCACCTACGCGGTCGACGAGCGCGGCTACGCCGAGGGGCCGGAGACGATTCCGTCCTCGGGCGCGACGCCCTACGGTTTCGACTTCGCGAACGGATCCGTGATCGTGACCGAGGCATTCGGAGGCGAGATCGGCGCGGCCGCCGCGTCCTCCTACGCCCTGGCGGAGCCGGGCCGGCTCGCGCCGGTCAGCGCCTCCGTCGGCGACACGCGCAGCGAGGTCTGCTGGGCCGCCGCGAAAAGGACGGCCGGTTCGTCTACGTGACGAACTTCGGCGACGGGACGATCTCGATCTACCGGATCGGCCACGGCGGCAGCCTGGAGCTGCACGAGGCGGTGGCGGCTTCGACCCGACTCGGTCAGCCCGGCGTCCGTGACGAGGCGATCAGCCGCGACGGCCGCTTCCTGTACGCGATCGACGCCGACGCCCAGCGCGTCTTCGCCTGGACGATCGGGGAGGATGGCGCCCTCTCGCCGGTGGGCGAGTTCGAAGGGGTGCCGGCAACGGTCGCGGGACTGGCCGCGAGCTGACAAGGCGGTCGCTCGCGGCGCCGTTTAATCTACGACCATGATCGTCTCGCGTGGGTTCAGGGGCCGGCGGCGTGAAGGCCCGCCTGACCGCGTGCCGCCGGGCCAGTACCTGACCGACGACTTCCCGGTCCTCTCGGCCGGGCCGACCCCGCACACGCCGCTCGAGGACTGGACGTTCTCGATCCACGGCGGCGCCGAGCCGCTGCGCTGGAGCTGGGAGGAGCTCCACGCGCTCCCGAGCGAGACGGTCACGGTCGACATCCATTGCGTCACCCGCTGGTCGAAGCTGGACACCGTCTGGGAGGGCGTCTCCGTCGACACCCTCCTCGAAGCGGTCGAGCACGACGCCTCGTTCGTCGTCGCGTTCTGCGACGGCGGCTACACGACCAACCTGCCGCTCGAGGACGTGACCGACGGGAAGGCCTGGGTCGCGTTCGGCTACGGCGGCGAGCCGCTCGAGCCCGAGCACGGCGGCCCCGCTCGGCTGCTCGTGCCGCACCTCTACTTCTGGAAGAGCGCGAAGTGGGTGCGCGGGCTCAGCCTCCGGGACGACGACGAGCCCGGGTTCTGGGAGACGAACGGCTACCACCTACGCGGCGACCCGTGGCTGGAGCAGCGGTACTGGGGCGACTGACGAGGCGCTGCTTGTCGGCGCCGTCCTCAGGATGCACGGGCCTCGCCCGTGCATCCGTCTGCGTCGATGACCGGGAGGCGTGACGTTGCCGGGTGCGCCGTGGCTCGCCGCCGAGGTGGCGGGCACCGTCGAGGAGACGCCGCGCGTGCGGACGCTCACGCTCGGGGCGCCGGGTTGGCCGGGGCACCACGCGGGCCAGCACCTCGACGTCCGCCTGACCGCCGAGGACGGTTATCAGGCCCAGCGCAGCTACTCGATCGCCTCCGCGCCAGAGGACGGCGTCCAGCTCACCGTCGAGCGGCTCGACGACGGCGAGGTGTCGCCGTATCTGGTCGACGAGGCGCGGGAAGGCGACCGGATCGAGATCCGTGGGCCGATCGGCCGCTACTTCGTCTGGGAGGCGTCGGATCCAACGCCGCTGTTGCTCGTGGCCGGCGGCTCGGGGGTGGTGCCGCTGATGTCGATGACGCGGCACCGCGCTGCGGCGGGAGGGAGGGCGCCGGTGAAGCTCGTCTACTCGTCGCGGAGGCTCGAGGACGTGATCTACCGCTCGGAGCTGGAAGAGCTGGCGGCGCGCGGCGACGGCTTCGAGGTCGTGCACACGCTCACCCGGGAGCAGCCCGAAGGCTGGACCGGGTACTCGCGCCGGATCGACCCCGAGCTGCTGGGGGAGGTCGCCTGGCCGGCCGCGGAGCGGCCGCGGGTGTACGTCTGCGGCTCGACCCGGTTCGTGGACGCGGCCGCGGACGGGCTGATCACACTCGGCTACGAGCCGCAGTCGATCAGGACCGAGCGCTTCGGGGCGACGGGGAGCTGAGGTGGAGACGCGAGACCTGAGACTGGACGGCAACGCGATCGGCGGGCTGCTGCTCGAGGTGTTCGGGCTCGATCTGACAGCGGCGCCCAGCGTCTGCGGCTCGTGCGGATCGCGGCAGGAGGTGGCGCGGCTGGACGTCTACGTGAACGCGCCCGGTGTGGTCGTGCGCTGTTGTCGCTGCCAGGCGGTGATGATGCGGATCGTCCAGGGCCGCGGCCGGACGTGGCTCGACCTGAGCGGCACGGGCTGCCTCGAGCTCGGCGAGCTCGGCTGAGGCTCCTCGGGCGAAGGTGCCGGCCGGCCCAAACGAACTCATTACGAAACGTCTCTAAGCTGGGATTTCCCCCTGCGGATCGGAGACGCCCTGAAGGCGCTGCGACGGACTTCCCCCTTCCAGCTCGTGCTCGTGTTCATGCCGCTCGTGCTCGCCCTCTCGGCCGCTGCGGCGAACCCGTCCGTCCAGGCCACGAAGCCCGCGCGCGGCCACGTCGAGGGAATCGCGATGGACGGGACGCGGGTCGCCTACGACGTCCAGGGCGACCTGCCGCGCCGCTGCAACAGCGTGTTCGTCTGGAACGTCCTCACCGGGAAGACGACGCGCGTCAGCGGCAAGGGCACCTGCGACGCCGACAACACGATCACGAGCGGCGCCGCGGTTCAGCGTCTGGCGGTTGCGGGCACGCGCGTCGCCTGGATCGTCGAGCAGGGCGGGAATACCGAGGCGGACGACTACCTCTACACCGCAAAGCTGCCCCGGCCGAGGGAGCATCGGCTCGCCTTCGCCCGGCGCACGGGCAGCATGCTCGACCCCTCCTTCGTCGGCGGCTGGATCGGCGGGCTGGTCGGCGACCGCGGGCTGGTCGCGGTCAACCGGTGGACGACGAACCGCTCGGGCGACGTCGTGGACGCGCGGCTGGAGCTCGCCGGGCCGCGGGCGCTGAAGCTGCTGGTTCCCGGGCCGGCTTCGCTGGAGGCCCGCTCCGCCGACCTCGGGCGCGTCGCGGTGCTTCGGTCGGGCGGCACCGTCGCCGTCTACTCCGCGAGCGGCGAGCTACTGCAAACGATCGTGGCCCCGGCGGCAGACGAGGTCGCGCTTGCCGGCGATTATCTTGCCGTCCTCACCCGGAAGGGGAGGCTGGAGACGTACAGCGCGAGTTCCGGCGACCATTTGCGCACGTGGCCCGTTCAGAGCAGTGCCGCCCACCTCGATCTCTACGGGCGCATCGCCGTGTACTCGACCTCGGGCGGCGTCCGCGTCCTTCGGCTGACGACCGGGAAGAGCGCCGTCGTCGCGCGGACACGCGGCCAGGCCGAGGTCCAAATCGAAGCGCCCGGGCTCGTCTACGCGGTCAAAAGCACCCTGTACTTCGTCCCGCACGCGCGGGTGCTCGCGGCGCTCTCATGAGCTAGGCTCGCCCCATGCGGAGGCGGCTCGAGCGAGCGTTCCTCGGCGCCTTGATGAGCGTCGTTGCGTTCCTGGTCGAGCGCCGTCTCGTCCGCGCGCTGGCGAAGCGCCGCTAGCGGTGGCGTAGGAGATCGAGCAGCAGGAGCAGGGTGAGGCCGGCGCCGAGGCTGCCGAGGCTGGCCGGGACCCAGTTCGACACCTTCTCCGCCGCAGCGGTGGTGCCGCTTGCGACCAGGGCCGAAGCGGCCGTCACCGCCAGGGCGAGCCGCCGGCCGGTGATCCGGATCGTCTGCTCGAGCGGCGAGATCCCGCGCACGTCAACCTGGAACCGCTGCCCCGGCCGCGCGCCGCTGATTCGCTCGAACGACTCGACCAGCCGCTCCGCCCGCACCTTCAGCTTCTGCACGTCGTAGAAGAGCCGCTTCGGCTCCACGCCCTCGCGCGCCCGGGCGAGGAGATTCCGGAAGAGGAAGCGCCCGACGACCGAGAACGGGTCGAGCTCAGGGTCGAGCTCGGTCGCGGTGAGCTGCATCTGCGCGAGCGCCTTCCCGGTCAGCACCAGAGACACCGGCAGCCGCACGCCGTGGTTGGTGGCCGACTGCGCGATCTCCTGGAGCAGCGGCCCGAGCTGGATCTCGCCGAGCGACGTATGGCGGTAGCTGCGCAGGAGCTCCGTCAGGTCGGCCTCGAGCCCGGCCGCGTCTGCGTGCTCGGCCTCCGGCCCGGCCATGATCAGGACGACCTCGGTCAGGAACGGCACGTCCTCCTGCCAGAAGGCGAGCAGCAGCAGCAGCAGGTGCCCGCGCATCTCCGGCGAGAGCTCCCCGACCATGCCGAAGTCGAGGAAGTAGATCCGCCCGTCCCACCAGAGCATGTTCCCGGGATGCGGGTCGGCGTGGAAGAAGCCCTCGACCAGGATCTGGCGGTAGTAGAACTCGAGCAGCTCACGCGCCGCCTCGTGCCGCTCCGGGCCGGCCGGGATCTCGCGCACCGGGACGCCGGGGATCTCCTCCAGCACGAGCAGGCGGCTGGTCGAGAGGCCCTCGTAGACCCGGGGCGCGTCGAGCCGCGGAAACTCGCCGAGGGCCGAACGCAGACGCTCGACGTTCTCGCCCTCGCGCTCGAAGTCGAGCTCGCGCCGGAGCGAGTCGGAGAGGTGCTCGATCGCCGCGGGGAGGTCGACGATCCTCCGCAGCGCATCGCGGTTCGCGGTCTTCTGGGCGAACAACTCGAGCAGGCTGAGGTCGCGCATGATGTCCTGTTCCGCCGTCGGCCGTTGGACCTTGACGACCACCCGGTCACCGTCCTCGAGCACGGCCCGGTGCACCTGGCCGATCGTGCCCGCGGCGAGCGGCTCCGGCTCGATCCGCGCGAAGACGTCCTCCCAGGGGACGCCCAGCTCCTGCTCCATCACGGCGACGACCTCCGCCTCCTCGAGCGGGGTGACCTGGTCCTGGAGTGCGGCCAGCTCGGCCACCGCCTCGGGCGGGATCAGGTCGGGGCGGGTCGAGAGGATCTGGCCCAGCTTGGCGAAGGTCGGCCCGAGCTCCTCGAGCGCCTCGCGCAGCCGCCGTGCGCGGGCCTCGGGCGGGTCTGAGTCGCGCCTGGCCTCGCCGAAGCCGTACTTGCCGAGGACGGTCGCGATCCGCGCCGCGCGGCCGAGCAGGCGCTCGTCGGCCGCGGCGCTCACTTCGACTCCCGCTGGGTCTGGACGATCACGACCGTGCACGGCGCATTGTGGGACACCCGGTTCGGAACGTTGTGGAGCAGGAACTCCTTGCGGCCGCTCATCCCGACGCTGCCGACCACGACCACGTCCGCGTCCTCCCGCTTCGCGGCCTCGACTATCGCCTCGGCGGGATCTTCGCCGACCACGACCGCGGAGCGGCCGCGCTCGCCCGCGAGCTCCCGCGCATAGTCGGCGAGCTCTCGCCCGGCTTCCGCCAGGACTCCGGTGTCGGAGAGCAAGACCCGCAGGAGGAACAGCTCGGCGTCGTAGCGCCTGGCCATGTCGGTAGCGAAGCGGACGGCTCGCTCGGCCGTCTCGGACCGGTCCGTTCCGACCAGCACCCGGCGGACAGGGGGCAGCTCATCGGTCCTGCGACGGAGGCGCACCTATCCGCCGAGCGCCTGGGGCAGCTCGGAGCGCGAGCCGATCCCGAGCTTGCGGTAAACGTTGCTCAGGTGCACCTCGACGGTCTTGGTCGTGACGAACAACGCCTGGGCGATGTCCTTGTTCGTCAGGCCCTTGGCGGCGAAGTCCGCCACGCGCCGCTCGCTCGCCGTCAGCGACTCGACGCCGGACAGGAGCAGCCGCCGGGGACGGGCGCCCGTGGCCGCCAGCTCCACCTGCGCCTGCTCGACGAGCGGCTGGGAGCCCGCCCGGACCGCAAGCTCGAGACCCTGAGCCAGCAGCTCCCGCGCCTCCGCGCGCTGGTTCGCCCGCCGCCGCGCGGCTCCGAGCTCGACGAGCGTCCGCGCACGCTCCAGCTTCGCCGCCGAGCCCTCGAGCACGGCCAGCGACTCACGCATCGATTCGATCCCCTCCGCGCCTCCCTCGGCCAGGCCCCGCACCCGCAGCGCCGCTCCGATCGCGCGCGGCGCGCCCCACGACCGGGCCAGCTCGACCTCCTCGCGCGCCAGCTCGAGCGCCTCGTCGCGCCGCTCGAGAGCGAGGAACGGGAGCGCGAGATGCGACCGCCAGGCGAGCATCGCCGGGTTGCGCATGTCGAACGACTCCATGATGCGGCCGAGCCTCTCGAAATCGGCCCGCGACCCCTCGAGGTCGCGGCGCGCGAACCGTAACCAACCGCGCGCCCCGAGGAAGAAGATCATGTGGCCGCTGTGCGGAACCTCCTCGGGGAGGCCCAGCTCCGCCAGCGTCTGCTCGGCCTCGTCGAGCTCGCCGCGGTTCGTGAGCACGTCGGCCAGGTACGACCGGAAGTAGATCGCGGCCTGCTGGGTCGGCAGGTACCGGACGAGCTCGTCGGACTCGCGCAGATCCTGCATCGCCGAATCGAGCTCGCCGCGCTGGGCAAGCGTCAGCCCGCGGAAGCAGAGCATGTTCGACAGCGTCACCAGCTCGCCGCGCTTCTTGGCCGCCTTGATCATCACCTCGAAGAACCGGTCGACGTCCCGGTCGCTCTCGGCGTGGATGAGCGCGGTCGCGGCGCACGAGATCGCCACCGAGGGCATGCTCTCGATCAGGGCGCCGACGACCTTCGGATCGCCCAGCTCGTGCACCGCGTCGCGGTTCGTCCCGCGGCGGGCGTCGAAGTAGCGGAGCGTCGCCACCATCACCGCCCGGCCGACGCCGCCGGTGAGATCGGCCTCGTCGACCTCGGCGATCCGCCGCCGGGAGACCTCGATCACGTTGGGATCGAACCCCGAGGAGTTGATCAGCTCCGCCTGGAGGATCATGCGCAGCTCCTGGTCGGCGTCCCCGAGCCGCTCGATCGCCTCGTCGAGCACGCGGACCGCGTCGGGGCCCCGGTTGAGGCGAAACAGCGACCGTCCCAGCTCCAGCGCCACCCGCGCCCGCCGGACCGGCTCGTCGATCGCGTCGATTGCGCGGCCGAGATGCTCGGCCGCGGCCGAGACGTCCACCCGCTGCTCGGCGAGCCCCAGCTCGCAGAGCGTGTCCACCCGCGCGGCCTCCGGCGGCGGCTCGGCGAGCGCGCGCAGGAGATAGCGGGCCGCGGCCTCTGGCGCCCCGCGGATCAGGGCCCGGTCGGCGGCCGCACGCAGGACCTCGACGACGAACGGGTCGGCGGCCGGCGCGACCAGGTCGAGGTGGGCGGCAACGCGCTCCGGCTCGGCGTCCGCCTCGTGGAGCAGCGCGGCGGCGCGGCGGTGAGCAAGCGCGCGCTCCGCGGGCTCGATCGTCTCGTAGACCGAGGAGCGCACGACCGGATGGACGAACTCGATCGCGGGCGTGCTCACACGCACCAGATCCGTCCGTGCGAGCGCCGTCGCGGCGAGCGAGGCGAGGTCGGCGTCGAGCTCGGCGAGCGCCGCCGCGTCGCGCAGGCCGCAGCCGTCGCCGAGCACCGCCGTCGCCACCGCAAGCCGCCTCGCCTCGGCCGGCAAGCGAGAGAGACGCAGCGACACAGCCCGGGCGACCGACTCCGGCCCGATCTCGCGCACGCGCTGCGCGTTCGCCGCGATCGGCTCGCAGCCCTCGCTCTGGAGCGCGTCGAGGAGTGCGCGCACGAACAGCGGATTCCCACCGGTCGCCTCGAGGCAGTACGCCACGAACGGTTCCTCCGGCTCGACCTCGAACACCTCCCGGGCCATCGACCCGACCGCGGCCTGGCTGAGCGCCGTCGGCCTGATCACGAGCGCGCTCGGGTCGGAGACCAGCTCGGTCAGGAGCTCCGCCTCCTGAGCCTGCTCCGGCGGACGCAGCCCCGCGATCACGAGCAGCGGGAGCCCCTCGAGCCGCCGTCCGACGTAGGTGAGCCAGCGCAGCGAGGGAGCGTCCGCCCAGTGGAGATCGTCCACCACGAGCGCGGTCGGCCGCCGCGCCGCCGTATTCGCCGCCAGCCAGTAGAGGCCGTGCAGGACGGCGAAGGAGACGTCGCCCGAGGCCGAGCCGGTCAGCTCGGTCTCGTCGAAGAGGCGGCCCGCGAGAGCGGCCGTCCCGGAGAGCAGCTCCGCCCGCTCGTCGGCCGTGATCGAAGCGAGCAGCGGCTCGAACAGCTGCCGGACGACGTTGTAGGCGAACTCCTGCTCGAGCTCCGCGCTACGGGCGACGAGCACCTCGTGTCCGGCCGCGGCGGCGAGGGCGCGCGCCTCCGCCACCAGGCGCGTCTTGCCCATCCCCGCCCGCCCCTCGATCGCGACCACGCGCCCGGCTCCGGCATGGGCCGCCTCCACGACCGCCTGGAGCGCGGCCAGCTCGGCCTCTCGCTCCAGCAGCGGCGCGCTCGACACCTGCACCTCCACGCGCCGCCGCATCGGCCTCGGCTTCGGCCTCGCCTGCTCGCGCGCCGACAGCGGCGGGAACTCCTCCGGCAGCCCCTCGACGACGAGCTGGAAGAGCCGCTCGGGCCGGTCGAAGTCCGGCAGGTTGGCGTTGCCGAGGTCGCGGAGGTCGAATCCGGCCGGAAGGTCGTGCCGGATCAGGTTGGCGGTCGTGCTCGAGAGCAGCACCTGGCCGCCGTAGCCCGCGTCGCCGATCCGCGCGGCCTGGTGCACCGCGAAGCCGACGTAGCCGTCGCTGCCGAGGGTCGCCTCGCCCGTGTGGATCCCGATTCGCACCCGCACCGGTGCACCCTGCGGCCAGTCGTGGGCCGCCAGCTCGCGCTGGGCGGCACCCGCGGCGGCAACCGCCGCGCCGCCGCTGCCGAAGGCGGCAAAGAACGAATCGCCCTTCGTGTCGATCTCGACTCCTCCCGCCTCGGCGAAAGCCGTGCGCAGGAGCCGGTTGTGCGCCGCGAGCACCTCCCCGTAGCGGTCGCGCCCGAGCCCCTTGAGCAGCTTGGTAGAGCCTTCGATATCGCTGAACAGGAACGTCACCGTCCCCGTGGGCAGCGCGGCAGACGCCTCAGAAACCTCCGAAACGCTCAGAGCTCAAAACCCCCAGTCGACAAACCGGTCAGGAGAAAGTGTAGAGCGGCGGCCCGAAAAATCTTAGGGGCGGGTTTGGGGCTGGCCCCAATGCGAAGAGCACCCGCGCGCGCGGAGACTGCGGGCACCAATCGACGCAGCCAGGAGGAATCGCATGTCTTCCATCTCCATCCCCGCAGAGGTGCCGATCGAGGCGGTGCCCGAGCCCGCCGCCCCCGTCGCATCCGCGACCAACGTCGTCCGCCGCTACGGCGAGGGCGACACCGCCGTGGAGGCGCTTCGCGGCGTCTCGCTCGACGTCGCCGACGGACGGCTGACCGCGATCATGGGACCCTCGGGCTCCGGCAAGTCCACCCTGATGCACATCATGGCCGGGCTCGACCGTCCGACCAGCGGGAGCGTGGTCCTCGACGGCGTCGAGATCACCGACCTCGCGGACAAGAAGCTGACCCTGCTCCGGCGCGAGAAGATCGGCTTCGTCTTCCAGTTCTTCAACCTCCTCCCGATGCTGACCGCCAAGGAGAACGTCGTCCTGCCGCTCTCGATCGCCGGCGAGAAGCCTGACCAGGAGTGGCTCGACTCGCTCCTTGGAACCTTCGGCATCGCCGACCGGCGCTCCCACCGGCCGGCGCAGCTCTCCGGCGGCCAGCAGCAGCGCGTCTCGCTCGCCCGGGCGCTGGTGTCCCGGCCGAAGGTGATCTTCGCCGACGAGCCGACGGGGAACCTCGACTCCTCCTCCAGCGAGAAGGTGCTCTCGCTCCTGCGGCGCTCGGTCGACGAGCTCGACCAGACGACCGTGATGGTCACGCACGACCCGCGCGCCGCCGCAATGGCCGACCGGATCCTCTTCCTCGCGGACGGGCGTATCGTCAAGGACATCTCCGAGTCGACGGCGGTCGAGGTGCTGGCCGCGATGCAGGAGGTGACCGGTCGATGATCCGCGTCTCGCTGAAAGGCCTCGCCGCCAGGCCGGTCCGGGCGATCCTGACCGGCCTGGCGATCGTGCTCGGCGTGGCGATGGTGAGCGGCAGCTTCGTCGTCACCGACACGATCACGAAGGCCTTCGACTCGATCTTCACGAGCTCGTACCGGCACACCGACGCGGTGGTCAGCGGGCGCAAGCTCGTGGACTACTCGAACAGCGGCAACGCGACGGTCTCGAAGTCGCTGCTGGTGAGGATCCGCGCGCTGCCCGAGGTCTCGGCGGCCGCGGGCGCGATCCTCGACCTGAACAACGACACCACCAACACGAAGCTGATCGACCGGAACGGCAAGGCGATCCAGTCGAACGGCAACCCGACCTTCGGCTTCGGCCTCGACCCCTCGCAGCCGCGCTTCAACCCGATGCATCTCGTCAACGGGCGCTGGGCGACCGGCCGGCACGAGGTCGTGATCGACTCCAACACGGCCAAGAAGCACCACTTCGCCCTGGGCGACTCGATCGGAGCCGCTGCGAGGGGCCCGAAGGAGCAGTTCCGGATCGTCGGGATCGCCAAGTACGGCGACGTGGACAGCCTCGGCGGCGCCACGATCGCGGTGTTCTCGATCCCGACCGCGCAGAAGCTGCTCCAGCTCGACGGCTTCACCGCGATCTCGGTCGCCGCGAAGCGCGGCGTCTCCACGTTGCGCCTCGTCGACGCGCTGGAGGGAGCCGTTCCGGGGAACGTCCAGGTGAAGACGGCGGCGGAGCAGGCGAAGGCCGACAAGAAGGACGTCGACACCTTCGTCTCGTTCATCCGCGGGTTCCTGCTCGGCTTCGGCGGGATCGCGCTCTTCGTCGGCGCGTTCGTGATCTTCAACACGCTCTCGATCACGGTCGCGCAGCGGACGCGAGAGCTCGCAACGCTCCGCACCCTGGGCGCGAGCCGGCGGCAGGTCTTGCGCCTGGTCGTGGCCGAGTCGCTTGCGATCGGCGTCGTCGCCTCGGGCGTGGGGATGGCGGCGGGGATCGGCCTTGCCCGCGGTCTGACCGCGCTCTTCGACTCGCTGGGGCTGTCGCTGCCGCAGAGCTCGCCGGTCTACGCGATGCGCACGTTCGCGATCTCGCTCCTGCTCGGCGTCCTCGTCACGTTGCTCGCGGGTGTGTGGCCCGCCATGCGCGCGACGCGCGTGCCGCCGATCTCGGCGGTCCGCGAGGGTGCGGTGATCGAGCGGCGGAGGCGGCTGGGGCCGATCGCGGGGATCGCGCTCTTCGCGGTCTCGATGGCCCTGATCGCGTACGCGACCCTCGGCGGCCACCTCGGCTCGGGCAAGGGGCTGCTCTCGCTCGCCGGCGGCACGCTGGTCGGGCTCCTCGGCGTCGCCGGCTTCGCGCCGGCGCTGGTCACGGCCCTGACGAGGCTCGTGGGATTCCCGGCGCGGACGATCGGCGGGCCGGCGGGACAGCTCGCATCGAGCAACGCAGTGCGGAACCCGGGCCGCACCGCCTCGACCGCCTCTGCGCTGATGATCGGGCTCGCGCTGGTCTCGTTCGTCGCCGTCCTCGGCAAGGGCCTGCAGGGCTCCGTCGAGCGAGCCCTCCACCAGCAGGTGAACGCGGACTGGGTCGTCAGCTCGGAGAACGGGTGGTCGGCCTTCACTGCGGCGGCGGGCACGGCGGCCGAGAACGTGCCCGGCGTCGCCCACGCGACGAGCATCCGCTCCGACCGGGGCCGGGTCGACAACGCCAACGCGACCGTGAACGGCGTCGACCCCAAGACGGTCGCCGGGCTCTACCACTTCGACTGGAAGCAGGGCTCCGACGCGACGCTCGCGAAGCTCGACGGCAACGGGGCGCTCGTCAAGCCATCGTTCGCAAAGAGGCACCACCTGCGGATGGGCGAGGCCTTCACGCTCCGAACGCCCGCCGGCAAGCCGCTGCACCTGCGGGTCGTGGGCGTCTTCCAGCCGCCGCGACTGTACGAGCTGCTGGGCGGGATCGTGATCTCGCAGCAGGCATTCGACCGCAACTTCGCCCGGCCCGGGAACACGCTGACGCTGATCGACGGCAGCGCCTCCAAGTCGCCGCTGGAGCGGGCGCTGGCGGCCTACCCGGACACGAAGGTCGAGAACGAGGACGCGTACGTGAAGAGCCAGTCCTCGTTCATCTCCACGATGACGAACCTGCTCTACGTCCTGCTGGCGCTGTCGGTGGTCGTGAGCCTGTTCGGGATGGTGAACACTCTCGTCCTCTCGGTCTTCGAGCGGACGCGCGAGCTCGGGATGCTGCGGGCGGTCAGGCTGACCCGGCGCCAGGCCAGGCGGATGGTGCGCCACGAGAGCGTGATCACGGCGCTGATCGGCGCCGCGCTCGGGCTCCCGCTCGGGATCCTGCTGGCGGCGTCGGTGACCCATGCGCTCGGGCGCTACGGGCTCGCGTTCTCGTTCCCGGTCGTCTCGATCGCCGCTTTCACGGCGACGGCGATCGTGGCCGGAATCCTCGCGGCCGTCGCCCCGGCGCGGCGGGCCTCGAGGCTCGACGTTCTCGCCGCGCTCCAGTACGAGTAGGATCGGGGCGCGGGGTCGGTCGACGGGAGGAATCCAGATGAACGTGATTGCAGGGATCGACGCTGCCCACGAGCGCTGGAACGTGCTCGAGCATCCGTTCTACGTCCGCTGGGAGCAGGGCGAGCTGACGCGCGAGGAGCTCGCGCAGTACGCGGGCGAGTACCGCCACGCGGTCGTCGCCCTCGCCCGGGCAGCCAGGACCGCCGGGCTGCACGCCGAGGAGGAGGCCGCGCACATCTCGCTCTGGGACGACTTCGCGACCGCGCTCGGCACGGAGGAGCGCGAACCGTTGCCGGAGACCCGCTGCTGCGCCTCGGCCTGGGCCGCCGGAGAGGACGAGCTGGGCGCCGCCGCGATCCTCTACGCGATTGAGTCGAGCCAACCCGAGATCTCGCAGACGAAGCTCCACGGCCTGATCCAGCACTACGGCTTCGAGCCCAAATCGTCCGCGACGGAGTACTTCGAGCTGCACGCCGAGCGAGACCACGAGCACGCCGCCCAGGCCCGGGCCACGCTGGAAGGGAGCGATGACCAGCGGCTCGTCGCTCTCGCCGAGTCCGCGCTTGCAGCGAACTGGGCTTTGCTCGACGGAGTTTCCTGAAACTACCGAGGCCCGGTTGGGGCCGGGCCTCGGGTTACCGCAGTTGTGGAGAAGGCTATGCGCCCTTGGCGAGCGTGCCCCTGATCGCACCCGCCGGGAACGTCACGGTGTGGACGTTCACGTAGTAGTTCTCCGGGTGCATCAGGATCTGCTTCACGAGCGCGCGGGCGGCGTTCGTGCAGCCGGTCGCCGAGCCTGTGAACGGCGTCGGCAGAGTGAGCGGCACGACGATCTGCCCGGCGTTCGGGCCGACGCCGATGTGGATGTGGGCCGCCGTCACGTCCGCGAGGCCGGTGACCGTCAAGCTCCAGCAGATGCGCCCCTGCCCGATGTTCGAGCGGGCGACGAAGGTCCCGCTGCCGAGCGTGTTCGGCGCCACCGGCGTCAGCGTCGCGCTGATCGGCCGGCCGCCACGCGTAGCGCTCAGCGGCTGCGACGGGCAGACGCCGCCGGCGGGATTGATGATGTCGCCGTGGTGCGCGACCGTGTGCGCCCGGATGACCGCGCGCGAGCCGGTGACGATCCGGACGTACGGCTTCTTCGCGTTCTTGGTCGCGTGGCAGATCACGGTCTTCTTCGGGTTCGGCGGCACAGCCTGCGCGCTCGTGTAGGCGACGAGCGCGAGCAGGGCCACCATGGCCAGGATTCCGTAGCGTCTCATCTTCGTATCACTCCCCTGAATTCGCGGTCTCGGCAAGAAGTTCCCGCTTGCAGGCAAAACGTGCGCCCCGCCAGACCGCCTTTACAGGCCTTTTACAACGGATTCCGAGCGATCAGGCGGCGACGCCGCTGAACTGCGGGATGATCTCGTTGCCGTAGGCGGCGAGGGTCTCGTCCTGGCCCTTCGTCATCAGGTAGATGTCGAACTGGTCGACCCCGATCGACTCGAGCTCGCGCAGCTTGGCGATGATCTGCTCCGGGTTGCCGAGGACGCAGAAGCGGTCGCAGATCTCGTCCGTGACGAACTCGCCGTGCTTCGCACCGACGCGGCTGTGCTCCTTGTAGTCGTAGAACTTGCGCGCCTTCACGTAGTCGGTCAGCGCCGCCGGGATCTCGTCCGAGTTCTCGCCGTAGCGCTCGATCAGGTCCATCACGTGGTTGGAGACCATCGCCGGGAACCAGCGCACCTGCTCGCGCGCGTCCGCGAGGTCGTCCGAGACGTGACTCGGCGCACAGACGATGCACTTGAGCGCGTCCGGGTCGCGGCCCTCCTCCTCGGCGGCCGCGCGGGCCGTGGCCATGATCCACTGGATGATCTGCGGGTCGGCGAGCTGGATGATCACGCCGTCGCCGACACGCCCGGCGACCCCGAGCGCGCGCGGCCCGTAGCCGGCGACGTGCATCGGAATCTCGGGCAGCTCCTTGCGCACCCAGGCGAGCTCGAGCTCCTTGCCGTTCCAGTCGACCTTCCGGCCGTTCATCAGGTCCTTGATCATCCGCAGGCGGCGCTCGAACTCATCCACCTTGACCGGCCTCAGGCCGACGACCCGACGCGAGGAGTCGCCGCGGCCGATCCCCATCACCATCCGGCCGTTCGAGATGTCCTGCATCGTCGCGTACCAGCTCGCCGTGATCGTCGGGTCGCGGATCCCCGGGTTGGTGACGCAGTGGCCGAGCTTGATGTTCTTGGTCTGGGTGCCGGCGATCGCGAGGAGGGCGTAGCTCTCCTGCCAGAGGATGTGCGAGTCGTAGGTCCAGCCGTGCTCGAACCCCTCGTCCTCGGCCTGCTGGAGGACTTCGATCAAGCGCGTGTACGGCGGGTCCGGAAGGACGGTGACTCCGAAGCTCAGCATCTGCTCCTCCCCGGTCGCTGGCAGGGGAACGAGCATACCGCCTCGAAATCAGGCTGGAAGTGGCCTTTGCATTCCTCGTGCTCGCGTCCGCGGCGGGCGGTGCGCTCCCGGTTCAGGCGGGGATCAATGCTCGCCTGGCCGGCTGGGTCGGAGGGCCGATCCGCGCGTCGATGATCTCGTTCGCGGTCGGCACGGTCGTGCTCTTCGTGCTGGCGCTCGTGGCGACGCGAGGGGTCGTGAACACCGGACGGTTGGACGAGATTCCGTGGTGGGCGTGGCTGGGAGGCGCGGTCGGCGCAGGCCACGTGGCGAGCACGGTCGCGCCCCGGCTGGGCGCACTGAACCTGTTCGCGGCCGTGATCTTCGGCCAGCTCGTCTGCTCGGTGCTGCTCGACCACTTCGGCGTGCTCTACCGCGCGCACGCGCTGAACCCGGGCCGGATCGCGGGCGTGGTGCTGCTCGGCGCCGGCGTCGCCCTCGTGCGCTTCTTCTGAGTCGCCGGCAAAGATCGTCACGTTTTTGTGACACGCGGGCACGGCCCGTTGGGCCGTGCCCAGGGACAGTCCCCGGCCGGGGCCCGGCAGGGCGTGTCTCGAGAAGCCTCGGCCGCTTCTAGGCGACGGCCACGCGGGCGATCGTCTTGCTCGCCAGGCGGTCGAGGGCCTGGACCGAGAGCTCGAGGTGCTCTTCCTTCGTGTCCTCGAGCTTCGTGTGCGAGAGGCCGCGCAGGCTCTGGACGAACAGCATCACCGTCGGCACTCCCGCGCGGGCGACCTCGGCGGCATCGTGGAGCGGGCCGCTCGGCAGGCGGTGCGACTCGCCGGCGACCTCGCGGATCGACTCGTCTGCCAGCTCGATCAGGGCGTCATCGAAGAGGATCGGCTCGATGTTCCAGATCTGCTCCCAGGCGACCTCGACGTCTTCCTCCTGCGCGAAGCGCATGGAGGCAGCTCTCGCGCTCTCCAACATTTCCGCGAGCTTCCCTGCGTCGAGGTGGCGCTGGTCGAGCAGGCACTCCGCGGTCTCCACCACCGAGGTGACGATCCCCGGCTTCGTGACGACCCCGCCCATCGTGCAGACCGCCCCCTCGCCGGTGCGCCTCGCGATCTCGCGGAGCTCGAGCTCGAGCTTCGCCGCGCCGGCGAGCGCGTCGCGGCGCTTGTCCATGGGCGTCGAGCCCGCGTGGGCGGCCTGACCGGTGAAGGTGACCTGGTGGCGCTCGACGCCGAACGTGCCCAGGACGACGCCCAGAGGCAGATCCATCGACTCGAGGACCGGCCCCTGCTCGATGTGCAGCTCCAGGTAGGCGGCCGCGCCCTCGAGTTGCTTCCGCGCCTCCAGCGCCCGATCCAGGTCGACGCCCCGTTCCGCCAGCACCTCCGGCAGCGGCCGCCCGTCCGCGTCCCGCCGCTGACGCAGCTCGTCCTGGTCGGCCATCGAGCCGCCCGCCGCGGAAGAGCCGAAGAGCGAGCGGCCGAACCGAGCGCCCTCCTCGTCCGCCCAGTCGACGAGCCGCACCGTCGCCGCCGGCTCGCCTTCCTCCGCGAGCCGCCGCATCACCTCCACTCCCGCCATCACGTCCAGAGCGCCGTCCAACCAGCCGCCGTTCGGCACCGAGTCGATGTGCCCGCCGATCAGCACAGCCCGCTCGGAGCCGCCGCGAAGCGTCCACCACTGGTTGCCGGCCTCGTCGATCCCGTGCTCGAGCGGCAGCCCCGCGAGCTTCTCGCGCAGCCAGCCGCGCGCGGTCTCCCAGGTGTCGGTCCAGGCGACCCGCTGCGCGCCATCCTCGTTCCCGCTCAGCCCGCGGAGCTCCTTCAGCTCGGCGATCGTCCTGCTCGGATCCAGCGGCATGGGACCGACTCTAACCCCCGGCCCGCGCGGTGTGGTAAGCATCGTCCCGATGGCCTCGATCGCCGTCCAGCGGCCGGCGCAGCCGAGGATCGCCGCAGCGGCGGGCTGGGCGAAGCGCGTCCTCCTCGTGCTGGTCGGTCTCGCCGTCTTCTGGGGAATCTGGGAGGGGTACCGCTGGATCGGCGAGCGGGCCGGGATCACCTGGCCCTTCGCGGTCAACGAGACCAACATGCCGCACGTCCACGAGATGCTGTGGACGCTGACGAAGCCGCTCCAGCCCGGCGGCCCGTCGCTGCTCCAGGAAGAGTGGCACTGGGCGCTCTTCACCGGCAAGGAGGCGCTCGTCGGCTTCCTCCTGGGCGGCACGATCGGCTTCACCCTCGCCGTCGTGCTCGCGCACTCCACGATCCTACGCCGCGGCCTGCTTCCCTACATCGTCGTCTCGCAGACCGTGCCGATCCTCGCAGTGGCGCCGATGGTCGTCGTCGGCTTGGGGACGAAGGGCGTCCAGCCCTGGGTCGCGGTGGCGGTGATCGCCGCATACCTGACCTTCTTCCCGGTCGCGGTGAATACGCTGCGCGGGCTGATGTCGCCGGACCCGCGCGCGCTCGAGCTGATGCGCTCCTACGCCGCCGACCGCCCGGCCGTGCTGTGGAAGCTGCGCCTGCCGGCCTCGCTGCCGTTCGTGTTCTCGGCGCTGAAGATCTCAGCGACCGCGAGCGTGATCGGCGCGATCATCGGCGAGACGCCGGCCTCGATCCAGAACGGCCTCGGCGGGGCGATCGTCAACTTCAACCAGTACTACTCGACCGCGCCCGAACGCTTGTGGGCGACGAACATCATCTGCGCCGTGCTCGGCCTGTTCTTCTTCGCGCTCGTCCTCGTCGCCGAGCGGCTCGTCCTCAAGCGCGCTCCGGAGCACGTCGCGTGAACGAGCAGGCGTCGGCGGTCTCGCTCAGACGCGTCTCCAAGTCGTTCAAGGCCGGCGTCACGGCGCTGACCGGGATCGACCTCGACGTGCGGCCGCGCGAGTTCGTCTCGTTGATCGGCCCCTCGGGCTGCGGCAAGTCCACCCTCCTGCGGATCATCGGCGACCTGATCGAGCCCACCGAGGGCACAGTCGAGGTGAACGGCAAGAGCGCGCACCGGGCCCGGCTCGACCACGATTACGGAATCGTCTTCCAAGAGCCCGTGCTCTACGACTGGCGCACGGTCGCCAAGAACATCGCCCTCCCGCTCGAGCTGCTGAAGTGGAACCGGGAGCGCCGCGGCGTGCGGGTCAGGGAGCTGCTCGAGCTGGTCGAGCTCGAGAGCTTCGCCGATCACCATCCCTGGCAGCTCTCCGGCGGGATGCAGCAGCGCGTCTCGATCGCCCGCGCCCTCTCGTTCGATCCCGCGCTCCTCCTGATGGACGAGCCGTTCGGCGCACTGGACGAGATGACCCGCGAGCGCCTGAACATGGAGCTGCTCCGGATCTGGGAGGCGAGCGGCTCGACGATCGTCTTCGTCACGCACTCGATCCCCGAGGCGGTGTTCCTGTCCACGCGCGTCGTCGTCATGTCGGCGAGGCCCGGACGGGTCGCGGGGATCGTCGAGGTCGACCTGCCCCAGCCCCGCGGCGGGCGGACGCGCGAGGAGCCGCGCTTCTTCGAGCTCGTGACCGAGGTGCGCGAGCGGCTCGTCGCGGGCGGCGCCGACCTGGCCGAAGACAGGACGGTCGCCCAAGCGGAGGTCGCGGAGGAAGCTCTGTGAGCGTGGCCGTCCTTCAGCGCCGCGCGCTCGAGTGGGCGCCCGCGTTCGTCGTCTTCGCGCTCGGCATCGGCCTGTGGCAGGGGCTCGTCGCCGCCTTCCACGTCCAGGAGTTCCTGCTTCCGAAGCCGAGCGTGATCGCGCGCACCTTCTGGGACGAGCGGGGCCTGCTCTGGCACGCCGGCATCTACACCTTCAAGGAGGCGCTCGGCGGCTTCGCGCTGGGCTCGAGCCTCGGGATCCTCGTCGCGATGCTGTTCGCGGCCTACCGCCCGCTCGGGACCGCCTTCATGCCGTTCGCGGTCGCGGCCAACGCGGTCCCGATCATCGCCTTCGCACCGATCATGAACGACTGGTTCGGCCTCCTGAACCCGTTCTCGAAGATGGCGATCGCCGCGGTGTTGTGCTTCTTCCCGGTGCTGATCAACACCCTGCGCGGCCTCACCTCGGTCGACCCTCGTTCGGTCGAGCTGATGCGCTCCTACGCCGCGGGCCAGGGCTCGCTCTTTCGCAAGGTGCGGATCCCGAGCTCGCTCCCGCACCTCTTCACCGGCCTGAAGATCGCGAGCGTGCTCTCGATGATCGGCGCGATCGTCGGCGAGTACTTCGGCGGCCCTACGGACGCCCTCGGGGTGACGATCCTGAACGCCTCGTCGTACACGAACTTCCCGGTTGCCTGGGCCGGGATCGTGGTCGCGAGCGCGTTCGGGATCCTGTTCTACGCGGCGGTCGCGCTGGCCGAGCGGCTGACGACGTCGTGGGATCCGTCCCGGCGGGACTTCCACGCCGAGTGATTCCGGTTCAGAATGGCGCCGTTGGAATCTCGGTTCGTCGACACGAAAGGGAGTGGGAGCGAATGAACAGTCGGAGGTTGTGGCTTGCGGGGCTCGCCGTCCTCGTGGGTCTCCTCGTCGCGGGTTGCGGCGGTGGCGGAAGCAAGTCGAGCGAGAAGGGCGGAGGGAAGCAGCTCAAGCACGTGACCCTTCAGCTCAAGTGGGTTACCCAGGCGCAGTTCGCCGGCTACTACGCCGCGAAGACGAAGGGTTTCTACCAGGACGAGGGCCTCGACGTGGACATCAAGGTCGGCGGGCCGAGCATCACGCCCGAGCAGGTCGTGCTCGGCAAGCAGGCGGAGTTCGGAATCGACTGGCTGCCGAGCCTGCTCGCCTCGCGCGACCACGGCCAGAACCTGGTCAACATCGCGCAGGTGTTCACGCGCAGCGGCATGACCGAGCTGACGTGGAAGGACTCCGGCATCACCACGATCGCCCAGATGAAGGGGAAGAAGGTCGGCGTCTGGTGCTGCGGGAACGAGAACGAGCTCTACGCGGCGCTGCGCAAGAACAACATCGATCCGAAGAGCACGAGCGACGTGAAGATCGTCAACCAGCCGTTCAACATGAACCTGTTCCTGAACCGCGACGTCGACGCCGCCGCGGCGATGACGTACAACGAGCTGGCCCAGGTGCTGGAGACGAAGAACCCGAAGACGGGCAAGCTCTACCAGCCGAGCAACCTCAACGTGATCAAGCTCGAGGACGTCGGCACCGGGATGCTCGAGGACGGGATCTTCGTTCGGGGCGACTGGATCCAGAGCAAGGACAACCAGGCGACCGCGAAGAAGTTCCTGACCGCGAGCTTCAAGGGCTGGGCGTACTGCCGCGACCACTCGGCCGAGTGCACCCAGATCGTGCTCGACAACGGGCCTACGCTCGGCAAGGGCCACCAGACCTGGATGATGAACGAGATCAACGCGCTGATCTGGCCGGCGCCGAAGGGGGTCGGCGTGATGGGCAAGGCCGCCTACGAGCGGACGGCGAGGATCGCACAGCAGTTCGGCGTGATCACGAAGCCGCCGAGCGCGGATGCCTACCGCACGGATCTCGCGCAGGCGGCTGTCGACGAGCTCGACTCCAAGGGCGTGGACGTGAACGGCTCCGGCTGGAAGAAGCAGAACATCAAGGTGACGCCGGGCGGTTCCTAGAATTACGAAGCCAACTCTAGGGAGGCCGCAATGTCCGTACTGATCAAGGGTGGCCGCATCGTCACGGCCGCCGACGACTACGTCGCCGACCTGTTCGTCGAGGACGAGACCGTGACGCTGATCGGCGAGTCGCTCGACCAGCCGGCCGACAAGGTGATCGACGCGAGCGGGAAGTACGTCCTCCCGGGCGGGGTCGATCCGCACACCCATCTCGACATGCCGTTCGGCGGCACCGTCACGATCGACGACGTCGAGTCGGGGCAGACGTCCGCCGCGTTCGGCGGCACGACCTGCCACGTCGACTTCGTCATCCAGCCCAAGGGCGCGACCTTCGCCGAGGCTTTGGAGGAATGGCAGGCGAAGGCCAACGGCAAGCAGGTGATCGACATGGGCTACCACATGGCGGTGACCGACCTCGCCGAGGGCGGCACGCTCGAGGAGCTCGCGACGCTTCCCGACCAGGGCATCACCTCGTACAAGCTCTTCATGGCCTACAAGGGCGCGATCATGGTCGACGACGAGACGCTGTTCCGCGTCATGCAGGTCGCCGCCGACACCGGGGCGCTCGTGATGGTCCATGCGGAGCACGGCGACTCGATCGACGTGCTCGTCAAGCAGGCGCTCGCGGAAGGAAAGACGGAGCCGAAGTACCACGCGCTCACCCGCCCGCCCGAGACCGAGGGCGAGGCGACCAACCGGGCGATCCAGCTCGCGCGGGTCGCAGGCTGCAAGCTCTACGTCGTCCACGTCTCCTGCCGCGAGTCGGTCGAGCCGATCCAGCTCGCGCGGGAGAAGGGCTGGGACGTCTGGGGTGAGACCTGCACCCAGTACTTCTTCGTCGACTACAGCTTCCTCGAGCGACCGAGCTTCGAGGGCGGCAAGTACGTCTACACGCCCCCGCCCCGAGCGAAGGAGAACCAGGAAGTGCTCTGGACGGCCGTCGCCAACGACGTCCTCTCGGTGGTCTCGACCGACCATTGCGCCTTCCTCTGGGACGGGCAGAAGACGTTGGGCAAGGACGACTTCTCGAAGATCCCGAACGGCGCGCCCGGCCTCGAGAACCGGCTTCAGATGATCCACGAGCACGGCGTTCGCGGCGGGCGGATCACGCTCAACCGGATGGTGGAGCTGCTCTCGACCAACCCGGCCAAGTACTTCGGGCTCTACCCCAGGAAGGGCACGATCGCCGTCGGCTCGGACGCCGACATCGTCGTCTTCGACCCGGAGAAGCGGGTAACGATCTCCGCCTCGACACACCATTCGAAGAGCGACTACAACCTCTTCGAGGGCACCGAGGTGGCCGGATCGCCGGAGGTGGTGCTCCTGCGCGGGCGCGTGCTGGTCGAGGGCGACGAGCTCGTCGCCCACCGGGGCGTCGGCGAGTTCGTGCGCCGGGCGAGGTTCGGCCAGGAGCTGCGGGCGGCAGAAGCGGTCGCGTAGGAGCGGGACCGTCTAGTCGCCCGGGTACGCCGACTCGTCGAGGTCGAGCCGGCGGAGGGCGCGCCGGGCTACCGCGGGGTCGGCGAGCGCACGCCGCGCGACCTCGCCCGCCGCGACGAACTCGACGTCGCCGCGAGCGAGGCCGTGCTCGATCAGTCGCCGGATGATCTCGACACGGCCCGGGCGTCCCGAGAGGAAGGGATGGCACGTGAGGACGAAGAGGCAGCCGTGGCGTGCGTGGGCGTCGAGCTCCGCCGTCCAGAGCTCGGCGACCTCGGCCGCCGAGCGCGTCTGGTTGCGCGCGATCGGCGGCAGGTACGCGGTCTGCTGCCAGTCGTCCAGCCACCACGAGACGGGCAGTTCGACGATGTCTCCGCTCCCGGTCTCGAGGACGTACGGACGGTCGTCGTCGAACAGGCTGGAGTCGTAGGCGAGGCCGTACTCGGCGACGAGCGCCGGCGTCCGCCACGCCGGCTCCCAGCTCGGCGTGCGGTAGCCCACGGGCCGCACCCCGAGCCGCTCCAGCGCGGAGAGCGCGCGCTCGAAGTCACGACGCTCCTCGCCCTCCGACTGGTCGATCGGGCTCACGTGCGCGTAGGAATGGTGGCCGACCTCGTGCCCGGCGGCCACGATCCGCGCGACGGTCTCCGGGTAGCGGTCGGCCGTCCAGCCGGGGACGAAGAAGGTGGCCGGCAGCTCGTACTCGGCCAGGAGCTCGATGATCCGCGGGACGCCGACCGTCGGCCCGTACGCCTGGTGGCTCATCAGCGCCGCGTTCTCCGCGTGGCGCCGACCCTCCGCGAGCACGACCGTCTCCGCGTCCACGTCGAACGACAGCACGGCGAGGGCCCGCGGCTCGGTGCGCAACCAGCTAGCGCGTCTGGGGGAAGCCCAGGTCGAGCTGCGACGTCGCCGGATCGGGCCAGCGCGAGGTGACCACCTTGCCGCGCGTGTAGAACTGGATCCCCTCGGGCCCGTAGACGTGTAGGTCGCCGAAGAGCGAGCTCTTCCAGCCGCCGAAGGAGTAGTAGGCGACTGGTACCGGGATCGGGACGTTCACGCCGACCATCCCGACGTTGGCGTCGAACTGGAACTGCCGGGCGACCCCGCCGTCGCGGGTGAAGATCGCAACGCCGTTCCCGTACGGGTTCTCGTTCACGAGCCGCACCGCCTCGTCGTAGGTATCGACCCGGGTGACGCCCAGGACCGGTCCGAAGATCTCGTCCTTGTAGACGTCCATCTCCGGCTCAACGTCGTCCAGCAGCGTCACGCCGAGGAAGAAGCCGTCGCCGTCCGGGGCCGTCTCGCGACCGTCGGTGACGATCGTCGCGCCCTCCTCGCGCCCCCGGTCGATGTAGGAGGCGACCTTGTCCCGGTGCTCCCGCGTCACCAGCGGCCCCATCTCGGAATCCGGGTCGAGACCGGAACCGACCTTCACCTTCGGCAGGCGCGCCTTGATCGCTCCGACCAGCTCGTCTCCGGCGTCGCCGACCGCGACGAGCATCGAGACCGCCATGCAGCGCTCTCCGGCCGAGCCGTAACCCGCGCTGACCGCGGCGTCTGCGGCCATGTCGATGTCGGCGTCGGGGAGCACGACCATGTGGTTCTTCGCCCCGCCGAGCGCCTGCACGCGCTTGCCGTGCGACGTACCCGTCTCGTACACGTAGCGCGCGATCGGCGTCGAGCCGACGAACGACACCGCGGAGATCTCGGGGTGCTCGAGAATCGCGTCGACGGCGACCTTGTCGCCGTGGACGACGTTGAAGACGCCGTCGGGAACGGCGGCCTCCTTGAGCAGCTCCGCCGTGTAGACCGACGCCGACGGATCCTTCTCGGACGGCTTCAGCACGAACGCGTTTCCGCAGGCGATCGCCGGCGCCCACATCCACATGGGCACCATCGCGGGGAAGTTGAACGGCGTGATGCCGGCGACGACGCCGAGGGGCTGGCGGATCGAGTAGACGTCGATCCCCGTCGAGGCCTGCTCCGAGTAGCCGCCCTTGAGCAGCTCCGGGATCCCGCAGCAGAACTCGATCACCTCGAGCCCGCGCGCGACCTCGCCCTTCGCGTCGGAGAGCACCTTGCCGTGCTCGAGCGTCAGGATCCGCGCGAGGTCCTCGCGATGCTCGTCGACGAGCTTGCGGATTCGGAAGAAGATGTCGGTGCGCCGGGAGAGCGAGACCGTCCGCCAGGCCAGGCCTGCTTCCTTCGCGGTCTGCACCGCGCGATCGACTTCCTCGACCGAGGCGAAGTCGACGGCGCCGGTTTGCCGCCCGGTCGCCGGGTTGTAGACCGGCCCGCTGCGGCCGGACTCGCCGGGGACGGACGTTCCGCCGATCCAGTGGCTAATCCGTGCGATCTCGTCGCCCGCCTGCTTCTCCCGGAACTGCTCCGCAACCTCGGTCATGCCGGCCTCCTTCGTGAGGTGCCAGGGTAGCGCGGCAGCGGTAGGATCGTCGCATGGCGGTCACCGAAACCGGCCAGGAGCAGGCCCGGCGGATCCGCGAGCTGGACGACCGTTACGTCCTCCATTCCTGGTCGGTTCAGAACCAGATCTCGCCGATGCCGGTCGCCGGCGGCGAGGGCCGCTACTTCTGGGACCACGAGGGCAACCGCTACCTCGACTTCGCCTCGCAGCTCGTCAACGTCTCGATCGGCCACCAGCACCCGAAGGTCGTCGCGGCGATCAGGGAGCAGGCGGACAAGCTCTGCACGATCGGGCCGCCGATGGCGCACGAGGCACGCTCGGAGCTCGGGCGCCTGCTCGCGGACGTGACGCCCGGCCACCTGACGATGTCGTTCTTCACGAACGGCGGCGCCGAGGCGAACGAGAACGCGATCAAGCTCGCGCGCTGGTACACCGGCCGCCACAAGGTGATCGCCCGCTACCGGTCCTACCACGGCGCGACGGCGGGAGCGATCACGCTCACCGGCGACCCGCGCCGCTGGCCGGCCGAGCCCGGGATCCCCGGCGTCATACGGATGCTCGATCCCTACACGTACCGCTGCCCGGCGGGGCACCCCGACCCGTGCCCGGTCTGCTCGGGAGCGCCGCACCTCGAGGAGATTCTCCAGTACGAGGGCCCGCAGAACGTCGCCGCGGTGATCATGGAGACGGTCGTCGGCACGAACGGGATCATCGTCCCGCCCGACGGCTACCTCCGGTCGATCCGCGAGGTCTGCGACCGGCACGGAATCATCCTGATCCTCGACGAGGTGATGGCCGGCTTCGGCCGCACCGGCCGCTGGTTCGGTTGCGAGCACTGGGATGTCGTGCCCGACATCATCACGCTCGCCAAGGGGATCAATTCCGGCTACGTCCCCCTCGGGGCACTGGTGGTCTCGGAGCAGATCGCCGACTGGGTGCGCGACAAGTACTTCGCCGGCGGATTGACCTATTCCGGGCACGTGCTCGCCTGCGCCGCCGCGATCGCATCGATCGAGGCCTTCCGCGAGGAGGGGATCGTCGAGAACTCGGCCGCGATGGGCGAGGTCCTCGCCGAGGAGCTGCCGAGGCTCGCGGAACGGCATCCTTCGATCGGCGAGGTGCGCGGCAAGGGCCTCTTCTGGGGCGTCGAGCTCGTCCGCGACCGCGAGAGCCGCGAGCCGCTCGTCCCGTTCAACGCCTCAGGCGAGGCCTTCGCGCCTGTCGCGCGCCTGGGAAAGGCGGCGATGGAGCGCGGCCTCTACCTGATGACGCACTGGAACGTGATCATGATCTGCCCGCCGCTGACGATCACTCGCGACGAGCTCGACGAGGGTCTCGCCGTCCTCGACGAGGTGTTGGCTCTCGCGGACGAGCACGCGGCCTGACACCCGACCTGAGTTAGGGTTGGCCGGGGGGAGCCGCCAATCCGCACGATCCGCATCGAAGCGCCGACGACGAGCACGGCTACGCAGCTCGTCCACGATCTGGTCCCGTTCGCCCGCACCGATCTGCTCCCCCTAGGCGGCGAGCGCTGGGAGGTGCTCGTCGAGGAGGGCTCCGAGGAGGCCCTCGACGCCGTCCTCCACGCCGTCGCCAGGTGGGCAGCCGACTGCCACCTCGAGCGCGCGCGGGTGCTCGTCGACGACGAGCCGGTCGAGCTGCCGGACGAAACCTCGTTTTCCTGAAACCTAGTTTTCCTCGGCGAGGAGCGGCAGCCCGTTCGCCACGACGCGCCTGCCGTCCACCTCGTAGATCACGTCGACGCTGTCGTTCTGCCGGTAGGTCCCGGCGACGCCGAGGAAGAGCGAGAGCCAGCGCCAGAAGCCGAGCCGACCCTCGTGGGCAAGCCGCCTGTCGAAGACGAGGTCGTCGCCGACGCGTCGGTAATCGCGCCCCGCCTCCTGACGGATGCCGTTCACGAAGACCTCGAAGTGCTCGCCGACCCCCGCCGGCAGGTGCACACGCGTCCGCTCGGCCACGCTCATAGAATGCCACCGCCCGTGCGCCGCCTTGGCCTCGTCCTCACGTGCGTCGCCCTGCTCTCGTTCGCGCTGGCCGGAGCCGCGCTCGCGGGCAACGGCGGCTTCGCTCCGCCGGCGCCGGCCGACCCGAACGAGAACGGGATCCGGACGGTCTACTGGCTGATCCTCGCCGTAACGGGCGGCATCTTCGTGCTCGTCGAGGCCGCCCTCTTCCTGTTCATCGTCCGCTACCGCAGCCGCGGCCGGCCGCGCGAGATCGAGGGGCCGCAGATCCGCGGGCACACGAACCTCGAGCTCGGCTGGACGGTCGCCCCGGTCGTGCTCCTCGCCGTGATCGCAGGGTTCGTCTTCTGGAAGGCCGGCGCGATCCGGAACGCCCCGGCGGCGGGCGCCACCGGCCCGGAGACGATCCAGATCGAGGGCCACCAGTTCTACTGGGAGTTCGTATATCCGAACGGCGCGATCTCGGTCGACACGATGCGCGTCCCGTACAGGCGAAAGATCCAGCTCGAGATCTCCTCGCCCGACGTCGCGCACAGCTGGTGGGTGCCCGCGCTCGGCGGCAAGCTCGACGCGATCCCCGGCCGTGTCAACACGACCTCGTTCCGGCCTACCAGGCTCGGCACCTTCCGCGGCCAATGCGCCGAGTTCTGCGGGATCCAGCACGCGGCCATGCGATCGCGCGTCCAGGTGCTGCCGGCCAACGAGTACGACGCCTGGGTCCGGCAGCGCCGCGTCTCGCCGTCGGAGGTCGGACGCGAGACCTTCGAAGGCGTCTGCGCCAAGTGCCACGGCCTCTCCGGGCTCGGATCGATCGGACCCGCGATCGCCCAGAGCCCGCTCCTCTCCGATCGGGAGGCGCTCACCACCCTGCTCCGGCAGGGCGGCGTGAAGATGCCGGCCGTCGGCAAGACCTGGAGCAACGAGCAGCTGGACGCGACGATCGAATACCTCCGGAAGCGGTTCAAGGCGGGAGGCGGCAGTGGCAGCTAGAGCCGAGCCCGTTCCCGCCGCGGTCGTCGTCTCGCGCGGGCGGGTCTCGAGCTGGCTGACGACGGTCGACCACAAGCGGATCGGGATCCTCTACATCGTCACGAGCCTCGCGTTCTTCCTCGCGGGCGGGATCCTGGCGCTACTGATGCGGGCCCAGCTCGCGACGCCGAACGAGCACTTCATCACGCGCGACGGCTACAGCGAGCTCTTCACGCTTCACGGGACGACGATGGTCTTCCTCGTCGTCGTGCCGATCCTGGCCGGGTTCGGCAACTTCCTCGTGCCCCTGATGATCGGCGCCCGGGACATGGCCTTCCCGCGCCTGAACGCCTTCTCGTACTGGCTGTTCCTCCTGGGCGGGATCGTCCTCTACTCGAGCTGGTTCGCCGCCGGCGGCGGGCCGAAGGCCGGCTGGACGAGCTACGTGCCCCTCTCGACGGCCGCCTACACGCCCGGCCACGGCGTCGACCTCTGGATCCTCTCGCTCCACATCCTGACGATCTCCTCGCTCGCGGGCGCGATCAACTTCCTGGTCACGATCCACAACATGCGCACGCCCGGGATGATCTGGATGCGGCTGCCGCTCTTCGTCTGGACGATCGAGATCTATGCGCTGCTGCTCGTGCTCGTGTTGCCGGCCCTCTCGGCCGGCTTGACGCTGCTGCTGCTCGACCGCCAGGTCGGCACGCACTTCTTCCTCCCTGACAAGGGCGGGAGCGCGCTGCTCTGGCAGCACGTCTTCTGGTTCTTCGGGCACCCCGAGGTCTACATCATGATCCTGCCGGCGATGGGGATGATCTCGGAGATCATCCCGGTCTTCTCGCGCAAGCCGATCTTCGGCTACAGAGCGGTTGCGTACTCGACCGTCGGGATCGCCTTCGTCTCGATGCTCGTCTGGGCCCATCACATGTTCGCGGTCGGCCTGCCCGACTACCTCCAGGGGTTCTTCATGCTCACGTCGATGGCGGTGGCGGTGCCGACGGGGGTGAAGATCTTCAATTGGCTCGCCACCACCTGGCGGGGGAACATCCACTTCGACACGGCGATGCTGTTCGCGCTCGGCTTCATCGGCGTCTTCACGATCGGCGGGCTGTCGGGGATCTTCCTCGCCGCTTACCCGTTCGACTGGCAGGTCACGGACACGTACTTCGTGGTCGCCCACCTCCACTACGTGCTCTTCGGCGGCTCGATGTTCGCGATCTTCGGCGGGCTCTACTACTGGTGGCCGAAGATGTTCGGGCGCATGCTCGACGAGCGGCTCGGGAAGGTGAACTTCTGGCTGATGCTGATCGGCTTCAACCTGACGTTCTTCCCCCAGCACATGCTCGGGCTGATGGGGATGCCGCGGCGGATCTACAGCTACAGCGAGGGCGGGCTCTGGGAGTGGTACAACCTGATCTCGAGCATCGGCTCGGGCGTGATGGCTCTCGGGATCCTGGCCTTCGTCGTCAACGTGGTGAAAACTGCTCGCTCGGGGGTACGCGCGGTGAACGACCCTTGGCTCGCGGACACGCTCGAGTGGTACACGACCTCGCCGCCCCCGCGGCACAACTTCGACAAGGTGCCGTATGTGTCGAGCGCGCGCCCGCTGCGCGACCTGCGGAGGCGTTTGGCGGAGGCCCGTGTCTGACGTGAGGCCGGGCCTCTGGCTCAGGTTGACCGCTCTCGCGGCCGTGTCCGCCTGCGCGGCCGCGGTCGTCAGCGGCTCGCTCGAGCTCGGAGCGGCGCACCGGGTGCTCGCGGCGCTCGCGCTGCCGCCGTTGTGCGCGCTCGTCGCGGCCGCGTGGATCGCCCACCGGCGGCTCCTCGCTCCGACCGTCGGGGCGCTGCTCGCCTTTCTCGCGGCCGCGCTGGTCGTCTCACGGCCCGCGCACCTCGCGCTCGCGGGACTCTCGCTGGCCGCGGCGCTGGTCGCGGGGGCCGCGTGCTTCCGCGGGGAGCCGGTTCCGCCTGCGCCTTGGC
>WNGF01003923.1_pt1 | contig 38373 bp, 34 predicted proteins | sample 5400641 | NCBI WGS metagenome assembly WNGF01 (sample SAMN13153371, study PRJNA577476) | soil metagenome | isolation source: 80 cm soil or saprolite under grassland replicate 2 | place: USA:California | collected 2016-06-15 | reverse complement strand
GGCTTCAAGTCGGTGAGAGTGCACACGTCACCGATCGAATAGAATTCCTGTACCGGCTCCTGTCCCTTCATCGATCCACCTCCGCCCGCAATTCCCGGTTCATGAGCTCCGCCATCGCTTCGCGCGGAGGTTGCTTCTCGAACAGAACACGATTCACCGCTTCGACGATCGGCATCGCCACATCCTGCCTTGCCGCGAGGGCTTTCGCGCTTTTCGCCGTTACCACGCCTTCGGCGACCGTTTCACGCTCCTTCAAAACTTCGTCCAGCGGTCTTCCCTTTCCGACTTCGACGCCCACTTCCCGATTCCTGCTCAGCGAGCCGGTGCACGTGAGCACCAGGTCACCGAGACCCGCGAGCCCGGCGAACGTCCGGGCGTCGGCGCCGAGGGAGACACCGAGTCTCGTCATCTCCGCCAACCCGCGGGTGATGAGAGCGGCGCGCGCATTGAAGCCGAGTCCCAGTCCGTCGCAGAGTCCGGTCGCGACCGCCATCACGTTCTTGAGCGCGCCGCCGAGCTCGACTCCGGTCACATCGGTGTGAGTGTAGGTTCGGAAATATGGAGAGTTGAAAGTCTTCTGCACCATGGCCGCCGCGGCGGAATTCTCGGAGGCGACGACGACGGCGGTCGGCAGACAGCGGACGACTTCCATTGCGAAGCTGGGGCCGGAAAGCGCGACCACCGGGGAGGACGGGATTTCGGCGCGGAGGACATCGGTCATGAGCGCGAAAGTTCCCGTTTCCAAACCCTTCGTGGCGATGATCGATGGGGCCCCATTTGGGAAGGATTTGGCGGCCTTCGATGCGATGGTACGCAGAACCTGGGATGGGGTGGCGAATACGACCAGCTCCGCGCCTCTCAGAACTGCGGCCAGATCATTCGACGCCGTAATACCGGGCGCGAGCTTGTTCCCCTTCAGGAAGCGAGTGTTTTCCCCGCGCTCGCGGATGGACGTCGCAACGTCGGGCTCGAACGCCCAGACGCTGACGTCATGGCCATTCCTTCGAAGGAGATCGGCAAGCGCAGTCCCCCAAGCACCGGCTCCCACGATAGCGCATTTCATCGGCGCGCCGTCTCGTTTTCTGCGGCAGCGATTGCCGGCTTCTTCACGAAACGATGCTCTTCGCCGCGGCGAAGCCGGGCGATGTTTGCCCGATGCTTCCAGATTACGAAAGCGGCAACAAGCACGCTTACCCAAAAGAGCACCGACGTAGGATCAGGATTGAGGATGAATATCGAAACCGGCATCGCGATCGCCCCGACGACCGACGCGAAACTCACGTACCGCGTGAGTGCGAAAACCGTACACCAGACGAGAAAGGCGATGATCGAGGGAATCACGGCTAGCGCGAGGAAGACGCCGGCCGCAGTCGCGACACCCTTGCCGCCACCCTTCCCAAGAAGGAAGACCGGCTTCACATGCCCGAAGATCGCCGCAATTCCGAACGCGAACGCCCACAGCTCTGGTCGAAGTGTGTTGGCGTGGATGGAGAGAAAGTAGACGGGCGCGAACCCTTTCAGCACATCCGCTGCGAAAACCGCGATGCCGGCTTTGAGGCCGAGCACGCGGACCACATTCGTCGCGCCAAGGTTACCTGATCCATGCTCCCGAAGATCGATGCCCGCGAGCTTGCCGGCGATGAACGCCGATGGGATGGACCCGATGAAATAGGAGATCAGCAGGCAGAGCCAGGGCGAGATCACCCGCGCTTGTTCCGTAAAACGACGCGCAGAGGATTTCCGTGGAAGCGCCAGGCCTCGCGAAATCCGTTGTGCAAATAGCGGATGTAGTGCTCCTGCACCAGATCGGGATTGTTTCCGAACACCGCAATCGTCGGCGGGGCTGTCTCAACCTGCGTTGCGTAATTGAGCTTCACTTCCCTTCCCGCCGACTGTGGCGGCTGCAGCCGGGAAACGAGCTGCTCGAGCGTCGCGTTCACCTGTGAGGTACTGATGCGCTTTGCGCGCTCCTTTTCCACCTCGAGTATCACGTCGAGCATTTTTGTAATGCGTTGGCCGCTCAGCGCCGACGTGAAGAGGAACGGAACGAACTTGAAGAACGGCGCCTTCTCCTCGCACTCCTTCTGGAACACCTGCGAGGTCTTGTTGTCCTTTTCCTTCAAGTCCCACTTGTTGACCGCTATGATCAAGCCGCGCCCATGCTCCCACGCCAAAGCGGCGATCTTCAGATCCTGGTTGTGCAGCCCTTCGGTAGCGTCCAGAACCAACACGCAGATCTCCGCGCGCTCGATCGCCCGGCGCGTGCGAAGGGACGAGTAGAATTCGATTCCATCCTCGACCTTCGACTGCCGGCGAAGTCCCGCGGTGTCGATGAAGACGATCTCGCGCCCGTGATAGTTCATCGGCGTATCGATCGCGTCGCGTGTCGTTCCCGCAGTATCGGCGACAACGAGGCGCTCTTCGCCAAGAAGCCGGTTTATGATGGATGACTTGCCGACGTTCGGCCGACCGATGATGGCGACGCGCAGCGCGTCAGTCTCTTCAGTTGCTCCCGGGGGAATCCGCCCGACGACGGCGTCAAGCAGGTCGCCGGAATTTTTTCCGTTCACCGCCGAGACCGGAATCGGATCGCCGGCGCCGAGCTCGTAGAACTCGTAGTGGTCGGTCGTGCGCGGATCGTCCACCTTGTTTGCGACGAGCACCCAGGGCTTTCGCGACTCGCGCAGCAGATCGACGACGCGCGTGTCGCTCGGATGCAATCCGGCCTTCGCATCCACGACAAGCATGAGAAGATCGGCCTCGGCAATGGCCTGGATAACCTGCCTCTTGATCTCGACATCCATCGGGATGTGCGGATCATCGGTCAGCCCGCCCGTGTCGACAAGCCAAAAACTGCGTCCGTTCCAGTCGGCGCGCGCGAAGTGACGATCACGGGTCGTTCCCGGCTCGTCACTGACGATCGCGCTGTTCTCACCGATGATGCGGTTGAAGAGGGCCGACTTTCCGACGTTGGGGCGCCCGACAATCGCGATGACGGGTACGCTCACGCGGCCACCGCCTCGAGCTCATTCTGGAGAACATCCACGAAATCGTACGACGGAAATACCGGAATCGCGATGCGCGAGCGCACCCCGTCGAGAGTGTGATCGTCGAGGAAGATGCTGTCCTCGTTGATCGCTTCCGCGGGAATGAGGGCGAAGTCGAGATCGCTCCGCCCTTCGAGCGCGCGCAGTATGTCGGCACCCACGAGGAGACCCGCGGTCGTTATCGTCGGGCCGAAAAGCGAGTTCTCGACGGCGATGAGCTCGAACTGCGCGCCGGTGCGGCTCTCGAGCTTCTCGAGAAGGGGCAACATCAGCGGCGCCATCGCGTGTCCGGTGACTACTCCAATCCGCGCGCCTTCAAACCGTTTCACCTTTTTCAGTCCGCGGCCGAGCCGGGCGCGCAAAGCGGTAATCGATCCAATTCCGTTTTCGATCTGCGCGAAATCGCCGTAGTGATCCTCGCCGGGAAGCGCAGTATCGGCGAGCAGATACAGCTCGTCCGCCCCGAATACCCACGTTTCTCCGCGCTCGGCCCGCGCTTTGTCGCCCCAACGCTCGACGTGTGAGAGCAGCTTTCGCGCCGCGTCGACGTCCATCCGCTCTCCGGTGTAGAGATGCGAGAACTGGGTGATGCCGACTGGCACCACGGCGGCGGAGATGACGGCGTCACCCAGATTCCAGAGATCTGTGAGGGATTCCTCGAGGACAGGGCCGTCGTTCAAACCCGGCACAATCACCATCTGGCAGTGAAAGCGAATGCCACCCGCGGCAAGGCGCTTCAGCTGGGCCATGATGTCCGGCACGCGCGGATTGTTGAGGAGAACCTTGCGCGCTTCGTAATTCGTCGCGTGCACCGACACATAGAGCGGCGACAGCCGATACTCCAGAATCCGAGCAATGTCCTTCTCTTTCACGTTGGACAGAGTCGCGAAATTTCCGTATGCGAACGAGAGACGGTAATCGTCGTCGCGGATGTAGAGGTTCTTTCGAAGCCCCTTGGGGAGCCCTTCAATGAAGCAGAACTCACAGCGGTTGGCGCAGCGCCGAACGCTTGGCGGCTCGAGCGTGAGACCGAGCGGCTCCCCATCCCGGCGCTCCACCTCGTACACAACGGCTTCGCCGTCGGGGTGAAGCGCGTCGATTCGTTCACCGAGAGGAGCTGAGTCCCGGCGACGATTCCGACCGCCTCAGCGATCCCTCCCTGCTCTACTTTCGCTACTCGAACCATGGGGCAATAATATACTTGACACACCCACCTTCGGGTGTTAGACTTGGGGTATGAAAAAGACTTCCTGCGCGGTTCCGCTCACTCTCGTTGAAGCGATCCGGCACTTTGCCGATCCCGACGTGAGCCTCGAATTCCTTGCTTCCCTCCGCTGGCCGGATGGTGTGACCTGCCCACATTGCGCGGCTGAAAAGCCGATGTTCCTCAAGACTCGGCGCATCTGGAAATGCCGCTCTTGCCGGAAGCAGTTTTCGGTTAAAGTTGGGACGGTATTTGAGGACTCGCCGCTTGGACTCGATAAGTGGCTTCCGGCTCTTTGGCTTCTCGCCAACGCGAAGAACGGCGTCAGCTCCTACGAACTGGCGCGCTCGCTCGGCATCACCCAAAAGACTGCGTGGTTCATGCTTGGTCGTATCCGCCTTGCGATGGAGTCCAAGTCCTTCGAGAAGTTGGAAGGCGAAGTCGAGATTGACGAAACCTTCATTGGCGGGAAGTCCCAGAACATGCATAAGTCGAGACGCCACCTTCCGCAGAGACTGGGAGCGAAGGCCGGCATGTCCAAGACCGCCGTACTTGGTATGCTTCAGCGTTCCGAAGAAAAGGGCGGCAGTCGCGTTCGTGCCCTTGTTGTTGAAGGCGTCAAGCGGTCGCACCTGATTCACGAGATTGAAGCGAATGTCGAGGAAGGCTCGGCGGTCTATACCGATTCGCTTCAGTCTTACAGAAATCTGTCGGCGCGCTACGCTCATGAAAACATTGACCATAGCCGCGAGTGGGCGAAGGGTCGGGTTCACACCAACGGCTTGGAGAATTTCTGGAGCGTTTTGAAGCGCGGAATCAAAGGAACCTACATTTCGATTGACCCCTTCCACGCTTTCCGGTACGTCGGGGAGCAATCGTTCCGCTTCAATCTCCGCCAGTTGACCGATGGAGAGAGATTCAAGAACGTGGCACGTGATATTGTCGGCAAGCGTCTTACCTATCGGGCGCTGATTGGTGCCGATCTCGCTACGACGTGACGCACTATCGTACCCACACAAAAGGCGGGGCAAACGAAAGCGAGTAAAGGAGGAACCGTGAAGAAACCGAGCGGGAAGAAACCGCGTGAGTTGTCGCCCATGGAGAAAATGGCTGACCTCACGCGGCGCATTATCGCCGTTCCGAAATCCGAGGTGGACGCTAGGAGGAAGAAGCGGAAGCGACATTAGGGCCACCGCATCCCAAGGCGACCGTACCACGCTCTTTTTACTCTGCCACGTGCAAAGTAACGAGCCTCACGCCATTGGGCACGTATCCATTGACGACTATTCCGCCGCCATCGCTTTGTCCATGAACGCCTCTGGTACTCGGGGTGAGCAGCGATAAAGGCCACTAATCGCGGCGCCGCACGTTGAAAGTTGTCCTCGGTTGCGTAGCGCGCGTCAACTTTCGACGTGCCTAATTCCGGGGGGACCATTGAGGCTCCGGTGCAGAGCAACTTGAACGTGTCTCGCGTGTCATCCCAGGTCCGACTATGGTCCCGCATTAGTGCCTTGGTTTCTAGCCATGTCTCATGCGCCAGATAGTCCGCAGCTTGGAGCGGATATTCGTCACCAGACAACGAATTGAAGCCGACAAATGCCCCCGTCCATCCCTCGCCGACACGCTTTAGATGCTTGAGCCATTCCAGGATTTCACCAACGCCATCGCCATCCTCTATGAACAACTGAGCCTGAAGGCCGCTCCCCGGACGTAAGGCCAGTTGAGCAACTTGTTCGCAAACTTCGGCGACTGCGATCATCGCCGCTGGGATACGATCATGCGGAGTTCTCAACTTGCGACATGCAGCCCTGAAGACCGGGTCGAAATGGTCCAAGTCGAGACTAGAGCTAAAACCGTAGGGTATGGCGGTATGCGCCGCGAGCGCAAACAATGAGGCAAGATTTTTATGCTCAACGGGATCGGCCCTTAGACGCTCAAACGGCCCAGCGCAGGCGAAGAACTCTGTAGCATGGAAGTACGGGAAGGCGCCCAACTTCAAGGTCGCGTCCCACAACTGCTCGAATTGCTGCCACCGGGCTTGGCTCGCCACATATCCAGCCGCCGTGACAGCACGTTCGTCTCGCGTAGTTTCTTTGCCGCTGACATCCACATAGTAGCGGAGAATCACGAAATACCGCTCCTCTGGATCTGTCGCAGGGTGGAATGCATCGCCTAGCTCGGCGAGCAACGAGACATAGCGGTCACCCTGCATCATGCGGGGACAACCTCAACTAATACACTTGCCCTTGGTGCGTCAAGTATATTAGTGCCAACCATGGCTCAAGTAAGTTAAGAGCCAAAGGGGCCGAAATCAAGGAATCATTTGAAGTTAGCCTTCGAGACATTTCGCGTGCCATTCGCCCTGAACGCCCTTGGCAAGCGGAGCAAAACCTGCTAAACGGGAGCGTTCTCCGCCAGTACGGCCAGCAACTTCCTCGCCCGCTCCACATTGAAGCCCGGAAGCTTGGCGATTGCCTCTTCGCCGGCGTCTCGCACGCCCTGCACGCTGCCGAATTCGCGCAAGAGCTGCCGGCGCTTCACTGGCCCGATGCCGGGCACCTTGAGAAGCTCCGAGGTCACCGTACGCATTGTCCGGCGCTTCCGGTTGTAAGTCACGGCGAACCGGTGCGCCTCGTCGCGGGCCTGCTGGAGAAGCTTGAGCGCTGGCGACCGGCGGGAAAGTGTGACCGGCTCGGTGCGTCCCCAGATAAAAACCTCTTCCTCCCGCTTCGCGATGCTGATCAATGGGCGGTCGGCGAGATTGAGCGAGCTCAACGCCGCGAATGCAGAGGACAGCTGCCCCTTCCCACCGTCGATGACGACGAGATCCGGAAGCGGCTTCTCATCGGCGATTCGCCGCTCGAAATAGCGGCGCACCACTTCCTCCATGGCGGCGAAGTCGTCCGTGCCCTCGACTGTCTTCACGCGAAACTTTCGATATTCGCCTCGTCGAGGACGGCCGTTCTCGAACCAGACGCACGAGCCGACGGTGTCAGTTCCCTGGGCCGTTGAGATGTCGAAGCAGACGAGCGTGCGCGGGAGGCGCTGCAGCCCGAGCTCCCGGCTCAGCTCATAAACCGGGTCCCCTGCCCGCTCTTCGGCTTCCATGCTCGCCAGCTTCAGCTCCTCGAGAAGATGGCGGGCGTTCTGCTCGGCAAGTGTAATCAGCTGCCGCCGCGACCCGCGCTGCGGAACGTGGATCTTGGTCGTGACAAGCGCTTCCTCAACGAGCTCGCGATCCGGAAAGTCGAAAGGAACGAGCACCTCTCTCGCGCGCTCTTGCATTCCGACATAGCTGCCGGCGAGGAAAGCGGAGAGCGCAGTCGTGTCTTCCTCGGCTTCGAGATTCTCAAGGAATCGCTGGTCCCTGGACAGAAGCTTGCCGCCGCGAATGCGGAGAACCGTGACGCATGCGTCGTCTCCGTCGCGGGCATATCCGATTACGTCGCGGTCGCCGCCCTCGACTTCGAGGACGACGGTCGGCTCCTCCATTCCCTCGAGATGGTGAATTACGTCGCGGAATTCGGCGGCGCGCTCGAAGTCCAGCTCCTGCGAGGCGAGATCCATTCGGTCACTCACCCGACGGATCACCTCATCGGTGCGCCCCGACAGAAAGAGCACGACCTCGTCGATCATCGAGCGGTAATCCGCCATCGACTGTGCGAGAATGCAGGGCGCCTTGCACCGATGGATGTAGTAGTCGAGGCACGCGCGCTCGGGCATCTCGTCAGGCATGTTGTAGTTGCACGAGCGCACCGTGAAGATCCGCTTCACCACATTCAGCGCACGGCGCATCGCCCCGACATCGGTATACGGTCCGAAGTACTTGGCGCCGTCGTCCTGCAGCCGCCGGGTGACGAAGATCCGCGGAAACGGCTCCTGCACCGTCACCTTGATGTACGGGTAGGATTTGTCGTCGCGTAGCGCGATGTTGAAGCGCGGCTTGTACTCCTTGATGAGATTAGCTTCGAGGATGAGCGCGTGCGCCTCGCTCGGCACGACGATGGTGTCGATGTCCTCGATCAGGCTGACGAGGTGGCGCGTCTTCGTGCTGGCCATGTCGTCGTTGGCGAAATAGCTCCGTACGCGAGACCGCAGACGCTTCGCTTTTCCGACGTACAGCGTATTCCCGTCCTTGCCCTGCCATAGATAGACACCGGGCACTTCGGGGAGATGCGGGAGCTTGGCTGCTACTGCGTCGGGGATCGGAAGCATGATTCTTATTATACCCGCGACGGGAAGTACCGTTGCCGCGCTTCTATTTGCGGGAAGCGAGTCGGATAAAGCGGCCGGTAAGAGCTCGCGCCTCCGGTATTCCCTGAACCGTCGTGAGTGCGACGTACACCAGGCCATACGCGGCGAGAAGGATGAAGGAAGCGAGCTTCGGCTCGACGGAATTGCCGAGGAGCTTGTACGCCCACGGGATCGAGGCGGCGATCGCCGCGGCCAGCCAAAGCTTCGCAGCCACTCGCTTGGAAAGACCCGTCTCGCCAATTCGCTTGGACAGCGCGTGCCGTAAAAGCAGGAACTCCATCCACCCCGCGATGCCGGCCGTCGCCGTGAGCCCCGCAGCTCCGAGCTTTGGATCCACACCGAGCGCAGCGGGGAGGACGAGCGCAGCGATATATCCGAGCACCGTGGTGAGCGTCACCCGAATGACGGCGAAGCGGAGCGGTGTACGGGTGTCGCGCAGAGCGTAGAAGGTCGACGAATACAGTCTTCCCATCGTCGACGCGAGGAGACCGATCGCGGATCCGGCGAGGATCTGCCAGACCCAAATCGTATCGCGCTGGTGCCAAACTCCGCTCTGAAGCAGCAAATAAACGATGAGATCGCCCAACGCAAAGAGCGCGATCGCGCTCGGCACTATATAGAAGGCTATTCTCTCCAGGCCTGCGTCGAGTCTCTGCCGCAGGTACGCGGCAATTTCCGCATCGCTCCCGGTCGCGCGGGACATCGACGGAAGCTCGGCCGCGGATATCGCCATCCCGAAAAGACTCACCGGCAGCACGTAGATCACCTGCGCGTAAGTAAAGGCCGACACTGCGCCGTTTCCGAGGTAGCTCGCGAGCCAGGCATCCACGTAGGCGCTGAGCTGAACGACGCCGCGACTGATGAAAGCAGGAACGAAGTTCGTGAAAACGTTTCGGACGCTCTGCGCGGCATAGGTGAGCCTCAGCCGGACATGTCTCGCGAGCGTGAGAACCAGAGGCATTTGCACCGCGACCTGCAGGGCGCTTCCGACGACCGACGCGAATGCGAGGATGACCGCCAGCTGCTCCTGCGTGCGCCCGTTGTGAAATCCGATCAGCGCTGCGACCATCGCGGCGTTCCACACGACTGGAGCCGCGTACGACATGAAAAACTTCCGGTGGCTGTTGAGGACGCCGAGGCACCACGCGGAAAAGACCAGCAGTCCCGCGCCCGGGAAAAGAATGCGTGTCAGACGGACCGTCAGCTCACGCTTCTCTCCCGTGAATCCGTTCGCGATCAGGGCGACCAGAAACGGCGCCGTGAGCACGCCGAGGAGAACGATTGCTGACGTCAGAAGCGCTAGCATCCCGGCAACGGCTCCCGCCAGGCGGGTCGCTTCCTCCTCTTCTCCGTGGCCAAGCAGTCCGGCGTATTCGGGGATGAATGACGCTGAAAGAACGCCTTCTCCGAAAAGATTCTGAAGCAGATTCGGAATTCTGAACGCCGCATTGAAAGCATCCGCCGGCATGGATGTGCCGAGGTAGCGAGCGAGCATTATCTGTCGAATGAGCCCGGTCAGACGACTGAGAAGTATTCCGAGCGCGACGAGTGCAGCAGCGCTCCTGCCGCGCTCGGGCATTGCCGGCGTAACCGGTGCGGCTGGAATTCCGACGCCGCTCGATGCGGCAGCGTGCTCGATTGCCGTGCGATCCCGGCTCTCAGTCACAGAAGAGCTTTTGCGTGCTGCGTCGCCTCGGCAAGCATCGCTTCCTCGAGCTGCGTGCCGTACCGGGCGAGAAACGGAATAAAGCTGAGCGCGCGCTCTTGTGGCTTCCCGAGCGGAAACAGCGCGCCTCTCGCGGTTGCCACGTCATTCATCAAATTTGCGTTGCGATGCTTTGACGCGGCGACGAGGCGTCTCTCGAAGCGGTCAACACGATGGTCGAGGTTTCGCCGCAGGCCCTCGCTGACGCGCTCGGTCAGGCCGATGTCATTGTTCTTGAGAGCGTCACCGATCGCTGTCGTCCGCTCCTCTACAGCGCGGCGCAGCTTTTCGACATTCGCGAGTACGTCACTGGGAATGAGCCCGCGGGCGACGCGGGCTTCGATTGCGTGCGGGTCGCGAAAGTCGGCCAAATCGGCTCGCAGGCGGTCGAGAATCTCGCGGATGTGCGGCTCGACGATCGTACATGACCAGCGCGGAACGATCAGCGGCCGCGCCAGGCCGAGTGTTGTCGCGATCGGAGACAGCTGCGCGAAGTAGGCGATCTCAGCGGGACCGCCGATGTACGTCAGTGTCGGCAGAATCTGCCGCTCGACGACTGGCCGCAGCAGAACATTCGGACTCAGCTCCGCGGCCGACGAGCTCGCACGGCCCGCGCGCTTGATCGGCACCCGCTTCCGCCCCTCACTCGTCGTCTCGCATACTACGGAAAGCCCGGCGACGTCTCGAACCTGAACCGCATGGCCCTCGCTCTCGATCGCGGCATTGTTGTCGGTAATCGCGCGTGCGATCGCTTCGGCACGTTGCAGCGCGAGGTCGATCGTCGGCGCGCTCGCCCTTCGCACTGCTTCATGCGACGCATCGAACACGGTAATTCCAAGCGGCTCAAGCAGCGATCGCAGCAGAGTCACATACGCCCGTCCGACAGTCTGATGGGCGGAATACGCGCTCCTCAGGGCTTCAACGAGTTTCGGATCGGACGCGGATCCGCAGTCATGCACGAGAGCGGCGAGAAGCGCGCTCACATCCCCCAGCGGCGTCTGAGCCATGGGTGCGCCGATCGGCCCGGCTGCCTCGGCTACGAGCTCCTGCGCTCCTCCGTACACGGCGATCGTGATCCTGCTCGCTTCACGGAAATCGGAGTCGTCGGTCGCCGCCCAGAAAACCGGAGCGACCGGGATGCCGGTCACCCGCTCGAGCTCGTTCGCGATCGCCAACGCACTCAGTGCTTTCGAAAGAGCGTATATCGGGCCGCCAAAGAGTCCTGGCTGCTGGCCGGTTGTGACGACGACGCCCTTGCCAGCGGCTGCTCGCTCGAGGCGCGCAGCCGCCGCACCCGACGCGCCGAAAGCGGGCGCAAGCTTCGAATGCCAATCGTGCGCGAAGCCCGAGAGAATCGTCGTCGCGCGATTTTTCCACTCTTCCTTTCCGGACGGACGGCGCTCGTAACGCTTGTCGTCTTCGCGGCGCATGGCACGCTCAGCGACGGATGCGACGGATAGCGGTTGCGTAATTATCTCGGGCGTCACTGCTTCACCGCCATCAACAGCGTGCGCTTGGATTCGGGAGTCCAATCGGCGCCGGAGTAGTCTCCGATCACGCGCTCGATCTCAAAACCGGCCGACGAGAGCATCCGCTCGAGATCGCTGCGGGAGAAGAGTCGAACGCGCTCGATAAATGATTTGTCCCGGTCGCGAAGGGTGATGTGCTTTTCAACAAACCTTCCGTCGCTCGTGATCGAGCGGCGCTGCTCGACGACGATGTCGCCGACGACCTTTTCGTCGTAGGGCTTCAGCGTGCGCGCGACCTGATCGGCGTTCAGATAATCGAGCACGAACATGCCGTCACGGTGCGTGACACTGCCGACCATGGCAAGAGCGCGCTCGTGCTCGGCGTCGTCCGTAAAGTATCCGAAGCTGGTGAACAGATTCACTACCAGCGAGAAGCTCGCTTCGCCGAACGGCAGCGAGCGGATGTCGCCGCGCACATAGGGTGCGCTCCGATCCTCCTGGCGCGCGAGATGGAGCAACGGCCCCGATAGATCGTATCCGACCGTCCACCAGTGCTTCCGCAATGCACGCGCGTGTCTGCCGGCGCCGCATGCGAGATCGAGAACGCGCTGAACCTTTCGTTGCCCGACGAGACGGCGTATGAGCTTGACGACGCGCTCCGCCTCCTCCGCGTTGCGATGCGGGTAGATGGCAAGATACTCCTCACCAAACCATTCCCTGAACCACTCCTTGCCGCCCGCCGCCGTGCTCGCCGGCGCCGCATTTCCCGCGGGGCTCATTTGTGGTAGGGCTGGCCGCGGACGATCGTCCCGGCGCGATAGATCTGTTCGGCGAGCACGAGCCGGGCGAGCTCATGCGGAAGCGTCCACGGAGCGAGCGAAAGCCGGCTCTGCGACGCGGCGAGAATCTCCTCGGCAAGGCCGTGCGCACCGCCGATCACGAAAGCAACGCTCTGATCCGCGTCGCGCGCGCTGCGAAGCATGTCGGCAAACTCTTCCGACGTGCGCCTCTCACCGGACGCATGGCACGCGATCGTTCGTGCGCCGGCGGGAATCGTATTCCGCAGGCGCTCCGCCTCGCGCGCCATCACCAGCGCGGCAGGCAGCGATCCGCCCTTCTCTTCGCGGACTTCATGCACGTCGAGCGGCCAATAGCGCGCCGCTCGTGTCTCATAGTCGCTGATTGCGAGTCTCAGCCCGTTGTCGCGCGGCTTTCCCACGACGGCGACCACGAGCCGCATCTACGCGTAAACACCGCGGAGTCGGTGGACGTTCGCCACCCTGCTGATGGAAAGCATGTACGCCGCCGTGCGCATGTTGACACTGTGTCTCTTCGAGAGCTCGAGGACCTCCGCAAAGCTGGAGCAGATGATTTTCTCGAGACGCTCGTTGACCAGATCTTCTGGCCAGAAATAACCGCCGCGGTCCTGCACCCACTCGAAGTACGACACGGTCACACCGCCGGCGTTCGCGAGAATATCGGGAATGACGAAGATGCCCTTGTCGTCGAGAATCGTGTCGGCTGCCGCCGTCGTCGGACCGTTCGCGCCTTCGCATATCAGCTTCGCCCTGATGTCGGCCGCATTCTTCGTCGTGATTACGTTCTCCAGCGCCGCCGGGACCAGGACATCGACGTCGAGTGTCAGAAGATCCGCGTTGCCGATCACGTCCGCGTCGGGATACCCGGTCAGACCCTTGTGCCTCGCGGCGTATTTGATGGCCGCCGGAATGTCGATTCCTTTCTTGTTATACAGCGCCACCGATCTGTCGCCGATCGCGACGATCCGGCAGCCTTCCTTCGCAAGAAGATCCGCCGCGACCGAGCCGACGTTGCCGAACCCCTGCACCGCGACGCTGGTTCCCTTTACCGGCAGTCCCAGGTGCGCGAGCGCCTGTTTCGTGACGAGCATGCAGCCGCGGCCCGTCGCTTCGCGCCTGCCGAGCGAGCCGCCCATCTCCACCGGCTTCCCGGTGACGACGGCCGTATCGGTGTGACCGACATGCATCGAGTACGTATCCATGATCCACGCCATCACTCGCTCGTTGGTGTTCACATCAGGCGCGGGGACGTCGGAGTTGGGACCAAGAAAGCGCATGATGCCGGCCGTGTAGCGGCGGGTGAGGCGCTCGAGCTCTCCGGCGGTCATCGAGACAGGATCGCATTTTACGCCGCCCTTTGCGCCGCCGAAGGGGATGTTCACCACCGCGCATTTCCATGTCATCCAGGCAGCGAGCGCTTTCACTTCTTCTAGTGTAACCTGGAGGTCGAATCGGATTCCGCCCTTCGCCGGTCCGCGCGAAGTGTTGTATAAAACGCGGTAGCCTTCGAACACTTCCGTCTCGCCGTTGTCCATCGTTACGGGAATCGAGACGATGATCTGCTTTTCCGCCTGTCGCAAGACTTTGTAGAGGCCTGGCTCGAGGTCGAGGAGCTCAGCGGCCTTGTCGAACCGGGACATCATCGCTTCAAATGGATTCTCCTCGTCGAGAAATCTGTCCTTGTCCGGCCGTACGATCCTGTTTGCTGGGAGGCGTAGATCCGTTGCCATTGTGTTTTTAATTAGTTATCGGGAATGCGATCTCATTCGCATACACGATCGAGCATTTCGTCGAGGCCAGCAGCGCCTTCCTCGATCGTCACGCGCTGAGAAACATACCATAAGGAGCCACCGCGGGCAGGCCACAGACTCTCCAATTTCACCGCGTCCTTCAGAGTGCATACGGCAAAATCCGCCTGCTCCGCGGCAACTGCGAGCTGCTCCGCTTCCCGCGCATTGAAAGCGTGGTGATCGGGGAAGGGCCGCCGCGTGACGCGTGCTCCAATCCCTTCGAGCTGCGCGAAGAATAGCTCGGGGTTGGCGACGGCGGCGATCGCCAGAACGGACGATCCGTTCACCGCCGTGAGCGGCATGCTGCGTCCGGTCGTCGTGCTGTACAGCTCGCCGAATGTCAGTGAAGCGACCGCCTGCGGCACGTTCGGCGCCGCGCCCGAAAGCGCGCGGCGCAGCGCGTCGACTTTTCCGGGGCCGGCGGTCTTTCGCGTGATGATTATCAGCGACGCCCGTCGCGCTGCCGATAGCGGCTCTCTCCATGGTCCGCCGGGAAGCAAGCGCGCACTTCCGCTCCATCCGTCGGCGCTGATCAACAAAATGTCCAGATCGCGCGCTGCGCGGCGGTGCTGGAACCCGTCATCCAGAACTACGGTTTCGGCGCCGCAGGCGATTGCTTCGCGAATTCCGCGGACGCGATCGCGACAGACGACAACTTCCGCATCCTCGGTGAGCCGCTTGTGCACCATCGGCTCGTCGTCCGCATAGTCACGAAGGACGACGGCGGGCCGCCGGCCGCGAGCGGAAATCCCGGAAGCAATCCAAGCGGCGATCGGAGTCTTGCCGGTCCCGCCGACCGTCAGGTTTCCAACGCTCACGACAGGGATGGAGCTTTCGTAAATTGGAAGAATGCGCTTGTCGTAGAGGAGTCCGCGTGCAGCTGACAGTGTGCGATAGGCGCCACTCAGCGGAGCGAGAATCGTACGCGTCAGGCGCGGTCCTCTGCCTGTGCCCGTCCAGATTTTGACGAGCGAGTTCTTGAGATCAGGCATCTGCGGCGGCGCTCACGCGATTCATCAAGACTTCAAAACGCTCGACTTGATCTGCCGCTTCACGCGGATCCGCGGCTTCGACTTCGACAGCATCTCCGTACGCGACAGTGACTCGCGCGAATGGTTTCGGAATCATGAAGCGATCCCAGCTTTCAAGCCGCCACGAACGGTCGGCACTCGCGGCTACGGGAAGAATAGGAACCCCCGCCCGGTTGGCCGCGACAAGCGCTCCGGGCGCGAACTTTCGTGAGGGACCCCGCGGACCGTCAGGTGTGATTGCCACTTCGATGCCCCGACGCAAATCGCGGACGAGGCCGAGCAGCGCACGCTCGGCTCCGTGCGTCGATGATCCCCGGATCAGCCGGTAGCCGAGTGATGCCGCCGCGCGCGCGACGAGCTCCCCGTCCCGGTGCTCACTGATGAGTACTGCGACGCCGCGTTTGCGATGATGCCAGAGAAGCGGCAACAACTGGCCGTGCCACAACGAAAAGATGAACGCGCGATTTGCCGCGCGGAGCGACAGGAGCGCCTCTTCGTTTCGGACGCGAATTCGCCACGTCGCCGCTAGAGCTCTCAGTGCTGCTCCACCCGCAAGGATGGCGAGGCGGGTCTTCCAATCGAGCGCACCTTCACTCTCGTCGCTCATCCCGCGACGAGCGACGATGCGATTTCGGCAACCCGGCTTGCCGCACCCGCCGCCCCCAGCTTGTCACGCACTTCGGCCAGTCCCTCGAGCGCCGTGTCACGCGCGACTCCCGGAGCGAGCAGGCCGGAAAGTGCCGCGGCGATCGGTTCCGCCTTGATCGCACCCTGGATGAATTCGGGCGCGACTTCCCTGCCAGCTACCACGTTCACCAAACCGATGTGCGAGACTCTTACAAGCTGCTTCGCGAGCAGGTAGGAAATGCTTCCGGTCCGATAAGCGACAACCAGTGGACATCCTGCGATGGCCGATTCGAGCGTGGTCGTGCCGCTCTTGCAGAGCGCGACGTCGGCTGCGCGCAGGACCTCCAGCGATTGCGCGTGGACGAGCGGGAAAGGAGACCGCCGCGGATCCAGATTCACCGTCGGTGCGACGCTCACGATCACTCGAAGCCCCGGGCGCTGCGCACAGAGGAGATTCGCTGCTGCAATAAAATCGTCGAGCAGGCGGTCGATCTCCTGCTGTCTGCTCCCCGGGCAGAGCGCGAGAACCTCGCCTTCATCGGGGAGATTCAGCGATCTTCTCGCTTCGAGCTTGGACGGCATGTTCACCGCCCCGTCGAGGAGCGGATGTCCGACAAAAGTCGCGTCGATGCCGTAACCGCGCAGCAGCTGCTCCTCGAACGGAAGAATGACGGCCGCTTTCGTGATCACGCGCGCGAGCTTCGGCAGGCGGCCCGCTCCCCACGCCCAAACCTGCGGCGTCACGTAATACAGAACCGGAATGCCGTGCTCATGAGCGCGCTCGGCCACCTTGATGTTGAAACCAGGATAGTCCACGAGAACGACCAGTCCGACGTCATCCACTTCCATCATGGAGGATAGCCGCCAAAGCAGCCACCAGTGCGACGGAATGTGCTTCACGATTTCGGCGAAACCCATCACGCCCAGCTGCGAGTCGAGATGAATCATCTCCACGCCCTGCTCGGCGAGACGCGGTCCGCCGACAGCAGCGAGAGGAATTTCCGGGCGGATCCTGCGCAACGCGGCAGCTACCCCGGCCGCGTGCATGTCGCCGGAAGCTTCTCCGGCGACGAACACGATCTTACGCATGAGACGACCGCTTTCCGGCCAGCGCCGGAAGCGTGCGCTCGATCTCTTTCACGATTTCCAGCGCGACCGCGAGCGCCACCCTGCCGTCTTCACCGGTAACCACGACCGGTCCTTCGCCGCGGAGCGCGCTGACGAAGCTCTCAAGCTCGAGCTTGAGCGGTTCGCCTTCGGGCGCGTCGAGCACTACACGATCGACGACCGCCGCCATGTCGAGCTGTGCACCTGAAGCGATCAGCTCCGCCGGATTTCCCTTGAGCCGGTAGAACTCCCCGGTCCCCGCTGCGAGATCGAGCGACATGTATCCGCTGTGCTGGAAGATGCGAATCTTCCTTTTCCTGTCACGCGAGATCCTGCTCGCGGTGACGTTCGCGACAGCTCCCGAATCGAAGGTGATGCGTGCGTTCGCGATGTCGAGCATCGGCGTCAGCACCGGCACGCCGACCGCATGAATGTCCTTGGCGCCCGCGCCGACGAGCGTGAGCAAAAGGTCGATGTCGTGAATCATCAGATCCAGCACGACCGCGACGTCGGATCCGCGCGGGCTGAACGGCGCCAGCCGCTCGCTGTCCAGGAACCGCGGCAATGCGCGGGCGTCGGAGCGACGATCGAAAGCGCGTCCGACGCGGCGATCAGCGCATCGAGATCCTTCGCTGGCTCGACGCCCAGCTCGGCGGCGACATGTTTCGAGCGCTCCGGATTTGTGTCGAAGAATCCGGCGAGGCGCGCGCCCGCCAGATCTCGAAGTAAACGAACGTGATGAAAGCCTAGACTTCCCGCGCCGACTACGCCGACGCGCGGAGCATCGGTCAAATCACCACTCCGCGCTCGCTCGCCTCGACGAAGCTCACCAGCTCGGCGACTTCGGGATAATTGCCGAGCTCGGTGCGCGCTTTCTCCGCTGCCTGGCTCAGATTCAAATCCGAACGGAAGAAGAGGCGGTACGCACGCTTGAGCTCGAGGAGAACTTCCTCCGAAAACCCGTGCCGCTGAAGTCCGATCGTATTCAACCCGTAAAGCTTAACCGGATTGCCGACCGCCTTGAGAAATGGCGGAATGTCCTTCGAGACTCTCGAGCACCCGCCGATGAAGCTGTTCCTTCCGATGCGCACGAATTGGTGCACCGCGGTGAGCCCGGAGATGATTGCCTTGTCGTCGATCACGACGTGTCCCGCGAGCTGGACGACATTCGAGAGGATGACACCGTCGCCGACGTGGCAGTCGTGGCCGAGGTGGACGTACGACATCAGCAGGCAGTTGCGTCCGACCGTCGTCTTGAACGACTGCGACGTGCCGCGGTTGATGGTCGTGTACTCGCGAATCGTCGTCCCTTCGCCGATCTCGACCGTCGTTTCCTCGCCACCGAATTTCAGATCCTGCGGCATACCGCCGAGAATCGTCCCGACCCCGACCTTGACCCCCGTGCCGAGCTTCACGTTGCACTCCAGCATCGAGCGGGCGGCGAGCTCGCACCCGTCTCCCACCTCGCACCCTTCGCCGATGATGACGTAAGGGCCGATCGTGACGTTCCTCCCGATCGCCGCGTCGGGCGAGATAATCGCCGTCGGGTGGATCGACTTGCCCGTCACCTGTCCTTCACCATCGCAGCCATGTCAGCCTCGACGACAATTTCTCCGTCGACCTTTCCGAGGCCGCGCATCTTGCAGATTGTACCGCGAATCTGAATGACATCGAGCTCGAACCGAAGCTGGTCTCCCGGCTTGACGGGGCGTCGGAACTTCACGTTGTCCAGCGACATGAAGTAGACAACCTTCTGGTCGGGCTGGTCGAGCGGGCCCATCAGCAGCATTCCGCCCACCTGCGCCATCGCCTCGATGATGAGCACGCCGGGCATGATCGGGTGTCCCGGAAAATGCCCCTGAAAGAATGGCTCGTTGATCGTCACGTTCTTCAGCCCGACGATCCGCTTGTTCTCCTCGACCTCGATGATCCGGTCGACGAGCAGGAATGGATACCGGTGAGGAAGAACCTTCATGATGTCTTCAATCGTGTACATCCGCTTTATCTCCTTTCGTCCCGCTTTGACGATCTCACGTACCAGAGTAACAGTTCCCCGGTGACTCGGCTTGAGCGCGACGATGCGCGCCCTTACGCGTCCGCCCGCCAATGCGAGATCCCCGACACAATCGAGCGCTTTGTGCCGCACGAACTCGTCGCTCCACCGCAATGGACCACTGACGATCTTGTCTGCATCGAGCACTATCGCGTTGTCGAGCGAAGCTCCCTTGATCAATCCGTTCGCCCGCAGCGCGTCCACTTCATCGAGAAAACCGAAAGTTCTCGCTTCCGAAAGCTCCGTAAGAAAAGACTGCGGAGTGACGGCGAAGCTGCGTGACTGCCGTCCAACCTTCGGATGCGGAAAATCGATCGTGACGTCGAGCTCGAGCCGGTCCGACGGGTACGCCTCATAGACCGATTCCCCGTCTATGATCCGCAGCGGCTCTTCCAGCTCGAAAAACTCCGGCTCCCCTTCACCCTCCGCAAGACCGGCGCTCTGGAGAGCGCGGAGAAAGGGACCCGCGCTTCCGTCAAGAATCGGCGGCTCGGGACCGTCCATCTCGATGATCAGATCGTCTAACTCGAGGCCGCTCACCGCAGCAAGCACATGCTCTACCGTGTGTACGGCCGCAGGGCCCGTCCCCAGCTGTGTGCGCCTCTCTGTCGCGCCAACGTGATCGACGTGCGCTCTCAGCTCCGGCCCTCCCGGAAGGTCCGTTCTTCGGATGAGAATGCCCTGCCGCGGCTTTGCCGGCCGAAATGTCAGCTTGCACGGGACGCCGAGATGCAGCCCCGTTCCCTCGACGCTTATCGCGTGGCCAATCGTCGCCCGGCTCACTCGGGCGCTTTCTCGTCCAGAAGCTTCTCCAGCCGCCTCATCAATCCGGCGAGCTTGAAGAGCGCTCCCGTCGCTCGAAGCGATTCGCGATGCGGACGTGCCGGATACCCGGACCAGGATTCACCGCCCGGCACGTCGCCGAACACTCCCGATTGACCGGCGATCCTCGCGCCGCGGCCGATGGTGATGTGTCCGCCCAATCCAGCCTGGCCGCCAATGACACACCCGTCCTCGATGACGGCAGATCCCGCGATTCCGGCCTGTGACACGATCAGGCATCCCTTTCCGATTCTCACGTTGTGAGCGATCTGCACCAGGTTGTCGATCTTGGTCCCGTCGCCGATCACGGTGTCGTCGATGCTCCCGCGGTCGATCGTCGTCCCCGCGCCGATCTCCACGTCACTGCCGATGATGCAGCCGCCGACGTGCGGAATCTTTTCATGCGCTCCGTTCCTGAACGCGTAACCGAATCCGTCGCTGCCGATCGTCGCGCCGGAGTGGACGATGCTGCGTTCACCGATCTTCGCGCCCGGATACATGGTGACATTCGGATGCAGCCTCGCGCGCGGGCCAAGCACTGCTCCGTCACCGACCACGGTGTGTGCTCCCACCACGCAATTGTCTCCGAGCCGAACGCCCGCTCCGATGGCCGCGTACTCGCCGACCGAGACGCCGGTGCCGATCGACACGCCCTTTCCGATCCGCGCCGTGGAGGCGATGCCCGGGACATGGTCCTGCGCGGGATAGAGCCGCGGGATTACCGCGAGCATCTTCTCCATTGGATTCGCGACGAGGATTCGAGCCGCCGCCATGGAGGGTGCGTCACGGAACTCGGGATCGATTAGAACCACGCCGGCCCTCGATCGCTCCAGCTGCGGCGCATACTTCCCCTTGCTCAGCACGCTGATGTCCTTCACCTCGGCGCGGTCGAGCGATGCGACGCCGCTTACAGCCGTGCCGCCGTCGCCTATGAGTTCTCCGCCCACGAGTGCGGCAATAGCGTCAGCGGTGATAGTGCAAGCACCATCACCGCTGTTGATACGCATCGCTGCTGGTGGGGAAGCGCTCACTTCTTAGGTCGAACCACCCCGGCAGGCTGCTGAACCGGACCGCCAGTCGTCGTTGCCGGCATCGTCTTCAGCTTCGCAAGCACGCGATCGGTGAGATCGAGCTTCTTGTCCGCCGCCACGACGACACTCGTCTGCGATCCGACATCGAAGATCAGCGAGTAGCCGTCCTCGGCCCGAATCCCCTCGATCACCTGCTGCACGCGCTCCATTATCGGCTTGACAAGCTGCGCCTGCCGATCCTGCATCGTGCTGTCGAGCGAGCGCGCGCGCGCCTGATACTCGGCCTCGCGATCGCGAATCGCCTTGCCGCGCGTCTCTCGCCTAACGCTGTCCAGCTTCGGCGCGTCGCGATCGAACGCTGTCGCGAGCGCATTCAGCGAATCGTTCATGCGCTGGAGCTGCTGGCGATAGGCGCCGACCTCCTTGTCGAACTGCGCCTCAGCTTCCGCGCGGCCAGGGGCCTGCGAGAGAATCTGCGCCGAGTTTATGTAGCCGATCTTGAGCCCCTGCGCGGAGCTTTTCGCCGCGAACGCGGTCGTGGCTATCAGTGCGACCAGCGTCGCACGAACTGAGCTATGCATCCTTACTCCAATCGTTAAAAGAATTGTCCAAGTTTGAAGTGAAGCTTCCACCCCGGCGCCGGATTGCCCAACGCGTCAGTCCGGTCAAAGCCATACCCTAAATCGATCCCTAATGGTCCAAGCGGACTGATCGTGCTAACCCCGAAACCCGCGCTCCGGAACAATCTGGTCGGATCGAACTCGCGGGGATGGTTCCAAACATTGCCGCCTTCGAAGAAAGTGTTCAAGTAGACGGATTGGCTGACCCTCAAGCCAAGTTCCGCCGTGCTCAGGAAATACGCGTTACCGAACGATGCCCGCTTTGCCTGGGTCTCTTCGGCCGTTGGGTCGAAGCCGCTCGGAGTGATCGCGAACTCGCTGTACCCGCGCAGGGGCTGTCCGTACTGTGTGCCGCCAAGCGTGAACGCCTGGGAGTAGAAGAACGGGCCGGTGTCGCCGAAGATCGCGCCCGCCCTCGTCGACAGGCCGACAACGAAGACCATCGGCTGGCCGCCGAGCACGCTGCCGCCGATGTGGCCGATCGGAGCATACGACCGTATTTCGGTGGTATAGCGCTGGAAGGCCGCCGTGCCGCCCAGCGGTCCGCCGTTGAACTGGCTCGAGATGGACTGGAAGCCGCCCTCGGTCGCGAACGGGAGACCGATGCGGGTATCGTGCGTTCCGGTAAGTCCAAGCGTGGAGCGGAAGCAGTTCTGGCAGCCATTCGAGACTGACCCGAGGAGTCCGCCGCCTGAGTACTTCACGGCTTCGCCGCCGTACGAGAGATAGATGCGCGTATAGAGCGAGTTCGGCACCGGGAATCCGAGTTGGACCTCGCCACCGGTGCGGCGCGCTTCGCCGAGGTCGGCGATTGTATAGCGCGAGCGCGTATGATAGCCGGTGAAGGCTCCGGATATTCTCGATTGCCGCATGTTAGGATCGCTGTACGTGCCGTTGAAGTCGTTGATGTACCTGCCGAACTGCCACTGGATCTGCGCCCGCTTGCAGCGGCCGAAGAGGTTCGGCTGATCGAGACCGATGAATCCGCCGAGGCCCGTGCCCTGGCCCATCGACGCGCCAAAGTTGACGTTCCCGGTGCGTTTCTCCTTCACGTTGAAGATGACGTCGACGTCACCCTCATCGCCGCTCGGCTTCGTTTCCGGCGCCGGCATCGGCGACTCGAAGAAATTCAGGTTCGCGATGTTCTGATAGCTGCGGATCAGATAGTTGCGATTGAAAACCTGTCCCGGCGCGAGAACGATCTGCTCGCGAATGCACGACTCGTAGGTGTAATCGTTCCCGCCAATCTCGATGCGGTTGACGATCGCCGGGCTTCTCTCGTCGATCTCCCAGCGAAGATTCACCTTGCGAACGGAATCAGTGCCCGGCTGACGCTCGGTCACCGGACGAATCTGCGCGTAGATGTACCCTTCGTCGTTGTACGCCTCGACCAGCTTCTGCTCGGCGGCGTCCCATCGCGTCTGGTCGAACGTGTTCGGCGGCGGGATATAGGACCGGCGAATGAGGCTCACCGCCCGGCGCGTCACGGGCGTGACTTCCTTCGCGAATGGATAGAAAAGGTTGATCTGCTCGGTTGAGAAGCGGCGGTTGCCGACGACCTCGAAGTTGCCGACGACATAGCGCGGGCCTTCGTCGACGGTGATGTCGATCAGCGCCTTGCCGCGCTCCCGATCCACGATCAGCGTGTCCTTGAGAATCCGGAGGTCGATGTAGCCTCGAGAGCCGTAGAGCTCGGGGATTCTCTCCGAGAGGTCGGTCGCGTACTTCTCATCGTCGAACTCACCGGAGCGAAACCAGAAAAAACCCTCCGGCTTGGTCGACATCGCCGAGACGATCCTCGCATCGGAGACGTTCCGGTTGCCGTTGATGCGAATGCCGGAAATGGCGAGACGACGTCCCTCGTCGACGCGGAAGGTCAGCTGCAGCTTGCCGGCCGCGACAGTGGAATCGATCGTGACGTGCGCGAGGTAGTATCCCTTGCTCTGATAAAGAGAGTCTGCGCGCTCGACCGCCTTGGAGATTGTACCCGGATCGACAGGTGCGCCGGGAATGAATGCCAGCCGCTCCTTCACGTCTTTCGGGGAGACGCGCCGCGGGCCGACAACCGAGTAGCCGGCGAGCACCGGGCGTTCCTTTACCTGAACGATGAGCGTCCCCTTGCCGTCCGCGGAGACGCGGCAGAGGAGCTGCACGTCGTCGAAGTTTCCGGTGGCGTAAAGCGCCTTGATCGCCCGCGAAACGTCGCGCGTGCTCAGCTGCGCGCCCGCGGTGAGACCCGCTGTCGAATGAATCGCAGCGGTCTCCACACGGGAGTTTCCGGTTACGTCAATGGTTTCCGGGGTCGCGCAGGCACCAGACGTTACGTCCTGCGCGGCCAGTTGGCCGGAGGCACAAACGAGCGCCGACACGGCCAATAACACCTTCCGCATCACTGAAATATACACGATACCGTAGAGTGGAGGTCCTCCGGCGGGAGGACAATTCCTTAGACAACCAAGCCGCCGGAAAGCGTTGCTTTGCTCCGGCGGCCGATTGAGATGATAGGTGTTACGCCGGGGGTGTCGCGGCCAGGACGCGGAACTCGAGACGGCCGCCCTCGGGTGCGAGATCGACTTCGATCTCGTCTCCGGGCGAGAATTCGCCGACGAGTATTTTCTCCGACAGAGGATCCTCGATGAAGCGCTGAATCGCGCGCTTCAGCGGACGGGCTCCGAACTTCTCGTCGTAGCCGTTCTTGACGAGGAAACCCGATGCTGCATCGGTGAGCCGCAGTGTGAGCTCCTCGTCTCCAAGGCGCCGCTGAACTTCCTTGAGAAGGATGCCGACGATCTGGGCGATGTGAGTCTCGCTCAGTTGATGGAACACGATCACGTCGTCGAGCCGGTTCAGGAACTCCGGATTGAACACGTGGTTCATCTCCTCCTTCACCTTCTCCGACATGCGCTCGAAGCTGCTCTTCTCGTCCGCCGCATGGAACCCGAGCTGCTTGCCCTTGGTGATGTCGCGGGCGCCGATGTTCGACGTCATGATCACCACCGTGTTCTTGAAGTCGATCACCCGTCCGTAGTTGTCGGTGAGGTGGCCTTCGTCGAGAACCTGGAGGAGAATGTTGAACACGTCGGGATGCGCCTTCTCGATCTCGTCGAGGAGGACGACGCTGTACGGCTTCCGGCGAACCGCCTTCGTCAGCGTTCCGGAATCTTCGTATCCGACGTAGCCCGGAGGCGCGCCGATCAAGCGCGATACCGAGAACTTCTCCATGTACTCGCTCATGTCCACACGGATGAGCGCGGATGGATCGGCAAAGAGAAACTTGGCCAGCGCTCTCGCGAGCTCGGTCTTTCCAACTCCGGTGGGCCCGGAGAATATGAACGAGCCGATTGGACGGTTCGGATCCTTGAGACCCGCTCTACTGCGGCGGATCGAGCGGGACAGCGCCTTGATCGCCTCCTCCTGCGCGACTACGGACCCGTGCAGCTCGTCCTCCATTCTCAGCAGGCGCGCAGTCTCCGCTTCCTGAAGACGCATTACCGGAATTCCCGTCCAGCGCGAGACGATGAATGCGACTTCCTCCTCGCCGAGGACCGGCCGGTGCGACTGGCGGTGCTTCTCCCACTCTTCCTGACGGCGGCGGATGTCACCCTGCAGCTCGCGCTCCTTGTCCCGGAGAGACGCGGCCTTCTCGAAGTTCTGGTCGCGAACAGCCGATTCCTTCTCGACGTTCACTGCGTCGAGCTGGCCTTTCAGCTCGGTGACCTGCGGCGGCGGCGACTGCGTGGCCAGACGCGCGCGCGCCCCCGCTTCGTCGATGACGTCGATGGCCTTGTCCGGGAGGAAGCGGTCGGTGATGTAGCGTTCCGACATCTTCGCCGCCGAAGAGAGCGTCGTATCCGGAATGGTAACCCGGTGATGGTCCTCGTACTTGTTGCGCAAGCCCTTCAGGATCTCGATCGTCTCGTCGACCGAAGGCGGCTCGACGATGACTGTCTGGAAGCGGCGCTCGAGCGCGCCGTCCTTCTCGATGTATTTGCGGTACTCGTTGAGCGTTGACGCGCCGACGCATTGCAGCTCGCCGCGGGCGAGCGCGGGCTTCAACATGTTGCTCGCATCGATCGCGCCTTCGGCCGCTCCCGCGCCGACGAGCGTATGCAGCTCGTCGATGAACAGGATGATGTTCTTGTTCTGCGCGATCTCGTTCATGACGGCCTTGAGCCGCTCCTCGAACTGGCCGCGGTACTTGGTGCCGGCGATGACGGCGGCCATGTCGAGCGACAGCACGCGATGCTCACGAAGTGAATCGGGGCACTCGCCATTCGCGATCAGCTGCGCGAGACCTTCGACGATCGCCGTCTTGCCGACACCGGGCTCGCCGATGAGGACAGGATTGTTCTTCTTCCGGCGGGTCAGAATCTCCATCACGCGCTCGATCTCCTTGCTCCGGCCGATCGTCGGGTCGAGCTGGTTCTCCGACGCGAGCTGCGTCAGATCGCGGCAGAAATGGTCGAGAGCGGGAGTCTTCGATTTCTTCTCGCCTTTGCCGGGCGCGGCGGGAGTGGCTCCGGGCGCGCCGGGCGCCGGTGCGGCTCCGCCACCCTGCGAGATCTCCGTGCCCAGAAGGCGAAGCGTCTCCGCCTTGGCTGCGTCGAGATTCACGCCGGCGTCCGACAGCACCTGCGCGGCGATTCCCTTCTCCTCGCGAAGCAACCCGAGCAGGAGATGCTCAGTGCCGACATACCCGTGGCTCAGGTCGCGGGCTTCGCCCATGGCGAGCTCGAGCACTTTCTTCGCGCGGGATGTGTAAGGCAGATCGGGACCGGTGGCGGCGGCAGCTTTGCCCTTCTTGACCGTCTCCTCGATCTTCTGCTGAATCTCGTCGAGATCGACGCTCAGATTTTGAAGGACGGCGGCGGCAACGCCCTCTCCTTCGCGAATGAGGCCGAGCAGGATGTGCTCGGTGCCAACGTACTCATGCTTGAGCCGTTGAGCCTCCTCTCGCGCCATTGCGAGGACTTTCCGGACCCGCTCAGTGAAATTGTACCCGTTCATCTCGCTTTCTCCGCCTGGGAGCGTGGGCTTGCTATCGAACCCGCGTGGCCATTCAGTCGGTCTCCATGGCAAGTGTCTCACGCACATAACGTGCTCTTGCGACATTTGCCTCGCTCTCGGTCAACGTCTTTCCTTCGGCGCGTCCGAGATGAGCTGACTGACTGAAGATCAGGAGCTTGTTGAGGGTATATACACTGAGACCGCGAATCAGTTTCAAGCCTACCGCCAGTCGCACGCCGCTCAGATAGTTCATCGCTTCGTCGAAGCTGAGACTACGGGCGTAGCGCAGCGTACCGAACGCGCGCCAGAGCTTGTCTTCAATAATATAACCGGCATCGCGCAATAATACTCGTCTGGATTCTTCTTCCCGCTCGATCACGTGACGGACGACGCGCACGAGATAATCGAGCAGCTCCCCCTCCGACCGCCCGAGCGTCGTCTGGTTGGAGATCTGAAAAAAGTTTCCGACTACCTCGCTTCCCTCTCCGTAAAGTCCGCGATAGGTAAGTCCGACGGACTGAAGTCCGGCGAGAACTTTTCCGATCTCCTTCGTGAGAACGAGGCCCGGGAGGTGAATGAGCACGGATGCCCGCAGACCGGTGCCGACATTCGTCGGGCAGGCCGTCAGGTAACCGAACTCCTCGTGAAAGGCGTACGGCAGTCTTTTGCCGAGTGCGATGTCGAGCGCCTCGACGCGCGCGAACGCGTCGGCGACGTCAAAGCCGGAGTGGAGCGCCTGCAGCCGCAGGTGGTCCTCTTCGTTGATCATGATCCCGAAGCGGCCGGCGAGATAAAGAGCCGCGCCGCTCCGCACCGGCTGCTCGTTAAGACCGGCGAGCTCCTTGCTCGCCAGATGCCGTTCGTGCAGCAGCAGCCGGTCGTGCGCCGGCAGCTCGTCCACGCGCACCATCAGCCCGTCGTCGAGCGTTGGAATGGAGGCGAGCGCGTCGCGCGTCTGCGTGAGGACACGCAGCCGTTCGCCGTCGCGTGCTCTTCCGGTGAAGGCGTAGCCCTCAAGATTCCGCGCCAGGCGGATCCGCGTCGAGATGACGATGTCGGAATGCTCGCCCGATGCGTCGAGCCAGCTCGCTCCGCCGTCGGGAATGAGCGAAAGATCAAGCGTCATTCCATCCCCCGGAGCTTGTCGCGAATGTCGGCTGCGAGCTCGAACTGCTCGGTGTCGATGGCGCGCTTCAAGCGGTCGCGGAGCTCCGTCGCGATGGATACGTGCGGCTGCTCCGACGCAACCGGCGCTTCGTACCGGCGGCCGACGTGGCGCGAGCCTCCATGCACTCGGCGCAGCAAATCACGCAGCGTGGTCTCGAACGCGTCGTAGCAGTTCGCGCAGCCAAGCCGGCCCGTCGCGCGAAAATCCTTGATCGTCGACGAGCAAAAGGTGCAGCGCGCCGCGTCGGCCTGCGACGACGGCAGCTGCTGGTGAATCGTATGAAGAAACTCGTTTATCTGGGGCTTCGCGGCGTTGACGTTGGTTTCTACTCCCCGCTCGGCCGCACATTTCTCACAGAGGTGGAGCTGGCGAACGCCGCTCCCCTCGATCTCCGTCAGCTGAATTACCGCTGGATCTTCCTTGCACACGTCACAAACCACTATACCTCGACCTCGTTGGCTTCTTCACTGAGGCGGCCGCCCTCAAGCAGCAGAATTCGATGCGCGCGGGAGGCGAACGCCCTGTTATGTGTAACGACGATCATACCGACCTCGAAGTCATGCACCATGCCAGTGAGCAGATCATGAAGCATCTCGCCGTTGCGAGCGTCCAGATTTCCGGACGGCTCGTCGGCGAGCACCACCTGCGGATCCATCGCCAGCGCACGCGCCACCGCGGTCCTCTGTTGCTCGCCGCCGGAAAGCTGGCCCGGGCGATGCGACATCCGCCCGCTCAATCCAACCCGCGCGAGCAGCTCTTCCGCCCTCGCCCGCGCCTGATCTTCCGGCTTCCCGGCAATTCGCAGCGGCATCATCACATTCTCGAGGGCGGTGAACTCCCGCAAAAGGTGGTGAAATTGAAACACGAATCCGACGCTTCTGTTCCGAAGCACCGCGAGATCTTCGTCATCCCGCCCCTGCACCGGTTCTCCGCCGATCACGACATAGCCCCGACTCGGCGCATCGAGAGCGCCGAGGACGTGGAGGAGCGTGCTCTTGCCGGCGCCACTCTCGCCAACGATCGCGACCATTTCGCCACGCCGTACGCTCAGGCTCACTCCGGTAAGCACGTCGAGCGTGCTCCCGTCGCCGGCTACGTAGGACTTGTGAAGGTCGTGCGCTTCGAGAACGGTCATCGTCATTCGTGCCTGATCGCCTCGATCGGATAGAGACGTGACGCCTGGACCGACGGGTAGATGGTTGCGATTGCCGCGATCGCAACACTGGCGACTACGATCCAGGCGATGTCCGCGCTCTGCATCGCCACGGGCAAGTGGTCGATGAAATAGACTTGCGGGTCGAGAGAGATGAACTTGTAGCGGTCGAGTGCCAGCGCCGCCGCGAGACCGGTGACGAGCCCCAGCGTGGTGCCGACAGCGCCGATTACGAATCCCTGCGCGAGAAAGATCCTCCGGATAGACTTCGCCGGCATTCCCATCGCCTTGAGAATTCCGATTTCGCGGGTCTTGTCGGCGACGACCATCGTCAGCGTGCTCACGATGTTGAACGCGGCGACGAGAACGATCAGCAGCAGGATGACGCCCATCCCGAGCTTTTCGAGCTTGAGCGCCTGGAAGAGCGAATGGTTCTGCTCCTCCCAATCGACCGTTCTATATGGCCAGCCCAGAACCGCGGTAAGGTGCGAGCCGATATCCGCCGCCTGCCACCTGTCCGACGTTTTTACCTCGATGCCGGTGACTCCGTTTCCGAGTCCGGCGAGCTCCTGCGCGCGGTCGAGGGCGACGAATGCGTACGCGTTGTCGTACTCGTACATCCCGGTCGACACGACGCCCGTTACCTCGAATGTCTCGACCTTCGGGATGAAGCTGCCGGTGACGGCATTCATCTTCGCGCCGCCCGACGAGAGAAGATTGATCGTATCGCCCGGCCATTTGTTGAAGCGGGACGCGAGAAGTTTCCCCAGCACGACGCCGCGATGGCCGCCGCCCGAGCTCGCGAACCGGAAGTCGCCGGAAATCGCGTGCTCGCGGATCGTCGTCACGTCCGGAACTCCCCGCCCCTGGGGAAGAATCCCGACTACATAGACGCCACCGTTATAGTCGTGCCCGCCGGTCATCAGCGCTTCGGTCAGAACGAACGGCGCCGCAGCAACCACTCCTTTCTGCGCGCGCACCTTCTTCAGGACCTTCTGCCAGTCTCCGATCTTGAGATCATCGCCGTAGCTGAGCACGCGAATGTCGGGACTGCCGACGAGAATCTTCTCCCGCAGATCGTGCTGCAGGCCGTTCATCACACCGATGATCACGATGAGCGCGCTGACTCCGATTAGCACCCCGCCGATCGCAATCACGCTGATCAGCGAGAGCAGCTTCGATCCGCGCCTGCTCCTCAAGTATCGCCAGGCGATTCTGAGCTCGAGTGCGCTCATTCGGGCCGCATCACCGGGAAGAGTATCACGTCGCGAATGCTCTGCGAGCCGCTGAGATACATGTAGAGCCGGTCGACGCCGATCCCAACCCCACCCATCGGCGGCATTCCATACTCCATCGCGCGCAGATAATCCTCGTCGACGCCGCTTGCCTCGAGGTCGCCCGCGGCGCGCAGCTTCGCCTGCGCCTCCAAACGTTTTCGCTGGTCGATGGGATCGTTGAGCTCGCTGAACGCATTGGCCACTTCCTTGCCATTCGCGAACAGCTCGAACCGTTCGGTCAGCCCCGGATTGCCACGCTTCGGCTTCGCTAACGGGGAGAGCTCCAGTGGATAATCTTTCACGAACGTAGGCTCGATGAGCTTGGACTCAACGATCGATTGGAAGATCTCGTCGAGCAGCTTCGGCCGGCTGAGATCCCCGGCATTCTCCACGCCGGTGCGTGTTGCCAGCGCCGCCAGATCCTTCCCATTGAGCGACATCGCGTCGACGCCCAGCGCGGCGTTCAGCGCTGGAGCCCACTCGAGACGCCTGAACGGCGTGTCGAGCTGCGGGACTTTTCCCTTCAGGTCGGGAATCGCTGCCACACTCGCAGCGACCTCCGAGATCAGCTGCTCGACCGTGGTCATCATCTCTTCGTAGTCAGCGTACGCCTGGTAGAACTCGAGCATCGTGAATTCCGGATTGTGGGTGCGGTCGATGCCTTCGTTCCGGAAGTCGTGCCCAATCTCGTAAACGCGGTCGAACCCGCCGACGACGAGACGCTTGAGATACAGCTCATCCGCGATGCGCAGGTACAGCGGCATGTCGAGCGAGTTGTGGACGGTCGTGAAAGGACGCGCCGCCGCGCCGCCGTAGAGCGGCTGAAGGATCGGCGTCTCCACCTCCAGAAAGCCGCGCTCATCGAGAAAATGCCGCATCGTGGTGATCATCGCCGAACGCCCGCGAAAAACCGCGCGCACCTCGGGGTGAACGGCGAGATCCGCATAGCGCTGGCGATAGCGCTGCTCGGGATCGGTGAATCCCGAGTGGCGGATCACTTCGCCATTGACTTCCTCTTCCTTTCCGAACGGCAGGGGCCGGAGCGACTTGGCGAGCAGCTCGATCGTCTGGACTCGCACCGTGACTTCGCCGGTGCGGGTCCGGAACAGCGGGCCCCTCACGCCGATAATGTCGCCGAGGTCGAGATGCCCGAGCAATCCGTAGCGCGTGTTGCCGAGCTCATCCTTCTTGAAGTAGAGCTGAATTCTTGCCGATGAATCCGCCAGATGCGCGAACGTCGTCTTTCCGTGTGACCGCCACGCAACAATGCGCCCGGCGAGAGAGACCGCTCCGCCCTCGGCGGCGTCTCCCATCCCGGCCAATGCCTCCGCCGCGGAGTGCGATGCTTCAAACGAATAGGCGAATGGCTGATGACCCTCTGCCACGAGCTGCTCCAGCTTCTCACGCCGCGCCTGCAGAACGAAGTTGAGCTCTTCCCGTTCTTCGTCGCTCATGCCGCCGCCGTTTTCGAGGCCGTTGCTGCCTGCTTCAGGAACGCCTCGATGAACGGATCTATTCCGCCATCCATGACTTTCTGCACGTCGGGAATCTTGAGCTCGGTCCGGTGATCGTTCACCATCGTGTATGGTTGAAAGACGTAGCTGCGTGCCTGACTGCCGAAGCTCACGGGAGCCTTGGTCGCGTCAAGTGCCGCCTTCTCCTGGTTGCGGCGCTCGACTTCCGCCTGGTAGAGCTTGTTCTTCAGCATTTTCATCGCCGTCGCCTTGTTCTTGAACTGCGATCTCTCCTGCTGCGATCCGACGACGGTTCCCGTCGGGAGGTGCGTGATGCGCACCGCCGAGCTCGTCTTGTTGACGTGCTGTCCGCCGGCACCGGACGCGCGATAGACATCGATTCGCAAATCCTCCTCGCGGATCTCGATGTTGATCTCCTCGTTCACGACTGGGTAGACGAACACCGAGGCGAAGCTCGTATGGCGGCGGGCGTTGGCGTCGAACGGCGAAATTCGCACGAGGCGGTGAACTCCCGTCTCGGCGCGGAGAAAACCGTACGCGTACTGGCCGCGGATTTCGAGCACCGCGCCCTTGATCCCCGCTTCTTCGCCTTCGCTCTCGTCGAGCATCACGATCTCGAATCCTTTGCGCTCGGCCCAGCGAACGTACATGCGCATCAGCATCTCCGCCCAGTCCTGGGCTTCGGTGCCGCCGGCCCCGGCTGAAATCTCGAGCTGGGCATCGCGGTAGTCATCCTGACCGCGCATCAGCGAGCGCAGCTCGAATGAGTCGATCTCGGTGCGGATGGCGGCGATCTCCTGCTCCAGCTCGCGCGTCATTTCCGGCTCCGAGTCGTCGGCAAGAAGCTCGTCGAGCTCGACGGCGCTCGCTACCCGCTCCGTCAATTTCTCATAAGGATCGAGCCAGCCTTTGAGGGGTTTTATTTCCTGGAGAACGCCCTGCGCCTTCTCCTGATCGTTCCAGAAGGCGGCGTCCGACATCCGGGCTTCGAGCGCGGTCAGCCGCTCGCGCTTGGCCTCGATGTCAAAGATACCTCCGCAACTCTGTCAGTCGCGCTTCGATTTGCTTGAGACTGCGACCGCGTTCGCTGTCAGCCATTTGCTAGAACCTTAGGTTCAGAAGATTTTCTTGCCGGCGCCGAGAACTTCGTTGAGCGCCTCCTGAAAATAAGGGGTACTGTCCGCTAATTGCTGGCCGACTTGCGCGGAGTACTCTTCGTAGCTCTTCCGGATCTCTTCCTTGAAGAGATCGCGGATGGTTCCGTCGCGAAGTCCCTCGGCGTGTTTTCCCGGGTGATAGGTGATGATGTCGGAAACGAGCGCACGCGCCAAGCGCTTGGCGCGGAGGTTGGGATCCTTGGCCAGAAACGGGTTGATCGGCCGCCGCGCCTGGGATGGTGACGACGGCGTCGGAGACTGGGGCGCCGTTGCGCTGGTGGGTGTTGACGTCGAAAGTACCGGCGGCGGCGGCGGGAACGCGGGAACCGTCGACCGTGGCGGTGCCGTCCCTTCACGTCTTAGTGACGGAGGCGTGGGGTGGGGCGCGTACGACTGCGATCCTCCCGACCACGGCATTGCGGAAGTCCGCGAAAACTCACCGGTCCGGTATTCCCCCCGCGCTTCCTCGCCGACGGGCGTCGCGTACGTCGGGACGCTACCGACTCCGGGCGCGGGAACCTGGATGATTCCGCTGCACACCGAGCAGCGAGCGCGCACCCCGCCGGCGGGCACCTTTGCCGGATCGACACGAAAAACGGAAGAGCATTCCGGACACGTTACGTTCACTTGCTCTCTCTCCGGAGCACAGAGTCGTCGAGAGCCGGCGCGGCTTCGGGCGGTGTGAAGCGCTCGTCCGTCCGGCGGTCAACAGTATAGATAGAGCCCGGGAGGCTCTTAGCGTAAGTCTTCATTTCAGTCGCCAATTGGCTGACTTGTGATGCGCTGGTCAAGGTCCGGCGAAGATTCGTGACCACTCCGATCGAGAGAGTCATCAGCGGCACACGGTCGAGATGCCCCCTGCGGTCCTTGCCGAAGAAGTAGCCGGCACGCCGATCCTGCTCGGAATATTGGTACGGCGCGAGCATGTCGAAAGTCGCGACAATCTCGCCGCACACCTCCGGAATCATCTTGTACGGGATGATGAAGATGAAGTCGTCTCCGCCGATATGGCCGATGAATCCGCGCTCACCGCACAGGCCCTTGACGACGTCGTGCAGAAGCTTCGCCAGAATCCTTATGACACGGTCGCCCTGATTGTAGCTGTATCGGTCGTTGAATTCCTTGAAGTGATCGAGATCGGCGTAGCAGACTGCGAACGGTTCCCCCGCTTCGAGATGAGCGGCGATCTGCTGCTCTATCGCCGCCGCGCCCGGGAGACGGGTCGACGGATGAACCGACAGATCGCGCTCGGAGCGCAGCATCATTGCCTCGAGCCGCGCGAGGGCGATCTCGTGGGGCGTCACCGACGTGATGACTTCGTCGGCGCCAGCGGCGAAGGCCTCGAAGAGAGCTTCGACACCGTCGGCGCAGGTCACCGCGCACGGAACGACGGCGGTGTACGAATCCGACTTCAATCGCTTGAGTGCTTTCAGCGAAAAAGCCGGCGAACCCGTGCACTCGAATATGATCGCCATCGGCTTCGAGCGCAGCGCGAACGCCATCAGCTCGCTTTCCGAAGAGAGCTTGACCTGAACGCAGCCCTGCTCGCGGAGCCACGCATCGATGTGCTCCGGGACCCGGGCCCGTTCATTCCCGAACGTGATGACGACGGCGGCGCGCGGCCGCTGGATGCTCTCTCTCGAGATTACCGACTCCTTATCGGGGTCCTAATAGAAAAAGAACGCGACTGCGAGCACCGAGTACGCAAGCATCAGGAAAATCCCTTCCAGCCAGTTCGACTCCCCATCCCTCATCACCGAGTTCGCCACCGCGACCGCCAATGCGATACTCGTTACCTCCATTGCCGTGAACGCGAGATCCATCGGTCGATGAAACCCCCGTCCAAGCAGCACCAGCACCGGCGCGATAAACAGTGCAATCTGGATGCTCGACCCGACCGCGATGTTCAGTGCGATATCCATGCGGTTGCGCATCGCCATCAGCACCGCGGAGCTGTTTTCAGCTGCGTTGCCGATGATTGGCACCAGAATCAAGCCAACAAAAAACTCCGTCAGACCGAGGCTCTTGACGGCTATCTCAGTCGCCGACACCAGAACCTCGGCCATAACCGCAATGCCCCCCGCGGCAAAAACGAGGGTAACTGCTGCCTTCCTTGACGACCATTTGCTCCCTCCAGCAACCACTTCGGCACTTGCGGGGGGGCCGGCCGGGGTAAAGGCCGAGGAGTGAGTGAAGAAAATGAAAAAGAGCGAGCACGCGTAGCCGGCGATCAGGAGGAGCGCGACATAGAAAGACATCGCGATGGTAGCGGCGTGCGCCTTGTCAGGGTGGAGGAAATTGAAGAGGGTGGGCACGGCGAGGCCGAAAACGGCAATCAGCAGCACCGTCGAGCTGTGCCCGGCCATGTGCCGGCTGAAGTGCTGATCCTTGTAGCGCGTTCCTCCGGCGAACATCGCAATTCCGAGGACAAGCAGCAGGTTGCCTAGAATCGCTCCTGTGATCGAAGCCTTCACCAGATCCACGAGGCCCGCATGGAGAGCGATCCCGGCAATGATGAGTTCGGCGAGATTCCCCATCGATGCGCTGAGGAGCCCGCCGACGGCGGGACTAGTCTGTTCAGAAACAGCTTCCGTCGCCGCGCCGAGAAGCGCCGATAGCGGAATGATCGCGAGCGCGCTCAACGTGAAGATCGTGATCGCTGACGCGTGCATAAGGCGGGCGGCGATCGCGATCGGAGCCAGAACGAGCAGCAGGTACAGATACTTCAGAAGAGGTATCTCAGCGAGAGATATGTGGGAGGAACGCCGGCGTCCGCCGACAGACCGCCGAACAGCTTCGCGAAATCAAATACGACCCGGCCGCTTTTAACGCCAAATCCCACGGACGCGCCCGAATCATTGTCCCTCTTGTCCGCTACATAGCCGGCGCGAAAATGGATCTCGTGCTGGTAGGTGACGTCTGTTCCGAGCCGGAAAGAAGCGCCCGGGGCACCACGAGTGGTTACAACACTTCCCGCCGCCCGCACTTCGGTGTCCTTCAGATACTTGTCCAGGAAGGCTATGTGATAAAGAACGCCGGTATCCGTCCGCGTGGGCAGCGCGTCGCGCTTTCCCGCGTCCGTCTTTAGGCCACCGCCAAAATTTCTGACGGCGAAACCGACCGCGAGCGGCGAGTCCCCAGAAGGCTTTATCTGAAAGCCGGCGTCCGCGGCCCTCGAAGAGTTCGCGAACGTGCCGCCGCACTCCCCTTCGCAATCAACGCGGAATTGTACCAGCTTGTAATTCACCCCGACGTTAAGCACGCCCGTAATCGACAACGCGTACGTTCCTGCGAAGACCAGATCGCGCGGGAAGAGAGTGCCGAGCAGTTGACCCTGATCATCCGTCACCTGCTGCTGGCCGGGATCGAAGATATTCAGTGAGACTGCCGCTGAGCCGCGCCGTCGGGACGGAAGAACGAACGTGATTACATCGCCCGATCCACCGACTGTGTGGGCATGATGGATCGCCACTTCACGTTTCTTCTGGGCAGCCAATCCGGCCGGATTCCACCAGACACTTTCGCTCCCGCCTTCTACGGCAACGCTCGCCTGACCCATACCTACCGCTTCCGCGCCCGTCGGAAGAAGAAGGAATACGCCGGCATCGGTTCCGCTAGTGCCCTGCGCGGCGACTGGGCTCACCGCGCCAAAAAGCACGAGCGCGGTCAGCGCGCTAGAAAGGCGTTGCCTCATCAATGAGCATGATGGGAATGTCTTCGCGCACGGGGTACTTGAGCCGGCACTTGTTGCAGACGAGCTCCTGATCCGCCTCCCGGTACTCGAGCTCCCCTTTGCATTTCGGGCAGACGAGGATTTCGAGAAGGCGCGGGCTGAGACTCATTGTGCTTTCCCCTTTTTGATTTGGTAGCCGAATCGCGAAAGCGCCGAGGAATCCCGGCGCCAGTTGGGCAGAACCTTCACGTGCAGCTCGAGATAGACTTTCTCTCCGATGAACGCCTCTATCTTCTTGCGCGCCTGTTCGCCGATGCGTTTGATCGCGGCTCCGTTCGCGCCGACAACGATGCCCTTCTGGCTTTCCTTCTCGACATAAATTATCGCCCGAATGAACCGTGGGGAGCGGTCTTCGCGAAACTCCTCGATCTCACACGCGATGCTATACGGGACTTCGTCGCGCAGCTGCTCGAGAGCGGTTTCCCTGATCAGCTCGGCGGCGAAGAAGCGCACAGGCTGCGCGCTGATCTCGTCGGTCGGATAGAGGAACGGACTTTCCGGGAGCAAAGACTCGATCGTTTCGACGAGATCCTGCACCCCTTCGCCGGTGCGCGCGGACACCGCCGCGACGAGGGACGGCTCGCGAAACTTCGCCCCGTCGCCGCGCTTGCTTGAAAAGATTCCGTGCTTCGCCGCTTCGATCTTGGTTTGGGCACGGAGGGCGGCTTCGCGCATCGCTTCCTGCAGCGGATACGCCGGATCCAGCAGGCCGGGCGTGTCGAGGATCACCATCTGCGCGTCGTCCGTGGTGCGTATGCCGACGACGCGATCGCGGGTCGTCTGCGGTTTGGGGCTCACGATGCTGAGCTTGTCGCCGACGATGCGATTCATGAGTGTCGATTTGCCGGCGTTGGGTTTTCCGACGAAGGCCACCATCCCCGCTCTGGACATGCAAGGAAAGGTAACGGGCTGGGCTCGGGCAATCTGCAAAGCTGAAGCAGGGAGCCCGGAGCTCTGCAGCAGCTTCGCTGCAAGCGCTCATACTCGCCTTCGATTGCGCACATCGTTGACTCGTGCTCGGAGCTGCCGATCCCTTTTCCGCATCTCCCGAATGCGAAAAGAAAAGGTGATGAGCCGAGCTGCCGCCCCGGTTTCAGCTCCGCGCTTCCGTTTTGCAGGGTGCGGGAGTCAAGCCGAGATCTGTACTGGACAGAAAAAAGGGGTCGTTCCTTTCGGAACGGCCCCTTTGAGGTGCCGGCGACGGCCTACTCTCCCGCATCCTCTCGGACGGAGTACCATCGGCGCTGTAGGGCTTAACGCTCGTGTTCGGAATGGGAACGGGTGTGGCCCCTACGCTCTAGTCGCCAGCGAAGTCCACCGGGCGCTTTGACACGCGCGATGAAAAGACTTCGGAGTAGTAGATAGTGATCGTTGGAGCGAATCAACTCGTTAGATCGCTCTTGCTTCTGCTAGTCGATTGGAGAAAAAAGAGGAATCTCCAATCATATAAAAAAGATCAAGCCTCACGGGCGATGAGGACCACTCAGCTTGGAATAGTTTGCACTACGTCCACTTGTGGCCTCTTGACGGGATGGTCTCTCCCGGCCCTTCAGGGAGCTCGAAGCTCCAGGGAAGATTCATCTTGGGGGCAGCTTCCCACTTAGATGCATTCAGCGGTTATCTGCGCTTGCCCTCGCTACCCGGCGCTGCAGTTGGCACCACAGCCGGTACACGAGAGGGCAATTCGACCCGGTCCTCTCGTACTAGGGTCCACGCCCCTCAATCTTCCAACGCCCACGACGGATACAGACCGAACTGTCTCACGACGTTCTGAACCCAGCTCATGTACCACTTTAACCGGCGAACAGCCGGACCCTTGGGACCT
>WNGF01002202.1_pt1 | contig 38375 bp, 36 predicted proteins | sample 5400641 | NCBI WGS metagenome assembly WNGF01 (sample SAMN13153371, study PRJNA577476) | soil metagenome | isolation source: 80 cm soil or saprolite under grassland replicate 2 | place: USA:California | collected 2016-06-15 | reverse complement strand
GTCGTTCTGCCGCACGTGCTGCGGGGAGCTGGAGTTCGCCAAGGAGCTCCGGAGCTTCCTTGCCTCGAATGAGGCGGAGGAGATCCCTCCTGACGTGAAAGCCCACCTCGAGCGCTTCGTACAGGAGCTCTAGGAGGACTGGTGGCCAAGGACCTCATGTTCCAGGAGGAGATCAAGGACTCCGTCCGGCAAGCGTATTCGGCGATCGCGACCGGCGGCGGCGAGGCAGTAGCCCGCCGCGTCTTCACCGACGACGAGCTCGCCGAGGTTCCGGCCGGGGCAGTCGGGTGGTCCCTCTCGGTGGGGAACCCCGTCCGCTACGCGTTCCTCCGCAAGGGCGAGACCGTGCTGGACGTCGGCTCGGGCGGAGGGATCGACACCATCCTCGCCGCCCAGCGCGTCGGACCGGAAGGCAGGGCTGTCGGGCTCGACATCCTCGAGGAGATGTGCGAGCGGGGACGTCGCCACGCCGCCGAGGCCGGGGTGCAGGGCTGGACCGAGTTCGTCCGCGGAGAGATGGAAGACATCCCGCTTCCGGACGAATCGATCGACGTGGTGATCTCCAATGGCGTCCTGAACCTGTCGGCTCGGAAGGGTCGAGCACTCGCGGAAATGTTCCGGTTGCTCAGGCCGGGAGGCCGGATCTGCATGGCCGATCTCACGGTCGAGGGCGAGCTGCCCCCGGAGGTGGCCAACGATCAGAGCGCCTGGGCCGGGTGAGTGTCGGGGGCCCTGGCGGAGCGTGTCTTCGCCGAGAAGCTTGAACGAGCCGGGTTCGTGAGCGTGTGGGTCGGCGGGCACCGGCCGTTCGGGATCGAGGATGCCGCCCTGATGCCGCTGTTCACGCACGAGGTCATCGAGGTCATGCGGCGGACGATCTCCCTCGACCATCAAGATCGTGTTGCCACTGCCGTGATCATCAAGGCCGTCAAGCCCAGCGAGGGTGGGATGGTGCAGGGATGACGGGCGGTAATCGCGGTGGTTGGGACCGTCCAATCGCGTTGCCCGCCGATCCACGGTCCTCAGGGTGTCGAAGCCCACGTCCGCTACCTCCCTGGTTCTCAAATCGTCGATCAGGCATTGAACCGATCAAGGGGACGATCTCGCTCCTTGCCAGATGGCGAGGACGCAGATCGGCTTCCGGGCTGTCATTCACGACTTCCACACGCTGATGACCTTGGTCCTTAGTTCGATTCTCAATGCGGCCATACCTCATTCCAACGGGACCCCGAATCCTCCTCGGTGCGGACGGACTAGTTCTATCCCGGGTCGTCCTCCTGTTGGGTCGGCGGGCCGGCGACCCGGCCTAGCTGGACCCAACACTCTCGTGGCGCGAGGGCACGTCAGGGTGAGCGACGGGTTCGCTGCCTGCCGCCGAAACGTGCGGGTGAGGATCCAGCGAAGGATGTCGGGGGAGTGGCGCACGATCGAGGCGACCTTAACCGACGACACGGGCTTCTACCGCGAGCGGATCCCCGACCGCTCCGGAAGGTACCGGACGGTGGCGCCGAGGGTCGAGCTGGCGAACGATACCTGCCGACGGGCGGTGTCCGCGGTCGTGCGCAACGCCTGACTATGAGGGTCGGCGTCGACCCCGTGGGGTTACAAACCCGATCGCGCCTTGAGGGCAGGAACGGCGGTGCGATCTGTGACAATGCTTCGCCGCGATCCGCTCCATCCTCTACCTGTAGGGCACAAAGACGTCGGATTGGGCCCGTGACCAGGTTTTCGAGTCCGCTCGACCTGCTCCGCCTCCGCGGCCACGATGGGGGATCCAGACTGTCCACCGGGCGAGACACCTGTTTCGTGAACATTGTCTGGCACTGTAGCGAGGAGGCTGACTGGCCTATCCGGAGCAGCGACCGGGAATTCATTCTAGGGGAATCTGGGCAGCCATAGCGGCGTTGGACAGGGTGACTTCAGAACGACCAAGGGAAATCGGGGGAGAGCATGAGCGGGAATGGGAGTCATCGTGATGCCGCGGCCCTCGCGACCCTGCGAAAGGCCGACCCGGTGATCGGCGCGCTGATCGACACGAACCCGGACTACGACCCGGATGCATGGCTCGAGAGGATGCCGAAGATGGATGCCTTCGGCGTGCTGATCTTCCAGGTCATCGGCCAGCAACTCTCGGTTGCCGTCACCAGGACCATGCTGGACCGCGTGATGAATCGCTTCGGCGGACATCTGCCTTCGCCTGAGGAGCTGCTCGAGTCCGACCCCGTCGACATCCGGGCCGCGGGTCTGTCCCACCGCAAGGTGCAGACTCTGCGCGACCTCGCCGAACGTTTCATCGACGGCCGGCTGGACCCGGAAGAGCTCGAGCGGCTCTCCGACGAGGAAGTCGTGGCCCGCCTGACCGAGGTCTCGGGAGTCGGCCGTTGGACCGCTGAGGGTTTCCTGGCGATCGCGCTCCATCGCGAAGACGTCGTGCTTCCCGGGGACCTTGCGCTCCGCAAAGCGATCCACCGCGTATATGGGCTCGACCACCTCCCCAGTCAGGCCGAGGTGGTAGCCATCGCAGAGGCGTGGCGGCCGTATCGGAGTCTGGCCGCGAATTACCTCTTCGCGTCCGCGTATAGCGATTCCCCGCCTCAGCCATCTCGCTCGAAGTCGTAGCGGCGCCGGCCCGCGGAGGCCCACATGTCGCATGAACACTCTGCGGATTGAACGGCGTACAGGTGTTTCCTTCCCGCGGCACGTCACGCCGGGGTGTCAGGCGGGGTTGGCTGCAGAGGCGGAGCAGGTCGAGCGAACTCGAAAACCTGGCCACGGGCCCGATCTGAGGTATTTGTGCCCTACAGGTTCTGCCCTGATTCTCGACCAGGCACGAGCCCTCTATAGATACTGGCCCGATGTCCTTCAGGCCGGACTTTCGCTCTGAAGCTTCTGCAGCCGGGCCTGCGCCGCGCAGGCCCGGCGGGCGGACTCGCACTGGCACGCCGACCTGGCCGGATGGCGGAGGACCGAGTTCCCCCCCGATGTGGCGATGGCCCGAGGCCAACGGATCGCCTAGCCCGTAGTGCAGGGTTCTATAGAAGCCGGGGACTCTGTCGTTCACGACCAAAGCCTCGAGGACCACCAAAGGCGACTAGTGATGGGGACGATAGTGTGCTTGGCGACAGTCAGTTGAGGGACGGATTGTTTACTGGTTCGCCGCTAGGCACTGGCGCAACCAAGAATCGCGCGAGGCGCTCGCCCTGTCCATCGGGCAAGCTCATCGCGCAGACTGGCCGATCGATGACCCAGACCGAGAACCGCGCGTAGTGACCCGGGATGACGACGCGGCCTCCCGGACCTTCGACCTCCCGGTCCTCGAAGTACCTGCTCACCCGGAGCACCGGCTCCGCGGGATCGTCCCAGTGCGTCGGGATCCCCGGGAAGAGCCCGGTGATCTTTGGCCCTCTCGCCGGTAGCAGGTCATGCGGCAAGGGCAGGCCGCACGAGATACAGAACCGGTGCTGATCAGGCTGACCGAGGCCGCAATTCGGACAGTACATGGACGATCCTCCGATCCGGGCACCGCGCTTTCACCTAATTGTGCGCTCTGATCATCAGTCGGACAAGAGGACCCTCGGGGCGAGTGTCGTTGACGTCACAAAGCGCCATTCCTTAGCCGCCGGACGGTAACCCCACGTCGTCCGGTGATCTCCCAAGCGGCTTCGTGAAGGCTTCGTGCCATCCCGAGTGCGTCTCGCGATAGATCGAGAACGTGCTGATCGTCTCAGACAACGGGACGATTCACCCACGCGCGACTCGGTTCGTGCCCAGAGTGCAAGATCCGGACTCTCGACGAGCGTCATGTGGGGGATGACGTCCTCGAACTGCCCGCCGTAGGCACGAAGAGCGAATGTCCGTTCCAGAGCAGCGATCATTGCCCTGAACGGGTCGGCGGGATGCGGTTCTAGGTACAGCGCGGTAGGTATGGGGTCGATGAACCGACCGAACGATGCGAACTCGCATTCGAAGGGCGCGATATGAGATGGCGCTCGCTGGGCCTGAGCGGCCATGCCCGCGACGAGCGTTGACTCATCTGGGCGAGATGAGGTGGTGCCTGCCGCGCAGGCCGAAGCGGAGCGCTCTCGCCAGCGCCCGGTCAGCCTGCTGCAGCGCCTCCAGAAGCGGTACCCGGTGGTCTCGATCGTCAGAGCGGCTAAGGTCAGCCGATGGCTGTCGGGAAGACGAGGGCAATCGGCCCCGGAAGGACGGCCGGTGAAGACTTACGAGTACGATGACCGGTACTTCCGCAAGCAGCACTGCGCGGTCTCGCAGACGGCCATCAAGCTCGTCGTTCTCCACTCCACGGAGGGTCCCACGGCCGAGGGTGGGGCGATCACGCTCAGTGGCTCGTCGGACGTGTCGGCCCACCTGTGCGTGGGCGAGGGCGTGACGTACCGGATCGTGCCAGAATGGCTGGGCTCCTGCACAGTCCAAGAGCCCAACGACTGGACACTGAACATCGAGCAGGTCGGATTCGCAGCCTGGAGCCGCAAGAAGTGGCTCCGGCATCTGAACACCATCAAGCGGGCGGCTTTCTGGACGGCCTGGTGGTGCAAGAAGCACAAGCTGCCGCGTAGGTTCCGCAATACCAAGGCCCTCGATGCGGGCAAGATCAGGGGCTACACGACTCACGCCCAGTTGTCCCTGTCGAAGTGGTCATCCTCGACTCACACCGATCCCGGCCCGAACTACCCGCTGTTCGGCAAGGTGAGCTTCCGGGCGCTGTTGCTGTACTACCGTGGGCGGATTGCCGCTGGGCTCAAGCCAAGACAGGCCGCATGAACTTCGAAATGCCACCCAACGCTTGGTGGACGGGGACTACCGGGCTGTTACCCACATCCCCCGCTCGCTGGTGCGTTCCGTAGACGCCTGAGCAGCGGCGTTTCCTTCACGCTCGTTCGGCCCGCCAGGAGCCGGAGGAAGAGCTCGGAAGGCACTCCGACCCTGCGGGATCCACCGGTTACGGTCCGCCAGTCACGCGGAGGATCGCTCCAGGGGGTACAGGAGCCTAGGGTGCTAAGGTTCTGTCCTCCCGAGATAGGAGTCCTCTGTGGCGAAGCAGAAGCACGACAGCGGCCGCAAGAAGATGGACCAGCGACGATCGAAGGAGAAGAGGGAGCCAGGGGGCAGGCGGGGCGGCCGCGCCGCGTTGGGCAAGGGCGGCAGCAGAGGGAAGCCTGCGACGTCCTGAAGGACACGACACGGTCCGCCCATGACCTGTGGGGGGCAATTATTCGGTTCCCACCCTGACCTGACCTGCAGGTTCGTGATTCCAGCGTTGTGCCGGCCTGGCCGACGGAGATGCCGTCGAGTGGACGATTGCCGGGCCTCCGCGGCTACTCCGCAGAACCATCCCTGAGTGGGAAGCACTCAACCCCTTGACCGGTGGGCCGCGCCAGCGCCTCTCAAGGTGGGGCAGGCTCACACCAAACAGGGCTCGGTTGTGGTCGGCCCAGGGTCCTTTGAGCGCGCGGGAGAAACTCGCTGGTCACAACCGTAACCCAATAAATGCACCCCACGGGCTCGTCCGCGACGAGCCGTCCGGCAGGCCGGGGCAAACTCACTGGTACAGGTTAGGCTTTGAGGTTCACAGGGAAGGAGGCTTCAGTGGCGGTAGCGAATCGAAAGTTGGATGCACCTGACGAGACACGGAAGTTCGATCACGGCCAACTCGAAGTCCTGAAGGTCGGTGGCTTCACGTTCGGTCGAAATACATTCGAGCCGGGGTGGAAGTGGTCCGAGAGCGTGAAGCCCATCGTGAAGACCGAGTCGTGCCAGACCCACCATGCCGGTTACGTCCTGTCCGGACGGCTCCATGTCATCACCGACGACGGCGGTGAGTCGGAACTGAGCGCAGGAGAGGCCTACGAGGTGGAACCGGGTCACGACGCCTGGGTTGTCGGAGACGAACCGGTCGTCTCGGTTGAACTCCTCGGAGCCGAGAAGTACGCCAAAGCCCAGTAGGTCTCATCGCGGCCCCTAACGAGAGGCCCAGGCCCGGCTAGGACCTGTAAGGACCGCCGGATCTGAGCCACGGTGAAGCCCTCGTCGAGGTCTCCCCATCGCCGGGCCGCGGGACCTTCCGGCAGAACGCCGAGATCCCACCGCCCAGCTGCGGGTGGGTCAGCGGCGATGATTCTCGCTCCACTTGCCCGGCCGATCAACCTATGTCAATCTCCTTGTGAGTTTGAAGTCTTGGGGGAGGCCTCTGCGATCGGCAGCCGCCAGGATGACCCTGGCCGCGACCGTGGCAACCGCGTTGGTCACACAGCCCGTCCTGGCGCAGCCGAGGCACGAGCCAGCCCGATCGGTGAGCAACATCGAACAGCCGAAGCGCTCGAAACAACCCGCGGTTTCCTCCTACATGAGGGGTCAACTCATCGTCGGCTTCAGGCCGTCAGCCACCGAGAGGGATCGATCTGGTCTCCTGCGGAGGACCAGCGCTAGGGTAATCGACCGTATCCCCCAATTCGGCGCAACCCTCGTCAAGATTCCTCCCAGCCTGAATGTCATTCGAGCGATGAACGCCTATGAACGGGAGCCCTCCGTCGCGTGGGCGGTCCCAAACCTGCTCACGCATCGAGACGAAGTGGTGCCGACCGACCCTCTGTTCACGGAACAATGGGGGCTAAGGAACGTCGGACAGTCGCACCAGATCGCTGATCCGCCCCCGCCCACAGTCCAGGGCCTGAGCGAGGCCGACATCGACGCATCCGATGCTTGGTCGACTACGACAGGTTCGGTCGAGGCGGTTGTCGCGATCATCGATAGCGGGATCGAAGCTACGCATCCCGACTTGCAGGCGAGTCTCTGGTCAAACGTGGACGAGATAGCAGGCAACGGGCTCGACGACGATGGCAACGGGTACGTCGATGATACCTACGGGTGGGACTTCATCGAGAACGATGCCGTCCCTCAAGATACCGAGGGTCATGGCACGGAGGTCGCTGGTCTCATCGCGGCCACGATGAACAACGGCATCGACGGCAGCGGGGTTTGTCCGGGGTGTCGCCTCATGATCTTGCGCGCTCACAACCTTGGGCAGGAGCTCAATGCGATCGCCTACGCGTTCGAGAATGGGGCCGACATCATCAACGCAAGCTTCGCATCTGCTGACGTCTTCCTTGCACCCGAGTGGTTGGCCTTCCAGGCAGCCTACAAGGCCGGAGTCCTCTCCGTGGCGGCGGCTGGGAACGAGGCAGGCAACAACGATATGGCGATTCCCGATCTCAGCAACACCAAGCTTGCCGATGCCCCCCTGTTCCCAGCTTCATATGACATCCCAGGCATCCTCTCGGTCGCCGCGAGCAACGATCAAGACCAATACGGATACCGCACGGGATGCGCCATCCAACTGCAGAAGACCAACCCGTGCTTCTTTACCAACTTCGGTCACGACTCGGTCGATCTGGCAGCCCCGGGTGTGGACATTCTGACGACATCGCCGCCCGGCAGCTACGTGGTCGCGGACGGTACCTCGTTCTCCGCTCCCATGGTGGCTGGGGTGGCTGGGCTGGTGAAGTCGGTGCACCCTGAGTACAGCGTCGTCCAACTGCGGAACGCCGTCCTGAATGCCGTCGATCACCCGGCTGACCTGGCGGGTGGGTGGACGGCGACCAGTGGCCGCGTCAACGCCGCGACGGCGCTTGTGGCGAGCCCCACGACGAGCCTTCGACTGAGTACGGGGAACATCGCGGGCGCGGCCCGCATCTCGGGAATCGCTCGGGGTCGGGTCTCGTACCCGTCGAACGTCAACGACGTATTCAAGGTCAGACTGAGGCGGGGGTTCAACTATGGGGTCGTCCTCGATGTCCCCGCGCGACACGACTACGACCTCTATGTGTGGAAGCCCGGAACCGTCCAGATCTGGCAAGTGGAGCCCGGCTGTGACTGGGTTGGGCCCTGCCAATGGTTGCAGCGGGCCAGTGCTCGGGGGAAAGGGAAGCTGGAGGCGCTGGCCTTCAGAGCCAGGAAGACCGGCACGTACTACCTCCAGGTCTCATCCTGGTTCTCGACCGGCAGGTACAGGCTCGTCGTCGGACGGCTCTAGATCGGAGCGTCGACTGGAGCGACGAGTGACGCCGGGAACGGATCGCCCTACTGCCCGCACATCAGCCACAGGCTTCCTGACCCGTTCATTCGGCTGGATACGCCGGCGTCATTGACGCGGAAGAGGTCAGAGGTCCACATTCTCTCGCGCCCACCAGCGATCTGCGTGGCTATCATCCTGGCGTGTTCCGAAAGAGGGCCCGGCTCGATCCCTCGCAGATCGAGGACCGGCGAGGCCGATCGCTCGGGCGCGGGGTGGCGGTCGGCGGGGGCGGCATCGGGGTCGTCGTCGCACTGCTCCTCATCATCCTGAACCTCAGCGGAGAGGGGTCGGGATCGACGTCGGTTGAGGAGACCCTCGTGACCTCGCGGGAGTCACGGTCGGTGGTGGATCGACGCCCTCCGATCTCAGCCACTGTCGGACCGGTGCCGACGCCGAGAAGAGCGAGGACTGCCGCATCGTCGCGTTCGTGAACAGCATCCAGAGTTACTGGCAGGGACAGATCAGGGGGTACCGGGAGTCACCGACCGTGTTCTTCACCGGCGCGACCACGACCGCCTGCGGCAGGGCCACCACCGAGGTCGGCCCGTTCTACTGTCCTGCCGACGCGAGCGTGTACATCGACCTCGGGTTCTTCCAAGAGCTCACCGACCGATTCGGGGCAGCCGGCGGCCCTCTCGCGCAGGCTTACGTGCTCGCGCACGAGTACGGGCATCACGTCCAGGACTTGCTCGGCATCCTCGATCAGATCGGGAACGACCGAGAGGGACCGCAGAGCGCGGGCGTCCGATCGGACCTGCAGGCCGATTGCTTCGCCGGCGTCTGCACGGCGAACGCCGTCGAGACGGGCTATCTCGCGCGGATCACCGATCAGGATATCGCCGACGCACTAGCGCTGCGGCCGCCGTTGGCGACGATCGTATCCAGCGCGAGTTCCAGGGGCACGTCAATCGGGAGACATGGACGCACGGCTCGTCGGCGGATCGGCAGCACTGGTTCCAGACCGGCTTCCGGTCCGGTGATCCGCGCGCCTGCGACACATTCCACGGTTCCATCTGAGGAACCCTTGTCCGCGTCAACCGCGGCTCAGTGTGCCGTGCGCGCCCCGAGGAACGAGCGGTCGCCGATCCACTGACCGGGAGGTGCGGCCAGTAACACCACGATCGCATCCAGCCGCGGCGCGTATTTCGCACGCTTCTCCGTGAAGGAGGCGAACGCTTCATCCACGGGCCGGATGGCGAAACCGTCGTTCTTCATGTCGTTCAGAACGTCCTCGAATTCGTTGCGTTGGATCACCGCCTCCCGCTCCGTCAGCCGGAAGTAGTAGAAGAGGTCCTCGACAGCGTGGACTCCAGTCCCGTAGAAGAGCTTCGCGCTCTCGCCCGGCTCGTCGTCCAGGGAGGTGAGGATCAGCGTGGCCGCATCGAGCACGGAGCCGAGTGAAGTGACCCAGGAGGTGTTGTCGTGCGGCGAACGGAACAAGGCGAGGATGGGATAGGACATGTGGGTCTCCAGCACGTCGGAAACCCATCGCTCCCACTCCGCGAACAGCTGCGGCAACGAGGAGGCCACGCCGGCGCTCCCCATCCGGTGGAGTAGCTCGGGACCCGACGGAGGTGACCCGGCCCTCGCGTCGAGCAGCAGCACCCCGACCTCACGGCGGTTGAAGGCCTGGTACAGCACCGGGAGATAGGCGATCACCACCGCGAACAGCCCAAGGCCGGTCGCCCCTTCGGCTACCGCGACGGCCCGCGTCCATCCGGTAACGCCGCCGCCGACCCCGAGCGTGAACAGGTCGGCCCCGCTGTAGTAGAGGGCGTTCCCGAACGAGCCGCCGCCTGCCCTCATCCCGTGGACGAATGCCGGGCTCCACAGGATCAGCGCGAACGCCAGCAAGGCGATGAGCACCCAGCCGACCAGTAGGACGAAGAAGAAGAAGGGCGCCGCGGCAGCCAGGACCCGCTCCCGTGTCTGGACCGTCTTGCACCGCAGGCCGACCCATCTCCAGGGGCGCCACAGAGGCTGGAACAGCATCCGGCTCAGGCGGAATCGCCCGCGTGCCGCCCGGGGCGTGACGAGGGTCCGGAACACGTCCAACAGCGCCCAGACGAGGAGCACGATGCCCACCGGGAGCGCGATCCACCGCATCGCTTCGGACGCCCGCTACCCCGGTCCGTCTAGGTTGAACACCGGCTCGCCGGATCCCGAACGCACCACGACGATCCTCGCCTCCTCCTCGCTCGGATTGCTCTCCCGATGCACGGCGCCGGGCGCGACGTGAAGGAAGTCCCCGGGACCGGCCTCCAGGACCTCCGCGCCGCCGGGGCCGAATTCCATGCGAAGGACTCCCGAGAGTACGTAGATCGTCGACTCGAAGTCGCCGTGATGGTGCCATCCGGAGGCCATCCCCGCCTCGGTCCGGGCCACGCCCGCCCATTGCCGGTCGGTTGCGACGGCCTCTTCCCTGGTCATCCCGGGCGTCGGCGCCCCCAACGTGCGCTCGTCGGGACGGATCAATCGAACCCCGGCTGCCACGTCGATGTCCCTCCTCTTCCTGACCGTGGTCGAAGCGTAGCGACATACCGCAGATCAGCCCACCGACCAGGACCGCCGGAGGGCTCAGGTTCAGCTGGTCGACGTTCTCCCGGAACGGCGTCCCACAAACCGGAGTGAGGAAACCAGGGCCTGGAACGTGGGTCTGGCCTGGTCAGGGGGCGAATCTGTGGCGAGTGCCAAACTTGGCCGGTCCGAGCTGTGAAGCTCGGCGATGACGGCGGCGCGACGCGGGCACGCGCCGCCGTCTCCTTTGGCGGGTTTCCCTTCATCTGCCCGCTGAACCGGGTGCTATCGTGTCTGCTCCCGGGCGCGTAGCTCAGCGGGAGAGCGCTTGCTTCACACGCAAGAGGTCGTAGGTTCAAATCCTGCCGCGCCCACGACCTGATCCGGGATCGCCGGCCTCGCCCCGGGGAACCTCGCAGTACTCCGTCCCTTCACGGTGTCCCAGCCGTGGATGCGGAGGACATCCCCCCATACAACGACTCCCCCTGGTCAGGAGGGCATGACGGCGCGATGCACGCGACGAGATCGGTGCGTCCGGATGGCACCGACCAACCCGCCGATCGCGCCGCCGACGCACCCCCATGCCAGGCCTAGCTCCAGCCCATACGGAGGGTACGGCCCGTACCGGAAGTACCCGGTGGCCACGTAGGACAGCGGCCCGTGGAACCGGGCGGTCACCAGGGCAAGGATCAGGAGGGCCGTGAGACAGACGGCGAAGACCGTACCGGCCATCGCTCCCACCAGCGCCCCCTCCAGTCGGCCCCGTACCTCCGCCCGTCGCGCCGCCAGGATTCCGCCGGCCAGGACGGTAATCGCCGGGACCAGGAGGAAGAACAGGAACCCTCGGGGAGAGGGGCCGAGCTCCGGGTACCCCCATGCGGAGATGAAGGTATCGGGGAGCCGATGACCGAAGAAGGAGCCGTAGGACAGGAAGCAGTAAGGGGGAAGGGATGAGCCGGCGCCTCCGCCGACCTCGAGGCACCCGCCCATCGCCGGGACCAGCGTCCAGGCGGCGGCGTTCGGGAGCGCGAGGAGGCCGAGCAGGACCACCGCGAGCCCCGTGCCCACCCCCCGATGGAAGGCCGTGTCCACGAGCGACGCCGTGCGGTCCGCATCGGCGAGCGCCAGGATCCCCAGGCCGACGAGCGAAAGCGACAGCCCCAGGCCGAGCATCCACAGGCCGCCCCGCACCGCGCCATGCCAACGCCGGGGCCAGGTCTCGGTCTCCCAGATCCACGGCGACGTCCAGATCCCCTCGCCGGCAGAGCGGATCCCTCCCACGAGTCCGAACGCGACGGCGAGCGTGAGGGGCCAAAAGAACGCCGCCAGGTGTGAGGAGTGAACCGACAGCGGGGATGCGTCGGGGAGCCGAAGGCGAACGCTCAGCCCCCACGACGCGACCCAGCTGAGGATGGCATAAGGGACAGCGACCTTGGCGCCGTGGATGCCCCGGCGGAGCTCGGGTCCTCCGACGGCTCGACCGATCGAGCGGCCCGCGCGCATGAGCAGCCAGGCAGACAGGGCGGTGCCCGAGAGCAGCGCGAACGCCAGCACGGCGTCCACCGCGTAGCCGCCGGGCCACGCGAGCACGCGTTCGGCGTGCGCCGGCAGGCGGAGGTCGGGGGATCGAAACGCCAGCCCGACGTGATGGAACGCGTAGAACAGGGCCCACCCGTACCGGGCGGCCTGGCCGGCCGACGCATCTCCGAGCGCGCCTGCCAGGAGCGCGAGGAACGCGACGATCTGGCCCGCGGCCGCGACGCAGAGCGCCGCGAGGAGGGCGCCGCGGATTGCCTGCGGCCATCCGCGGCGCACCAACGACGATGCTCCGATCTCGACCGTCTCGGTGTCGGGCGGTCCCGCCGACATCTCCACCCCTCTCACCCGCATCGTAGCGGCGGCCTCGGACAGTCCTTCGTCCACATCGAGGGTATCCTGCCTGCCTGCTCGAACCGGCCGCCCGGTCCGGCACCACGTCGTGGGGCTCTGGGCAGTACGTACGGCACGAAACAGAGGAGAGGCCATGACGCCCGCAGACGGAACAACCGGTTTTTCGAGGAACGGTACGGCGGCACGCGCCGTGGACCTGTACAAGGTCTACGGCTCCGGCGATGCGGAGGTGGTAGCGCTCGGCGGGGTCACGGTCGACTTCGAGGCCGGGCGGTTTACCGCGATCATGGGACCCTCGGGGTCGGGGAAGTCCACGCTGCTCCACTGCATGGCGGGCCTCGACGCGCCGACGTCGGGACAGGTGTTCATCGGCGAGGTGGATCTCACAGCCCTGTCGGAGAAACAGCTCACGCTGCTCCGGCGGGAGAAGGTCGGCTTCGTGTTCCAGGCCTACAACCTGGTGCCAACGCTCACCGCGGCCGAGAACATCACCCTCCCGCTCGACATCGCCGGCCACAAACCCGACCGCGGATGGTTCGATACCGTCGTGGACGCCGTGGGCCTCCGGTCCCGGCTGGGCCACCGACCCAACGAGCTCTCCGGCGGGCAGCAGCAGCGCGTGGCGGGGGCCCGAGCCCTGGTCAGCAAGCCCGATATCGTGTATGCGGACGAGCCCACCGGGAATCTGGACTCGAAGAGCGGCGCGGAGCTGCTGTCGTTCCTCCGCAGCGCCGTGGACGACCATCGCCAGACGATCGTCATGGTCACGCACGATCCCAGCGCGGCGAGCTTCGCCGACCGGGTCGTCTTCCTCTCCGACGGCCACGTCGTCGACGAGATGCGCGATCCGACCTCGGAGCGCGTGCTCGATCGGCTGAAGTTGCTGGAGGTCTGACCGCCGTGTTGCACGCAACGCTGAAGAGCCTCCTGGCCCGCAAGCTGCGCCTGGGCCTCACCGCCCTGTCGATCGTCCTCGGCGTGGGCTTCGTGGCCGGGACGTTCGTCCTGACCGACACGATGAACAAGGCGTTCGACGACCTGTTCGTGCAGGCCGCGTCGGGGAGCGACGTCATCGTCCGGGCGACGTCGGCGTTCGAGCCGAGCCAGGCCGGGCCCGGCGGGGGCGGCGAGCAACGCAACCCGATCCCGGAGGATCTGGTGGCCACCGTGGCCCGCGTCGCGGGGGTCCGGTCGGCGGAGGGCGGCGTCACCGGCTACGCGCAGATGGTCGATCCGAAGACGGGCGACGCCATCGGGGGGGTCGGCCCGCCGACCTTCGGGGCGAACTGGAACCAGACGGCGAATGCCACGCTCGAGCTCCGATCCGGGAACGCTCCGACCGCCGCCGACCAGGTGGTGGTGGACGCAGCGACCGCGAAGAAGTACGGGCTCACCGTGGGTCAGACCATCAGGATCCTGTTCCAGGGGCCCTCGCGGGAGTTCCGGATCGTGGGCATCGTGGGATTCGGGACGGCGGACAACCTGGGCGGGGCGACGCTCGCGCTGTTCGACACCAAGACGGCCCAGAAGGTCCTGGGCAAGGAGGGCGTGGTCGACGAGATCGACGTTGTGGGGGACCCCGGCGTCTCGGACACCGAGCTCCGCGCGCGGATCCAAGACGCGCTTCCCAAAGGCGTCGAGGCGGTCACCAGCGCCACCGTTGCCGATGAGAACTCGCAGGCGCTGAAGGAGGCCCTGGGGTTCTTCCGGACCGCGCTGCTGGTGTTCGCCTTCATCGCGCTGTTCGTCGGCGCATTCATCATCTTCAACACCTTCTCGATCATCGTGGCCCAGCGCACGCGGGAGCTCGCCCTGCTGCGGACGCTCGGCGCCTCCCGCCGGCAGGTGATGACGTCGGTGATCGTGGAGGCGTTCGCCGTCGGGCTGTTCGCATCGGTCCTGGGAATCGTGGCCGGGATCGGGATCGCCCTCGGCCTGCAGGGGCTGCTCGCAGCGTTCAACATCGACCTCCCTAGCACGTCGACCCAGCTCGAGCCGCGCACGATCATCGTGGCGCTGCTCATCGGGACGGTCGTGACGGTCTTCTCCTCCTTCCTGCCCGCGTGGCGAGCGGCCAAGGTCGCCCCGGTCCAGGCCCTGCGGGAGTCGCAAGAGACCGGGACCGCGGGGTCGTGGGGGCGACGGCTCGTGGCCGGCCTCGTGGTCACGGCCGGTGGGGTGGCGGCCCTCCTGTACGGACTGTTCGGAACGCCCACGAGCGCCGGCGTCCTCGTCGGGGCTGGAGCGGCGGCGACGTTCGTCGGCGTTGCCATCCTGTCCCCGCTGGTGGCCAGGCCCGTCGCCGGGGCGATCGGCGCGCCGATCCAAGGCCTCGGCGTACAAGGCAAGCTGGGCAGGGAGAACGCCATGCGCAACCCCCGCCGCTCTGCGTCGACTGCCGCCGCGCTGATGATCGGGCTGGGGCTGGTGGCGATGGTGGCCATCCTGGCTTCATCGTTGAAGGCGTCGTTCGATGCAGCGCTCAACGACACCCTGAAGGCCGACCTGATCCTGTCGACGTCCTCGTCCGTGCCGTTCAGCCCGGACGCGGCGGCCAAGACGAGCCAGGTGCCGGGCGTGGCCGCGGTGTCGGAGTTCCGCCAGGGCGGATTCCGGGTGAATGGATCGACGGCGTTCCTCACCGCCGTCGATCCATCAACGGTGGAGCAGGTCACCTCCTTGAAGGAGTCGCCCGGTTCCATCGAGGCGTTGGCGAACGGGGACGTGCTGGTGTTCGACGACGTGGCCACGAAGAACGGCTGGGTCGTCGGTGATGCCCTGCCGGCCGCCTTCGGGACCGTCGGGAAGGCCTCGCTCACGATCGGCGGCACCTACGACGAGAACCGGCTGGTGGGCAACTACGTGGTCTCGCTCCGGACCTACCAGCGGTACTTTCCCGAGCAGCTCGACTCGTACGTGATGGTGAAGCTCCAGCCGGGAGCGGACCCGCAGACGGTGCAGCGGGGGATCGAGGACATCACCCGGAGCTTCGGCAACATCGAGGTCCAGGATCAGACGGCGTTCCGCGACAAGCAGGCCGGGTTCATCAACCAGTTGGTCGGGCTGATCACCGCGCTGCTCGCCATGGCAATCCTCATCGCCCTGTTCGGCATCGTGAACACCCTCGGCCTGTCCATCTTCGAGCGGACCCGCGAGCTCGGGTTGCTGCGAGCCGTGGGGATGAGCCGGCGGCAGGTGCGCTCGATGATCCGATGGGAGTCGGTGATCATCGCCATCCTCGGCGCGGTGCTGGGGATCGCCATCGGCGTGGCGTTCGGATGGTCGCTTCAGCAGGCGCTGGCGTCCCAGGGCGTCACCGAGCTTCGGATCCCCGGGGGGCAGCTCGTGCTGTACCTCGTCCTTGCGGGCCTCGCGGGCGTGCTGGCCGCGATCCTGCCGGCCCGCCGGGCGGCCAGGTTGAACGTCCTTCGGGCCATCTCATACGAGTAGCCCGTCGCCGGCGGCGGCGGTACAGAAGCGCGCAGGAGCGCGGAGCCGTGCGGCTATCATGGCTGCCCATGCCGCAGATCGAGCTTCCCGACGGGCACCGCGTCGCGCTCCCCGAGGGCGAGCCGATCGGGTCGATCCTCCCTCCTGAGGCGATCGTCGCCCGGTTCGACGGCGAGCTGGTCGACCTGTCGTTCGTCCCAAGCAGCGACGGAACGGTGGAACCCGTGGTCCCGGACCAGCCCGACGGGCTGCACGTCCTTCGCCATTCCATGGCGCATGTCATGGCCCAGGCCGTGTGCGACCTGATCCCCGATGCGAAGTACGCGATCGGCCCCCCGATCGAGGACGGCTTCTATTACGACTTCGAGCTTCCGCAGCCGCTCACACCCGACGACCTGCCGCGGATCGAGGCCCGGATGGCCGAGATCAGAGCGGCGGACCAGCCCTTCGTCCGGGAAGAGCTGTCCCGCCAACAGGCGTTGGAGCGCTTCGCTGACCAGTCGTTCAAACGGGAGATCATCGAGGGCCTGGACGAAGCCGAGGGCGCCGGCGCCGACACGGTGGTCGTCTATCGGAGCGGCGAATGGTCCGACCTGTGCCGTGGCCCGCACGTGCCGTCCACCAGCCGGCTCGGCGCGTTCAAGCTGCTGAAGCTGGCCGGTGCCTATTGGCGGGGCGACGAGTCCCGGCCCATGCTGCAGCGGGTCTACGGGACGGCGTGGCCAACCGAGCATGACCTGAAGGCGTACCTACACCGGGTGGAGGAGGCCGAACGCCGCGATCACCGCAAGCTCGGCCGGCAGCTCGACCTGTTCTCCTTCCCCGAGGAGCTGGGGCCCGGGCTCGTCGTGTGGCATCAGCGTGGGGGGATCTTCCGCAAGCAGCTCGAGGACTACGTCCGCGACCTCCATCTCGAGCGAGGGTACGACCTCGTGGTCACGCCGCACCTGGCGCGCCGTGTGCTGTGGGACACCTCGGGCCACACGGCGAAGTTCATCGAGAACATGTACCCGGTCATGGACGACGGACAGGGCAACCAGTACTTCGTCAAGCCCATGAACTGCCCGTTCCACGTCCTGATCTACAAGTCACAGGTGCGCTCCTACCGGGACCTGCCGATGCGCCTGTCTGAGCTCGGCACCGTCTACCGGTACGAGCGGGCCGGGGTGATCCACGGGCTGCTCCGGGTCCGGGGCATGACCCAGGATGACTCCCATATCATCTGCCGGGAAGACCAGCTGATCGACGAGATCCTCTCGGTCTTCGACCTCACGCTCGACATCCACCGTACCTTCGGGTTCGAGGATCCTGTGGTCACCCTGTCGACGAAGCCCGGGCAGGCCATCGGCGAGGAGTCCATGTGGGCCCGAGCCATCGAGGCCCTGACGAAAGCGCTGAACAACAGCGGGCTCGAGTACACCGTGGCCGAGGAGGAGGGGGCGTTCTACGGCCCGAAGGTGGACTTCCACTTCCGGGATGCCATCGGGCGCCTGTGGCAGCTGACCACGGTGCAGGTCGACTTCGCGCTGCCCGAGCGGTTCGACATGGAGTTCGTCGGCGAGGACAACGAGCGCCATCGCCCAGTGATGATCCACCGCGCCATCCTCGGCTCCCTGGAGCGGTTCTCCGGGGTGTTGATCGAGCACTACGCCGGAGCCTTCCCTCTGTGGCTCGCGCCCGAGCAGGTGCGGCTGGTACCAGTGGCCGACCGGCACCTGGAGCACGCGCGAGAGTTGGCGGAGAAGCTCCGGGCTGCTGGCCTTCGGCCCTTCGTCGACGCGAGTGGCGAGACCGTCGGGAAGAAGGTGCGGGCGGCGCAGCTCATGAGGGTCCCGTACACGCTGGTTATCGGGGATCGCGAGGCGGAGACGGGGAACGTGACCGTCCGCGACCGGTCGGGCACGGAGGTCAAGGATGTCTCGCTCGACGTGTTCGTCCGAGGGCTGGTGGACGAGGCCGGAAGCCGCTCGCTCGAGCAGAGCCGGTTCGAGGGCTAGCGGCCGGTGGACCGGCTGTGGTCGCCGTGGCGGATGGAATACATCGAGGCGGCAAAGGGCGAGCCGGACGGCTGTATCTTCTGTGACCTTCCGGCCAAGGGCGACGACGCGGCCACGCTGATCCTCGCGCGAGGTGAGCGGGCATTCGTGCTCATGAACTCCTTCCCGTACAACCCCGGTCACCTCATGGTCGCGCCGTTCCGTCACACCGGCGACTTCGAGGATCTCCACGACGATGAGCTCTCGGACCTGGACGGACTGTTGAAGCGTTCGCTCCGCGCCCTGCGGGAGGAGATGGAGCCGCACGGCTTCAACATCGGGATGAACCTTGGGCGGGTGGCCGGCGCCGGCATCCCGGATCACGTGCACTGGCACGTCGTCCCCCGCTGGAACGGCGACACGAACTTCATGCCCGTCGTGGGCCAGACCCGGGTCCTGCCCGAGCTATTGCAGGAGACCTACCGCAAGCTCGCCCCCCGATTCCAGGGATGAAGCGAGCCGTGACGGGCGCTACTTCTTCGCCTCGTCCTTGGCCTTCTGAGCCTCGGCGATGAGCCGGTCGGCGAGGTGCGACGGTACTTCCTCGTAATGGGAGAACTTCATGCTGAAGGCTCCCCGGCCACCGGTCAGGGAGCGGAGGTCGATCGCGTATCGGGCCACCTCCGCCTGGGGAACCTGGGCCTTGATGCGCTGCTTGCCGGCTCCTGCGGATTCCATCCCCTGGATCTTGGCTCGTTTGGAGTTCAGGTCTCCCATCACGTCGCCGGTGTGGTCGTCGGGTACGACGATCTCGAGCTCCACGATGGGCTCGAGCAGTACCACGCCCGCTTGCTGGGCGGCGTCCTTCAGGGCGAGCGAACCCGCGATCTGAAAGGCCATGTCGGAGGAGTCCACCGTGTGGAACTTGCCGTCGACCAGCGTGACCCGAACGTCGACCATGGGATTACCCGAGAGGGCCCCCTCCTGCATGGCCTTCACGACGCCCTTCTCCACCGATCCGATGAACTGGTTGGGGATCGCGCCGCCGAAGATCTTGTCCTGGTACTCGAACCCCGAGCCACGGGGGAGCGGCTCGATCTCCAGGCTGGCCACGCCGAACTGGCCGTGGCCGCCGGTCTGCTTCACGTGGCGGCCCAGGCCCTTCCCCGGGCCCCGGATGGTCTCGCGGTACGCGATCTTGGCCGGGGCGGTCGTGACCTCGACGCCGAACTTCCGCTTCATCCGCTCCATCATCACCTCGAGGTGGGCCTCGCCCATCCCGTAGGCCACGGTCTCGTGCGTCTCGTCCGAGCGTTCGACGCGGAACGTGGGGTCCTCCTCGCGCAAGCGGGAGAGCGCAGTGGACAGCTTGTCCTCATCTCCCTTGGTCTTGGGGGCGATGGCGTAGGCGAGCAGCGGCTCCGGCATCTCCACCGAAGGGAGCTTCACCGGGTCGTCCTTGGTGGAGAACACGTCGCCGGTGGTCGTGTGCGACAGCTTGGCCACGGCACCGATGTCGCCGGCCGGCACCTCCGCCACGGAGTCGTGGTCCTTGCCTCGGAGGATGAACAACTGTCCCACCCGCTCGTCGGTGCCCTTCGTCGCGTTGTACACGGCGGAGTCCGGTCGCATCTTGCCCGAGAACACGCGGAACATCGTGATGTGGCCGACGTACGGGTCGGAGACCGTCTTGAACACCAGGGCGGCGAGCGGCTGCGAGGGGTCGCAGGCCCGCTGCTTCTCCTCGCCGGACTTCGATACGACCGTGATCGGCCCCCGGTCTACGGGCGAAGGGAACTCGTCAACGATGAACTGGAGCACTCGGTCCGCCCCGATGGGCCGGGCCGCCACGGCCACCAGCACCGGCGCGATCCGGGCCTCGGCGAATCCGTTCTTCACCCCTTGGACCACCTCGTCCTCGGAGAGCTCGCCCTGCTCCAGGTACTTCTCGATCAGCGCGTCGTCGGACTCGGCCACCGCCTCCATGAGCTTCTCTCGGAAGGGGTCGGCCTTGCCGGAGATGTCATCGGGCCACGGTCCCTCCTCGGCCCGGGGTCCGGAGCCGTAGCGGAACGCCCGTCGCGTGAGGAGGTCCGCGATGCCCTCGAAGTCGTGCTCCTCGCCGAGGGGAAGCTCGAGCGGCGCGACCTGCGTGCCGAAGGCCCGAACGAGCTGCTCCAGGGTGCGCTCGAACGAGGCCCGCTCCCGGTCCAGCTTGTTGACCAGGATGGCCCGCGGGAGTCCCGCCTCCACCGCGAGCTCCCACGCCACCTCGGTCTGAACCTCGACCCCCTCCACCGCCGACACCACCAAGAGGACGGCATCGACCGCCTGGATGGCTGAGCGCAGGTCGCCGACGAAGTCCGCGTATCCGGGCGCGTCGAGGACATTCACCTTGACGTCCTTCCACTCGACCGGGGCCATGGCGAGTGAGACGCTCAGTCCCTTCTTGACCTCCTCGGGCTCGAAGTCCGAGACCGTGTTGCCGTCCTCTACCTTGCCCATGCGGGTGACGGCGCCGGAGGCAAAGAGCATGGCTTCGACCAGTGTCGTCTTCCCGGCACCCCCGTGGCCGGCGAGGAGGACGTTGCGGATGTTCGCGGGTTCGTACGTCTTCACTGACGTCCCTTTCGGCGCGAATGGCAGGTGCGGAAGGAACCCGGGGATTCTAGCGCGGCCGAGGCAGGCTCCTTCGGGCCGCTTCGGACGCGGTGATACGCTCGCCGGGGTGTCGGTCTCGGTGAACGCGCAGGCGAGAGGGCGCGTGGCCTTCGTACTGGTCGCGATCGCGGCGGCCGCCGCGGTGGGGATCGCCGCCTGGCAGATGCTCGCGGGCCGACCGGTTGGCGCGGGCCTGGGGGCGCTGGCGGCCGGTGCCATCCTCATGGCGGCCGATCCGACGATGCTCGGTCCCGGGGCGATCCTCGAACGAACGGTCGCCTCGTTCGTGGACCGGGCGTACGACGGAACCATCCTCGCGGCCATCGCCTGGGCATACCGGGCAACGGACCCATGGATCGCGGTTGGCGCGCTCGTGGCGCTCGGCGCGAGCTTCCTCGCAGCCTACGTTCGGGCCCGCGGCGCCTCGCTCGGCTACGGCGTCGGCGAGAGCTCGATCACGCGCGGGCTCCGGTACGGGTTGATCTCGGCGGGCCTCCTCGTCGATGGGCTGGGTTGGGCGCTGTGGACCGTCGCATCGGTGATGGGCCTCGCGGCGCTGGTGCGGACCAGCCAGGTGGCGAAGGAGGAGCGGGCCTGAGCGTCGAGACCCCCAAGGAACGGCTGGCCCTCTGGTCGTTCCGCCTGGTGGCCTGGCTGGCCAGGACGTTGCCCGAGCGAGCCGGGCGCCGTGCGTTCGATGCTTTCGGGCGCGTGGCGTACCGCCTGCTCCCCGGTGTGCGGGCCACGGTCGCGGCGAACCAGGCCATGGTCCTGGGGCGGGAGCCCGGGTCCGACCTGGTGGCATCGGCCACGAAGGAGGCGTTCTCGCTCTATGCGCGGTATTGGCTCGACACGTTTCGGGCCCGGGTCCTGCCCATCGCCGAGCTGAATGCACGCACGATCACCGAGGGGATCGACCACATCGACCGGGCCCTCCAAGGTGGCAAGGGTTGCATCACGGTTCTGCCGCACATGGGGAACTGGGACGTTGCCGGGCGGTGGCTGGCAACCCACGACTATCGGATCGCGTCCGTGGCCGAGGAGCTCCGCCCGAGGAAGTTGTCCGAGCTGTTCCTCGAACACCGGGAGGCCCTGGGGATGAAGATCATCCCACTCACCAAGGACGGGCACGTCGGTCAGCAGCTCGGCGCGCTGCTCGGCCAGAACTGGATCGTGGCCCTGGTGGCGGACCGGGACCTCACCGGGCGAGGGGTCGAGGTGGAGATGTTCGGCGCGCCCCGGAGGCTCCCGATCGGGCCGGCGCTGCTGTCGCTGTCGACCGGAGCGCCGCTGCTGGTCTGTCCGGTGTGGACCACCGACAACGGATGGAAGATCCGGGTCGGCGCGGCCCTGGAGATCGAGCGGACCGGTGACGTACGGGCCGACGTGACCGCGCTCACGCGGAGGATGGCCGCGGAGTTCGAACGGGCCATCGCGGCGCGACCGGTGGACTGGCACATGTTCCAGCCGGCCTGGGAGAACCGGCTCGGCCCCGGTGGGAGGGACGGCCGGGACCGGTGAGGGTCGCCCTGGCCTGCCCCTATGCCTGGGACTCCCCGGGCGGTGTCCAGGTGCACGTCCGGGAGCTTGGGGAGCGGCTCCGGGGGCGTGGGCACGAGGTGCTTGTGTTGACGCCGTCCCGGAAGCCGCCAGTCGAGCCGTGGGTTCGGGCGGTGGGGCGGCCGGTGGAGGTGCCCTACAACCGGTCGACCGCCCCGATCGATCCTCGCCTGTGGTCGGTGCGACCGGTCCGCCAGCTCTTGTTCGGGTTCCAGCCCGACGTCGTGCATGCACATGAGCCATTCACCCCGAGTACCTCGATGTGGGCAACGCTGTCTTCGCCCGCTCCGGTGGTGGCGACGTTCCACTCGGGCGCGGAGCGGTCCCTGCTGTTCGATCTGGCCTCGCCGGTGCTGCGAAGGATGGCTCGCAGGATCGCCGTTCGGATCGCCGTGTCCGAGCGGGCGGCGGCCTTCGCCCGCGCCCGGCTGGGAGGGGACTTCCGGGTCGTGCCGAACGGGCTGGACGTCGCGTCCTTCGCCGCGGCGGAGCCCGCCGACCTCGGTCCCGGGCGCGGGCTCCTGTTCGTGGGGCGCCTCCACCGACGCAAAGGATTCCCCGTTGCGGTGGAGGCGTTCCGCCTGCTCGCAGATCGACATGCGGACACCCGGCTGGTCGTCGCCGGGGATGGAGAGGAACGGGCGGCGGCTGACCGCCTGCAGCCCCCAGTGCGCGCCCGCGTGACGATGCTCGGTATTGTCCCGCACGACCAGCTCCCTCGGTACTACGCGGCCTGCGACCTGCTGGTCGCCCCGTCGCTCGGCGGGGAGAGCTTCGGCTACGTGCTCCTCGAGGCCATGGCCGCCGGGCTCCCCGTCGTGGCCAGCCGGATCCCCGGCTACGACGAGGTCGTGCGCGACGGGCGGGAGGGCTTCCTGGTGCCGCCGGGAAACCCACGCGCGCTGGCCGACGCAGCGGCGAAGGTACTCGACGATCCCACGATGGCACAGACCATGGGCCATGCCGGCCGTACGACGGCCGCCCGGTACGACTGGGCGGTCGTCGCCGGGCAGATCGAGACCGCGTATCGGGAGGCCCTGGCGCTACGATAGGTCCATGTCGGCTCTCTGGATCGCCGTCGCCCTCGTCGCGCTCGTCCTCCTGTACGCCATCTACCTGTTCAACCGCCTGGTCTCGCTGCGAAACCGCGTAGACAACGGTTGGTCGCAGATCGACGTGCAGCTCCGCAGACGGTACGACCTCATCCCCAACCTCGTGCAGACGGTGAAGGGGTACGCCGCGCACGAGCGAGAACTGTTCGAGCACGTGGCAGAGGCTCGCTCCCGGGCCATCGGCGCGTCCACTGTGGGCGACCAGGCCCAGGCGGAGAACCAGCTCACCGCGGGCCTCCGGCGCCTGATGGCGGTGGCGGAGAACTACCCGGAGCTGAAGGCAAGCCAGAACTTCCTAGCCCTCCAGGAGGAGCTGACGGGGACCGAGTCGAGGATCGCCTACGCCCGGCAGTTCTACAACGACCAGGTGATGCTGCTGAACACCCGGATCCAGGCCGTGCCGTCGAACGTCGTAGCGAAGATGTTCGGGTTCACGCCTCGGGAGTTCTTCGACATCGAGGATCCGATCCGCGGCCCCGTCCAGGTCGACCTCACCCACCCGTAGCCCGTGTACGAGCAGATCGCGTCGAACCGGCGGAAGTCGGTCGTCCTCATCCTGGGAGCGATCCTGCTGCTCGGGGCGGTGGGCTACGCCATCGGGCTCATCACTCAGCAGGGACCGGTCTGGCTGATCTTCGGGATCGCTCTCGCCGTCGCCATGTCAGTCGGCTCGTACTTCTACGGCGACCGGATCGTGCTTGTCTCCACCCGCGCGCACGAGGTGACGCCGGAACAGGAGCCGAGATTGCACAACATCATCGAGGGGCTTGCCATCGCGGCTGGGATCCCCAAGCCCCGCGTATACATCGTGCCGGAGCAGGCCCCCAACGCGTATGCCACCGGGCGCGACCCCGAGCACTCCTCGATCGCCGTGACCCAGGGGCTGCTGGACGCGATGAACCGAGTGGAGTTGGAGGGGGTCGTGGCTCACGAGATGTCCCACATCCTTGACCGCGACATGCTGGTTGGAACCATCGTGGCCACGCTGGTCGGCGCCGTCGTCCTGATCTCCGAGTTCTTCACGCGTGCCCTGTGGTGGGGAGGCGTGGGCGGGCGGCGAGGTAACGATCGGGGGGGAGGGCCGGCCGAGGCCATCCTGTTCGCGGCGGGGTTGGTGTTGCTGATCCTGGCGCCGATCGTCGGGCAGGTCGTGCGATTCGCCATGTCGCGACAACGCGAGTACTTGGCGGACGCCCAGGGGGCGATGCTCACCAGGTACCCGCCCGGGCTGGCGGCCGCGCTCAAGAAGATCGCGGCCGCCAGCAGCATTCCCATGCGCTCGGCGAACAATGCCACGGCCCACCTGTGGCTGAACCAGCCGTCGCGGATCCAGGGTGAGCGGATGGGCCCACTGGAACGGCTGTTTTCCACGCACCCGCCGATCGAGGACCGGATCCGCCGTCTCCAGGAGATGTGACGTTCTTTGCCGCACCTCGTTGAGGGAGGCCCGGTCGGCGGGTAGCATCCTCGGGTCCGGCCGGCGCACGGCCGGTGCCCCGTGGCCCCCCGATACCCACCGAACCACATGGAGATCCCTTGAGCTTGACGCACCGCGGAAAGATGGCGGCGGCAGCGTCGACTGTCGCGGTCCTCGCGCTCGCCGCCGTCGGCTACTTCGCCATCTTCCCCAATCGGGCCCCGGCCTTCGTCCAGGGCGCCATGTCCAGGGTTGGCCTGGCCGAGCCGCCGCCACCCCCGTCGTGCCCCCTCACGGGCCAGCCGGCCCCTCACGGCCAGGTCCCGGACCGCCCGGCCCTCGCCATCAAGGTCGAGAACCTGCCGGACGCCCGGCCCCAGGCCGGTCTGGACCGGGCCGACGTCGTCTACGAGGAACCCGTGGAGGGGGGGATCACCAGGTTCATCGTGGTGTACCAGTGCCACAACGCCGGAAGGGTGGGGCCGGTCCGAAGCGGCCGGACCACCGATCCCAAGGTCTTGGTCCAGTTCGGCCGCCCGGTGATGGGCTACGCGGGCGCCCAGGCTCCGGTGATGCGGGCTATCGACCGGACCGGCGTGATCGACGTCAACTACGACATCGCCGTGTCCGCCTACACGCGCGACGACAGCCGCCCGGCTCCCCACAACCTGTACACCTCCACTCGGTCGCTGTGGAAGGCCGCGGAAGCGACGGAGGGCGCTCCCGCACCCGTCTTCTCCTACGATCCGGAAGTCGCGGGACCGTCTCGCAAGGCCCGCACCGTGCACCTGCCGTTCTCCTCCTATTCCGACGTGTACTGGACCTGGAGCAGAACGCAGGCGGCCTGGCTGCGATCCCACGGGACCGTCCCCCACGTGCTCGAGGACGGCACCCAGGTCCGCGCGGCGAACGTGGTGGTCATGCAGGTCAAGGTCACCAGCGGGCCGATCGTCGACGCAGCCGGCAACCATTCGCCTGAGGTCGAGCTGACCGGCTCGGGCAAGGCCTACGTGTTCCGGGACGGCCGAATGGTTCTCGGCCGGTGGGAGCGCGCGACCCTGAAGGACGTGACCACGTTCGTCACGAAGGCCGGCACGGAGATCGCGCTCGCGCCCGGCGTCACCTGGGTGGAACTCCTCCCCAGCACGATCGGGGTCGAGGCACAGCGGTAGGGCCGGCCAGGCCTCTGGCGGCCTGGGGTCCAGCGGTAGACTGAAGCCTGGAGCGCGGGCAGGAGGCAACCGTGGATCGCGAGACCGGCACCTTCCGGGTGAAGTCTGGCTTGGCCGAGATGCTGAAGGGCGGGGTCATCATGGACGTGACCAACGCCGAGCAGGCCAAGATCGCCGAAGACGCCGGGGCGTGCGCCGTCATGGCGCTGGAGCGGGTCCCAGCAGACATCCGCAGGGATGGGGGCGTTGCCCGGATGGCCGACGTCGCCAAGATCGAGGAGATCATGGGCGCGGTGACCGTCCCCGTGATGGCCAAGGCTCGCATCGGGCACTTCGCCGAAGCCCAGATCCTGCAGTCGGTCGGCGTGGACTACGTGGACGAGAGCGAGGTGCTCACGCCGGCCGACGAGGAGCACCACATCGACAAGTGGGCGTTCACCGTTCCGTTCGTCTGTGGAGCACGCGACCTGGGCGAGGCCCTCCGGCGGCTGGCCGAGGGCGCGGCCATGATCCGGACCAAGGGTGAAGCCGGCACGGGCAACGTGGTCGAGGCCGTACGCCACCAGCGGACGATGCTCCGCCAGACCGGCTGGCTCCAGACCCTCCGCCCGGAGCAGTACGTCTCGGCGGCCAAGGAGCTCGGCGCGCCGGTCGAGTTGGTCCGAGACGTGGCGGCGGCCGGCAGGTTGCCGGTGGTGAACTTCGCCGCGGGCGGCCTGGCCACGCCGGCCGACGCGGCCCTCATGATGCAGCTCGGGGTGGACGGCGTCTTCGTGGGCTCGGGCATCTTCAAGTCGGAGGATCCCGGCGTCCGAGCCCGGGCCATCGTCGAGGCCACGACCCACTTCAACGACCCCGACGTCCTGGCCAAGGTGTCGAAGGGCCTGGGCGAGCCGATGCACGGCCTGGACATCAAGGAGCTCGGCGAGGAGGGGCTCCTCCAGGTCCGCGGCTGGTAGGCGCGCCCGGCCATGGTTCGGCCATGAAGGGCGGCGTCCTCGCGCTCCAGGGCGACTTCCGGGAGCACGCCCACGTCCTGGCCGACCTGGGCATCGCGCCGGTCGAGGTCCGCCGGCCCGACGACCTGGCCCAGGTCGACCTGCTGGTGATCCCGGGCGGGGAATCGACCACCATCGGGAAGCTCGCCGCCACCGCCGGCCTGGTGGAACCGATCCGCGAACGGACCGCCGACGGCATGCCGATGCTCGGGACCTGCGCCGGCATGATCGTGATGGCCAAGCGCGTCGATGGAGGCGAGCCCCTGCTGTCCCTCGTCGATATCACCGTGCGCCGCAACGCGTACGGGCGGCAGGTCGACTCCTTCGAATCGGATGTCGAGGTGGTCGGGATCGACCATCCGGTGAGGGCGGTGTTCATCCGGGCACCGATCGTGGAGGACGTGGGGCCCGACGTGAAGGTGCTCGCCCGGCACGAGGGGCATCCGGTCGTCCTGGAGCAGGGCAACCTCATCGTGGCATCCTTCCACCCCGAGCTAGCCGGTGAGACGCGATTGCACGAGTACGTCGCGGGGAAGGCGTAGATGTCCGGACATTCCAAGTGGAGCACGATCAAGCGAAAGAAGGCGGCGGCGGATGCCAAGCGCAGCAACGCGTTCGCCAAGCTGCTCCGAGCCGTGGAGGTCGCGGCCAAGGAGGGCGGGGGCAGCATCGACGGCAACCCGACGCTGGCTTCGGCGGTGGACAAGGCCCGGGATGCATCCGTGCCATGGGACAACATCGACCGCGCCATCAAGCGCGGAACGGGCGAGCTGGGCGGCGGGGCCCGCTACGAGGAGGTCACGTACGAGGGCTACGGCCCCGGAGGAGTGGCGCTCATCGTGGAGACCCTCACCGACAACCGTAACCGAACCAGCCAGGACGTCCGCTATGCGTTCACCAGGAACGGCGGGAGCCTCGGCGATCCGGGGAGCACCGCGTGGATGTTCGCGCGCAAGGGCGTCGTGCAGATCGAGAAGTCTCCGGCCATCGACGAGGACAAGCTCCTGGAGATGGCGCTCGACGCCGGGGCCGAGGACGTCGCCGATGCCGGGAGCACGTGGGAGATCACGACCGATGCCACCGCCCTTCGGAGGGTCCGCGAGGTGATCGAGGCGGCCGGCATCCCCGTGCTTTCCGCCGAACTCACGATGGTGCCGCAGACGCAGGTACCGGTGGACGGGGCCCAGGCCCGGCAGGTCCTCTCGCTGCTGGACGCGCTTGAAGAGCTCGACGATGTCCAGAACGTCTACGCGAACTTCGACATCCCCGAGGAGGTCATGGCGGAGGTCGGATAGGGCAGATGCTTGCTCGGCCACCGCTTCGAACCTAGTCTGAACACATGTTCGAGCCGTGCGTGCTCGGGGTGGATCCCGGCCTGGCCGCCACGGGCCTGGCGGCGGTGTCGGAGGCCGGGGGCCGGCCCCGGGTGCTCTGGTCGGACACCGTCCGCACCCCGTCCGGCCTGGCGGAGCCGCACCGCCTCCGCCGCCTGGCGGAGGCGGTGCGGGACGCGATCCGAACGCACGGTCCCCAAGCCGTTGCCGTGGAGGCGGTGATGTGGGGCCGGAACAAGACCAGCGCGCTGTCCGTGTCCCGGGCCACCGGCGTCGTCCTGCTGATCGCGGCGGAGGCCGGGATACCGGTTCAGGAGTACGCGCCCCTGGAAGTGAAGATGGCCATCACCGGGATCGGCAACGCGGAGAAGGACCGGGTCCGCATGACGATGGTCCGGGCGCACCGGGTCGAGGGGGTACCGGAGCAGCCCGATGCGGCCGATGCGGCCGCCGTGGCCCTGTGTCACCTCCATCAATCTCGTATCCGGCGCGCCGGAGCTGTCGGGGCCCCATGATCTCCTTCCTGCATGGAGAGGTGGCCGAGAAGGGCGGGGGAAGCGTGGTGCTCTCGGTGGGGGGCGTGGGGTACGAGGTGCTGATCCCGACATCCTCCGCCGGGACGCTCCCTCCCATCGGCCGGCCTGCCCGGCTGTACACCCGGATGCAGGTGCGCGACGACTCCATGGTGCTCTACGGCTTCGCCTCCCAGGACGAGCGCGCGCTGTTCGACCTGTTGGTGACGGTGACGGGCGTGGGCCCCAAACTCGCCCTGTCCTTCCTCTCGGTCCTGTCGCCCGTGGCGCTCCGCCGAGCCGTGGCCGCAGGCGACGTGGCTGCGCTCACGTTGGTGCCCGGTGTGGGCAAGAAGGTCGCCCAGCGTGTCATGTTGGACCTGAAGGACAAGCTGGGTGGCGACGTCGTGGTGGTCGAGGGGCCGCTCGCCGACGTCCGCGAGGCTCTCCTCGCACTGGGGCTCTCGCCCCCGGAGGCGAGCGAGGCCATGGCGGGGATACCGGCAGACGGCGACCGCCCAGTCGACGAGCTCCTTCGGCAGGCCCTCCGGCACGTCGGGCGGGGATAGTGGCCGAGGACCGGATCGTGGAGCCCGAGCTGTCCCCGGACGAGCGGGAGTTCGACGCGGCGCTCCGGCCTCGAACGCTTCGCGAGTTCGTTGGCCAGGAGCGGATCAAGGAGCAGCTCGGGCTGTTAATCGAGGGGGCGGAGGCCAGGTCGGAGACCATCGACCACCTACTGTTCTCTGGACCACCGGGCCTGGGCAAGACGACCCTCGCCGGGATCGTGGCGAACGAGCTCGGCGTGGGGTTTCGCCCGACGTCGGGGCCGGCGCTGGACCGTCCCGGGGACCTGGCCGCGATCCTCACGAACCTGGAGGAGGGCGACGTCCTGTTCGTGGACGAGATCCACCGCATGCCCCGGCCGGTGGAGGAGGTGCTGTATCCAGCGCTCGAGGACTTCAAGCTCGACGTCGTCCTGGGCAAGGGACCGAGCGCCCGCAGCATCCGCCTGGACCTCCCCCGGTTCACGCTGGTCGGCGCGACGACTCGGCCCGGGCGGATCACGCTGCCGCTTCGGGAGCGGTTCGGCTTCTCTCCGCGGCTGGACTATTACTCGCGCGAGGACCTGGCAAGGATCGTCCGCCGCTCCGCAGGCATCCTGCACGTCGCGTTGGATGGCGAGGGCGCTTCGGAGATCTCCCGGAGGTCCCGGGGCACCCCCCGAGTGGCCAACCGTCTGCTGCGAAGGGTTCGAGACTTCGCGGAGGTCCGCCACGACGGCGCGATCGACGCGGAGGTGGCCCGGCGTGGCCTCGAGCTGTTCGACGTCGACGAGGAGGGTCTGGACAAGCTGGACCTGTCCATCCTGTCCGCCGTGATCGAGAAGTTCGGCGGGGGGCCGGTGGGGCTGTCCACCCTCGCCGCCGCCGTGGGGGAGGAGACCGATACGGTGGAGGATGTGTACGAGCCGTACCTCCTCCAGCTCGGTCTGCTCAAGCGTACGCCAAGGGGTCGGGTGGCCACCGAACGTGCCTACTCGCATCTCGGGGTGCCCGTCCGCGAGCCGTTGCCGCTGTCGTAGGGCTCGCGTCCGGCATGGGCCGCGATAGCCTGTATGCTGCGGGTTCGTCCCGACCACGCGAAGAGGTTCCCCAATGATCCAGATCCTCGCCCAGACTTCTGGCGAAACGTCATCCTCTGGCGGCTCGCTCCTCAGCCTGCTGTTCCCCCTGGTCCTCCTTGGCGGGGTCTTCTACTTCCTGCTCCTTCGGCCCAACCGTACGCGTCAGCGCCAGCAACAGACCCTCCTCGAGAGCCTGCAGGTCGGCGACGAGGTGATGACCGCGGGCGGGATCTTCGGGACCCTGAAGGACATCGACGAGGAGGACGACATCGTCACGGTCGAGATCGCCCCGGGCACCGACGTGCGCATGCTCCGCCGGGCCATCTCCCAGCGCCTCGTCGAGGAGGCGGAGGAGGGAGGCGGGGGCGACGACGGTACCGAGGACAAGGGCTTCGACGAGGAGGCCGGCAGCCGGCCGTGAAGGGCAGCGCTGACGCCGCTCCGTGGGCGCCGTCGCCCGAACGGGCGTCGGCAGCCGCGGAACCCTCCGAACCCCTGGAGCCTGTCAGCCTGGAGGCCGTCCAGGCCAACCCGGAGCTCTCCGGGTTCATCTCCGCGGCCGACCGGGTCATGGAAGGCCTGGGTTACACGGAGCACGGCTTCCGCCACGCCAATCTGGTCGCCCGGATCAGCTACAACGTCCTCACCCGCGTGGGGTTCGACGAGCACACCGCCAACCTGGCGAGCGTGTCGGGATACCTCCACGACGTGGGCAACATGGTGTCCCGGGAGGTCCACGGGCAGATCGGGGCGGTCCTCGTGTACCAGGCCCTGAAGGACCATGTCGCGGGGACCGACCTGGCCGCCATCGTCGCCGCCGTTGCCAACCACGAGGAGGAGAACGGCTACCAGATCTCGCCGGCAGCCGCGGCGGTCATCCTGGCCGACAAGTCCGACGTGCATCGCAGCCGTGTCAGAAAGTCCGGGCAGATCGAGTTCGACATCCACGACCGGGTCAACTACGCCGCCGAACAGTCGTTCTTGCGCGTGGACTCGACCGCTCGCACCATCACCCTCGAGCTCACCATCGACACCGTGATCAGCCAGGTCATGGAATACTTCGAGATCTTCCTCGGCCGGATGCAGATGTGCCGCAAGGCCGCCGAGGTCCTCGACACCAAGTTCAAGCTCACGATCAATGGGGCGGAGCTGGCGTGAGGGGCAGCAGCCGGAATCTGTGGCTCTCGGTCGCGTTCGTCGGCGTCCTGGTGGCCGGCTCAGTCGGCGCGTTCGTGGCCGGCATCCGCCCGGTACTCGGCCTGGATCTGGAAGGCGGTGTCTCGGTCGTGCTGGCCGCGCCAGATGGGACGCCCAAGGCGGTCATGGAGCGGGCCCTGGAGAACATCCGCAACCGGGTCGACGCCTTCGGCGTGGGCGAGCCCCTCCTGTTCCTGTCGGGCAACACCATCGAGGTCCAGCTGCCGGGCCTGGCCCGGGGATCCATCGAGGAACGCGCCAAGGACCAGTACTGCATGGAGGGCGGCGGCGGATCGGTCTACCGGTGCTTCGCCACACAGTCGGAGGCGGCCACCGAGCTCGACGCCACGACGGTGAAGACCGTGCTGAACAGCGTCTGCCTGTCCGGGCTCTCCGAGTTCGACGGCTCGCCCCAGTGCTTCGGCTCGCGGAAGGACGCGAACTCGGCGATCCAGGGCATCTCGGTAGCGAAGCAGGGCGGGCAGTGGTGCCTGGCCGCGACGGGCCTGGGCACCGACCCCTGCTTCGACTCCAAGGACCAGGCGAACGCGGCGCTGGCCGGGCTCGGCACCACGGTCTCGCAAAGCTACTGCGTGCAGGGGTCCACGGGCGAGACCCTGTCGACGGATGCGGGCGCGTCGTGCTTCCCGGAGAAGGCCCAGGCCACGGAGGCGCTGTCCGCCATCTCCGTCCAGCACGAGACGCGCGAGTTCTGCGTGATCAGCTCGGCCGGGAAGGGCCTGGGGTGCTTCCTGACCAGGGACGCGGCGCAGGCACAGCTCCAGAAGACCGGGCAGGAGCGCCTCCTCCAGGTAATCGGCACCACCGCCCGACTCGAGCAGCGTGAGGTGCTCCAGATCCTGGCCCTCGGCACATCGGAGTTCGATTCCACGCCGGTCACGTGTGGCAGCGCAACGGAGCAGGCGACCCCCCAGTGCAGCTTCGAGGCGTTGAAGGGCCGCACGGTCGTCTTCATGGGCGAGGAGGGCGACAAGTACCGGCTCGGACCGGTCCTGATCACCGGCGACCTCATCAAGCGGGCCACCGCGGTCTACAGCACCGGTGGCCAGAACGGCGGGGTGCCCGGCTGGCAGATCGACTTCACCACCACTTCCGCAGGGGCGAACACCTTCTCGGATGTCACCACTCGGCTGAAGGGCAAGCAACTCGCGATCGTCGTGGACAACGTGGTCATCTCGGCCCCGACCGTTCAGGGCGTCATCTCGAGCAACGGCGTCATCACCGGGAGCTTCACCAAGGCTCGGGCCCAGGATCTGGCCACCCAGCTGAACTCCGGCGCCCTCCCGGTCAACCTGAAGAAGGAGCAGGTCGAGACGGTGAGCCCCACGCTCGGCCGCCAGTCGCTCCACCAGGGCTTGGTGGCGGGGGTGGTCGGTCTGATCCTGCTCGCCCTGTACCTGCTGTTCTACTACCGGCTGCTCGGCCTGGTGGCCTGGCTGGGCATGACCATCTGGGCCGTGCTGGCAATGGCGCTCGTGTCGATCGCCGGTCGCACGTTCGGCTACGCGCTGACCCTTGCGGGGGTGGCCGGCCTGGTCATCTCGCTCGGTGTCACCGCGGATTCCTACATCGTGTTCTTCGAGCGATTGAAGGACGAGGTGCGACACGGCAAGTCGCCCAGGGCCGCGGTGCAGCCCGCGTTCAAGCGGGCGTACCGCACCATCGTTGCGGCCGACATCGTCACGGCCCTGGCCGCCATCATCCTGTACGTCACCGCGATCAGCTCGGTGCGCGGATTCGCCCTGACCCTCGGCGTGGCGACCCTGCTCGACCTATTCGTCGTGTACTTCTTCAAGCGGCCGACGGTCTTCCTAATCGCCCGGAACGAACGCCTGGTGAACCTGCATGGCTTCGGGCTGACGAGTGGTGTAGCCGCGGAGCCCCTCCGGGGCGAGCCGGTGCCGGTGGCTGGAGGGTCGAAATGAACCTCAGACACGCCGTCGCCACCTTCCGGGGGCACCGGGAGCCGCATTTCCGGATCATCGAGCACCGCAGGTGGTGGTTCCTGCTCTCCGGCGCCGTGATCGCGTTGTCCATCGTGGGCCTCGCCGTTCGCCACCTCAACCTGTCGATCGACTTCGAGGGGGGCTCGCAGCTCACGTACGCCAACAACACGGGCGTCTCGGCCGAGGAGGTGCAGGCGATCCTTCAGCGCCCCCCGTGGAGCCTCTCGGGCACCGAGGTTCAGATCGTCGGGGGCAACCAGCTCTCGGTTCGGACCACCAGCCTCACCGAGCTCTCCGACGTTGAACGGACAGATCTGATCGACGGGCTAGCCGAGCAGGCCGGGGTGAGTCCCTCCGACATCAGCCGGACGGACGTCGGGCCGACGTGGGGGGCCGAGATCTCCCGCAAGGCCCTCGAGGGCCTGATCGTGGTGCTGGTCGCCATCACCATCTACATCGCCCTGCGGTTCGAGTGGAAGATGGCGGTGGGAGCGCAGGTGGCCATGGTCCACGACGTCCTGATCACCGGTGGGGTCTACGCGCTGACCGGCCGTGAGGTGACGCCGGCCACCGTGATCGCCATCCTGACGATCCTGGGGTACTCCCTGTACGACACGGTGGTGATCTACGACAAGATCGGAGAGAACACCGAGTCGCCCGCCCTACTGGCCAAGGACACCTACGGCGGCGTGGTGAACATGTCCCTGAACCAGGTGTTCATGCGTTCGGTGAACACCTCGCTCGTGGTGCTGTTCCCCATCGCGTCACTGCTGTTGTTCGGTGGAACCACACTGAAGGACTTCGCCTTCGCCATGCTGATCGGCGTCACCTCGGGTGCGTACTCCTCGATCTTCGTCGCGGCGCCAATCTTGTCGGTGCTGAAGGAGCGGGAGCCGAAGTACGCGCAGCTTCGCACCCGAGCCACGGCGCGGGACGCCGCGGGGCGTCCGCTGCGGCCCGTCCCGAGCGAGCGAGCCATGGCCTCGGCCGACGGGGACGGTCGGCCCGTGCCGTCCGCCGTGGGTGCCCGCCCAGCCGGCGGGAGCACGGCCCGAAGCGTCCAAGGGGCGGGACGGCCCCGTCCCAGGCCGAAGAAGAAGCGCAAGCGGAGGTAGCACGTGAACGCCGAGCGGCTCAAGGCGCTCGTCAGGGACGTGCCGGACTTCCCCCAGCCGGGCATCGTGTTCAAGGACATCACCCCGCTCCTGGCCGACGAGATCGCCTTCTCCACGGTCATCGACCTCATCGTGGTGCATTTCGGCCGGGGGAGCGTGGACAAGGTGGTGGGGATCGAGGCCCGTGGGTTCATCCTGGCCTCCCCGGTGGCGTATCACTTCGGAGCGGGGTTCGTTCCCGTGCGGAAGAAGGACAAGCTGCCCTGGGAGACCGAGTCCGAGGAGTACGAGCTCGAGTACGGGACCGCCACGCTGGAGATCCACCGTGACGGCGTGGCCCCGGGCGAGCGGGTCCTGATCGTCGACGACGTCCTCGCGACCGGCGGCACGGCCCGGGCCACCGCGCGCCTGGTGGAGCGGATCGGCGGCAAGGTCGTGGGGATCGCCTTCCTGATCGAGCTGGGGTTCCTGAATGGCCGACAGCAGCTCGACGGCTACGATCTGTTCACGCTGATCAGCTACTGAGTCATTCCCCGCGGCTACACTGGCATGCCGGGAGGACCGCCGTGGACAGCCGGGAGCAGACCAGGACCGAACGCCGGGGAGGTCTGCTCTCTCGCCTACGACCGGGGGCGGAGGAAGGGCAGGCCCGGGACGGCCTGGAGCCGGTGCTCCGAACCCTTCGCTCCTACAACGCCAAGGCCGACACCAAGGAGATCGAGCGGGCCTACCGGTTCGCCGAGGCCCACCACGCGGGCCAGAAGCGACTGTCCGGTGAGGACTTCATCGAACACCCGCTCTCGGTATCCCAGATCTTGGCCGACCTCGGGCTCGACACCACCACGCTGACCGCCGCGCTCCTACACGACGTGGTGGAGGACACCGACGTCACGCTGGAGGAGCTGGAGGCGGACTTCGGTCAAGACGTGGGCAGGATCGTGGACGGCCTGACCAAACTGCAGGCCATCGCGTTCAAGTCGCGCCAGCAGGAGCAGGCCGAGAACGTCCGCAAGATGATCGTTGCCATGGCCGGCGACATCAGGGTCCTGCTGATCAAGCTGGCCGACCGGCTGCACAACATGCGAACGCTCTCCGCCCTCTCGCCCACCAAGCAGCGTGAGAATGCCATCGAGACCCTGGATATCTATGCACCGCTCGCCCACCGCCTGGGCGTGCAGCAGATGAAGTGGGAGCTCGAGGACCTCTCGTTCAAGACGCTGTATCCGGGCCCCTACCGAGAGATCGCCAGCCTGGTGGAGCGGCGGCGCGACGACCGACAACGGTACGTGGAGACCGTCCTGTCCGCGGCCCGGGCCAGGCTCAAAGATGCGGGGGTGAAGGCCGAGGTCGAGGGCCGGCCCAAGCACCTGTACTCCATCTACGAGAAGATGGTGTTGGGCGGCAAGGAGTTCAACGAGATTTACGACCTCGCCGGGATCCGCGTCCTGGTGGGCAACCTGCGCGACTGCTACGGGGCGCTCGGCGCCATCCACTCGCTGTGGAAGCCGGTGCCCGGCAGGTTCAAGGACTACATCGCGATGCCCAAGTCGAACATGTACCAATCCCTCCACACCACGGTGGTCGGGCCCCAGGGCCGGCCCATCGAGATCCAGATCCGGACCCATGAGATGCATCGCACCGCTGAGTTCGGGATCGCCGCGCACTGGCGGTACAAGGAAGGGCGCGACGGCAAGCGGGCCAAGGAGGCCGCCGACCTCGCGTGGCTGGGTCACATGATGGAGTGGCTGAAGGACATGGCTGATCCCCGGGAGTTCATGGAGGGCTTGAAGATCGACCTGTACCGGGGACAGGTCTTCGTGTTCACCCCCAAAGGCGACGTGGTCAACCTACCGGCCGGCGCGACGCCGGTGGACTTCGCCTACTCGATCCACACCGAGGTCGGCCACCGCACGATCGGCGGCAAGATCAACGGCAAGCTGGTCCCGCTCGACTACGAGCTGCGGACGGGCGACACTGTGGACATCCTGACGTCGAAGGCCACGGGCGAGGGCCCCTCCCAGGACTGGCTGAAGTTCGTGGTCACGCCCAGGGCTCGCAGCAAGATCCGCCAATGGTTCTCCCGGGAGCGGCGGGAGGACGCGATGGAGGAGGGGCGCGAACAGCTGCATCGGTTGATGCGCAAGCAGAACGTCCCGTTCAAGCGCCTGGCCACCGAGGAGGCGCTGGAGCAGTTGGCGGGGGAGATGAAGTTCGCCGGCCTCGAGTCGCTGTACGTGGCCATGGGTGAGGGCCACGTCTCGCCCCAGTCGGTCGTGGCCCGGTTGATGCGCGCCGTCGCCGGAACGACCGAGGAGGACGCGACCGAGGTCCCCCTGGCCCGGCCGGTCCGGGTGGGGGGGGCCGACGTCAGCTCCGGCGTTGTCGTGCCGGGTTCCGCCGATGTGTGGGTGCGCCTGGCCCGGTGCTGCACGCCGGTCCCCGGCGACGAGATCCTGGGGTTCGTCACCCGGGGCCAGGGCGTCTCGGTCCACCGGACCGACTGCCCCAACGCGAAGGGGCTGGCCCGCGAGCCCGAGCGACTGATCGAGGTGTCCTGGCGCACCGGCCGGCCGACATCGTTCGTGGTGACGATCCAGGTCGATGCGCTGGATCGCACCCGCCTCCTATCGGACGTGGCCACGGCGCTGTCGGACCATCACGTCAACATCCTCTCGGCAACGTCGACGGTGAGCCGGGATCGCATCACGACGCTCCGGTTCACGTTCGAGCTCGCCGACATCACGCATCTCTCGCAAATCCTGTCGGCGGTGAAGAAGGTCGAGAACGTCTACGAGGCCTATCGCGTCGTTCCGCGGTAGCTGCGCATGCGGATCGTCCTCCAGCGGGTGTCGAGAGCCGCCGTCCGCGTTCGGGAGGAGACGGTGGCCGAGATCGGGAGGGGCTTCCTCCTTCTGGTCGGGGTGGGCGGGGACGATGCGTTCGGCCAGTACGACCGGCTGGCGGAGAAGGTGGTGCACCTTCGCGTCTTCGAGGACGAGGCGGGGAAGATGAACCTGTCCCTCGCCGAGGTCGGCGGAGAGGTTCTCGTGGTCCCCCAGTTCACCCTGTACGGCGACGTGCGCAAGGGGCGCCGGCCCTCCTGGGCCGGAGCGGCGCGGCCGGAGGTCGCCCGTGACCGGATCGAGGCGTTCGCCCGGGCCCTGGAGGCTGCCGGGGCGACCGTGAGGCGCGGCGCGTTCCGGGAACACATGGAAGTCGAATCGGTGAACGATGGCCCGGTCACCATGTGGATCGACGGCGCGGCGCTGTAGGGGCATCGGGCGGCCATCCGATACGATGGCCGCCCGATGTATCTCGACTCCTTCTCCGATAACTCCTTCGAGACGAACTGCTGGCTGATCGGCGCCGACGGGAGCGATGACGCCGTCGTGGTCGATCCGGGCTTCTCCCCGGAGCGGATTCGCGCCCTCCTGCTCGCTGCGGGGAAGCGACCCCACGCGGTCCTCGCCACCCACGGCCACTTCGATCACATCGGGTCCGCGGCCGAGCTGTGCGGGGACGAGCTCCCTTTCTACATCCATGAGGCGGATGCGCCGGCCTTGTCGGACCCCCAGGGATGGGGAGCCGGGCACGAGGTGCCTCCGGTGCCGGTGAAGGACGTGCGGACCGTGATCGAGGGGGAGGTACTGACGTTCGCAGGCTTTCGGATCGAGGTGATGCACACCCCCGGGCATACTCCGGGCAGCGCCTGCTTCCTCACCGATGGCTGGGTCCTGTCGGGTGACCTGGTCTTCGCCGGTTCCATCGGGCGGAGCGA
>WNGF01002585.1_pt1 | contig 38439 bp, 42 predicted proteins | sample 5400641 | NCBI WGS metagenome assembly WNGF01 (sample SAMN13153371, study PRJNA577476) | soil metagenome | isolation source: 80 cm soil or saprolite under grassland replicate 2 | place: USA:California | collected 2016-06-15 | reverse complement strand
GCTCCATAACACTGATCCAAGCGGACACAGAAGTTGTAATAATAGGCCTCGCTTTTACGCATGTATAGTGACGCGCATGAAGGAGCGGGGATTAATGCTTGTTTTTAAGAATCTTTCAAGTGGGCTGTGGCCATCCCAATTAGATGAAATAATCGCAGTGCTGAACCTTAATTGAATCGCACGTGATTCGAATCCTGACCTCCGCGTTGCGAGTTCCACCCGTAGGGATTTGTGATCTGAAACCCAAGGCAAATCGCGTTGTTGATCGAATCCCTGACCTCCGCCTTGCGGATTTCGGGTCTACTCATTTTCTCCGCAGGTCACGTAAAAGAGGTTGCAGCAACTACGAGTTTTGTTAAACGTAACAGAGGAGACGGTTCAGAGTTTCTGACCGAAAACAAATCGAAAGCCTGCCTCTCAAAGGCAGCACCTTCTTAAAGCTCTCCCAGCTTGAACCCCTTGACGGTCCACACGGAGATTTGCGCGCATGAGCATGAAACGCTATCTAAATGGGTTGTATGCCTATCCGATAAGATAGGTTTTCGATGTCCCTGTAACGCAAACTCCTTTATCCGCGATCTCGTTTTCGAGCAGCTTCGGAGCCAAAAACATTTCAGCAACGACCCCTGCGAGCTTTGGTACAAGAATCGCTTCTGGCACACGGATAGCGAAGAGATTGTGGGCGTCGTGTACAACTCGTTGAACGGCGAGCGAGGGCCGAGGCGGCGTCGAAATGAAATGGACTACCAATTTGCCGTAGGGGGATTTGATCTTGACGGGCTTTTGTCATGGAAATCCAATCGAACCACGTTAAAATCCCACGGCCTTTCATGGCCGGCGATAGTCCTCCCATGCGAATCTATAAATCGCGGAAAGGCGAGCCTGCGAAAAATCGCAAGTTTGTGTTAGAGACCGTCTGTGATGTAGGGGATCAAACAATAACTTTCCCCGAAATCAGTCTGCCATTTGAATTGGATGAGAACGGAGAATGTCTTTTCAGCCTGGCTGGTTGACCCATTAGGCAATGAAACTTACTTGCTAACGATTGGTTACGATCTATCAGCTCCAGCGACAATTGAACCGCCCCCGAAGGACTTCATCAATTGAGCCTTTGTTGATCAAAGATTAGTCTTGAACTCTGCAGTGTGCCGGATGTGGACTTAATGGTCACAGCTTCAAGACATCTCTGCGCGTTCCCTTTTTGGAGTGCGCTGGCCTGGCTGGCCTGGCAGCGCTTTGGCCTGAGGTACATCAGCGGTATTGCCACCGAAGCTACGCGACACGCGGTAGCGTGTGAGACACGCGGTAGCGTATGACGGGAGACGGGCCAAAGCGCTGCCAGGCCAGCGCACTCCAAAATAGAGGCGCAGGTGTCTCTTTTTCAGGCATAGGTAGCTCCTTGCTATCTAGACTGACCCTTTGACTCCACCGGGCACGGCGGCTCCACGGCCTTGCACTCGACGCGGTAGAGGTATAGATTTTGCTTCCTTCAACAAGGGTTTCTTTGACGCTACTTCTCACAGACTCTCTGACGAGATCTTACTGCTTGCCGGACGGAATGTAGGGAACTCACGGCACATCTGATGCTAACTCCCTCGCGGGTCGTTCCCCTCAAATAGAAACACTTCAGATGTGACAAGTAATGGTTTCGGAATCGCGTCGACTCGCCAGCTGATCAGAGTCTCCGCGATAGTCTCAAGCATCGTGGTACTGGTTGAACTTCAACCCCCCAAGTGGCAAGTTGCTAAAGGAGGCAACACTCATGAAGAAGCAATTTGAAATCAATAATGCGCGCCGAGAGTTTCTGAGAAACAGCGCCAATGCAGCCATTGGACTCGGTGCTCTTGGACTTGGACCGAAGGCGAATGCGGTTCTTCTGAACCATCTCTTCGCGGATCCACCCGCTACTCACAACATGTTGTTGGTGGGCGAGCAGACTGCTTATCTTTCGCATCTTCCCATGTTTGATGGGTTGAATCCGGCGAAGACTGACTTCACTTCTCGTCATCGTTATCAGGTGATTCTTGAGGCGACGTTCACCGACGGGAGTCGCAACCTGACGGATGTTTACACGGCAGATCGCAAGAGTCATCCCACGGAAAAGATGTATACGTTTAACCCGGCACTCTTCGTCCTCCCTGAACTTGATCCTACCGGCAGTTCGCCCCGACGGATGTTCCGTGGCAACGCCCTTATTCGCGGCCACCTGGAAAGAGGCGGCAAAGCTTTTATCGGCGACTTTCAGAATCCTCCTTCCGCCGGCGTGTTCGATGTTAACGTCATACGCGTCGTTCATTTTCACAAGTTCGTTGCCAACGCGGCAAAACCAGCGCAACTTCAGTACATTTTGTTCGGCAAGGCGCCCGAAACTTTCATGGCCCACTTCATTGCGCAGCCTCCGGACTTTGATCAGATGCTCTCAGTCAAGCTCACCGAGCAGACGTTCACTGATGACGAACTCGGTAAGGGTATCAACGTAAGCTTTCCGGCGAGGGCTAACACTGCAAAAACGAGGCTGAAGGAAAAGGAAAAGGCCTCAGGACAGGCCGCCGCTGCGGGAGGTAACAAACCTTTGAAAGTTGAAGTGGTCAGAGAGTTTTACTTTGAGGAAGGCGAGCTTCGGGTACCACCAACGTTTGACACCACGATGGAAGAGAGAAAAGCGGGGTTTGTTGGTTAGAGTGCGCAGGCACTCGTACCAAAGCTGAGAAAAAAAGAAATTCACAATTAGCTACAGATTAAGTCACACCGCTCGTTTAGTTAAGACGTAGACAAAGGCCTTCGCTTGCCAGCCGGACTTGGTCCAAGTCCTGCTATCGGGTCCCACTCCTCCATGAGACTCCAGGGTCTGGCCATTGTGAACCAACGCTACATGACCAATGCGACTCGGAGAATTCTGGGGACGCAAGAATGCGATGCGGACAACGCCATCATGAAGCATCGCCGCCTCAGGAGTACCTTTTGTAAACCCTTGAGTCCGAATCCAATCATGTTGGACCACCGACCCGTCTTTAAAGTTTAACCGTGGGTTTGTGGCTCTCCAGATCGCCTCGCGGACGAAGCCGCTGCAGTCGACGGTCCTAAAATCCCTGCCTGGGGTAGCACCGTGGAAAGGAACCTTGGCGCCGGGACGGGGACCATAAGTAACGCGAGGTGACGAGTTCATGCAAGCGTCGAGGAAGGCTCGCGCCGCGCCGATATCGAGCGGCATTGTGACTTCCCGAACCCTTAAGGCCTCTAACTCGAAAGGCTCAGCCATCTCGGCTACCGACCGGGACGGAGGCTTATTGGAACCCGGCTCAACTGAGCCGTAATTTGCTAGCGTACGCGCCAAGTCCATGTCGATACCTACAAGGCCCTTCAAATCTTCAGGCGTCGGGCTGCCCGGGTCGCGATCTGACTTTATAGCTGCGGTGGCTTTGCGTACCTTTCTCGAAGCGGTCGCCTTTCTGTACTTTTTTGGCATGAGAGATCTTCCTTTTTGTCGAATTTTTGCTCGCCTCATCGCGATTAGGTTTAGTTGCCGTAGAAATCACGGAAAGTGAAACACCGGCGATTTCCCCGTCATCAGATCGGGTTGGGAGTCTGCATCAATTCTTAGCCCCAAAAGATCAGCTACGGGCCTCGGCAAGTACACAAATCCAAAGTCGTACAAATATTAATCTGTGCATGTCGCGGAAGTCCACGAATCTGGTAATGGCAGCTGTGCATGTCGAAAATTGAATTAGATCTTGCTTTGAATCTGTTGTTTTGAATCTTGCCTCAGACAGCACGCAAGGTGTATAAGCCAGCCGTTCTCGAACCTCTCTTAGGAGGGATTGGAAGGGAGTGTTAATGGATGAAGATCGTTGAATTCTCTCTTGAGCAGGGTAACAAGTACTTCGGTAAGATCGACGGAACTCGCTTTTTCATAGGAAGCCGCGTGCCTTATGAGGGAGGGAAAGGGTTGATGAATCTTACTGGAACTCCGGCTCAGAAATACAACCGGGCGGATTTTCGCAGCACCCACGGTTTTTGGGCCGATTTCATCCATCCTACTGCCATGGCCGAGGGAGCTCTCTACCACACACTCAACACATATGATCGTGCGCACTTTACTTTCTCGTTTCTTCAATATGCCGCACACGTTCCAAATGGAGATTTCATCGCGTACTTGCGAGCTCTCATTAAGCTGCCGCTCGCCTCGGAATATTTTCCTGACCTGGTCCTATCAGGCAATAGGGTCTGTCGCCTTACTGATCACGGAACTGTTCAATTAGAGTCGGATACATCGACAGCTCCTCTCATCGACTATTTGAATCCTTCACTGAGGGAGATCGAGGATACCGAAGTCATCCAAGCCGCAAAATTTGTACACTGGACCCAGAATGACCCCGCTCACCGACAGACACAGATCGAGGTGGGAATAGCACATTTTAAAGAGAAGATGTTTGGGTACGCGGGGCAATATGGACTTGATGGGGTCGAAGATATCATTTGCATGCTCATCGCGGACATCCGCCATCAAGGTCGCGCCAAGAGTCCCACTATCGTATCAGCACTGCGCAGTTCTAAGCCTGTGGAATCATTATTGGCGCTGGGAGAACCAAAGTACCATGAGCGAATGGTTGTCTTGCGTCGGGAGATTAAGAAACTCGTTGCTGAAGGTACGTTTGGAACTCATAACTACAGCACGTCAAAAAAAGACTTTGTCACAAAGTAGACGGATAGGGGCGAGCTGGTGATAACGCTCCTCAGTTCCGCTGGCTGAATCTAGTTTCGAGTAGCGATAGGAACTGAAACTCGTTAATTAAAGGATGCCATGGATTTCATCGGTGAGGGTGACGCCGGTCGAGCCGACGATAAACAGACCTCCTATCGCCCCTCACAGGCCCTCAAAGGGACGATCTTGTTTCCTTTGTCTGCGGTGCCAAAACGTTGAGGAAGACCAGCGCGTCTCCCGTCCGTAATAGATGGCCCACATTCGCAAATACTCTTTGAAAATTCTTTGGCTCCAAAGTTCATATTCATCCAATGCTTCTTGGTCACTGAACTGGTACCTCTCGATCGCGCGTGCTGCCTGGAGCCCTGATTCTAAGGCGTTGTAAATTCCTCGTGATGAAAGCGGATCGAAGGCAGTAGCAGCATCGCCTACCGCAAGCCAGTTGGTTCCGGTGATGCGATCCATTCTGTAACTATTCGCCGCAACTGGGCGTAGGCCCGCCTCGGGCACGCCGTCGTCGCTCACTCGAGAACGTGTATAAGGCGCCTGTTCGAGCTGCTTCCGCCAGTGCTGGATCATGCGTCCGCTGCCTTTCGGAATTAAGTCAGCATCCGTCATATACGCTACAACCATCTGTGAATTCGGCAGCCCAGCGGAATACCACCAACCTTCTTCAGCCGCTTCCACCAGAGTTTTGTAATCTGTTTCTTCCCCGGGTAAGTGCGTAGAAAAGAAACCCACTAAACCAATGAGCCGATCATAAAAGATCCGTTTGGATCGCTGGGAACGAGCCACTACAGATGCTCGTCCAGTTGCGTCGACTAGGAAACTCGCCCGAAGACGACGGCGCGCATCATTTAAAGTGAACTCAACCTCCCATCCGCCTGAAGTTAGTGGTAGACATGAGGTCACTCGCGCTCCCCGTCGAACGCTTGCGCCCGCCTCCTCCGCAACCAGGGCGAGCATCTTATCAAAGCGCCTGCGGTCAATATGCCATCCATGTCCGTAAGGATTGAAAATGAAGTGGTTCTCGTACAGGTCGTCTTGCCCCCACGCAGATAGAATGGCGGGTGACGGCGCATGCCCTTCTTTGATGAAGCGATCCCACACCCCCAATTTGCGGAAGAGCACGCGCGATCGCGGTGGCAGTGTCTCTCCAATGCGCACGTGGTCATAAAAGGATCGTTCGAGGACCACAACGCTTCGCCCGGCATTCGCTAACGCGATAGTGAGACCGGTTCCGGTTGGGCCTCCCCCGATGACTGCAACATCAAATCTCTCATCCATCGGCGTTTTGTATCCGTGCAGTAATCTTAAGCCGAGGGCTGCTACGGGTCGCTTACACGTTTACAGATAGCTTTTCATCGCTCACTGGATGTCAGCAGAGCGCTCATCCTCGACGTATCGGTCCGTGCCCTTCTCTTTCACAACGAACCCTAGATGCGACCATTTATCCACCATATCTGAAAAATCCCAACCCGGTGGTACCCACTCCAGTTGCTGCTGGCCGCGAAAGACCTGGTTCGGTCGCTGGCCAGGCCACCAATCCATATTAAGATCATCATCAAAGTTGCAGGCAAGGAAGTCGGCTTGCCAAGGAACTGCCATCATCGAGGTCAACTCGCCAGGGAGGCGCTGTGCATTGATGCGGAATGGCCGGTTCTGATCGTAAGTCGTTTCTTTAAGCATTATCTGGCCGACCTCGATGCCCGGAAAGAAACCGCCACCGGTACATGCTTCCAAAGCAGCGCGGTCCAGAGGGTGATGTTTGTCACCCTTCTCCGGCAACTGGTCAAGCGATGGCGGGGCAGGTGCTTTCCCTTTCCAATCCGCTTCGAACTTGCCATTGGCCCACATCTCCATACGCTTGTACTGCACCTTTGTGAGCGACACTCCAGGAATTTTCGTGTCTGTGCTGGCCGGCAGCTTAGGCATGTTACCGCCGCCGCCCTCAGGGCTCCTCAGTTTCCTGAAGACCCTCTGGCGCAAGGGTAATGCATCCGGTTTATTGCTGGAGAGTAGTTTTAAATGAGAGATGAAATGTCCGAATACTCCCGGACCGTGGCCTCCCTCGGCATCCGCGCTAACCCACGGCATATTCGACGCTCGCCATAGGATGGGATAGATGTCTTTTGTGAAAGAGACCTTGGTGGCATCGCTGATTGCGAGTGACGGATCGAATTTAGCCATCATATTGTAGACAACATCGAAGAGCGTCACGACATTCCCGATTGGGGGCGCGAAATCAGGGGGCGCAACAATCACCCAGGCTGGATCAGCTTCAATCTCCGTAGCACCCTTCAGCTTGATGATAGCCCGGACTGGACCGTCTGAGGTGTCGTCGCACCAGCCGTCGTTGTTGGCATAATGAACAAGTTTAGTGCCTGAAGGAGATTGCGATTTGCCGAAGCCGCCCAGGACGATCAGTCGTCCCGCACTGTCCGTCAGAAGGTTTCCCAGCGGTACCTCAATCGCGTCCATAAATCCCCCCTGGAGCCGCTTCAAGTTCTGTTTAGGTCCGCTAATCTTCTGAGGGCCAGCGTCAATGATCAACTTGTTTTCCGGAACGCTCTTGTTGCGCCTCTCGTTACCTTTGGGGAATTGTGGCGCAGCTGCTTTGCGGTTTGCCAGGTGGACTTCCCACTGAATCTGCGCGTCGGCGGCTGTGATCTCTCGGATCTTTGTCGGCGTACGTGCGTCGTTAAGCGTGTACTCGTAGATCCGAAAGCGCGCACCTTGCCGCTTAATGCGCCCCTTCTTATCCTTATAAGTTTCGTTTGGGGAAGGCGGAGCATCCGGCTTGTTTAAGGAAGATTGAAGGCCAGGCACCTCTGGGCCGACGAAATAGTCATCCGGGCTATCGCCAACCCGTGCAATACCGATCGATGGATGGATGCGATACTCTCGTTGCATTGAGCTCTCCTTTCCGGCAATTCTCTGTCACAAACTTACTTACTCTGTGACTTTAAGTTAGTTGATAAATGCCTCACTTTGCCATACTCATTAAGCATGGCCAGAACAGCTCCTACCTGAAGCCGAATGATATTTCTTCCCTTTGTGGATCAAATTTGAACGGGATGAAGGTCTGACTGACTCGCCAGAGCCGCAGCAGCGCATTTCACTACACTCTCTCACCCAGGATCAGCTTCTCAATCAAGAGTAAAACGTCACCGTTGTCCTGCACCTCTCCTGAGACCAAACTCACCTCCGGACTTTCAACTGCAAGTGCCAATGGCGATCTACGGCTTTCGCGATCTCCGCGAATCGAACCTCATCTTACTCCCAACGACGCTCACTACCCACAGTCTCTGTTGTTTCCTCTTTACTCTTGAATGTTGGAAACATGAGGCGCGGCGGTGCGGAATCGCGGCGGGCGAACTCCTCCACTCTCATAAATTCTACGCCCTTTCCATGTCACGCCTTTCCCTGTTGTAATTCTGATACTCGAATCAAACAACATCGCGTAGAGCAAGCTCAAACCGAGTGGTGCAGTCAACGCATAGGCGGGAGAAACTTCGGAACATAGGCTGACCATCGCAAGGACAAGAACTTGCAGCAACCATGACAAGACGGCGGGAATGAACAATAGCCAAAGGTCTGCGCTCACGCCTGCCGCAATCCCAATCGCAGACGCTAGAGCAATGAGCGGTGGCACGACAGACATCAAATACATGGAGAGGACGCACCACAACGCAAAGGGCAGTGAGAACTTCATCCCCGAGAACCAATTCTTGGTACTGCACTCCCACATCTCGCCGAAATTTCGATACATGCGTGTACTGAGCAAGTTCGGCGCATACTCGGTAAACAAACGTGCACCCGAACGCTTGATCATCTCCGCAAGCCGCACGTCTTCCAGCACTTCATCCTTCAACGCCTCGTAACCGCCGACGCGGTCAAGCATAGCGCGGCGCATCAGAAAGAACCCGCCGATGCCAACAGCTGCCTGCGTCTTTGGGTTACTGATGCGGTAAAACAGAGTAAACATCAGCAGTACCCACGCCCAGGTCGGTATCATCACGCGCTCCCAAAATGAACTGACTTCAAAGTGCGGGATTAGCGTCATGGCATCACCTTTCCCTTCAAGGGTACTGTCCACAGCGGTGCGCAAGGCTGCCTTGTCAAAGATCATGTCTGCATCCGTCGCCAGTATCCACTCGCCGCGTGCGTGATTGAACGCTTGCTGCATGGCGTAGGGTTTGCCAAGCCATCCGGCAGGTGGTTGTTCGCCTTCAATGACACGCAAGCGGTCATCGCTTTTGGCGAGTGTTTCCAATATCGCTTCCGTTGCATCCGTCGAGCGGTCATTGACGGCAATGACCTCAAACCGTCCATAATCCTGAGCAAGAATGGAGCGAATACAGTCTGCCAAGACACGATGTTGTTCGTTGCGAGCAGGAACAAGAACCGATACAAGCGGCGCATCGCTCGCCGTCATACGCAAATGATTGGTTGGCAACAAGGGCTTTTGGCGAGAAAGACCATACAGCGTAAGAACAATACTCATGAGCCAGGCAAAAACAACAAGCCAAACAAAGCTTGTCAGTATCGCTAGTGCGTTTGATTCAAAGGCAATTGTTGGCATTTCAAATGACTACTAAGCAACTTGCGAAACGACTTACCCCCGCTCCGGTTCAACGAGTTATAGGGCGCGTTGTCAACATACACAAATCTTCCGACTTCAATTAGCTGGATTTCTAAATCAGAAATGCTGAGAATATTCCTCTTATGAAGTACTTCATCTTGAATTTAAGAGATAAGCGCGAACGCCCCTGTTCAGCGGGCGCGGTCGTCAGCATTCAACCTGCGACGCGAGGAAACATCTTGAGAACGTAATCCCGCGTTTCCGCTGAACTGAGTACTTCGCGAACCTCAACTATTCTCGCGGTAGCTTAGGATCCAGCAAGTAATGCCGACGGGAGAAACATCGGGAATATCGTCACCGTTCGGAAACCCAGCGACTCGTACAGCGATTGCGCCATCGGAGTAGCATGCAGGATCGTGCGCTGCAGGCCTGAGGCTTTGCGCGCTTCCTTGATCGAGTAACTGGTAATCGCATTGGCAAAGCCACGTGAGCGAAATTCAGGCAGGGTCGCGACCAGCGCAACATACAAATAGCCATCGCGTACGTAGGTCGTGGAAGTGACGACCGGAGCTTGTTGAAAAAAACCAACGTATCCGAAGCAGCCCTCCGTCCATAGATTCTCATGATCGAGGGCTTCACGCGCCATCTCGCTTGAGACCTCATAACCGGCGGCATTGATATCCGCTACAGCCTGCCTCAGTTCCTGACTATCAACTCTGCGATACTCCATACCATCCACTGAAAGCGCTTCGACAGGTTTCTCTGAGACCATTCCGTACGCCTGTGATATCCGAATCCAGCTATGCTTCTCAAAAAGCGGATCCGCGTGATCAGGAAGCCAGTCGTCGCAGCCAATCAACATTCCGGGATGTTGTTTCGCCGCTGTAAAAGTTGCGACTCGTCGTAGACGTTCTTCCAGGTCTTCAAGACTATTCGTTGGGTTAGAGAGAAAGAGCACGTTCACTATTGGCCACTGGACACCAGCCCAGGTTGCAACAACGCCGGGATATTCGACAACCTCTCCTCCGGCACCTCGGGCGTACATGCCCCACAACTCCTGAAACGTCGAGTTCGACTCTTGAATGTCATCCATTTTCGAAATCACCTTTTCTTCTTTTTCTGAGACATTAGCCAATTAAGGATTTTTTCGCCGTCGGGACTGCCCAGACCAGTGCAGGCGTCCCACCCGCGTCTGGCGCGATAACCCCGTGTGCGCGTCGGGCCATTAAAGCCATTAACGATATCCCAAACAGCTTTCACCGCGGTGCCATTCATCTCGTATAACAGCGGTGTCAGAAAACCGATTTTTGTTTCCAGAACTTCATTTAAACGAGCAATAAGCGCTGCCCAAAGCGGAGCGGCAGCGCTTGTTCCTCCCATTGACATGCGAGTGTTGTCGGCTTCTATCAAATACCCTGTGTCCGAAGAAGCGTTGGCTGCCACGTCCGGAACGCCGCGACCCCCATCGCGTTTGTTCGAGCGAGACGACGGCACCTTCACCGTTTTCTGATATGGTGGCAGAGGAAACACATTACTGACACCGCCACCGGAAGCCAGCTTAAACTGCCGCCACTGATTCCAAACAGTTTCTGCTCTGACGCCGCTCCGGTTGACCTCGAGACGAGTTCCGCCACAGGCGAGTACATGCGGACTCGAAGCGGGAAAGGCCACCGTGAAGGGATGACCATTCAACTCGCTGATTCCGTTGTCGCCCGACGAGCAGCAGATTGTGATGCCCCGGTGAGCCGCCAGCTGAAAAAGTCTATCAATCTCCACCAGCGCCTGGGGGCTCCACTCTTGCTCCGCCTGGCCCCAACTGATTGAGATCGCGGAGAGATCACGACTCTTGTCGAGAATCGCAGCTTGCAAGGTGCGCAGCCAGCCCTGCTCGGTGTTCTCGCCGAAATAGACGACGACCGTCGCTTTAGGAGCTAGACTTGCCGCCACCTCAATGTCCAGGTAGACCTCCGTATCCGGATTCAATGTTCCACGTTTGCCTCGCGGCTGGTTTGCGGCGGGTGGAACCTCCTTCACCAATACCTTCGGAGTACCTGCGCCGATAGATGCGAAGTACGAGTTTAGTTCTCGGGGGCGAAAGCCGCCTCCGAACTCAAGGAGTCCAATTGACTGACCTCTGCCGATGGCCGCAGACGGAAAGTTGTAGAGAAGGGCGAACTCCGCAGGCTTGCGGGTCTTAGTCGTAACCGGCGGAGGAGGAATTCCAAGCGCAGACATTCTGTGGCTGAGGCCGGGCCGCCGTCCCGCGGGATGAGTATCCAGGCCGAACACGCCTGTGACTACTTGTTCCAGGTATGCTGGCAGCGTTACCTCTTCCTCAAACGCATGATATTTCGCATAATTCTTGCTTTCGCGATAGTGAAATAGGCTTACGCCAAATGCTCGATTGAATTGCCCAACACTCCCACGCAACTGCATCGAAGATGCGTCGCTGACTGAGGTGCTGCAGTGCAGATGGTACTCACGGGCAAAACGGCGAATGGCCACATCATCTTTAGCGTCGTGTGAAAATGCACGAATTGTTTGGTCTACCGTGAGATGTCTTCTTTGTTCTATTGCAACTCTCGCAAGTGAGTGGAGGGGACTGAGATTCGAATCGTCCTTCCCTCGTAATGTCACTGTGACGGTAATTTCTTTATCACTGCGAACCGGCGCGATACGATCGCGTTGTGGTCGGAACAACGTGTGCGTCCCTACTAAGATAACTCTGTGTTTGTCCATCGGGAATGGTAGGGGGTCAATAGCATTAACAGACTTGCGAAGTGGGCCAAACTCTTGACTTCAACGCCATCGGAGTACATGATACGCCCCATCCTAAACCCCATCCCAGGAGAACAACAAGATGACAAACTTGGAAAGGCTTAAACAAGCCGGTCTGGTTCCCGACGATTATGAATTCAACCAGAACGAAGAAGCCGCCATTGAATCACTTACCAATGAGGAAGTTAATGGCTTAATCTCCAGTAAGGAAAAGCTGGGCGAAGACTTCATCACCACACACGTGCCTCACGGAATGATGTTTTAGACCAGCACGAAGCCATGGCGTTACCGCTGGCAAAGACACGCACAAACAGCGAACTTGTACGAACGAAAATTTCGCTGTTCAGCGCCGGTCTGAATAAAGCCGCATACGAATTCTGGACGCATCCGGAGTTTGCCGTAGTCTATCGAGAGTACCTATTTCAGAGTCACTCAATAATTCGTGCCAGCGTTCCCCTGATGCAGGCAACGCTCGAGGCCTGCCGATCTGCGCCGCACTCATCGGATGCTGTTCTGATGAAATTCGGCGACTATCTGGCGCGCCACATTGCGGAAGAACGCGGCCACGATAACTGGATTCTCGATGATGCGGGAGTAATGGGAATCGATCGAAGGCTGTTACTCGAGCGAGTACCAAAAGAAACTGCCCTGCGAATGGTGGGTTCACAATACTATTGGATCCATCACTATCATCCGGTTGCGATGCTTGGCTACATCGCGGTAATGGAAGGCAATCCGCCGCGAACGGATTTTATAGAAGAGGTAGCACGGCGCAATGACCTTCCGCCGGAAGCGTTCAGCAGTTTCCTGCTTCATGCGAGAGTCGACCCAAAGCATCGAGCCGACCTCGATTCTCTGCTTGATGCTCTGCCATTATCCCAAGGCGAACACGGGATCATCGGGCTGTCTGCGCTGCAAACTACCCAGTACTTAAAGTCCGTGCTCGCGGACATTAACAACTCCCACCTGTGTTAGGATCTCTCGGGTTGATCTACCTACGAATTCCGATGCCCTCGTGAGGCTCGACATGGTCGCACTGAATGATGACATCACCCAGGCTCTGGCGCTGCCAACCGTGGGTCGATTCACTACGCTCAGCCAGATCGGGCAGGGCGGAATGGGTGTTCTCTTCAGGGCTTTTGATCCGCAGCTTAATAGAGCCGTTGCCCTGAAGTTTCTGAATAAACCGGCCGCGCTCGATCCGGCGAGCGAAACAAGGTTTCTTAACGAAGCACGTGCCGCCGCCGCCCTGGACCATCCCAACGTCTGCACCGTCTATGACATCGGTGCGGTTGGTGGGCGGGTTTACATCGCAATGGCCTACATTGAAGGCGAAAGCCTGAAGCAAAGGATCGCCCGGGCTCCGGTGCCATTCGATGAGGCTGTAGAGATTGGTATGCAGGTTGCTCTCGGATTGCGTGAAGCGCATTCAAAAGGGATCGTTCACCGCGACATCAAGCCATCGAATCTTTTGATCACCCATGGTGGGGTTGTCAAAATCGTTGACTTTGGCCTGGCGCTGCTGCCGAGTGACGAAAAAACTACGCGCGAGAACCTCTCGATCGGCACACCCCGTTACATGTCACCCGAACAGGTAAGGGGCGAGGCCGTGGATCTTCGAGCAGATCTCTGGTCACTCGGTGTGACGCTATACGAAACTCTTTCTCGTAGTTTGCCGTTCACGGGAAAAACCATGCCGGCAGTAGTGCATGCAATTCTTTTCGATCAGGTGGATTGGCAGCGCGTGCGACAAGTCGAGAGTCTTGCGCGTTTGGAGCCGGTTCTCCGCAAGTTACTTGTAAAGGATCGAAACCAGCGTTGTGCATCGGCCGAGGAACTGATTGTCGATCTAAAGGGTCTAGCTACTTCGACATCAGGAACACCGCATTCGTCCACTCCGCCTGAGAGTTGTATCGCGGTTCTGCCGTTTGCGAACCTCAACCCGGAACGGAACACAGAATATTTCAGCGACGGGCTCACAGATGAATTAATCAATGCCCTGGCTCAGTTTGAAGGTCTCCGCGTTGTTTCTCGGAGTTCCGCGTTTGCCTTTAAAGGACAGTCGCTGAGTATCAAGACGATTGGCGAGCAATTGAAGGTGCCTACGATCCTCGAGGGCAGTGTGCGCAGCGTTGGAAACCGCTTGCGAGTGACTGTCCAACTTACCAATGTCGCTGATGGCTTTAACTTGTGGTCTGAACGATTTGATCGCGAACTGCGAGACATCTTCGAACTGCAGGATGAGATCACACTCGGAATAGTTGAAAAGCTCAAATTGAAGCTCACGACCAATCGTGCAGCGCCTCCGGATTCCAGTTCCAGCGGACGACTCGAAGCCTACGATGTTTACCTGGAGGGTAAGTACAACTGGAATCGGCAAACTGAAGTTGGCTTCAATAAGGCAATCCTATGTTTCGAGAAAGCCAGACAGGTCGATCCTTCATTTGGCGCCGCGCATGCAGGATTAGCGGATGCGTATACGTTTCTGGGCTTCCACGGTCTCGCGCCGTCTTTGGAAATATTTCCCAAGGCGCGGGCGGCCGCAGCGAGGGCTCTGGATATTGATCCGACACTGCCCGACGCCAACATTTCGATGGGTTACGTGAAGCTCTATCATGATTGGAATTGGAAGGAGGCTGAGTATTATCTACGCCGAGCGATCGAGCTCAATCCCAGCAGCGCCAAGGCCTATTACTCGTTGATGCTGTGTCTGGTGCAAACAGGCCGCTTTGATCAGGGTCGCGCGACTCTTGAGAAGTCTCTTGAGTTGGATCCATTTAACATGCTGTATCAGACTTCGGCAGGATGGCTGGAGTACTATGCAAAGCGTCCTCGCGTGGCTCTGGAAAAACTTGAAGACGCGTTGAAACTCGACCCCACATACCCTGAACTCTGGGTCGCTATGGGCGCTGCGTTTGAGCAACTGGGATTGTTCAAGGAATCCATTGAGCACTTGGAAAAGGCGGCTTCCATCTACGGTAAACATCCTCTGGTCCAGGCGTTTCTCGGTTCAGCATATGCGTCAGCCGAACAGCGCGAAAAGGCCGTTGCGGTCATCTCTAGGTTGGACAACCTCGCTGAGACTCAATTTGTTCCGTCGGTATGTCGGGCCATCGTTTACACGGCTTTGCAGGATAAAGTGCAGGCCTTCGCTCATTTACGAGCAGCCGCTGAGGCGCGTGATGCGTTTCTCTGTTGGCTAAACGTTCTCCCTCTCAGTGAATCGCTGCGACCAGACGCTCGCTTTACGGAACTGCTCACGCAAATAGGGTTCGTTCAATAATGTCCTTCGCCAAAACTCGATCTGAGCGTTTCATTGCTGGCGCCCTCCACCACCGTTATTAACGAAGGGCGGCTTAAGGCAGTACAACTGCCGACACTGGCTACAGTAATTAAGATTGCCGAGGGTCGCGTCTCGGACAAGCCTGCTGATTCGGATTTGAATTGAGAGTAATCTTGAGTGTTCTGGAGACGCACGAGGGTACTGGCGCGTCTCTCAAAGTTGCTTGGTTCCATCAAAGGCTTCCTAATCGCGTCCGCTGTGGCTTAGACTCTGCCCCTCTTGGTGTAATTGCCGACGTAATCGGGCATAGCAAGAGGTGCCCTTCAACCTTTCCCGAATAAAAACGACCAGACCAATGATGATCCCCCACCCGGCATAGCCCTTGCTCCTTGCCTCTTCAACGCGGGTGAGCCCCCCACCGATCGCGTATAAGGAGCAAAACATGAGACAGGCACTACCCAACCATCTACTCCATAACCCTTTCCACAATCGATTCAACGATCCGGTAACGCAGCGTCATGACGAGATGCAGTCGTACGCACACATGGTTTGGCTGCGGGAGCGAAATGAAGGCAGGCAGACCCACTCCAGCGCAGTGCAAAAACAAACGACGAGCATCTCGAATGCATTACAGCCGAGTCGTGGCGGACAATTATTCGGCGTATTCGCGCTGTTGCTTATGTTCCTCGTTTCGGTGCTTATGATGTTGAAAGCTTTTTGAGAAGCCTTGGTTGTATAGGCATTACGCAGCCACGTGTCATTGACGTCACCAGCGACAACGGTGTCATTGGGTGCAATTGAAGAATATGTACTGTTTGATCCAATGGATGTAGGTCTGCTCGGTACGAAAGGTATGGTGGCGAGTGCGAATCACTGTCCGCACCTGATCCAGGAGTTTGGGCATGTGAGGCTCCTTTTGGCGACGGTCCGGTGGTAAGAACTGTTCACGCCGCCTAATACTTGAACTGGCACTAATATTTTAGGAAACGAATCGAGCGCAAGGTATTATACGTCCGAATAGACGCTTTACAAGACGGCTGTTAGGCCGTTCAATTATATAGTTCGGCGGCAACGCACGTGGTCCGCTGACCGATCTCGCCCACCTGTGCTGCTGAAGCGGCCGAAACGTGCGACTTGGTCGGCGGTTGGAGTAAGGAGCCACAATGAAACAAGGATTCCCCGGTGCAGTACCCGAAGTACCTGTCAGTAACGTTGACGTGGCCGCTGAGTATTACGAGAGCCGCTTTGGTTTCAGCAAGGATTGGGGTGGTGAGGATGGCGGTATCGCACAAGTCTCTAAGGGAAACTGCAGAATCTTTCTGACCAACCGCGCTTTTCGAGAACAGCATGGTAATGCTGCGCCAGTGTTGATCTGGCTCAACCTCAACAGCAAACACGAAATTGATAACTTGTACGAGACGTGGAGCCGCTGCGACGCACGAATTGTTTCTAAGCCAGAGTCGAAACCCTGGAAGTTGCATGAATTCACGGCCGCGGATCTGGATGGCAATCTGTTTCGCGTTTTCTACGACTTTGCCTGGGAACTGGCTGATCGCGGACCGTAAAGCGGCGCAGAGTGTGGGCGTCGTGCCAACGCCGAACGAATTAAGGATTGTTGTCGCGCGAGTCTTCGAGCCGCGACAACAATCCTAACGAAGCGCTTGCAGCGGACTCGCCGGTGAGTGGCCTTTATCGTTAGTTGCGTGGGCGAGCCGCTGAAGCGCAACGTTCGACGGACGTGGAACTGCGGACGTAACGGAAGGGGGCTGGAGTGGGCTCGATTTTGAACGATGATGACCGAACGGCGATCTGTCAGCGCATTGGTTCCGTGACGAGCGCCTCGGTGCCACGTTGGGGTCGGATGGATGCCAAGGCCATGCTCAGCCACCTAAGGCTGTCGGCGCTCATGGCTCTCGGCGAGCTCCCGGTTGCCAACAAGAGCATGCGTGCCTTTCACGTGTTCCCAATCAAGCATCTCATCCTGCACGTGGTGCCGTTCCCGAAGGGCGCGCCAACTGCGCCGGAGCTGCTGGTCCCCGACTCGGCACCCGTCGACGCTATTCGGGCTGAGCTCGTGACTTTGGTGGAGCGCATCGGGAAAGGACCGCGCGAAGGCTATGGTCCGGTTCACCCGCTGTTTGGTCGGCTCTCGTTCCGCGAGTGGGGCGTGGCGACGCACAAGCACACGGACCATCACCTACGGCAGTTCGGGGCATAGTACGACGCTGTCGAACGAATTAAGGATTGTTGTCGCGCGAGTCTTCGAGCCGCGACAAAATCCGGGGTTGAACTGAATCCGCAGGTGCAAGTTGCGTTATTTGGAATTTCAATGCGCTTTTGCGTAAGGTAAGTGGCAGCTGGCTACTTGCCCAGGGCAGGTTTCAGCCGGGTGGGCCGGCCAGGATAAGAGCGGTGCCTGGCAATTGCCTCGCGAAGCAGTACCCCTTCCATCACAAATTGCCTCACAAAAGCAGTTCGAGACAGAGGAGTAACAGATCAAGGCTGGCAAGCCACGATCAATCATCTATGCGGTCATCGTCCATGAGGTTTACCTCGCACTCGCTGAGACCAGGAGTGTGATCGGGATGACGCGGAGCGCGTATCCCGCAGTCCTCACTTCCGCGATTACTTCTCGTTTCGGTGAGCTGGCACCTGGCGCTCAGCAGAGGCTGGCTGCCCAATCAGTACCTCAGGCACTTCAGGCCTTTGACCTCGCCGGGCAAGCCGAGCCTGCGACGGCTCGACGTCGGAATTCCGCATAGTCGATCTCATCACGCAACATAATGTAAGCTGGGTTTTAATATGAATCTCGGCAAAATCTCCGCAAATTTCGAGCGCACCAAGAACTTCGTCTCGATTCATCATTATTCATCGTACTTCGACACGTCTTCGACAACTTTCCAACCGTCAACCTCCCGGACGCAGTCCACCGTGCGAAGTTGCTTACCGTAGCCTGACTTTTCACTGCCGGTCTTTGCTTCAATGACCTGGAGATCGGCTTCTACGCGAACGCGTGCTTTATCCGTTGTTATATTAGGATCAAAACAAAGCTCAGTGAGGAGAAAACACGCAACGCGAATGACACACACGCACTCCCTTCCCATTATCGGAAACTGGCTTGAAAAAATTCTCAGGTCGGCAGTAATATCGCCGAAGGTTCAACAACTTCCTCTTTGGAGATTCAAAGATTGGATGACGACTGGGAGGTGACTTCCGAATTCTTGCTGCTATGTGAGTCGGAGTTTACTCCGACTCACTAAAAAGGCAACACGTTTACCCAATTCACTTCACTGCCCGATTAAAACCAGGCAAAGCCTCATCCGCGGTGGCTCCGCCAGCCGCCCCACCAACACCTGAACCCCCGCAGGTTGAAGCGTGAGAGGAACTTACAAAGGAGACGAAATAGTGTCTCGCCCGCTATCTAGCTCAATCCCCCTAGAACAATTGCGTTCCGGAGAACCAGAGCAGGTCCCTCAACCGGATAGTGGTTCCGAACCGGTTGTAGTTCTTTGGGATCAAAGCCCAAATCGTCGGAAAGCAATCAACCAGTTGGTCACGTCCTGGGGAGCGAGAATTCTCGAAATCCAGGACGTTTCCGAGGTCGATCGTTTGGAGTGTGCGCTGGGAAGGAGTTTGGCGGTGGTTGCCTTAGGCAAGAACTCTGTGCCTGATGCGACCAGTTTCAGTGTTATCAAAGGACTCAAACTCAAGGGTCTCAAGATAGTCTCTTACGAAGACAAAGTGTTTTCCTGGCCGATTGGAACTCGATGTCGAGCGCTACTCAATGGCTCATTCTTATTGCTCGACAGCGAAGCAGAAACTTATTCCACGGAATTACAGACGGCGTTGACCAAAGCGTGGCAGAGTGAGGCCGATAGAGACTTCGAAGAGCGACGAATCAAGGAGCAAATGCGTGAGCTCCGAATTATCGGAGAGAGTCCTCAGATACTTTCTGTTTTCCGCTGGGTGACCCGAGTCAGCGCGCTGAGTGACTTTCCAGTTCTCATTAATGGCGAAACGGGTACAGGCAAAGAGTTGATTGCAAACGCGCTTCATCGATTGGATGTCAAACGGAGCAAAGGGCCATTCGTCGCCGCGAATTGCGGTGCCATCAGCGCAGGCTTGGCCGAAAGCGAACTTTTCGGACACCGCAAAGGGGCTTTCACCGGAGCCGATAACGACCGAAAAGGTTTGTTCCGTTCGGCGGAAGGCGGCGTTCTGTTTCTCGATGAGATCGGCGAATTGAGTCAATCGCTTCAGGCAAAACTTCTCCGCGCGTTACAGGAAGAACGGGTGCTGGGTGTTGGCTTCGACAGAGAAGTCTCAATAGACGTGCGCGTGATTGCCGCAACCAACAAGAATCTAGAAACGATGGTGTGCGAGGGCAGTTTCCGTGAGGACCTCTTTCATCGTCTGAACGTCCTTTCAGTCAGTATTCCTCCGTTACGTGCGAGGCGAGAGGATATTCAGCCGTTGACCGAACACTTCGTGAGGAAATATTCACCGTTGAGTCTAAGTGCGCCGAGCATAGTAAATCCAGAGTTTCTGGAAGCCCTGAGCCAAATGAAACTGTCGGGAAATGCGAGACAGTTGGAGAACATCGTCAGGCGCGCTCTTTTGAAAGGAGCGGGAAAAGCATCACTGAGCTTAAGCGATCTGACGGTGGCCGAGTGGGAGCAATTGGCTAACGAAGAACGAAGCGTTAGTGAAAACGGCGAGGGTGAGCTGCTAACGCCAACAGCCGACTCGCAACCGAGTTTTTTGAAAATTCTCGATCTGAACGGCTGGAAGCTCTGCAAGTCTTTGGAGTATTGCGAGCGGGCACTGCTGGAATGCGCGCTTCAATTCACTGGCGGCAACCAAACTAAGGCCGCACGCCTCATGGGGATAACCCCGCGCAGCGTTTACAACAAACTGCACAAGCATAAATTGCGCTACCTCGAGCGAGAGCAGTGATTAAATTGAAATGGATATCATCGGCTGAAGAGACTGTGTAAGAAAAGAGACAGTGTAAGAAAAGAACAAGTTGGGAAGGGGGCAAGCGGTCGACAAAGGGATCACACCAAAGAGGTCTCGAGCGCGCCCCCGCTGACTTGCCATAGGACCAGGATGAAACAACATTGATCTCAGGCGTACTTTTCCCAGGAGTTCAACTCATCCAGCGGGGGCGCGCTCGGGACCTCTTTGGTGTGATCCTTTTATCCACCGCTTGCCCCCTTCCCAACTTGTTCAATTCTGGTTTGATCCTTTATTCACCGCTTGCCCCTTCCCAACTTGTTCTTTTCTTACCCGGGTCCTCTAAGAAAAACTTTTCCGGCTCAGCAAGAGCGTTCCGGAAATAGTTTTCCACATTTGAGTGGGCCCAGCCCCCATTATTCTATTCCTTCTTCGTCACTCTCCTTTCAAATCAACAGATAGCTATTTGCCAGTCACTATTTGAGTGCTTGGCACGTTCGTTGCCGAGAGACTGGCGAGTCTCAAGGATCGAATGAAGTTTAACGGTGGGATGGCGAGACCTTGGATTTGAAAAACCACATCGTGAATTTCCGAATCTGCGACATCTTCTATCCGGATTATCAACAAGTGCTTTTTGGTCTTCATGGAAATGATGTTCTACGAGGCCGGGTCATTGATTTGTCGGAAATGGACCTCGCATCGTCGTTTGCGGAGATTGAGGTTGATGAACTCGAGCAGAGAGTGATCGTTCCGATTGATAGGATTATTGGCGTCTGTGAATGATTCAACTGTCCAGTCGATATGTCGTTCCCCGCATCGAGATCTTGCGAGTGCCCCGAGGTACAAAAGGCACGCTCGCAACGGCCAAAATAATTGCCCGATTGGTTCAGGATGGAGCCAAAGACTTTTATGTTAGGCAGAAAGCCATTGAAGTTTTCCGAGCCTACAAGGTGAAACCAAAGAACAGAATGGGTGAAGTGTGGGCGCTCTTTGATTTCGTGAAACGCAATATCCGCTACACGCGCGACATATTCCGAGTCGAATTGTTGCATTCGGCGCGACGAATGCTCGAACTTCGGGCTGGAGATTGCGATGACATGACGATCCTTCTCGGGGCCATGCTGCTCTCCACGGGACATCCCGTCAGACTCGTGCTCGCTGGCTTCAGACCTAATCGACCACATGCCTATTCTCACATCTATCCCGAAGTTAATGTGCGCGGTCGTTGGATCGCCATAGATGCAACAGTCGACAAGCCGCTCGGATGGGAACCGCCGGCTCTTTGGAAACGCATTTGCGACATTCAGAAGGAGACAACTAGATGCTCTATCAAGACACGCTGACAGGAATGCTGCACGAAGTACCCGATCGCCAGATACAGGGTTGGGGATTGGGGGAAGATCCTTATGGCGTTGGAGAAGCTCAGATGGTTTACGACGGGCTGGGAAATCCCCTGGGTTGGTCGTTATTCAAGTCGCTCGGTAGGCTGGTCAAAAAAGCAGCGCCTTTTGCCACGTCGTTGCTTGGACCTTACGGACAAATAATAAATCGCGCGCTTCCTATTGTTACTCAGGCTCTATCGGGTCCGGAACAAGCCTTCGACGGAGTCCCCGTGGGCCTGCCGGGACCTGTTTTCCCTTCTCCAATAGCGATGAGGCCACCTTATCCCGGTGGCTGGCAACGACCGTCGGTTCCATATACCGGACCGCATCCACGGAGGCTATACCTGCGGTGTTCAGCCTGGCGAGGGCCACATGGATTGGTACCTGGAGCCGCGGCAATGGGCCCCGCAACCACGCCAACACCAGTACTGCCTGGTGTGGTGGCGCCTGTCGGAGTAGCCAGACCGATGGTGCGACGTAGAGGAAGAAGTTATCGCCGTCGCTAGGTGAAAACTACGCCGATGCAGGTTTCGCATCAACGGAAAGTGCAGCGTGGCCTACATCTTCTCGATTCGATTTGAGGAATCACCTGGGTCAGCCGGAGATTGCGACTCGAATCCCGAGAAAGCTCGGCAGCTCTTTGAACGCTTTCATTCCTTTGCCCCTCCGCGCACTCTGCGCCGTCGTTGTCGCAGGTTAATGCCGAAGGTGTTGGTGAACCTGGGCGAGTTGCGGGGTCTGATCTACAGCTCCGATAAAGAGCAATGTGGTCGCCCTCGAACCTTTATCCACTTCATGGAAACACCACCGCTACTAACGACCGACGCGAGCGGAAAGCAGTTGTACATAGTCGGTGGGAACTACCGGGTTACATCGCGGGGAATCGAGGGTTAAGAGCTTGCAATTAATCAGCGCTGCCGAAGTTCGCTGATTTTGATAGAGGACTTGTTGATGAAACGCGAAAACCAGTTTGACGAAGTAATGATCGTCAATCCAAGCCAGGACAGAACAGATTTAGATCAGAGAGTGAGGCTTATGAGATTTCACAACATCTATCCACCAGAGGTGGGCGGCTTCGCCGAGCCGGACGCGTATGGCTATTACGCCGAGCCCGAAATCTACGGTTATTACGGCGAAGTTGATCCAGCGCTTGCGTACTACGGTCAGGTTGATCCCACCGTTGGTTACTACGGTGAGGTTGATCCAACGGTTGGTTACTACGGTCAGGTCGATCCCACCTACGGTTACTACGGTGAAGTTGATCCCACGGTTGGTTATTACGGTGAAGTTGACCCGACTGTTGGCTACTACGGCCAGGTTGACCCGGCTTACGGTTACTACGCACAAGCACCGGAGTTTGCGGGCATGGCTGGGTGGGATGGCTACGGACAGTATGAACCGATTGGCGAGGCGAACCCTGAACCAGTCGGTTATTTCGCGGAGGAATATCCGATGGGCTATTACGGCGAAGACCCTAACCAGTCAATGGGCTATTACGGAGAAGCGCCGGAGATGGTTGGCTACGGTGAACCGGAATTTGCAGAGGAGTATCCCGGGATGGCTTATTACGGCGAGCCGGATTATTCGGGTTATGTCCGTGAGGGTGAGTCCACCTTCAATCCAGGCTGCCCGCTCCCAACCAACGTAAATGGGTTTGAAGACGGAGACTTCGCTGGATATTCGCGGCCGGCGACGGTGAATCCATCGTGTGATCAGATCACGCCGCAGCCAGGCTCGGCTCCGTCAGTTCCGGACACTTTTAAGCCGCTGTGGTGAAAAAACTCGAAGGTTTTCTTTAAGAGACTTACAACGCAGAGTAGGAGGATTTTGCAATGGCTATCGTACAGGGCATTAGAGAGAAAGTTCATCTGCCGATTTATGACTCGCTTTCGGTCGACGCTGAAAAGCAATTGAGATCTGTTGAGTCCACCAGCATCTTGAGGTTCTTCGTAAACGTTCAAGGTAAGACAAAACTGGAAACGAATCTGCAATCAGCGTCGTTGCTGCCGCACTACAACACTTTTGAAGCGCGCGCAATGAGAGTGGTGATCAGCGACCTGCCGCCGGAGTTTCCCCTGGATCAGATCGGCAAAGCCGAGGCGTTGGAGGTTGTTGACGGAGGGGGTAATCCTTTCAATTTCGACGAGAGCAAAGCTGTGGTTGCCGACGTTGAGGCCGGCCTGAAGTTTCTCATGGAGAAACTCAGTGAGGCGCGCGAGAGCGGAGAGAGCGTTGAGTTTGCCGCCGATGATAACCTCGACAACAAGGTCAAGGTGACGATCAAGTTCGATGATGGATCAGACCTTAGCGCAGATAACGAAAAGACAGTTCGGGATACAGGAAGCATTGTCGTCTCCGTAGCCGATCTGGAAAAGATGGTCGAAAGTCTCGACAAGAACGCACCGCCTTTAGAACAAATTCGCCCGAACAACGGCGCGGGAACGATTATCGGCAAGTTGATCTACAACACAGTCACCACGCTCTTCGTCGGCGAGAAGATCATGATTCAAATGCCGACCTGGTTCTTCCCAGCCGGCGCCGGGCCATACTCTGAAAGAGGGAACATAACCACGCATGGCGAGCCTTCACCAACCGCAACCTTCCGTTTTGCTGAACCGATCTTCATCGATAAGCAGCAAAACTTCCGCGTCGAGATAGAGATTCCCGATACCGACACCCTGAAACAGATTCAGAGCATCTATGGCCCCTTCAATCTTTGGGTGGTCCTGGATGGCTACATGACACGAGACGTGCAGTAGTCGTTGGTTGATTGTTCCGGTCTTGGCACACTGTTGAGGTATAGCCAACCATGATGTCTGCAGAGCAAGCCCGTGCCCGCAGTTTGATCCGAAGAACCTCTCGTCCTCAGGCGGCGGGAGGTTCTTCGGAGGTGTTAATGCCGTTTGACCACGCTGCGAGTTTCGACCTCAAGGGCATTCCGGGAAACATCGTCCAGGACGTTATCAACATCAGCACCGACGCATCATTTGTTGCGGTGGCGATTGGTTACGGTTTTGAGGAGAACCGCGCACGCCCCGCTGATCTGAGTCTGGACGCATCGGGCTCGACGGTCGATTTTCTGCCTGGCGGAGTAAAACTGTCTCAAATCCCAACCGCAGCATTGATCGAAGGTTTTCGACTCAACCCCAGTTTCGACCGCCTCATCTTCGCCGACACACCGCAAGTCGCAGGCGCCAGTCGCGTTGTGCCCAGGGAACGAACGTTTTCCACCAAGCGGATTCCCAACGCGTTTGCCAATAGCATCATTGAGCGACTGAAACCGCCTGAAGACATCTCGTTTCTCTTCAGCATCCTTGATAGCGGGACCGGCCGCGAATTGCAGGATGAGCCAATTCACAACCTGGCTTCACTGGGTAAGAGCAATGGGGAACGACCGTTCCGAATGCTCGCGCAACCACTCACCTTCCAACCGCGATCGACGATCAGACTCCAGATCGTTGAGAGAGCCGAAGGCGTTCAAGGAACGCTGTTCATTGTGCTCTACGGCTACAAAATTCTCGGTAAGGGAACAGGTAATGAGTCGCTGATACGGGCCGCGGCTGTTTCTGCGGCAAATGCGATCGGCAACTCTTCGTCGCGTGTCGTTCCGTTCGACTACGTTTCCAAGTTTCAACTAACAGGCACTCCAGGCAATCAAATCGAGGATGAGGTGCCAATCAATGTCGAGGGAGGCTTTGTTGCGACGTCCATCGGGTATGGACTCGCGGTCGAGAGTCTCGATGTTGACTTCAGCGCCGCCACCTTTTTTGTCTCGGGCGGCCCTACAAGTCGACCTACGACTCCACTGGGACAGTTGCAATTTAACCAGTTTCCTACCGATGCACTGCAAGACGGCATTCGAGTGCGTCCCAATTTTGTAAGAATCGCGTTCACCAATGGAGGTCTACTCGAACCGAACTTTCCAGTCGACCTGCTTAATCGTGTTTTCGAACGACTGAACCGTCCCGATGACGTCTCATTTCGTTATTCGATATTCGATACGGGGACCGGCCGCGAGTTGCAAAATCAACCGATCAACAATATCGCAGGGCTCGGTATAGCAAACGGCGACCGTCCCTTCAAGAGACTTGCACGTCCGATGCTGTTTCAACCGCGGTCGACAGTTCGTTTGACGGTTGAAGAACTGTTTGGCCGCGGAACGCTGTTTATAGTGTTCCAGGGCTACAAGCTCCTGAGTGCATCAACCGGTAGTCAGGCGCCGACTCTTGCAAGGAGGCCCAGGCGACGATGACACCGACCGCTCTGCAAAGAACACCGAGCAGCTCAATCACCGCTGCACCTGCCTCGGACAGAAAGTCGATACCCTTCGACTATGCATTTCGTTTTCAACTCGAAGGGTCCCGTTTTCAACTCGAAGGGTCCCCAGGCAGAGTCGTTAACAGCATCATCTCTATCAGCGTTGAAGCGCAGTTTACCGCGGTGTCGATTGGTTATGGCGTCGTGCCGAACGTGCAGCCAATTGTCTTTGGTCCGGCGCCGCCCCCAGATACGGGAGGAGTAATACTCCTTGCTGCTGTACCTCAAGATCTCTTTTCAATCTCGCTGGGCCAGATCTTTCAAGGCCTCGACAGTCAGTTGAGGGAGACGTCGACGACGTTGAAAAATGAAACTGGAGCGGAAGCCGTATTCAAGAATGGGCTAAAACTAAACCCGGATGTCGCCGAACTTGCTTTGCAGGGAGCCTCGACCACCCTATCGACGGATGTTGTTGACAGACTATTCCAGGTCATCGGTTCGTCATCGGAGTTCGTTCAATTCAAGTACGCAATCTTTGATGAAGGTTCTGGTCGTGAATTTCAAAGTGAACCGATTTTGAATATCGCCGGTCTTGGTTCAGCGACCGGCGAGCGTCCTTTCCGCTATTTTGCTCAGCCGATCACTTTTCGTCCGCGATCGACAATACGAATGGAAGTCACTGAAGTGTCAAACTTCGCCGGCGAACTGCACGTCGTGCTGCAAGGCTACAAAGTGTTGGGCGATACCGGCAGCCCGACGAGCGTAGCCAGTCGGCGCCGGCGTTGATCTGAAAAGGGTCTAAGAATGTACGGTGGAGCAACATTTGAACGCGAGACTACGACGGCCCTGTGCGCTGCCTGTGGAATTCCTCTCGACTCGCAGTACTTCGATGATTCCAGCGTGCAAGCAGTTACTCAGGCGGGTGAAGAACTCGTGCTAGCACGTTTTGATCTGCCGGCACAGTACTGCGGTGTGCTCGAGTATTTTTCGCAGTTCACTGATGTCTTTGCGACCGACGCGTCAAAGATCGCAACGCCAAATATCGAGTGGAAGATTCTCGTCAACAATCACGGGTTATTTCCCTACATGAACCTCCGTCAGATCGTGAATCCGTGGGGATTCGGCAGCTACCAGGTGAAGATACGTCTCGATGAAAGTTCAAGGGTGGAATTTGTGGCGCGAGTGCTTTCTACGCCAAGCAATCAGCCACCAGCAGACAAACCAATCAAGTTTGTTGGCGGCAGAATCGTAGGCCGCTTCTGGTACAACGCCGCTTACGGAGATGTCATATCGCATCAACACTAGGTGGGTAGTTTTTGAGAAGGCAATGAAGACTGGCAATGAGAATCAACTCGGCGGTGGTTGGTTGCGAGAGTACTTGTTCCATCAGGGTACCTGTGCGGTCGGGCAGGAATTTTCGCGTCGACTCGCCTGCTGGCAATGCGCTGGTCACCAGAGAGCTTGCTGCCGAACTGGAACGGGTACTGGAACTCTTTGGAGTTAATGCGCGAAACGGTCGGAAGGGAAGAATTGGTGTTTTCTTTAAGCCGGGCATTTTCGGTCATCACAAGGTTGGACGAGCGGCCGACGTCTATGCGGTGGGTGGGATCGGATTCGAGGATTGGAAGAGACAGTGGGACGCTGCGTTGCGTAGTTGTTTCCTGGTTCCCGGCGAAAATGAAAGGCACGCGAAATTGAATGTCGAACGACGCAAGAATCTTGGTTGGCAACTCTATAAGGCCTTGCAGGACTACGGTAGTTGGTCTCAACCGAACGGTTTTCCAATCCAACTCTTTGGGCCCTGGACCAGAAGTGAGGGTCCATGGAAATACATCAGCGACTTCCTGCTCAATGCGCATCGCGATCACATTCACGTCGCAAAATGAGTAGTGGATTATTCGAGGTGAAGTCATGCGACAGTTTGCAGCTGAAAGAGTTTTCTTCGAACCGCCGCGCGAATCTGCATTCAGTGCGAATTCCGGCATGGTTGACTTCAGTCACTTACTGCTGTTGGCCATCGAGCGGGCGTTAGCGCCGCCGGTTGTTCACAAACACAGCGTGTTCCAACCGATGCGTATCGTCGTTGTCGATCCCGCCTTGCTTTCGCAAACAGATGCTAGCGACGAGGTCCAGGTGGAAATGCCGAAGGTTTTACCACGCGCTCTGCCTTCCGCCGCAGCCGCGAACTTCGGCAGGTTTCACCACCGGGCCGTGCGCGGCGAGATCCTGAGCGACGAAAACGGACGGCTTTACGAAAAGGTGGGGCGACAGATTCGACCGATTCATCAACTCGCCAGTGGTCGGTTTGGCGAAGTAATAGATATTGTGCCCGCCGGACCTGCAAGCCAACGAATGATCCCACCACCTGTCGGACCACAACCGGTCGAACCGCGTGTGATTAATCGGGCGCAATCCGATTCAGAGAGAGACGCTACTAAGAGTAACGATTCCGGAAAATCAGTGCAGCAAACGACAGCTGTCAGTCACCGAAAACTGTTTGCCGATCCGGGTCAATGGCGTGTCGTCTGGTGGGGAGACTTTAAGGAAATTCTGTCGAGTCAACTCGCTCATCCGGAGAGACTACGAGACACCTACAAAATTCCGTGCTACGTCCAGGTGCTGGAAACTGAGCGTACAGTTTCAATCGAAGAACTCGCTGAGGTCTATAAGTCAGATGGCAAAGGCGACGTGCGCCTTTATCTCTTAACCGACGAAATAGCCGCGAAGCTCGATCTCGTCTTGCCCCTACGTCCGGCACCGCCAAATCAAGTACGACGCGAACCTCACACTCTGTTTGCTCACGAGCGCGTTTTCCGGCTGCTTGTGGCCAATGATCCGACGATTGACGTAACCATGTTGCAGAGCAAGTTGCGAGCAACAGCAACCGAGACGCCGGGCCGTGCCGCGCAGGGAAGTTCTTTACTCAAGGGGGCCATTCCCGCTCGTTTCGTTACGGAGTGGGACTTCAAGTTCACTCGTGAAGAAGTTTTGTACGACATGAATGCGAAGCAGAGTTTCGGCAGCTTGATCCGAAGGATTTGCCGCAGGTTGAGAGTGATTAAGCAGGGCCGGGAGTTTCGCAAATGGCAGACACTGCTCGCGGGACGAAGTGTCGATGAACAGCTTTGGTTTGTGCGTCCTCCGGCAGGCATGTTCGGTGGTTCGCTGCTGCACGAGTGGGCCACAAAAACACTCGAGGTCGCCGGTTATGACTCACGGAAAATGATCAGTGAATGGGAAATATTCTGGCGCAGGAAAGGACTCTAAATCTGTCCCTAATAGAAATGGAGCCATTATGAGGAGAAGAAGCATGGCAACCGCAATTTCTATCGCCGAGGTGCCGCGACCTTCAGATGTCGAAGCGGAAGTGTTGAACGCGTTCGATGCGCGTCAGAAGCTGCAGACGACGATCGAGACAGAAAACCTGAAACGCGATACTGCAGAAACCGAATTCGCGAGGACAGTCGCTAAGGAAATCAGCAGTAGCAAAGTTGTCAACGTGGAAGCGGTTTTTCAACGAAGTGAGACTGGGAAGGCTGCCGCAGATCGCGCCAAACAGCGCCTCGACGCGTTGGCGAGCATCCTGGCAAAAGTAAACAAGCGCATTGACCAGCTGAAGGCTGATTGCTCGGATACCGTGAACAAAGCACTTACTAAAAGAATTGAAGCACTCGAGAAGATACTCTCCGACAAAAACAATGCAGGGAAGGGTATCGAGGAAGAAATCAAAGTGCTGAAGGCGGAGCTTAGTAAGCTGTCAAAAGCCGCACCCAGGAAGGGAACTGATTAGGACCGCTGGCCGATCGGAACGGCGCTGACAACAGAACCTGGTATGTCTTACTTCTCGAACTTCGAAGATCAGTCATTGGGAAGCTCGCTGGGTTGCGGGCCCAAATGCAGTTGTGGACCGTGCCGGTCTGGCATGAACGGTTTCGCTGAGTGGTATGAGAAGGAGCAGGAAGCTGAGCCAGCAGAAGCTCCTCCTGCGAACACGCCCGCGCCACCATCGCGCTCAAGCCAGCCAGCAGGTTCTTTAAAGGGTTGGGCTCCGTCAGGAAGCGGTTTGGGTTACTACGGGCTTCCTGGTCCAATAGCGCCAGCAGTTAGTCCCCCGCCTTCTCTTAGCCCTGAACAGGCGCTGTTACAAGATGCTCTCGGTCGTGGAATCCGCAGCCCGCGGCGACTGGCGAACATTATCTTTTTCGCCCGACATCCCTCTCGCAGAGAGAGCCCAATTCTTGCAAATGAAGCCGGGCTTATCGACGAGTGGCGCCAGATCATGGAGCGAATAGTCTTACCGGCATTACAGCAGATGTTTGGCTCGCCCAACACCGCAGTCGCTCCTCGAGGAGTAGAACCGCGTCGGAATCGATACTACTAAGGGGGAGATCGGCGCTGCGAGAGCGGACGGAAGTGCAGCGCTTCTGATTGAAAGCGCAGTAAGCAGTCGCGGAGACACAGGAGGCAAGATGGCAACTATTTCAATAACGTCGAACGAGGGCGCGCTGACCTCGCCCTCTGCTGTTTTGGAGGTGAGTGCCACAAACCCGGAATTTAACCAGCCCGCGCTGCGTATCAAACAAGCAAGCAATCTCGGCAGCGCCGCGTCAATCAGAATCGACGACCCCAATCCCGACATCGAGTTTGTGGAAACTGGTCTTGATCAGAGCGATCCCGCGGCAGGGAAATATGAGATCGCGGTCCAGTCGGACAAGTTACAAATCAACGGTCGCAAGTCCAATAACGCCGGCTTCGAAACCATCGTCGTGTTTCAGCGTCGAGCTGTCGGGGGTAACGTCGGTATCGGATTTCCGGAAGCTCGGCAGTTCAAAAAATTCGGAGGCGGACAGGGCGTCATTGTAATTGCGAATGCGTCAGTGCCTCCCTCTCCTTCCGAGAAAGTCGCTGGTGCGGGAATTCTGTATGTGGAAAACGGTGCGCTCAAGTATCTGGGCGGAAATGGAACTGTGACTGTTATTGCTCCGGCCTAGAATCGGGGTCTTCATCAAAGGGGAAGAAAGATGACAAACCAAACAAACAACTTTCTTGACGAAGTAGGTTCCCGCGCTGACCTCGCCGCCCACTTCATCTGGCCCCTTAGCGAGAGTTCCACACCAGACGAGATGAATACATCCTTCGGACCACGTATCGATGCTGATCGTTGGGACTTCCATGACGGCATCGACTTGCCGGCCGCCGCTGGTACTCGAGTGTTTGCGATGGCTGATGGAGTGGTACATCGTGCCGGACCAGCTGATAAAACAGAAACTGGTCAAGGTTTCGGCTCAACGCATGTTCTTCTCCAGGTGGTCGATCCGACGGACGGAAAGGATGACCTGTTCCTGGTCTATCTTCATCTTGACAGCATCGCGGAAGGCATTATTCAGGGTGCACAGGTAAAGCAGGGCGACTTGATCGGGGCGGTGGGCCAGGAGGATGCAACATATCCCCACCTTCATTTTGAGTTCCGGAAGGGCGGTCCCCAGGAAGAACGCAGCGTTCACCCGCTGAACTACTTGCCCTACCTCAACAATGCTAACTTCACTCACCTCCGGTTGGATCGCGCCAATTTCTACCGCGACGATGGCGACAAAAGGGCAGTGAGACTTTGCTTTGATGTCGCGGATCGTCGAGAGGGTGATCTGAGAGGTGTTCAGGTTGAATTGAGGGGCAACCGCGCTGCCACGCGAGTACTTCACGTCGATTTTGACGATCGGAAGACCATCAATAGCGACAAAGGAGACGATCAGGCTTTCAAGAACGGGATCGCCGTCGAAGGCTACCAGAAATCTAATCTGAAGGGCGATGGTTTATCGGATCTGCGCTATGGCGTGATCGTCAACGACATTCCTCCGGAATTCGATGCCGTGGGCCTTCGAGTCGTGGATGTTAAAAACGAAAAACCTGAGGGCGGTCGGTTCCTTCTTCCCAAACTCAAAGCCGGCGAGAATCCCGTAAATAGTCGCGTGGGTTTTGAAAGCCAGACCTTTCCGCCGCGAGGGTGGAAATTGGATCTCCTGCCAGGCAATGTTTGCCGCCCGGATGAAGCCGCGGCTCTTACAGGCTTACGCGGTCTCCTCTGTCAGGATCTGCTGAGTTCGCAAGGACAACTAATTCGTGCAGGGCTCCGCTTCGCCTTACCTGCTCAACGAATGTCCTGGCGCCTGGAGACTGATATCAGACCCGCTGAACTCGGAATGAGCAGAGGGCAAGTAATTCATCCTCTTGCTTTCCTGGCGGGCGATATCTTAGTAGCCGCCGCTTGCCTCCGTAAGATCAGAGACGATGAATACGTCACGGGCGTTTTGATGCGCAGTGCTAATGGCTTGTTCAGGGAACTAATAGATGTAACCGAGGGAGAAATTTTCAGAGATGGCCCAGTCGGTTGGGGACTTGATCTGATCAGAGTGGGTACTCGTCAAACGACAGCTGTATTTCGACTTGGGAGCAATGTGGTGGCCCGCATCGATGGCGACACTACGAGTGTCGAGCCCGACAACGCCTTCGTAGGGATTTTGCATAGGCATAGCGGGTTGCAGATAACGCTGCATGTCGATCAACTGGTCCTAACCGAAGTGCCCCGATTCAGATGATAAATGCAGCTGAGTTGTCCACCATGGTCGCAACAATTGCCTCGCCCTACAGCCAATTGGCTGCAGACTATGACGCAACAATAGGCATCCCGTTCTTTCGTCAAACGCGTGACTTCTTCGAGAGGTTAGTCAGGAAATATGGAATCAGATTTCGATCGGCTGCTGACATTGGCTGTGGGACAGGATTATTTGCGCGACACCTGAAGCTGACGCGCAACATTTCGATCTTCGCAGTCGATCTGTCCGAGCCCATGCTGCGAATTGCGGCGCGAAACTGTGGGGGAACAAACGTGGTTTTGCTGCGGCAAGACATTCGTTATTTGAGTTTGCCGCACCCCGTTGATTTGATAACGGCAAACTTTGACACGCTCAATCACCTGGTGAGAACGAGCGATCTGCGCCAGGCGCTGCGGCGGATTTTCGCCAACCTGAATCCCGGCGGGCATTTCATTTTCGACCTGGTGACAAACTGCCTGCCGCTCGGTCGTTCGCGTCAGTACGTGCGCAGGTTTGATCGCCCACGTCGCAGAGTGACGCAAGCGGTTCGACTGGACCCGTTCAGGAACCTGTTGTCGATCATTGTGTCGATCAGATCGCCGGGAATGTTGAGACCAGTCATCGAACGTCACCTTGAGCGTGTTTACTCGCTCAAAGAACTCGGAAAGGCAATGCACGACGCCGGATTCATTATTCGCGGAGTACACGACGCCACCGCGCGGGCTCCGGTGAGAGGGTGTCCACCGCGGATAACAGTCGTGGCGATGAGAAAGACCACTCTGAAGCGAGAAAGGTGGCAACCGACCATGTACCTAGGGACAAGAAATCCATTCGGCCAAACACCGGATGTAACTTCGACGCTTCAGGGCACACTCGGCGGCGCTCGTACCGCCGAGGAACGCATCAGAGAAGGTGATTTCGAGAAGGTGCTTGCAGTGCTTGCCGGACCTTCTCCATGGCAGCAATACATTCGCGAGAGCCTTCGCTTGGCTCGGCAGAATCTTCCAAGTCGCCCGTTTCGGGTTTTGAGCCGAAGAGAATTTGAACAGATCATGGGACCCGATGTCGACGTTAGCCATATCCCAGGAATGACCGACAAACGTACGGGAACCATAAGCATGCTGGAGTATTTTGGGGGGAGTTCGCAGGCGACATATCTGCACGCGGCGCTCCACGAAGCCGTTCATCTCGTTTCGCACCCGCCGGGGCGAGGCGGCAGACTACACAGCACGGCGTGGACACCTTTTGGAGAGGGGCTCCTTGAAGGCATTGTTGAGTGCGTCACCATCGACATCCTTAACGAACAACATATCGCGCTGGCCCGGCCGGAAATGCGTGGACATCAGCAACGCCTCCCAGTCGCGATTGAGATGCTTCGAAGGCTTAGCCGACCACTTCTGGCGCGCGTCCTTTTTGAGGGAGATTACCAGCAATTCATATTACTAATGCACCACTTCTACTCGGTGACTGGGTGGGAGGAGATCAAGAGTCTCACAACTGCCAACAATCCTCGGCGAGCCATCCAACGAATGAACGAACTGCGCGCGGCTCAAGAGCAACGTCGCCGCGACGAACTAAGGGTCAAAATGCAGCAGATTCCGACCTCGAGGACACCGTGACCGTGATCGGCAAAAGTGAGGTGTAGATAATGACATATCCACGTTATTTTGCGGGCGCGTACTTCGGCGACACGCCACTTACACCGCGCACGTGCGACAACCAGAGCATACCCACGCTGATCACCACTAAGCCGTTCACAATTAACAAGGTGTATGGCACCTGCGCAAAACGTACCCCGTTTGGCGTAGCTAACCCAGGTACCGTCATCGCAGCGGCAGTTACCCGCGCGATCGAGATGCTGGACAATACGATCAATGAACTCGTTAACGCTCGAACTGCGGTATGCGCCGGGGAGGCTCCAGCCTGGCCTTTACTGGGTGACATTACCCTCGACTGGTTGAAAAACCGCTTGGGTGTATGCATCGACGATATCCGAGTTTGGACCGCAGGCACGTTCGTGAATAGGTCAGTCGCGGAAGTGATCCGTCGATTGACGCGAGTAAGAAATCTGATCGCGAGTAACGTCATCACTTATGTTTGTCACGGTCCGCAATGCGCCGACGGCGATTGGGCCTACGTTCTAATAGATCCTACCTGCGCGCGTACCGAGCCCACGATCATTCGTCTTTGCAGAAACTTCTGGGTGGCTGCGGTTGGGGTCGATCCGAAGATCCACGCCGAGTTTCAGGCACAAACCATTCTTCATGAAGCGTCACACTTGTATCACTGCACTTCTGACAAGCGGGGTTCAACCATCGGTGTGTCTGAATGCCTGGCCCAGTTCGTCGCGGCGACGAATGGTAGTCCGCTGGATCCGCATTTCGAAGCGAGATGCGCGGTGACGAACCGCTGCGCTGCGGTGCCCGTCGCCGGACTTGGTGCTCCTGTTCCAACCAGCGGTCTGAAAATCGTGAGAACCATATTTCGCCCCCAGAATGCGGTTCGACCAACGGGTCGACCCGCTGCGCGTCGCTAATGACCGAGTAACCAAGATTATGTACATACATGATCGCAAACCACAGTTACGAGATCGCCGAACGGAGGGCCCAGTTCTCTTGAGGCCGTCGCAGGTTTACCAGTACCAAGATGCGGCTCCGGCTGAAGAGAACTCTCTGGCGATCGATTCATTCCTCGGTTCTGTAGCAGGGCCACCAACGGTTGCCGACAAGATTCGCGATTCCTGGTCAGCAAAGAAAGATGAGCAAGAGATCTTCAAGATACTGCGTGAGCAAACGACATATCCACTAGACGCCACAGTCACCACCGAGTTGCATGCGATATTTCCCACCGGGAAGGATGAGAGAACGTTAGCAGATACTATTGCCCTTAACGGTCCCGAGCCTCTCTGGTCAGTCAGTGAGATCAAAAAGCGCTTAGCGCTGAAGCCTAAGAGTGATCCAGGAAACTACAAAGCTACGTTGGCAGATCCCAGTCCGGCGGGTGTGCCGTCGCGTGTCGCAGGCACTTGCATCAATAAGCTTAAGCCGTCTGAATTGCCGGAGGCGTTCTTTTTTCAAGGTCGTTCCGATCGACGCGCTTTAGTAATCGCCGGCGTCCACGGTGACGAGAAGCGCGGTGTTGAAGTAGTCAAACTCCTTCAGACCAACCTCACGGGCGCCGCCTTGAAGCCGTTCTTTACGACGATCCTGGTGCCGATCGTCATCCCCCGCACCAACGCAAAAAGCAGTCGTAATGTGCCCGGTGGCATCGGTTTTGATAAATCGGGACGCACAGTATGTCGCTCAATAGAGCCCAACCGAAACTACCCTCTTCCTGGCGAAGACCTCGCCGCGGCCCAAGCCCGAGGCAAGAGTGCGCTCGATGTCTCCGAACTAGTGATTCGTGCGAGTGGTGGGGTCCGTGCTCCGAAGGATACGGATCCCGCCATGCCCTTCACAAGCATTCGCATGCTGCCGGAGACGCGAATACTCATCAGCCTTATCGAACGATTTCAACCAGAGCGATTAGCGAGTATTCACGATCATAGTCTCAAGCAAGCCTGTCACCCGTGCGTCAGCGGTGCGGTATCGAAGTGTGGTGGAGAAGGGCCAGGAATTTTCGTAGACCCGAGAGGAATCGACCCGATCACTCTCACGGTTACCGACGCCATTCAGTTAAAGGCAGACGATGACCTCGCTAAAAATATGGCTGAAATGGCCTTGAAGCGAATGCCTTGCGGCACCGCGTTTTCAGCGTTCGCTGGAAATCTAGCGCGTTACCCACCAACAGTCCGGTACTTTTCGCAGCAGAGAGTTGAGGGCAATTCTCTGGGTGATTGGGCGCCAGCTCCAGCTGGGAGTCGGCCAGGCATTACGACCCTGACCATTGAAGTGCCCAAGTACGATCCTGTCGACGCCGCCGTCGAGAGATTGGTGAAAGAACTGCACCGCAATGTGCTGCGCATGATCTTTCTTGAGCCTTAGAAGTTGAGAAGGTTTTTATTGCGGGGATTCCGGTATGTATGTGAACGCACGTAATGATGGATTAGGATACGAGCCGCGTGGGGAGAACGGTTGGAGACAGGGTGTACGTTTCGGTTTAGGCCATTACCCAGGTGAGGTGCGTCGAGGACCAGACGGTCGAGTATACGAATGGACGGAACGCGTCGATGGTTTGGGCAACATTGATGGTTTTTGGTCGGACCTTACTGACAGGGCCAAAAAGGTTTGGCGAGGACTGATTGAAACACTCCGAAAGAATGTTGCAAACGGGGTTCTAAGCAACCCCAACATCACGTTAGCTACCACTCATGTTTCAGGTAACGTCGACAATGCCAACGCTCGCCAGAACATCGACGACACTTCCAAGGGCACGGACGCCTCGCGCAGCAGCTACGGCACAGCCCCCGGAGGAACGGTGAAGCTCGATCTGCAGATGTTAGTGGCCCTACTCAAGCTGGCTGATACCTATAAGTTTTCCGTTTCAGAACTGGCGGGTGGCGAACACGCTAAGGGTTCTCGTCACTATAACGGTGTTACGGTCGACGTCAACATCATCAATGGCAAGCGCGTGGGTAGCACACATCCGGATATAGCGAATTTCATGCAAGAATGCCGGAGCCTGGGCGCGACGCAAGTACTTGGTCCAGGCAATCCCGGTCATGACACGCATGTACATTGCGCTTGGCCCTAAACCGTGATCCTGGAAGGAGCCCTGCATGTATGTACGAACCAGAGTAAATGGCCTCGGGTTGGGTCAGCCCCCCGCCCCTCCGAAGGCGCCACAATGGGCGCTATACCAAACATTCTCTAGCAACGTCGTAACCTACAAAGACGCAAAAGAAAAGTGTCAATCAACCAGTTGCGGGATTTACGTTCCAACTCCGTTGCGGGATCAGGCGAAGATCGACTTAGTAGTGTTCTTCCACGGGCTCGACACTTGTACGCCGTCATACGATTCCAATCCTCAGCAGGTAATTTCGAATTTTCGCTTGGACGATCAAGTGAGTAAGGCGGCGCGGAAGGCGGCGCTGGTCGTGCCGTTGGTTTTGTGGAATTCGGAAGATAGCAATCGGGGCTTTATTCGAACCGCGTGGTCAGCCGCTTACGTGAACTCTTTTGTAGAAGAGGTACTCGATGAAATCGGTAGAGAATCCCACGTTCGTCCGAAACTGAATAACCTCATCATCGCAGGACATTCGGCAGCCTTTGACATCCTGGTTCCCCTCGCCGAGCAATTTGATTGTGGTGAGTCTGAAACGAAAAAGGGCGCGCTGGCGAAACTCAGTAGGGTTTTTGCTCTGGACATCCCCCATGCCGCGCGACACGCCAAAGCTTTGGTAGATTGGGCGCGCAGCCGCCCATCCGTGCAGTTCTTTCTAGCCTTTGCCAGTGCCGGCACTCCGCCAGACACTTGGAAACAGTGGCTGCGTGACAATCCAAAAGTACAGCTTCCGGACAATCTACGGGTTGTGAATTCGAAGGATTCGCACTGTAATTTACCATTTACGTTTGTTCGGTTTTTCCTTGACCAACCCGTGCCAACTAGCAAAGCAAGTAGTGTTCGGTAATGCAGCAAGAAGGAGAACCACACTTACGTGGGGTCACGTAACCTTATCTATAAATAAAGTTCTCCGCGAACGAAGGTGCCTTTATGTACATTTACGATCGCCAGTCACCAGATGCCCGAGCTGGATACCAGCGCTCATCGCTGGGAAATTTTCATTACCCTTATCGAGTTACAAGTAGTTTCTTTGGTGATCCCGGTACGTTCAGTCCAGTGTGTGACCAGACGGTTGCCACGCCTGCTTTTTCAGTTGCGGAGCAAAGCAAGCTGACCAGTCTCCTGTCACCAAGCGATAGTGCTCAAGCGATCAAGTGGAACCGGGAAAGACACCCGGCGAAGTC
>WNGF01001752.1_pt1 | contig 38455 bp, 39 predicted proteins | sample 5400641 | NCBI WGS metagenome assembly WNGF01 (sample SAMN13153371, study PRJNA577476) | soil metagenome | isolation source: 80 cm soil or saprolite under grassland replicate 2 | place: USA:California | collected 2016-06-15 | reverse complement strand
CGCCTTGGACGGCCGCACCGGCAAAGCCGGCACGGCCTCTTCTGGTCGGCGTCGCAAGCGAGCGCCTTGGACGGCCGCACCGGCAAAGCCGGCACGGCCTCTTCTGGTCGGCGTCGCAAGCGAGCGCCTTGGTTAACCTGACCCCGCCGTGCCGATCGCGCACCTGAGCTTGCAGTGGCAGGCGCCCCTGGCCGTCCTGGCCGGGACGGTGGTCGCGGTCGCCCTCTTCGCCCAGGCCTTCGTCCGGCTCCGGCGCCGGCGGGCGGAGCTGGCTCCGTGGACGCGTCCGCTCCTCTTCGGCGCAGGGCTCGCGCTGCTAGTGCTGCCGCTCGTCTCGCCCCTCGACGAGGCCGCCGACGAGAAGCTGCTCGCGGCGCACATGCTCCAGCACGTCCTGATCGGGGACGCGGCAGCGGCGCTGCTCGTCGTGGCCATGCGGGGGCCGCTCCTCTTCTTCCTCCTGCCTCCGGCGCTCCTGCGGCCGCTGGCGGCGCTCCGCCCGCTGCGCGCTGTCCTCTCTGTACTGCTGCGCCCGCTGGTTGCGATCGGCCTCTGGGCGGCGGCGATCTACGCCTGGCACGTCCCCGGGGTCTATGACTACGCCGCCGCGCACCCGATCGTGCACGACCTCGAGCACGTGAGCTTCGTCGCCGCCGGCACCCTCGTCTGGATCCAGCTCGTCGACCCGGCCCGCCACGCCCGCCTGCGCCGGTCTCAGCGGATCTTCTTCGCGCTCGCGATGGTGGTGCTGATGCAGCCGCTCGTGGACGCGCTGCTCTTCAGCTCCAGCCCGGCTTACGCCCGCTACGCCGACCAGCCCGACCGAGTCTTCGGGCTCTCGCCGCTCACCGACCAGCGCCTCGCGGGCGTGGTGATGATGACCGAGCAGCTGCTCGCGCTGGGAACCTGCGTCGCGCTCCTCCTACGCCCGCAGCTGACTGAGCGGCGCGAGCGGCTACGCGGGCCTGCGCTGCCGCACGGGTCGCGGTGAGCGCGCCGGCCTCGTACTCGTTCAGCTTCGAGCCGATCTTCCTCGTGCTCGCCGCCGGGGCGCTCTACGGCTATGTCCGCCTGGCCCGGACGGTCGAGCGGCCGAGCCGCATCCGGGCGGCGATCTTCGGCACCGGGATCGCCCTGATCGCGGTCTCGCTCAACTCGCCCCTGGAGACGATCGCGGTCCACTACCTGCTCCTGATCCACCTCCTCCAGAACGTGATGATCGCCGACTGGGCGCCGCCGCTTCTCGTACTCGGCCTCACCCCCGCGATGCGGGCCGCGGTCGCAGCGCGCGGCGGGAGGCCGCTCGCGCTCCTGACCCGGCCCCTCGTCGCGCTGCCGCTCTGGCTCGCCGTCTGGTACGGCGTCCACCTGCCCGTCTTCTACGACTTCGCGCTTCGTCACCCGTGGCTGCTGAACGCCGAGCACGGGGCGCTGATCTTCGCCGGCCTCGTCTTCTGGTGGCCGGTGTTCTCGCACGAGCCGCAGCGGCTCTCGACCCCGGCGCACCTGGCCTACCTGGGCGCCGCCTACGTCGGCTCCGCGTTCCTCTCGCTGGCGTTGATCTTCTCCGGCCGCGCGTTCTACGGCTTCTACGAGGCGGCGCCCAGGCTCTGGGGCCTCTCCGCCACCAAGGACCAGAACCTCGGCGGGATCCTGATGAACGCGGAGCAGATGCTCGTCTTCTTCGCGGCGCTCTCCTACTTCCTGCTGCGGCTTCTCTCGGAGGAGGAAGAGGCGCAGCGGGCGCTCGAAGGCCGGTGAGCCTCGGCTAGGAGGGCTTGGCGAAACATCGGCTGTGCCGTCGGGCCGCGCTGTTCGCCCCGATGCGGCGTCCTCAGTCGCGCCCGTATCTTCCAGATACGAACGCTCCCTGCGTCCTTGCCTCGGAACGACCATCGCACCCCGACGACGAGCGACGTTCCGCCAAACCCTCCTAGAGGCCGAGGTGACGCGCGATCACCATGCGCTGGACTTCGTTCGTGCCCTCGCCGATCTCGAGGATCTTCTGGTCCCGATAGAGGCGGGAGATCGCCGACTCCTCCATGAAGCCGTAGCCGCCGTGGATCTGGAGCGCGGCGTTCGCGGCGCGGTGTGAGAGCTCCCCGGTGAAGAGCTTCGCCATCGCTGCCTCCTTGGCGAACGGGCGGTCACGATCCTTGAGCCACGCCGCCTTGTAGGTGAGCGCGCGGCCCGCCTCGATCTCGACGGCCATGTCCGCGAGGGCGAACTGGACCGCCTGGAACTGCGCGATCGGCTTGCCGAACTGCTCGCGCTCCTTTGCGTAGGCGACCGCGAGGTCGTAGGCGCCCTGCGCGAGGCCGACTCCCATCGCCGCGACCGAGATCCGGCCGCCGTCGAGGACCTCGAGGAATTGCCGGAAGCCCTCGCCTCGCTCGCCGAGCAGGTTCTCCTCCGGCACCGCGCAGCCCTCGAACGAGAGCTCGCGCGTGTCGGAGGCGCGCCACCCTAGCTTGCGCATCGGCGGCGCGATCTCGTAGCCGGGCGTGCCGTTCGGGACGATCAGGTTCGAGATCTCGTCGTCGCCGGTGCGCGCGGTGATGGTCACGCACCGGGTGATGTCCGTGCCCGCGTTGGTGATGAAGATCTTCGAGCCGTTCACGACCCATTGCCCGTCGCGAAGCTCCGCGGTCGTGCGCGCGGCGGCCGCGTCGGAGCCCGCGCCGGGCTCGGTCAGGCCGAACGCGGCCAGCTTCTTGCCGGAGGCGAGGTCCGGGAGCCACTGCCGCTTCTGCTCCTCGGTGCCGAACATCAGGATCGGCATCGTCCCGAGCGAGGTGTGCGCCGCCATCGTGATCGCGACCGACGAGTCGATCCGCGTCAGCTCCTCGACGGCGATCGCGTAGGAGACGGTGTCGGCGCCCGCGCCGCCGTACTCCTCCGGGACCGGCATCCCCATCAGGCCGAGCTCGCCCAGCTCGGCGACGAGCTCGTAGGGGAAACGGTGCTCACGGTCGAGCTCCTCGGCGACGGGCGCGACCCGGCGCTCCGCGAACTCGCGCACCGTCGAGCGAACGAGCTCGTGCTCGGGCGAGAGGTCGAAATCCAAAATTCAGCGTGCAGCGGAGGGGCCGGAGGCCCCGGAGTCTGCGCGGGTTAGTCGAGCTGCAAGCTCGACGATTAATCGCACGCCGTAGCCGGTGCCGCCGCGCTGGGTGAGGTAGTCGCCGCGCGAGCGCTCGAGGAACGCGGGCCCGGCGATGTCGGCGTGCGCCCACGGGCCGTCGCCGACGAACTCCTCCAGGAACGCCGCCGCAAGCACCGGCGAGCCCTGGCGCAGGTCGGACGAGTTCTTCAGGTCGGCGAAGCTCGAGTCGACGTAGCGCCGGTAGCGCGGATGCATCGGCCAGGGCCAGGCGTGGTCGCCGCTCGCCTCGCCTGCCTCGACGACCTCTGCGCGCCAAAGCGGATCGTTGGCGAACACCCCCGCGTACAGGTCGCCGAGCGCGAGCTCCATCGCGCCGGTCAGGGTGGCGAGGTCGAGGATGTGGGTCGCGCCCTGCTGCCGCGCGTACCAGAGCGCGTCCGCCAGCACCAGCCGCCCCTCGGCGTCGGTGTTCGTCACCTCGATCGTCTTGCCGTTCATCGCGGTGATGATGTCGCCGGGCCGGTAGGCGTGGCCGCCGGGCATGTTCTCGCAGGCGGCAGCGACGGTCAGGACGCGCACCGGCAAGCCGAGCTCGGCGATCGCGCCGGTCGCCTCGATCACGGCCGCGCCGCCGGCCATGTCGCCCTTCATGTCCTGCATGTGCAGGGACGGCTTGAGCGAGATCCCGCCTGTGTCGAAGGTGATCGCCTTGCCGACGAGACCGAGCACGACGTCGCGATTCGCGGGCTCCGGCGGCTCGTAGCGCAGGACGACGAGTCGGGGTGGGTTGTGGCTCCCCTGGGCGACGGCGGCGAGGGCGCCCATGCCGCGCCCGCGGATCTCGTCGGGGCCGAGTGCCTCGGACTCGACGTGGTCGAGCGAGGAGGCGATCTCGGCGGCGCGGGCGGCGAGCCGCTCAGGGGTGGCCTCGTTCGGCGGGCTGTTGACGAGATCGCGGGCGCGGTTCGTCCATTCGACGATCCGGGAGGCGCGCTCGGCCGTCTCAGCGACCGCCTCGTCGCCGCAGAGGACGAGGCGTTCTAGCCGCGGCTTCGAGTCTTCGTGCTTCCAGCGCGCGGGGTCGTATGCGGCGAGCAGCGTCCCCTCGACGATCGCGCGCGCCTGCTCCTCGAGCCCCAGCGGGAGCGAGGCGTCCAGCACCCAGGCCACGGTCCGCGCGAACTCGCCGGCCTCGCTTGCGACCGCGGCGGCTGCGGTCCGGAGCGCGTCCGCGTCGAAGCCGTCGAGCTCGCCGATCCCGGCCACGGCAACCCGCTGTGCCCGCGCCTGGCCGGTCAGGTGCACGAGCCGCGCGCTCCCGAGGTCGGGGCGCAGCTCGCCGACCTCGCGAAGCTGCGCGAGGAGGCCGCCGAGCGCCTCGTCGAGCTCGGCCGCGGCTCCTGCGAGACCGTCGCCCTCGGCGAGCGGAACGGCCAGGACGTCGGCGTCGACCTCCCCCGGAGCGACCGACTGGACCTCGATTCGCATGGCCGCGCGATGCTAGCCGACCGCCCTCGTACGGTGCCCCCCATGAGGGGCATTCAAGTACTCGATCGCCCCGCCGATAGAAGGCCCGTGACTCGCGGCACGTCACTGCGGCGCCTGCGTCCCGATCGCTTCCGGCGGAGCCGGGGCGGCGCGACCGTGGAGGCCCTGACGCTCCGGATCGCGGCGCTCGTCGTCGAGCGGCAGCAGCTTCGAGGTGCGAACGTCGGAGTGGCGGACCTGGAGCGGAACCGCCTCGAGATCGCGCGCGCCCAGTGGGAGCTCGCCCACGCGCTGATCGAGCGGCACCTCCCGGGCCGGGCCACGCAGACCGCGGCGTAGCCTTTCCTCTACCGGGTACGCTCGGCTCCGTGCGGGCCGAGCTCGACAAGCGGGCGATGGCCGCGCTGTCGGCCGGTCATTTCGCCACCGACTTCGCCAACGGCGCGCTGCCTGCGCTGCTCCCGTTCATGGTCGACCGCTTCGACCTCTCGTACACGCTCGCAGCGGCGCTGATGCTCGCCTCCGCGGCCTCGTCCTCGCTGATCCAGCCGCTCTTCGGCGCCTGGTCGGACCGGCGCGGCGCGCTCTGGCTCCTGCCGAGCGGGGTGGCGCTGGCCGGGATCGGGATTGCGCTGGCCGCGGCCGCGCCCTCGTACTGGCTCGTGCTCCTGCTCGTCGTCGTCTCGGGGCTCGGGGTGGCCGCCTACCACCCGGAGGGCTCGAAGTTCGCCGCCTACGCCAGCGGCCGCCGCCGAGCGAGCGGGATGAGCCTCTTCTCGCTCGGCGGCAACGTGGGCTACGCGCTGGGCCCCACGGCGACGACCCCGCTCGTGCTCGCCTTCGGCCTGGCCGGCGGCCTCTTGCTCGTCGTCCCGTGCCTGGCCGTCGCGGCGCTGTTGGTGCTCGCGGTGCCGTTCCTCGCGGGCTTCTCGCCCGGGCGCGGAACCGCCGCGTCGAGCTCGGTCGAGCCGGACCGGCCCGGGGCGCTCGGGTTGCTGCTCGGCGTGATTGCCTTCCGCAGCGTCGCCTGGTTCGGGCTCGTCACCTTCGTTCCGCTCTGGGAGGTCTCGCTCGGGCACTCGAAGGCTCACGGCAGCCACCTGCTCTCGCTGATGCTGCTCGCGGGCGGGCTCGGCACGCTGGCCGCCGGCCCGATCGCGGACCGGCTCGGCCGGCGCCCGGTGCTGATCGTCAGCATGGCCGCGACGGGGCCGCTGATCCTGGTGTACGTGCTGATGGGCGGGATCCTCGGGGCAATCGCGCTCGCGCTCGTCGGCGTCTGCGTGATCGGCACCTTCGGCGTGACGATGGTGATGAGCCAGGAGTATCTGCCCAGACGGATCGGGATGGCTTCGGGCCTCTCGATCGGCCTCTCGATCGGCCTCGGCGGCGTCGCCGCGGTCGGGCTCGGCGCGATCGCCGACACGATCGACCTGCGCAGCGCGATGTACGCAGCCGCGGCCGCGCCGCTCGCCGGGCTCGTGCTCGCCGCGCTCCTCCCCTCGACCCGCTCGCGCCGTCGCCTGGCACCCGAGCCGGTCATACCTTAGATGGCTTGGTAAACCAACTCGATCGACCGGTCACTTCAGACGGACGCCCGGCCGAGGCATCGCTTGCGATGCCGATTCGGAGGCCATGCCGGCTATTGCCGGCGTGGCCGTCCAAGTCCCGCGCGTCCTGCTGGCGGCACCGCAAGCGGTGCCTTAGGTAGTCTCGGCGCCCGCATGCCCGAGACCCCGAAAGAGTTCTTCGAGACGCTCGAGTCGCGGGTCGACTCGGCCAAGGCGGGCGGCCTGACCGCGACCTACCGCTTCGAGATCGACGGCGCCGGCACCTGGACGGTGGACGTCGACGACGGCAAGGTCTCTGTCAGCGAGAACGGCGGCGACGTGGACTGCACGATCACGACCTCGTCCGAGACGTTTATGAAGATCGCCAACGGTGAGCAGAACCCAACCGCCGCGTACATGTCCGGCAAGCTGAAGGTGAAGGGCGACATGGGCCAGGCGATGAAGCTCCAGAACCTCTTCTAGACGCGATGAGGCTGGTCGCGGTTGCGCTGCTCGCGCTGACGCTCGGCAGCGGGACGCGGGCGGCCCGACCGCGGGCCCTTCACCGGCGACATCTGCGTCGTCTCCTCGACCGGCGGCCGGACGCACCGTTGACGAGCGCGCGGAGCAGGAGTACTCACCGACGTCTGGACCGTGAACGCGGACGGCTCGAACGAGCGCGAGCTGCTCGGCCGAGCGCTGCAGCCGGCCACCTGTTCCCGTCGCCCTACTACGCGGGCTAACTTCGAGCGAGCTGAGGGAGGATTTTCTGACGGATCCTTCTTTTTCCTTGCGCAGGGGCCATTGGCTCGTAACAATCGAGTCGTAGGTTCGGGTCCCCCAAGGAACGGAGGCCCTCGATGTTCCCGCTCCAACGGATGCGCGTGCTCCTTCTCGCCGTGACGGCGTTCGCTGCGACCGCCGTCCTCGCCGGCAGCGCGGGCGGAGCGGCCGGCACGCCAATGGCGACGAAGATCCGAGCGAGCGGCTACGGCACCAACAACGGATTCCCCGCCTGGTCGCCCGACGGCGCTCGGATCGCGTTCACGAGCGCCCGCGACGGACGCGAGCACATCTTCGTCATGAACGCCGACGGCTCTCACGTCCGCCGGATCACGAACGGGAAGACACGAGACCTCACGCCGGCCTGGTCCGCGGACGGCACGAAGATCGCGTTCACCGCCGTGAGCGCGAGCGGAGCCTACGTCGACGTCGTGAACGTGTCCGGAGGCGCCCGCACGCGCCTGACGAGCGGCGGCCGCGACTACACGCCCGACTGGTCGCCGGACGGGTCCAAGCTCGTCTTCGTCAGCGAGCGCGACCTGCATTCCCAGCTCTACGTCATCAACGCGGACGGCTCGGGCCAGACGCGGCTGACGGTGGACAGCGAGGTGGACGGCGAGCCCGACTGGTCGCCCGACGGGTCGAAGGTCGCCTTCGTCGGCGGTGGTCAGGACGAGGGCTTCATCGACGTGATCGGCGCCGACGGCACCGGCCGCAAGCAGCTCACGTTTGCAGGCTCCGAGTGGGCGCCCGACTGGTCGCCGGACGGCCAGAAGATCGCGTTCGAGGTCGACTCCGACGTCGAGGACTGGATCTACCTGATGAACCCGGACGGCACCCAGATAACGCGACTGACCCGCGGGTCGGCGGAGGATGCGTTCCCGAGCTGGGCGCCGGACGGCAGCAAGCTCGCGTTCATGAGCGATCGCGACCGGTACACCGGCTTCGATGTCTACACGATGAAGGCGACCGGGGGCGGCGACCGGCGGCTGACGTACGGCAAGTGCACGATCGTGGGGACGGCTCGCGCGGATGTGCTCCGTGGCACGGCGGGCCACGACGTCATCTGCGGCTTCGGCGGAAACGACACGCTCCTCGGCCGCGGCGGCGCCGACGTTCTCGTGGGTGGGGCGGGCAACGATCGCCTCGACGGCGGCTCCGGGGCCGACGAGATCGATGGCGGTTCGGGGAACGACGTCATCCTCGCGCGTGACCATGCTCGCGACCGCATCGCGGGCGACGGCGGCAGCGATCGGGCCCGGGTCGACCGGCGACTGGACGTGATTCGGACGGTCGAGCGCTTCTTCTGAGCTCGCGCCGGGGGCCTGCGACGGCCGAGCGCGGCGGGTACGCCACCGCCGCGCTCTGGTCGACGCCGGTTCGTCTACCACCATGGCACTGAGAGTGCCTTGGACGGCCGCACCGGCCAAGCCGGCACGGCCTCTATGGTCGGCGTCGCAAGCGAGCGCCTAGGACGGCCGCACCGGCCAAGCCGGCACGGCCTCTTTGGTCGGCGTCGCAAGCGCGCGCCTTACTCCTCCAGCTCGACGAGCAGCGCGCCGCCGGCGACGTGGTCGCCTTCGCTCACGTGGACGGAGCGGACGACGGCCTCGTACGGCGAGACGACCGGCGTCTCCATCTTCATCGCCTCCAGGACGACGAGCGGCTGCCGCGGCTGCACCTCGTCGCCTTCGCCGACGAGCACGCGGATGACGGTCCCCGGCATCGGCGCCGTGAGGCTGCTCTGCTCGGCCCGCGTGCCGTGGTCGTGCGCCGCCGAGTCGGGATCGGGCGGCGGGGCCGGAGCGGGGGCGGGGAGGTTGAGGCGGAACCCGCCGAGCCACGGGCCGTCGGGAGAGCGCAGAGGCAGTGTCGACAGCGGCGGGTGCTCGGTTAGGAACGCGGTCGTCGTGCGGCCGGCTTCGAGCGCCGGATGGGAGACGAGCCAGCGCAGGAACGGGAGGTTCGTGACGACGCCCTCGACCTCGGTCTCCGCGAGCGCGACTCGCAGCCGGTCGAGCGCCTCCTTGCGCGTCTCGCCGCGCGCGATCAGCTTCGCGATCAGCGGGTCGTAGGCGGTGCCGACCTCGTCGCCCTCCTCGACGCCCGCGTCGGCGCGGATCCCTTCCGGCAGCCGCAACCGCTCGATCCGCCCGGCCTGGGGCAGGAACGTCTGCGGATCCTCGGCGTAGAGTCGCACCTCCACCGCGTGCCCGTCCAAGTAACAGTCTGTTACTTGGAGCCGCTCGCCCTGCGCGATCCGCAGCTGCTCCTGGACGAGATCGACTCCGGTGACGAGCTCGGTCACGGGGTGCTCGACCTGGATCCGGCCGTTCAGCTCGAGGAACCGGAAGTCGCGCCCATCGAGCATGAACTCGGCGGTCCCGGCGCTGCGGTAGCCGATCGCTCGCGCGAAGGCGACCGCCGCCTCGCTCATCCGGGCCCGTAGCTCTGGGTCGAGCGCGGGGGAGGGCGCCTCCTCGAGCACCTTCTGGTGACGGCGCTGGACCGAGCACTCGCGCTCGCCGAGCGCGACCACCTCTCCGTTCGCGTCGCCGAGGAGCTGGATCTCGACGTGGCGGGGGCGCTCGACGTAGCGCTCACAGAAGACGCGCTCGTCGCCGAAGGCCGCCTTCGCCTCGCGCCGCGCCGCCGCGAGCGCCTCGTCGAGCTCGCCCGGCTCCCGGACGACCCGCATCCCGCGGCCGCCGCCCCCGGCCGTCGCCTTGATCATCAGCGGGAAGCCGATCTTGCCCGGCTCGCCCTCCGGCACGACCGGCACCCCTGTCTCGCGCGCGATCCGCTTCGCCTCGAGCTTGTCGCCGCCGGCCCGCAGCGCCGCCGCCGAGGGGCCCACCCAAACGAGCCCCGCCGCCTCGACCGCCGCCGCGAAGTGCGGGTTCTCCGCGAGGAAGCCGTACCCGGGATGAATCGCCTCTGCGCCGGCCTGCTTCGCCGCGCGGATGTGCTCCTCGGAGTGCAGGTAGGAGCCGATCTCGACCGACTCGTCGGCCGACCGCGCGTGCAACGAGCCGGCGTCGTCCGGTGGGGCGACCGCCACCGTCGCGATCCCGAGCTCCCCGCAGGCGCGGAAGATCCGCAGCGCGATCTCGCCGCGGTTCGCTACGAGGAGCTTTCGAATGTCCACGCGGGGTCGCGCTTCTCGATGAACGCGCGCAGGCCCTCCTGGCCCTCGTCGCTCGTCCGGCGCTGGGCGATCCGGCGTTCCGTGCCGAGGGCGTCGGGCCGCTCGAGCACGAGCTTCTTCGCGTGCTTTGTCGCCTCCGGGCCCGCGGTCCGCAGCTCGGCGAGCACGCGCTCGACCGCTTCGTCCAGGTCCTCCGCGAGCTCGTGGACGAGGCCGATTCGCAGCGCCGTCTCGGCGTCGAAGCGCTCTCCCGTGACGAAGTAGCGCCGGGCAGCGCTCGCGCCGATCTTCGCCAGCGCGAACGGCGAGATCACCGACGGGATGATCCCGAGCTTGACCTCCGAGAAGGCGAACCTGGCGTCCGGCGCCGCGACCGCGATGTCGGCGCAGGCGAGGAGCCCGCAGCCGCCCCCGAGAGCGTGGCCGTGAACGCGGGCGATCACCGGCGCCGAGCAGGAGTTGATCGACTCGAGCATCATCCGCAGCCGGCGCGCGTCCGCGACGTTCTCCTCGTAGCTGAGCTCGATCGAAGCCCGCATCCAGTCGACGTCGGCGCCCGCCGAGAAGCTCTTGCCCTCGCCGGCGAGCACGACCGCGCGTGCCTTGCCCACATCGGAGAACGCCTCGGTCAGCTCCCGGATCAACTCGGCGTCGAACGCGTTGCGCCGCTCCGGCCGCGCCATCGTCACGCGCAGAAGATCGCCGTCCAGCTCGACGCGCAACGCTGCCATCCCCGCGCATCGTAAAGTTGCCCGCGATGCTGCGCGGAGCGCTCGCCGCCGCCGTCACGCCCCTCCGCGACGAAGGCGCCGCCCTCGACGAGGAGGCCTTCCGGCCCTACGCTGAATTTCTGGCCGCTTCCGGGCTCGACGGAGTCTTGGTGCTCGGGACGACGGGCGAGGGGATCCTCCTCTCTGCGGTGGAGCGGCGGCGGGCGGCCGAGCTCTTCCTCGAGGGGCCGCTGCCGGTGATCGTCCAGTGCGGCGCGCAGACCACGGCCGAGACGGAGGCGCTCGCCGGCCACGCGGCCGAGGCCGGCGCTGCCGGGGTCGCGGTGATCGGGCCGCCGTACTACGCCTTCGACGAGCGGGCGCTGCTCGCGCACTTCGCTGCCGCCGCGCACGCCTGCGCGCCGGTGCCCTTCTACGTCTACGAGCTCGCCGCGCGGAGCGGCTACGCGGTGCCCGTCTCGGTGGTCGAGCGCCTCCGCGACGAGGCGCCGAACCTGGTGGGGCTGAAGGTCTCCGACCGGCCCTTCGAGGCCGTCGAGCCGTACCTGCTCGAGGGCCTGGACGTCTTCGTCGGCGCCGAGGAGCTCGTGGTCGCGGGACTCCAGCGTGGGGCCGCCGGCGCGGTGTCGGGGCTCGCCGCGGTCTACCCCGAGCGCGTTGTCGCTCTCGTTCGGGACCGCGCGGGGAACGCGCCCGAGCTTCGGCGCACGCTCGACCGGTACCCGTTCCAGGCGGCGGCGAAGTTCGTCCTCGGCCGGCGAGCCGTGCCGGTGCTCGAGGATGTCCGCCCGCCGCTGCGGAGGCTGACCGACGACGAGCGAAGGGAGCTCGACGAGTGGCTCGAATCGTCGTAGCCGGCGCCGGCGCGATCGGAGCGTCGGTCGCGTACCACCTGGCGTCACTCGGCGCGCGTGACGTCACGCTCGCCGATCGAGGCGGGATCGCCTCCGGTGCGACGGCCAAGGCGATGGGCGGCGTGCGCCAGCAGTTCTCTACGGCGGCCGAGGTGCGCCTGGCGCAAGCGAGCATCCGCTTCTTCGAGGAGCTCGGCGCGCCGCTCTTCGAGCAGGTCGGCTACCTGTTCCTCGCCACGACGGAGCCGGGGCTGGCCGAGCTGGAGGAGCAGAGGGAGCTCCAGGCCGAGCTCGGCGTTCCGGTCGACCGGGTCGATCCTTCCTTCGTCGAGGGTCTGCGCACAGACGACGTCCTCGGGGCCGTCCTCTGCGCGACCGACGGCGTCGCCGATCCTCCCGCGGTGACGCGGGAGCTCGTCCGCCGCTCGCTCAAGCTCGGGGTCGAGCTGCGGGAGAGGACGCCGGCCGAGACGATCGACGCCGACATTCTCGTGATCGCCTGCGGCCCCTGGTCGGCGGAGGTTGCCGCGACGCGGGGGATCGACCTGCCCGTGCGCCCGCTCTGTCGCCAGCTCCTGGAGACGAGCGAGCTGCCCGGCCTGCCCGAGCGTCTGCCGATGGTGCTCGAGGCCGAGAGCGGCTTTCACTTCCGCCGGCGCGGCGATCGGCTCGTCCTGGCGATGGCCGACCCGGAGCCTCGCTGGGGCTTCGAGGAACGAGTCGACGAATCGCTCGTGGACGACCGGCTCGGCCGGCTCGACCGCCGCTTCCCGCTAGCGCTCGGCGCGACGATCGACCGCAGCTGGGCCGGCCTCTACGACATGACCCCGGACGCGCACCCGGTCCTGGGCGAGGTCGCGGACGGCGTGTACGCGGCCTGCGGCTTCTCGGGCCACGGCTTCATGCAGTCACCCGCGGTCGGGCGCGCGCTCGCGGAAGAGATCCTCGGCCTCACCCCGAGCCTCGACTTGGCGCCGTACCGCCTCGACCGCTTCGAGACGGGGGCCGCCTTCCCCGAGACGCTGATCCTCTAGGCGCCAAAGCTACGGGCGCTCGAGCTGAAACTCCTCGCCGATCTCCGGGTCCTTGCCGATCAGGTCCCGGATTCGTTGCGCTCCCTCCACGGAGCCGGAGAAGGCGATCAGGCCGAAGCGCTCCGTAACCGGGTCCGAGACCCAGACGTCCCTATCGGGCAGAGCCGGCAGTTGGGCCCGCAGCTCATCGAGCGTCGTCTTCGAGTCTGCGAGATTCCAGAGCAGGAGCCGAACCGTCACGCCTCGTCCGGGACGCCGGGCGTGGGCAGCTTCGCCAGGAGCTGCTTGATCCGGCGCAGGACGTCCGCCTCCTCGTGCCCGAAGTCGTCGAGGTAGGAGTGCAGCGCCGCCTGCACCAGCCGCAGGTCCTCGTCGCTCAGCTCGATCGTGTGGTTCAAAACGGCCCCCTTGGCTCGTGGCTTCCGCGCGGCGCACCGACCGCGCAGGCGTCATTACATCCGAAAGACGCCGAAGGTCGTCTCGGGAATCGGCGCGTTCAGGGCGGCCGCGATGCCCATCGCGAGCACGCGGCGCGTGTCGAGCGGGTCGATGATCCCGTCGTCCCAGAGCCGGGCGGTGGAGAAGTACGGGTTCCCCTCCGCCTCGTACTTGGCCCGAATCTCGTCAGGGTCCGCGTCCCCGACCATCTTCAGCACCGTCGCGGCCTGGTCCCCGCCCATCACGGAGATGCGCGCGTTCGGCCACATCCAGAGCTGCCGGGGGCCGTACGCACGTCCGCACATGCCGTAGTTGCCTGCCCCGAACGAGCCGCCGACGACGACCGTGAACTTCGGCACCTCCGCGCAGGCGACGGCGGTGACGAGCTTCGCCCCGTCGCGCGCGATCCCCCCGGCCTCGTACTCCTTCCCGACCATGAAGCCCGTGATGTTCTGGAGGAAGACGAGCGGCACGCGGCGCTTGCACGCGAGCTCGACGAAGTGCGCTCCCTTCGCCGCCGACTCGCCGAACAGAACGCCGTTGTTGGCGAGGATCCCGGCCGGGTAGCCCTCGATGCGGGCGAAGCCGCAGACCAGGGTCTCGCCGTAGAGGGCCTTGAACTCGTGGAAGCGGCTCCCGTCGACGATGCGGGCGATCAGCTCGCGCGGGTCGACCTGCTCGCGGAAGTCGGTCGGGATCAGCCCGTAGAGCTCGGCGGGATCGGCGGCGGGCGGCTCCGGCGGGGTCAGACCCCAGGGCGGGTCCTTCTCGGGTAGGTTCAGGTTGCGGATGATCTCGCGCACGAGCGCGAGCGCGTGCTCGTCCGAGGTCGCGTAGTGGTCGGCGACGCCGGACTGCCGAGCGTGCACGTCCGCTCCGCCGAGCTCCTCGGCGCTCACCTCCTGCCCGGTGGCCGCCTTCACGAGCGGCGGCCCGCCGATGAAGATCGTCCCGGTGCCCTTGACGATGATCGTCTCGTCGCTCATCGCCGGCACGTAGGCGCCGCCGGCCGTGCACGAGCCCATCACCGCCGCGATCTGCGGGATCCCCTGTGCCGAGAGGCGCGCCTGGTTGTAGAAGATCCGGCCGAAGTGGTCGCGGTCGGGGAAGACCTCGGCCTGGAGCGGTAGGAAGGCGCCGCCCGAGTCGACCAGGTAGACGCAGGGCAGGCGGTTCTGCTCGGCGACCTCCTGCGCACGCAGGTGCTTCTTGACCGTGAGCGGGAAGTAGGTGCCGCCCTTGACGGTCGCGTCGTTGGCGACGAGCACGCACTCCTGCCCTTCGATCACGCCGATCCCGGTCACGATCCCCGCGCCCGGGGCCTGACCCTCGTATACGTCCCACGCGGCCAGAGCCGAGATCTCGAGGAAGGCCGTGTCGGGGTCGAGCAGCCGGTCGATCCGCTCCCGCGCAGTCAGCTTCCCGCGCGAGCGGTGCCGCTCGAGTGCCTTGTCGCCGCCGCCGCGAGCGACCTGCACCGTGCGCTCGCGGAGCTCGGCCACGAGCTCCTCCATCCGAGCCCGCCGCTCCTCGAACGAGTCCGATGCCTCGACCTGTGACGTGAGCACGGCCACGGCGTTGAGCCTACCGCGCTCGGCGACTACAGCCGGTGCCGGACTCCAGGCTCTGCCTCAAGGCGCCAGAGCTGCGCCTCGAACCCTTCGCCTGCCGACCCGGCCGGAAGAGTGGCAGGAGCCGTGGCCAAAGGCGTCATGTCGGGGGTCGGACCCCTGGACCTGTCCGAAACGGACGTGGTCGCTCGATTGCCTGCACGGACGCCTGTTTTTCGGCGCCTGTGGACGATCGGTCCGGCTTTCGTGCGGTACCGAAAAGCCATGTCCCCCGGTCAGACCCCGGAGTGCAGTGACAACGCATCCGCCGACGCGGCCGACATGGCGGACGCGGCTCCGAACGGCTCGAGGTGTGGTGATGCCGGCGCAAGTCGTCATGCGAGCGTCAGCGAGCGGACTTGCGTCGGCGAAGACAGGGGCGGCAGGACTCGAACCTGCAACCCCCGGTTTTGGAGACGAGCGGTCTTTGGCTTGGTTATGCGGTGTTCAGGCCGCGCGCTACAACCCGCGCCACAGCGAGAGAGGCAGTCTCGCGTACTGGAACCCCGGCGCGTGTTCCGCAATGTCACCTGAGGCGGTGTGCCCTTTCTATCCACAGGTCATCACCGCTTCTAAGCGGGATCTCCGCTGTGCGATGACGCGTACGAGATAGATACGATGAGCTGGACGACGAAGGGGCGATTCGTCGCGGTCGGGCTGTCCGCCGCACTTGTGGCTGGGGCGACGGCCACGTTCTTGACGCTGAGAGGCAACCGCACTGACGGCAGAAGGTCCCTCCACCCAGTGCGGGAGACCGCCTTCGCGGCTCTGCGAGCTCGCCCGCTGCGCGTTCCGTCCGTTCCTCGCAAGAGCTGCACTGCTCCAATAGCGCCGGGACTCTTCGTGGCGGTCGGGCTTCCCCACGCAATCCCGGCCGAGGGCGCGCTTGGAGCCCTGGGCCGGTGCACCCGGTCTCACGTGGAATACCCCGATTTCTTGACTTCTTCCCGCCGGTGAGAGGGAGTCCGCTCGCGCGGAGCGGCTGGTGGAGCAACGAAACGATGTGGGTGAGCGAACCGAGCTATTCAGGACCGGTTCTCGTGCGGGGCCGGATGGTGCACAGCTCGGCGCGGGTGGGTTTTGGCCCTCGGATCCAGCCGGCGTGGGAACTCCGCTTGCTCGCGGGTCCCTGGGACGAGGCACGTGGACCTGTCCGCGTCTGGGGCAAGCGGGTTCGCCCGCCGAAGAAGTGGCGGGTGCGACGCGCCTATACCCGTGTTGCCGCCGCAAGTGGGCAGGGAGAGCTTTGTTACTTCTTCCAGCTCGACGGCACGTCCTTCAGCCAGACCCTGCTGTTCGGCGTCATCGTTCAGCGTTAGGCCCGTCTTCGGCGGTAGTCCGGCCTACACCAGTGTCCCGACTGCTCGCCTGCGCACTCACGCCTCGGCCGTCCGGCGCCTTACGCGGCTCTGCGCGGACGTGGGCGGGCGCGACCCGGTTGGTCGGGCTGTCTCGGCGTGGTGGGGTGGCGAGGTCTCAGTCGCGGAGCCGATAGCTGGCGTCGCCGTGCTACGCCGCGGTTCGCCTGAGCGGTTCCCCGACGAACTTGCCGCTCTCGTCTAGCTCGAAGACGGCGAACTCTTCCGCCGCGGACGGTTCAGCTTGAACCATCGCATCCAGGGCGCGTTCAGCCTCCTCGCGCGTATCGAACTCGCCCATCAAGTCGGCACCGATGAAGAACGCGTAAGAGGCCACGGCACCCATCCTACGAGCTGTCGCATCGCTCGACTACGATCAGAGCAATGGCGAAAGCGGTCGAGAAGGACCCCGAACGGATCGCGGCCGAGCTGCGCGAGCGTCGGAGCTTGCTCGAGCGAAGCGCAGAGACGTACCTCGCCCTCGCGGACCGCCTCGACGACGAGATCGCCGCCCTCGAGGTTGCGCAACGCCTCGCTACGCCGGCGGACGACGTCGACTTCGACCAGCTTCTCGACCGAGCCGAACGAGACGCCGGCGAGGGCTGATGCTGCCCGTCACGGCGCGCCCCGAGGTCGCGGACGACCTCGCGCGCCTCACGCCCGCGCTCCTTCGCGCGCTTCGACGCATGGTCGGCAAGCTCCGGGCGGATCCCATGCGCTACAGCCAGCCGCTCGACTACGACACGCGGATCGGCAACCTCGGCGACTGCCGGAAGGTCTACTTCGACGAGGACGAGACGATCCGTCCGGCGGGGTACCGGATCGTCTTCCGGTTGCTCCCCGACGAGCAGTCGCCTGAGCGCATCCAGATCGTCAGTATCGGCCGCCGGGCGAATCTGGACGTCTATCGCGCGGCAGCCGAGCGTCTCGAGCGTCGTTGAGAGCGCTGGCGAGATAGCTGTCGAGCAGCGCGGCAGCCTCGCCCTCGTTGCTCGGCATCAAGGAGCCGTAGCGGTCCTGGGCGATCTTCTGGGCGCCGTGAGCGGTTAGGTGCCGCTCCAGATCGCGGCGCTTCACTCAGCGAATATGAGCTCGAGCGGCTCGCTGCTGGCGACGTCCGTGTCGTCGTCCGGCGCGAGCATGAGGCGGAGAGCGTCGATGACGTTCTCACGCGCCTCCTCGCGGGTCCGGCCCTGACTGATCGCGCCGGGCACCTGGACGACGCGTGCAACGATCCAACCTTCCTCGTCGGGCTCGCCGTACGTGATCGTCAGCCGAAGCGTGTCGCTCATCGAGCACACCGTAGCCTGAGAGCGAGGGCCAAGCTAGTCACGAGCTGCGGTCATCGCTTGGGAGAGGTAGGAGTCGAGCAGCGCGGCCGCCTCGCTCTCGTTGCCGGGCATCAGGTGGCCGTAGCGGTCGAGGGTGATCGTCACGGACGAGTGCCCCATATACGTGCTCAGCGCCTTGGCGTTCACGCCGGCCGCGATCATCAGCGATGCGAACGTGTGCCGGCACTCGTGGAGCCCGATCGGGTCGAGGCCGGCGCGTAGCCAGGTGGCGTTGGCTCGCTTGCGGACGTTCGAGGGCGTGAACGGTTGCGTGTAGCTCGTGCCGAAGGCGAGCCCGACGCGGCGGCCGGAGCGAAGCTTGTGCTCGACGAGCTGGTCACGCAAGGCGGCCGCGATCGGCACCGTTCGCCTCGCCGCCCGGCTCTTCGGAGGGACGACGCCTTCCTTCGCGTCCCAGGAACGCTCGACGTGGATCACGCCGACCGTCACGTCGACGTCCTCCCAGCACAGCGCCAGCAGCTCGCCTCGGCGAAGGCCCGCGTACATCGCCGTCGCCCAGAGCGCGCGGTCGCGCTCGGGTAGCGCGGCGAGCAGCGCTGCCGCTTCGGTGGGCGAGGCGATTCGGTCGCGACTGCCCTCGACGGCCGGCAGCTCGAGACCGGTCGTCGGGTTCACGGCGATCTCACCTCGGGCGAGCGCGCGGCGGAAGATCGCGCGCAGCGGCATCAGCGTGTTGCGAACCGTGCTGGCGTCGAGCCCGTCCGCGCAGAGCCGGTCGGCGAAGTCCTGGACGTCGATCCGGCGGATCTCCGAGAGGCGGGCCCCACCGAGCTCGGGCAGCACGCGACTGACGAGCGCCGCCTCGTAGCCGCGGATCGCCGACGGCTTGTAGCGGTGGCCGCTCCGGTTCCGGATCGCTCCGCTGCGCGCGCCCTCGAGCCAGGCCTCGGCAGCCTCGCGGAGCGTCTCCGACGCGCCCGCGCGCATCGTGCCCTGCCGCAGCGCCACCTGCGCCTCCGCGCGCCACGCCTTCGCTTCTGCGAGCGTCGGGAATGTCTTGAAGAGGCGCGTGCCCTCTCGGGCGCTCCAGACGTTCGCCTGGTAGGTCGGCTTGCACGTGCACCGGCCGCCGCTCCGGGCCGGACAGAGCTTCCCGTGGCGGACGCGGATTCCGGGGCTCATGACAGGCCACGCTAACGAGCCCGTCGGACGGCGGCGCCACAGTCGCGCCACAGTCAGAACCGGATTTCAGCCCGTTTCAGCAGTCGAAGCCGAACTCACCCGCGGCTGGAAAGAAAGCAAGAAAACCTGCCAACCATGCGGGTTTCCGCCTCGGCGGGAGAAGCAGGGGCGGCAGGACTCGAACCTGCAACCCCCGGTTTTGGAGACCGGTGCTCTGCCAGTTGAGCTACGCCCCTAAAGGGTTGCGCGAGCGATTGTAGCCGCGCCCTTTCTAGAGTCCCGGTGTGGCTCCGCCCCCGCAGCGGCGTTCGCTCGGCGCGCTCTTCCTGGTGCTCGCGATCGCCTTCGCCGGGATCGCCACGGCCGCGGCGGAGGCCGTCGACTCGCAGCCGGGCCTGGTCGTCGTCGTGATCGCCGCCGGCGCGATTGCGCTCTGGCTGCTCACGCTGGCCGTGCGCAACCTCCGGCCCCGCTGAGGAGAAGTCCAACCGAGACCGTATTCTCTACGCGTGGCCGTCGACGAGACGCAGGCCCTGTGGCGCGAGTTCGTGAAGACCAAGGACCAGGCGATCCGCGACCGCCTGATTCTCACCTACGCGCCGCTCGTCAAGTACGTCGCCGGGCGGCTGGGCAGCGGCCTCCCGGCCCACGTGGACGAGAACGACCTCGTCTCGTACGGCCTGCTCGGCCTGATCGGCGCGATCGAGCGCTTCGACCCCGACCGCGACATCAAGTTCGAGACCTACGCGATCGCGCGGATCAAGGGCTCGATCATCGACGAGCTGCGCGCGATGGACTGGGTGCCGCGCTCGGTCCGCTCCCGTGCGCGCGACATCGAGCGGGCGATCGGCGAGCTCGAGCGCAAGCTCCACCGCGCCCCGACGGACGAGGAGATCGCGGAGAAGGTCGGCGTCTCGACGGACGAGCTCGACGACAGCCTGACCGAGATCTCGCGCTCCTCGATCGCCGCCCTCGACGAGCTCTGGACGGTCTCGTCGTCCGGCGGCGACCAGGTCGCCCTGATCGACACGATCGAGGACACGCAGGGGCCGGAGCCGCAAGCGGAGCTCGCCCAGACCGAGCTGCGAGAGGCCCTCGGCGAGGCGATCGCGCGCCTCCCGGAGCGGGAGAAGCTGGTCGTCACGCTCTACTACTACGAGGAGCTGACCCTGCGCGAGATCGGCGAGGTGCTCGGGGTGACCGAGTCGCGCGTCTCGCAGTTGCACACGAAGGCGATTCTCCGCATGAAGGCCCGTCTGGCCGGCTCACCGGCGCGCGAGCCGCTCGGGCGCTAGCCGGTTCCGGCGAAATCGGGTACGTTTTCGGTCCACGACATGTGGCTCGCATCGCATATGCGTTGGGAGGCGCTCGATACGAGCGCGTTGGGGTCACGAGCAGCGGCTCCGGCTGCTGCCCAGACAGAAAGGACGTGGGAGAGTGAAGCAGCGACGAATATTCGTCGTGCTTGGGCTGATCGGGACAGTTGCCCTGGTCGCCGCGTTCAGCGTCGTCGCGGCCGGTAGCGCCGGGACGAAAGCACGCGCCCAAGTCGGCACCAGAGCCGCCATCGCACCCCCGAGGGTGCCTAACGCGAAAGCCATCCGGAAGAAGTACGGAGGCCAGAAGATCACCTTCATCGGCGACAAGATCGGCAATACTCACCAGCGTGACCTGAAGCTCACCGCTCGGTTCACCAAGGACACGGGCATCAAGATCGATCTCATCCCGCATCCAGCGAGCGGCACCGACGCCTATGCGCAGCTCGCGCGGAACTTCTCAAGCCACTCCTCGGACGTCGATCTGGCGATGCTCGACGTAGTCTGGCCGGGGGCGTTCGCGACGTATCTCGTCGATCTGAAGCCGAAGCTTGGCAAGGCGGCGAAAAAGCACCTGCAGAGCATCGTCCAGAACGACACCGTAGGCGGGAGGCTCGTCGCGATGCCATGGTTCAGCGACTACGGCATCCTCTACTACCGGACCGACCTGCTCAAGAAATATGGCTACAAGCATCCGCCGCGGACGTGGAAAGAGCTCGGCTCGATGGCCAAGAAGATCCAGACCGGCGAGCGCAAGAGCAATTCGAACTTCACCGGCTTTGTGTTCCAAGGCAGCGCGTACGAGGGGCTGACGTGCGACGCGCTCGAATGGATTGCCTCGAGCGGCGGCGGCCATTTCTTCGACAAAGGCAAGGTCTCGATCAACAATTCGAAGGCGGCGGCCATCCTGAACCAGGTCCGCGGCTGGGTCGGCAACATCGCGCCGCGCGGCGTGACGACGTACCAGGAGACGGAGTCGCTCAATGTATTCGACTCCGGCAACGCGGCCTTCATGCGCAACTGGCCCTATGCCTACTCGGCGAGCCAGACCTCGGCGGTCAAGGGCAAGTTCGGCGTGACGGTGCTGCCGCACAGCGGGAAGAATCCATCGGTCGCAACGGTCGGCGGCTGGCAGCTCGGAGTGTCGAAGTACTCGAAGCACAAGGGAGCTGCGATCGAGCTCGTTCGCTACCTGGCGAGCCCGGGCGCGCAGAAATTCACCGCGATCTTCGCCAGCAACCCCCCGACGATCCCGTCCGTCGTGTCCGACAAGGCCGTCGTGAGGGTGAACCCCTGGCTCAAGCCCGACATCGCCAAGGTGGCGCGTGTGACCCGGCCTTCGCGGTTCCTGAAGGGGAAGTACACAGAGGGGTCGCAGATCATCTTCCAGGGCATCAACCAGATTCTCAACGGGCAGAACGCCAACAGTGTGCTGCCCGGGATCGCATCTCGGCTGAGACGCCTGGTTGGGTAGCCGGCCGATCGGGCACGCCCACAGGGCGCATTCGGGAGGACGGGAGCGTTAATCTCCTGTCCTCCCGCCGTCCCGGAAAGGACGATGAACACGACGGAGGCCCCCAGCATTGCGCGGCCGCGGCTGAGACGTCGCCGATCGACGCGGCTTCAGCGTCGGCAAACGCGTCTCGCCTGGATCATACTGGCACCCTCGCTCGCGGTCGTCGCAGCCGTCGCGTTCTACCCCCTCGGGCAGACGGTCTACCAGAGCTTCACGAACAAGCAGTTTCTGGCGCTGGAACCGACGAGGTGGATCGGACTCGAGAACTACAGGGACCTGATCCACGACACCGTCTTCCGCGACGCGGTCGTCACGACGGTGAAGTTCACCGTCATCACCGTCTTCTTCGAGTTCATCCTCGGGCTGATCATTGCCCTCGTGGTCAACTCGAACTTCAAGGGCCGCGGTGCAATGCGCGCCGTCATGCTCGTGCCCTGGGCGATTCCGACCGTGATCGCGGCCCAGATGTGGAACTGGATGTACAACGACATCTACGGCGTGATCAACGACGGCTTGGTCCGTCTCCACATCGTCGATCATTCCGTCGCCTGGACGGCGCAGCCGAGCACCGCGCTCGCTTCGGTGGCGGCAGTCGACATCTGGAAGACGACGCCGTTCGTCGCCCTCCTCCTGCTCGCGGGCCTCCAGGTCATCCCGAGCGAGCTGTACGAGGCGGCGGCGGTCGACGGCGCCGGCAAATTGCAGCAGTTCTGGCGGATCACGCTGCCGCTTCTGCGACCTGCGATCCTCGTCGCGCTCATCTTCCGTACGCTCGACGCACTCCGCGTCTTCGACGTCTTCTACGTCCTGCTCGGCCAGCGCATCGACACGCAGACGATGGCGATCTACGACCAGAGCGAGATCGTGTCAACGGGCGATGTCGGCTACGGCGCCGCGATCAGCGTCGCGATCTTCCTGATCATCGCCGTCTTCGTCGTGATCTACGTGAGCTTCTTGAAGGTGGAGGAGCAATGAGCACCGTCGCCGAGCGCGCGACAGCGCCGAAGCGGTACGAGGCGGGCCGGCTGCGCCGCCTCCGACGTACGCCGGCCGGTCGTTTCGTCCGGCGGCTCCCGTTCTACCTGCTGATCGCGCTCATCTTCCTATACGCGCTCTTCCCGTTCTACTGGGCGCTTCGATCGTCGTTCACGCCCGATCAGGACCTCTTCAAGACACCGGTCCAGTACTTCCCGGCGAACCCGACGCTGCACCAGTTCCGCGAAGTGCTGAGCAGCCACTTCTTCCTCCGTGCGTTGCTGAACTCGACGATCGTGGCCGGCTCGGTGACGCTGATGGCCCTCGTGCTCGGGTCGCTCGCGGGATTTGCCCTCGGGCGGTTCCGCTTCCGCGGTCGTTCCGCGACGTTGTACCTGATGCTCTCGATGACGATCTTTCCGCAGATCGCGATCCTGGGCGCGCTCTACACCATGATCACCCGCTTCCACATCTACAACACCCTTTGGGCGTTGATTCTCAGCTACATGATCTTCACGCTCCCGTTGACCGTCTGGGTTCTGACGAGCTTCATGCGGGCTCTTCCGCGAGATCTCGAGGAGGCTGCCTACATCGACGGCGCCTCACCGCTCCAGGTCTTCTACCGCGTACTGCTGCCACTTGTCGCGCCAGGCCTCGTCACGACAGGCCTCCTGGCCTTCATCGCAGCGTGGAACGAGTTCCTGTACGCCCTTTCGTTCGAGGAGACACCGAACCACTTCACCGTACCGGTAGCCATAGTGAACTTCACCGGCAAAACCGGAAGCGTGTTCCAGGTTCCGTGGGGCCAGATTATGGCCGCGACGATCGTCGTGACGGTCCCGCTGATCGTCCTGACGCTGCTGCTGCAGCGGCGGATTCTTGCCGGCTTGACCGCGGGAGCGGTCAAGGGCTAGACAGCCGCCCGCGTCTCGGGGTCGAAGAAGTACAGCTTGCTCGTGTCGACCGCGAGCTCGATCTCATTGCCCACTGCGATTCGCGTGTGGGGATCGAGCCGTGCAACCAGGCGGGCCCGTGCGCCCTCGTCCTCCTCGCCTCCGAGGCGCACCTCGGCGTCGGCCGCATTCTCGGCCGCGGCGCTCGAGATGAACTCGGTCGCCGACGCCGTGAAGTAGACGAGCACCTCGGAGCCGAGCGGCTCGATCAGGTCGGCCGTGGTCTTGACCCGGCGGTTCGCCGGCACGTCGGACACGAGGCTCGCATCCTCGAAGCTCTCGGGCCGGATTCCGAGCACGACCGTCTTGCCGATATAGCCTTCCAGTCCTGAGTGATTGCGCGCGAGCTGGTCGTCGATCGGAAGCCGGTGCTCGCCGAAGGTCACGGACAGCCGGCCGTCGTCGCGCTCCAGCTCCGCCTCGACCAGGTTGATCGAGGGCGAGCCGATGAATCCCGCGACGAATTCGTTCACAGGCGAGTCGTAGAGCACCTGCGGCGTGTCCACCTGCTGCAGGTGGCCGTCACGCATCACGGCGACGCGGTCGCCCATCGTCATCGCCTCGACCTGATCGTGGGTGACGTACAACGTGGTCACGCCGAGGCGGCGTTGGAGTCGGTGGATCTCGGCGCGCATTTGGACCCGGAGTTTCGCGTCGAGGTTCGACAGCGGCTCGTCCATCAGAAACGCTTGCGGCTCGCGCACGATCGCCCGGCCCATCGCAACCCGCTGGCGCTGCCCGCCGGAGAGTGCCCGTGGCTTGCGCTTGAGAAACTCGTCGATCTCAAGGATCGTCGCCGCCCGCCGTACGCGGTCCTTCACCTGGTCCTTCGGCAGCTTCCTCAGCTTCAGCCCGAACGCCAGGTTCTGCTCGACCGTCATGTGCGGGTAGAGCGCGTAGTTCTGGAACACCATCGCGACGTCGCGCTCCTTCGGGGTCAGTTCATTGACGACTTGCTCGCCGATGCGGATCTCGCCGTCGCTGATCTCCTCCAGGCCCGCCAGCATTCGCAGCGCGGTTGTCTTGCCGCAGCCCGACGGACCGACGACGACCATCAGCTCGCCATCCTCGATGTCGAGATCGAGGTCGTGAACGGCCTGTGTCCCGTCGGGGTAGATCTTGGAGACGCTGTCGAACTCGATCTCGGCCAACGGACCTCCTCCTTGGAAGGAGTGAGCTTACTCCCCCAGCCGCCTAATCATTCCTTCGCCGCCGGTGTGGATCTCCACGAGGTGCTCTCCGCGCTCGTACGAGACGACCCCCGGCGCGCCATCGAGCATCCGGAAGCCCTCGCCGAGAATGCGGCGGCGCTCGATCAGCCAGCGGTAGAAGTTGAGCAGCGAGTCCGGGTCCGTGCGCTGCGCCTCGACGTTCCGCTCCACCGGATCGACCGCCGGGAGCCAGGGCTCGCCGGTGGTGAACCCGCCGTTGGGGCTCGCGTCCCACTGCATCGGGTGGCGCATGGGATCGCGCCCCGCGCGATCGTAGGGCGGGTCGGCGCCGGGCCCGTTCTCGAGGCCGATCTCGTCGCCCTGGTAGACGAACGCCGCGCTAGGGAGGGTGAGCAGGAGCAGCGCCGCCGCGCGGACGTTCCCGCGCCCGACCCTGCTTGCGAGCCGGCCGAAGTCGTGGTTCGACATCACCCACGCGACGCGCTCGAGCTCGGCAGCGGGCGCGATCGCCGCGCGCAGCCGCTCCGCGTTCCAGGGCGAGAAGAGGAGCTCGAAGGCGAAGACGAGGTCGAGCGCCTCGAGGTAGCGCGGGTACTCGCTCGTCGGCAGGAAGACCTCGCCGACGAGGAACGCGTCTCCGGCGGCGGCCCGGATCGCCGCGAGCGCCTCGACGACCTCGGGCCGGTTCCCGGAATAGACCCGCTCGAGCCCCGCAGCCTCCTCGTGCAGCGGCAGCGGGAACTCGCCGGTGGCGGGCGGGTCGTCGCGTAGCTCTGCGTCCTTGATCAGCTTGTCGATCGCGTCGAGCCGGAACCCGTCGGTGCCGCGCTCCAGCCAGAAGCGGACGACGCCCTGCATCGCCTCGACGACCTCCGGGTTGCGCCAGTCGAGGTCGGGCTGCTCGGGGTAGAACGAGTGGAGGTACCAGCGGCCGCTGCGCTCGTCTCGGCTCCAGGCCGGACCGCCGAACGCGGAGACCCAGTTGTTCGGTGGGCCGTCCACCGGCGACCAGATGTACCAGTCCGGGTGCTCGCGGAACCACGGGTGCTCGACCGAGGTGTGGCAGGGGATCAGGTCGAGCAGCACGCGCAGGCCGCGGTCGTGCGCTTCCGAGACAAGCATGTCGAAGTCGGCCAGCGTCCCGAGCTGCGGGTCGACGCCGGTGTAGTCCGAGACGTCGTAGCCGAAGTCGGCGAGCGGGGACGGGTAGATCGGCGAGAGCCAGAACGCGTCCACGCCGAGGTAGACGAGGTGGTCGAGCCGCTGCGTGATCCCGCGCAAATCGCCCACGCCGTCCCCGTCCGAGTCCTGGAAGGAGCGCGGGTAGATCTGGTACACGACCGCGTCCCGCCACCACATCGCGTGGGCAGGATAGAAGCGGGTGGGCGGTAAGATCGGACCGCCCCGTACCAGTCTCGTCCGAGGAGGAGCCCCAGCAGATGTCCATCGAGCCCGGGAAGATCCGTAACGTCGCCGTCGTCGGCCACCGCGGGACGGGGAAGACCTCGCTCGTCGAAGCGATGCTCTTCCAGGCGGGAGCGATCAACCGCCTCGGCGCCGTCGAGCAGGGGACGACCACCTCCGACTGGGACGAGGACGAGCAGCGCCGGCAGATGTCGCTCGCCGCCTCGCTCTGCCACCTCGAGTGGCAGGGGCGCAAGATCAATCTGATCGACGCGCCGGGCGACCCGGGGTTCGGCGGCGACACGGTAGCCGCGCTGCGGGTGGTCGAAGGGGCGCTCGTCGCCGTCAGCGCGGTGATGGGAGTCGAGGTGCAGACGAGCCGCGTCTGGGAGCGGGCGGAGCAGCTCGGGCTACCGCGTGTCTTTTTCGTGAACATGCTCGACCGCGAGCGGGCCGACTTCTTTCGGGCCCTGGAGCAGCTCCGCGAGCAGCTCTCCGAGCGCTGCGTCGCCGTCCACCTCCCGATCGGGAGCGAGCACGAGCTGACCGGAATCGTCGACCTGCTGCACATGAAGGCGTACACGAGCCCGGAAGCCGAGCGCGAGGGCGGTCCCGGCGAGATCCCGAACGAGCTCGCCGACCAGGTCGCGGAGTACCGCGAGAAGCTGCTCGACTCCGTCGTCGAGACCGACGAGGGGCTAATGGAGCGCTACCTCGAGGGCGAGGAGCTCGGCACCGAGGAGGTGGCGAAGGCGCTCAAGGACGCAGTCACGCGTGGCGAGCTCTTCCCGGTCGCCTGCGGCGTCGCAACCAAGAACCTGGGCACGACCGCGGTACTCGATCTGCTCGTCGAGGGCGTCCCCTCGCCGGCCAAGCGCCCGGCGGCGGTCGACGTGGACGGCGCGGGCACCGCGGTCTTCGTCTTCAAGACCGTCGCCGACCCCTTCGCCGGCCGGATCAACCTCTTCCGCGTCCTCTCCGGGACGCTCAGCTCGGACTCGACGCTCGTCAACGCGCGGTCGCGCGCCAAGGAGCGCGTCGGCCAGCTGCTCTCGCTCCAGGGCAAGGACCACGAGCAGGCGAAGGAGTTCGGCTCGGGCGACATCGGCGCGGTCGCCAAGCTGAAGGAGACCACGACCGGCGATCTTCTCCTCGACGCGGACCGCGAGCTGGAGCCGCCGCCGCTCGACTTCCCCGAGCCGGTGATGAGCTTCGCGGTGACGCCGAAGGCAAAGGGCGACGAGGAGAAGGTGGCGACCTCGCTGCGCCGGCTCGCCGAGGAGGACCCGACGCTCGTCCTGCGCCGCGACCCGCAGACCGGCGACCAGCTCCTCTCCGGGATGAGCCAGATGCACGTCGAGGTCGCGGTCGACCGGCTCAAGCGGCGCTTCGGCGTCGACGTCGACCTGCACCAGCCGCACGTCCCGTACCTGGAGACGATCCGCAAGGAGTCGCGGGCTCGGCACCGCTACAAGAAGCAGACCGGCGGGCGCGGCCAGTTCGGCGACTGCGAGATCGTGATCGAGCCGCTGCCGACGCGCGAGGGCTACGAGTTCGTGGACGAGATCGTCGGCGGCGTGATCCCGCAGAGCTTCCGGCCGGCCGTGGACAAGGGGATCCAGGAGGCGATGCAGCACGGCGAGCTCGCCGGCGCACCGGTGGAGGGCGTCAGGGTGCGGCTCGTGGACGGCCAGCAGCACTCCGTCGACTCCTCGGAGATGGCGTTCAAGATCGCCGGCTCGATGGCGTTCAAAGACGCGTACCAGAAGGCCGATCCGGTGCTGCTCGAGCCGATCATGGAGGTCGAGGTGACCGTCCCCGACGACGCGGTCGGCGCGGTCAACGGCGACCTCAACTCGCGGCGTGGCCGCCTTCAGGGGATGGAGCCGCGCGGCGCGATGACCTCGATCAAGGCCGAGGTGCCGATGGCCGAGATCCTGACGTACTCGCAGGCCCTGACCTCGCTCACCGGCGGGCGCGGCGACTACCACATGCGGTTCCTGCGTTACGAGGAGGTGCCGTCGCACATCGCGCAGAAGGTGATCGCCGAGACCAAGCAGGAGCTCGAGGAAGCGAAGGTCTGAGCCTGCTTCGCTAAGGTCCCGCGGATGCGGATCACGCGGCAGGCCGTCACCGCCTCGCAGACGTGCGCGATCTGTGACAGGACGCTCCTCGTCGGGGAGCGGCCCGTTCGCTATTCGCCCGACGGGGAGAACTTCGTCGATGTCTGCCCACTCTGCCAGGAGACGGCGGTCAACTATGGCTGGTTGAAGGAGGGGAGCCCGACGAGCCCGGTCGTCTCGGAGCCGCGACGCAAGCGGCTCGGGCTAGGCTCGCTGTTTGAATCGCGCAGGCCGGCGCAGGATCGGCTCGTCGACGAGCCGATCCTGCGCCGCCTCTCGGAGCCGGAGCTGGCGATGGTCGAAGCCGCCGACCTCTTCAACGAGAGCGCCTTCCGGCGCACCGTCGCGGGGATCGCCAAGAGCCTGGGCGCGCCGAAGGCGAGCATCCTGCCCCTCTCGGGTGTGAACAGCGAGGTCGTGCTCACCGTCGCCTGGGACATCTCCTGGTACCAGTACCGGATCACCCCCGACTCCGGGCAGCCGGTCCGGCTCGCCGAGCGCGGCCACGAGCCGGGAGAGCTCGAATCGCTCTTCACGGGCTGGAACGCCCACCTCTCGCCGGACGGGCGGATCGTGCCGGAAATCTCCCCCGTTTGACGGTTATCGGAGGCGCATGTCCTCCATACAATCCCGAACGCGATGATCTACTGCGTGATCCCGCGCGAGCTGGCCGACGAGCTCTATGACAAGATGGTCGAGTACTACAAGGACAACCGGCACGTGACCGTGATCGTCGACCGGCGCGACGGCGAGGAGCGGCGCAAGGCCGGCTCGAAGGGCGGCAAGCGCGAGATCCGCGACCGCCGCCGGCCGCGCGTCCCGGGGACCTTTGCGGACACGGAAGCGCCTGAAGAGGGCTAGCTAGAATCGCCGCGTGGCGGTCGCGGGCACCAGGCGCTTCCAGAACTACATCGCCGGGGAATGGGTCGACTCCGCTTCCGGCGAGACCTTCGAGACGACGAGCCCTGCGACGGGCGAGACGCTCGGCGTCTTCCCGCGCTCGTCCGCCGAGGACGTCGACCGCGCGGTCGCGGCCGCCGCCGAGGCGTTCGAGGAGTGGCGGCTCGTGCCGGCCCCGAGGCGCGGCGAGATCCTCTTCCGCTTCGGCCGGCTGCTGAGCGAGCAGAAGGACGAGCTGGCGGAGCTGATGGCCCGCGAGATGGGCAAGGTGCTGCCCGAGGCGGCGGGCGACGTCCAGGAAGCGATCGACATGAGCTTCTACATGGGCGGCGAGGGGCGACGGCTCTTCGGGCAGACGACGCCGTCGGAGCTCCGCGACAAGTTCAACATGAGCGTGCGCCAGCCGATCGGGGTCGTCGGCGCGATCACGCCCTGGAACTTCCCGATCGCGATCCCCTCCTGGAAGATCACGCCCGCCCTCGTCTGCGGGAACACGGTCGTCTTCAAGCCGGCGACCGACACGCCGCTTCTGGGCGAGCGCTTCGTCGAGCTGCTCGTGGAGGCGGGGCTGCCTGCGGGCGTGCTCAACATCGTCCACGGAGGCGGGGGAGAGGTCGGCGACCGGCTCGTCCGCCACCCCGAGGTGCGGGTGATCACGCTGACCGGATCGCGCGAGACCGGCGTCGAGGTGATGCGCAACGCGGCCGACACCTTGAAGCACGTCCACCTCGAGCTGGGTGGCAAGAACGCGATCATCGTCCTCGACGACGCCGATCTCGACCTTGCCGTCGAGGGGATCGTCTGGTCGGCCTTCGGCACCTCGGGCCAGCGCTGCACCGCCGCCTCGCGCGTGATCGTGCAGGAGGGCGCCTACGAGGAGCTCCAGTCGCGCCTCGTTGCCGCGGCGGAGAAGCTGCGGCTCGGCCCCGGCTGGGAGGAGGGGGTGGACGTCGGCCCGGTGATCAACCGCGGTGCGCTCGAGAAGATCCACTCGTACACGGAAGTCGGACTGGACGAGGGCGCGAAGCTCCTGACCGGCGGCGAGGTAGCCAGCGGCGACGGCCTCGGCGAGGGCTTCTTCTACCGGCCGACGGTCTTCGGCGAGGTCGACCCGGGGATGCGAATCGCGCAGGAGGAGATCTTCGGCCCGACCACCGCGCTGATCCGGGTGCGCGACGTCGACGAGGCGATCCGCGTCTCGAACGGGATCAGGTACGGCCTCTCGTCCTCGATCTTCACGCGTGACGTGAACAAAGCCTTTCGCGCGATGCGCGACCTCCAGGCCGGGATCACGTACATCAACGCCGGCACGATCGGGGCCGAGGTGCACCTGCCCTTCGGCGGCACAAAGGACACCGGCAACGGCCACCGCGAGGCGGGTCAGGCCGCGCTGGACGTCTTCACCGAGTGGAAGTCGATCTACGTCGACTACTCGGGCAAGCTCCAGAAGGCCCAGATCGACACCTCCGAATAGGCGGCGTTCGCCTGCTTCCGTACGCCCGCCGACGGGTCGCGCGCGGCCTACGTAACCGTGATGATGTGGAAGAGCTCGACGTCGAGGCCGTTCGGCGTGAGCCGGGCGATCTTCGCAATTCCCTCGCGCTCCTCGAAGCGCAGCAGCAGCTCGGACTCGAGCTCGTCCAGCGCGTCGAGCTGCTCGAGCCGGAAGCGCAGCGACGAGGTCTGCTCGCCCGCGACGAACAGCAGCTCGCCCTCCACGTTGTTGGCTCGCCCGAAGGCGTGACCCTCGCGCAGGATGAACTCCCAGCTCTGCCGCGGCGTGACCCAGTCCTCGATCGTCGTCGCGAGGACCGACAGCGCCTCGTCGACCTGGATCTCGACCGCATGATCGGCCCGCTCCGCGGGCGTGACCCGCGGCTGGACGTGCATCGTTGCCATGGCTCGCGCCTTCCCGGCGTTTATGGTGGGCAAACGTGAACCGCAAGCTCGTCGTCTTCGTGCCTCGTGAGGCGCTCGACACCGTCCGTGAGGCGCTCTTCGCCGCCGGTGCCGGGCGGATCGGCGACTACGAGCGCTGCTCGTGGTACACGGATGGCACGGGCACGTTCCTCGGCGGCGCCTCCACGTCCCCGAGCGTCGGGCAGAGCGGGCGGGATCAACGCGTCGCGGAGCTTCGCCTGGAGACGGTCTACCCCCCCGAGCGGGAGCTCGACGTCGTCCGCGCGCTGCGCGAGGCCCACCCGTACGAGGACGGCACCGTCCTGGACGCGCGGGGCGAGTCGATCGGCGTCGCCACGAACAACGTCGCGGAGTACCGGGGGCTCGTCGCCGGCTTGGCGAAAGCCCTCGAGCTGGGCGTCACCAACCTGGAGGTCGTCTCCGACTCCGAGCTCGTCGTCAAGCAGATGCGCGGGGAGTACAAGGTCAAGAACGAGGCGCTGAAAGAGCTCTCCCTCGAAGCGGCGCGCCTCGCTCGCCAGCTCGGGAGGGTCAGCTACACCGCCGTCCGCCGAGCCCACAACGAGCTCGCCGACCGCCTGGTGAACGAAGCGCTGGATTCAGTCGCCTGAGCGCCCGGTATACTTTCCGGCCTCGCGGATGTAGCTCAGTTGGCTAGAGCGTCTGCTTGCCATGCAGAAGGTCGTGGGTTCGAGTCCCATCATCCGCTCTGAAAGTCCCTGCAAAACAGCGGGCGTTGTCGCCTGGACAGTCAACTATTCAAGCCTCGTGGCAAGGTTGAGGTCTGGATCGTTGCCTCCGTCGACGACCGAAGCTAGTAGCCGATAGCTCGTGCTGACCACCACCATGAACTCCTGCAGTTCCTCGTGCAGGATGCGGGGTCTGATGTGGCCACGTGCCGCCACGACGATCGCGCCAGCGCGCGTGCGCGCTCGGAGAGGCGTCGAGCGCTGAACCCACGTCGTGCGGACAGGCACGACGCACGCCGATCCCGTGTGCCTCGACTGGTCTTGTCGGCACCGGGTCCGGGTGCGGCGGCCTCCGGGCTTGCGCGCCCGGAGGCCGTCAGTCAGCGCTCGCCAAGTGATGCCCGCCGCGGCTACGGAGCCTGTGCCTCGATGCGCTCGCCCGAGAAAGTGCCGGTCTTCGGGAACCCGGGCAGCGCGTTCCCGGCCAGATCGACGCCGTCGGCCGTGAACGTCCCCCGCAACTTGCCGTCCGCGTCGACCCAGGCATCCTGCTTGGAGGTGATCGTCCCGGTGCGCGTCGTCCCGCTGAACGCGAAGACCACGACCGTCCACGCGACACGGTGCTGAGTGTCCTCCCGCCATGCGCCGACGCCCGGGGCATTGTTGCGGCCGTCGATCCGCATCGAGCCGCCGTCTCTATTGAAGACGTACAGCGTGTCGAACGGCGGGACCGAAGAACCGTCCGGGTTCTTCGCGTACACCGTGGCGTGCCAGGCGCCGACGACGCTGCTCTCCGCCTCTGCCGCTCGAGCCTGCCCGCTGGTTGTCGCTAGGGCCGACGCGGCCGCAGCCACGCACAGCAAGGCGACGGACGACACGACGACCAGCCGCGTTCTCCCGAGTTCACGACCGCGCCTCGAAACGAATGCCTTCCTCATTGCGATCTCCCTTCCTGTCACCTGCTTTCTCACCAGGCCTCCTTGATGGGCCGGGTAGAAGGCGTGACAAACGGCGTTACCGTGGTAACGGCGTACGTCGCGGCTCTTAGGAGGGGTCAGATTCGCCAGTCGATCGGGGCGCGCGGGTCCGGCGCATAAGAGCAGTAGGTTCCGGTGCGGATCGTTCGTTCGAGGTGGTCGCCGAGCGCCGAGCTCTGATCGCCGATCCGAGCTAGGGCAGCGCGGATTGCTCGCGTGACGCTGACACGCGCCCGCTCGGACGGTGATCCCATTCGGCGATCGCGGCCGCCGAGACCGATTGCGCCGGCCAGCTCGGCCACGAGGAAGTCCCGTTCCTCGCCTGCACGAGCAGCCCGCTCCGGATCGCCCAAGGCCCGCGCCTCGTCCACCTCGGCCTCCAGTTCGTCCAGCCGGCGGCGGTACGCTGCTTTCGCCTGGGGGTCGAGGATCTCACCAGCAGCGCTCAGCGACGACGACCCTGGCTCGGGAGTCCGCTCAGCGCGCTCGGAGCCGGTTTCGCCGGCGACGAGATCGAGTGCGTGGAGCTCGCGACCGGGCTCCTTGAGCAGGCGCGCTAGGTAGCGAAGACCCTTCGAGTCCCGGAGCCGGAACGCGTCTCCGTCATACGCAATCGACCAGTACTCGCCCTCGCGCCGGAACGCCGTCCAGCGGGCGATCGACTCAGACGCCTTGGCCGAGATCGGCGCGCTCGTCGCGTCGCGTGTCAGGGTCGTCGCGCGCGATTCCAGCGCCGACATGCCAAGCTCGCTGGCGGTCTCGAGCGTGCGTGCGAGGAGCTCGTCCGCGCGCTCACGGTCCCGGGGGGCGGCCGCGATGGAGCAGCATTTCGGCCCAGTCGCACGTGGTCCGCGCCGCCGACGGTCTCGCGCCCATCATCGCGTGCCTTTCGAGCGCCTCCGCGAAGTAGCGCTCGGCTTCGCTCCAGCGACCCGTGCATCCAGCGACGATCCCAAGAGGACGAGCGACCGACCCAATGCACGCACCGGGCGGGGCAAGGGCGTTCCTGCCCGAGAATGGGACGAGCGACTCGTAGACGAGATCCGCGTGCGCGTAGTCATCCACCCACTTGCTCACTTCGGCGAGCAGGCACACGCCAAAAATCCAGTCGTCATTCCGCGGAAGCGCCGCGAAGCCGTTCGCGGCGAGAGCACGAAGCTCCTCGCGCGCCGAACTCCGATGCCCCAGCTCCGCCTCGACGTGAGCCCGAATGCAACGCAGCACCTCGTACATTCCGAAGCGCCGGGAGGCGTCTGAAAGCGGCCGTTCGATCTCAGCAAGCCGTCCCTGCTCTCGGCGCAGTGCCCATAGCTGGACGATCTGATAGACGTCTGCGATCAGGCCTGCGGCCTGCTTCCCACGTTCAACCGCCTCGCGCACCAGTTCCTCGGCCTCGGCTAACCGGCCCTCGAAGGTCGCGAGAGTCGTGCGCAGAACCGCTTGGAACCACAGCTGCGCGGGCTGCCGCAGCTCGTCTGCAAGCTGGGTCTGTGCTTCGAGCTCCGAGTACGCGGCGCTCATGTCACCGATCTCCATAGCCAGCGCGAACCGAAGAATGTGCGCGTCGTACATGAGTTCCTTGTCTCCCGTGCCCTCGGCCACCTCGACGAGCTCCGATGTCACCGCATGCCGCTCTTGGATCGTTTCGTGTGGTCCCCAGATCGCCACGCAGCGCGCGTCGAGCGCGTATGCCAGGGTCGGGGCGTCTCCCAGCCTTCGTGCCATCTCGACCGCGTCGAGACTGAGCGCTGCGCGCCGCTGCTCGGCAGCCCGCATGTCCTGGAGCGGACCGCTGGCAAGCCGCGCAGTCACCCTCACCCGGAGCTCGCTGTCCGTGCCGCGAAGAACGACGAGGGCGTCCTCCAGGAGCGGTAGGAGGTGACGGTCTCCTCGGCCGGGGTCCCAGACGAACCTCCCTCCGTACCCGAGCGCCGCGCGCGCGAGCAACTCAGGCATTCCCCCAGCCTTTGCGATCTCCGCCACGTGCAGAAACGTGAATTTCGCCTCATCGAACTCACCAGCGCGCGCCTGCGCATCACCGAGGCTGAGAAGAAGCTCGCACTCAGTCCACGCGTCGCGGATTGGCCGAACATCAAGTGCCTCGAGGGCGAGCTGGAACAGCCGGCCGGCCTCCTCATAGGCAAGAAGCCGCACGGCTCGCTCCCCCGCGCGCCGGGCGTATTCGATTGCCTTCTCGACGTCGCCCGCTGGAGCGGCCGCGACGAAGTGGTGCGCGAGCTCGGTGAGGTGAGACTCAGGTTCCTGGTAGACGCGCTCGAGCGCCTCGCCGATTTCGCGATGGAGTCGGATCCGGCGGGCCGACGGCAGCTCGTCGTAGAGGACGTCTCGGATGAGGGCATGCGAGAAGCGAAGCCGGCCAGGCGCCGCTAAGGACACGACTCGCTCGGTGATAGCGTCCTCGAGGAGCTCGAGGATCCCGCTCGGCGACGACCCGCTCACGACCACCAGCGCCTCGATGCTGAACTCGCGGCCGATGACGGCGGCGATCGTCAGCAGGCTCCGGCACTCCTCTGGAAGGCGACCGAGCCGGTGGTCGATCACCGCGCGAATCCCGTGGGGGATCTCGAGTCGGGGGAAGGGAGCGAGCGCAACGTCGGTCAGCGTCCCCTCCGAGACGAGGAGGCGCACCAGCTCGCCGAGGAAGAGCGGATTCCCTTCGGTCTCCTCGTACATGGCGGCGACGAGAGCCTCGTCCGGCTCGACTCCGGCGCTTCCTCCGATGAATGTCGCGACTTCCAGCCTGTCCAGACCGGAGAGCGGAAGCATCCGCGTCACCGGTTGTCGCGCGAGCTCGGCGAGGGCTGAAGAGAGGGGTTCGTGGAGGGTTGGGTCGACGTCGCGGTAGGCGCCGACGACGAGGAGCCTCGCGTCGGCGAGATCAGCTGCCACGAATTGCAGGAGAAGAAGCGAGGGCGTATCTGCTGCGTGGAGGTCGTCGAGGACAAGCACGAGCGGCCGGGCCTCGCCTCCGTTGCGGAGAAACTCGGCAACAGCCTCGAAGAGGCGGAAGCGCGCGGTCTCCGGGTCGGCATCCCCAGGCGACAACGGAGGAGGCAGCACCTCTCCTGCCTCGGGGACGAGCTTCGCGAGATCGGAGGCGCCGCGCCTGAGTTGGGACCGGAGCGCCTCCGCGTCAAGGTCACGGATATACGAGCGAAGCGACTGCACCCACGGCCAGTAGGCCGGCGCGCCACCGGCCTCCCAGCAACGCCCCAAGAGCACTCGTGCCGCCCGGGCACGCGCACGCTCGGTGAGCTCGTCGGCCAGGCGGCTCTTGCCGATTCCGGGCTCGCCGGAAACGAGGAAGAGCCGGCCGCGCCCCTCGAGCGCGTCATCCAACCCGGCCGTGAGGACCTCGAGCTCGCGCTCGCGCCCCACGAAGACCGGGCTCTTCGGTATATGAGCGACTTGGTTCACGGTCGAGGACCTGGTCTCCCGTTCCAAGATGAATCGAGGTAATGCTCGCACGACCGCCCCCTTCCAAACGAAGGGCAGTGATGTGACACGAAAAGGAGTGAGCTCATCATGCGCAGAAGGAAGCAATGCGTGATGGTCTGGCTCTTCCCGACGGCGGAGCTGTGAAGGGCGGCATCCGCTACCAGGCTGTCGGGAACCGCGGCGGCTTCCTCGGCGACCACCGCAGAGCGCGGGTCGACCGCCCTGCTGGGCTCGCCCGGCTGGCCACGCGGACGAATTGGGACGGAGCCGGCCGCGACGAGGGGGACGAAACGGTTGACCTGGAGGGCAGCACGGGTGGCAGCTACGTCGGCTGCGATGGGAGCCGTTAGGCGGCAAGGTTCGTCGAGCTCGGACACGTCCTCGAACGAAACCCACCGCTCGAAGAGGCTCGAGGGCACGTGGCCACGTGTCTCCATGCACCGTTTCACCGCTTCGAGGACGGAGACGATCTCAGTCGGATCCCGCTCGCCGCCGTTGCCGGCATCCCCGGAGTGATCGCCGATGCCGCCTCTCGGCCGGGTGCGCTAGCGCTCGAGCTCGACAGGGAGACGGTCAGGGACAGGGCGGTCATCCGGACAGCTGGGACGAGCGCTGGGGGACGGCCGGGTATTGGGAGCCCGGGCCGTACATCCAGGCGGAGCTGCTTGATCTCCTCGTAGGCGGCGGCGCCGCACTCGTCGGCGTCGACTTCTGGAACGTCGACGACACGGCGACCTGGCATTGCAGGCTCGGACGCGGCTTCTGCGAGCCGGTGTTCTCGTGGTCGTGCACCTCTGCAACCTCCGAGGACTTCCGCGGGACGGCTTCCGCTTCTTCGCCATCCCGCTCCGCATCGCGGGTGGTGCATCATTTCCGGTCCGGGCGTTCGCGGAGCTCGCCTCAGCAAACGGCGGTTCCCGGACGGTCGGACGGTGGTGAGGGCGCGACGTGATCGCGATGCCTCCGTGACACGTCGTGGTGGCCTCTTCGTTCCGGGCATCGCGAGCTCCACTTCCTGCTGAAAGCCGTCGAGGGCCGCCCGTTCGCTCGCGCGGAGCGCCCACTACACCGGCTTCGCCGCCGGCTCCCTCGAGGTGGGGATCGGCGTGGCCAGCGGCGTTACGCGGTCGTTGATGTCTGTCCAAATTCCCCCGCTACGAACCGGCGACGGAAGCCTCTCGGTCCCGGACGAGGCGTGGCAAGAATGGCAAGGTTCGGCGTTCGCTCGGGTTCGGTCGCGTTCGCTCGCTCGGACGAAGACCCTGCAAAGGAGCAAATGGAGCGAACGTGCGCGAACGGGCGCGAACATCGCTCGCACTTGCCATGCAGAAGGTCGTGGGTTCGAGTCCCATCATCCGCTCTCTCTCGGCGCGTTCTTCGTCTACCACCTCCGGCACCGTCAGAAGGGGCCGGGCGAGAACGACGTGGACTTCCTCTAGCCGGCGATCAGCGCCGCTACCTTCTCGAGGTCCCGCACGAACTCGGCGAACTCGCGCTCGCGGGAGCCCGGATCTGCGCGCAGGATCGACGAGGGGTGGACGGTGGCGAGGACGTGTTCTGCCAGCTCGGAATCGACCCGCACCCCCCGCTGGCGGGAGACGCGGAAGTTGCGGCCGAGCAGCGCCTGCGCCGCGGTCGCGCCGAGGCAGACGAGGACGCGCGGCTCGACCACGTCGAGCTCGGCCCCGAGCCAGGGACGGCAGGCGGCCGTCTCGGCCCAGTTCGGCTTCTGGTGAATCCGGCGCTTGCCCCGGCCCTGCCACTTGAAGTGCTTGACGACGTTCGTCACGTAGACCTGCGAGCGGTCGATCCCGGCCTCGTCGAGCGCCTTGTCGAGCAACTTGCCGGCGGGCCCGACGAACGGCTTGCCCTGGAGGTCCTCCTGGTCGCCGGGCTGCTCGCCGACGAGCATCACCTCTGCCTGGCTCGTGCCCTCGCCGAAGACGGTCTGCGTGCCGGTCTTGTAGAGGTCGCAGGCGGTGCAACCCGCAGCCGCCTCGCGCAGCTTGGGCAAGGACGGCTTGTCCGGAACGAGCGGCGCGGCGGTCTCGTCGAGGCTCAGCTGCCGGGCCATGAGCGTGTGCTACCCGCTTGGGGACGTGGCAATCACGAGCGCTACGATGGGCGATCGCGGCGCCGTGGCCGAGAGGTTAGGCAGGGGCCTGCAAAGCCCCGTACAGCGGTTCGAATCCGCTCGGCGCCTCTACTCCCAAGTCACCGAACCGGACGCCCCAGGAGAGGTCCTGGACGCTCTCCCTTGAACGCTCACGATCGACCCGGCGAAGGTAGATCTGCGTCGTCTCGGGCTTCGAGTGACCGAGCAGCCGGCGAAGCGCGTCTAGCTGTACTGACCACAGAGGTGTGAGACGCGGCTGATTGGTGGGCGGGCTTCCAGTGAGCCGTGGGGTCGTCGTCGGTTGTACCAGCGGAGGTAGCCGGGGAGCGCTCTGCTGCGGTGAACGCTGGTCGGGTAGGCG